>Ga0074046_10000145_pt1 | contig 60777 bp, 69 predicted proteins | sample BogForMeECP23OM3_FD_94441 | JGI IMG/M metagenome (GOLD analysis project Ga0074046, IMG submission 94441) | Bog forest soil microbial communities from Calvert Island, British Columbia, Canada - Bog Forest MetaG ECP23OM3 | ecosystem: Environmental > Terrestrial > Soil > Wetlands ... | reverse complement strand
CCGATTTCAGTTCTGGACCGCAAGCTGTCCTTGTACAAGACCGAGGCGAGACGATAATCCTGTTTGGCGCGTGCAAGATCCGCACGTGTCTGTAAGAAGACCGAGAAACCGAGTTGGTCCCCAAGCTGTTCGAACAAGGGGAGACATTCATCGAGGAGTACTTTTGCTTGATAGAAATCACCTACGCCGATGGCCACGAGTGCTAGGTTGTTGAGACAATAGGCGATTCCTCTCGTCTCTCCCAACTTCTTGAACAGGACGAGGCTCTCTTGGTAATGTGTATGTGCTGCTTCATAGTTTGCCGTGTCCCTTGCGATATTGCCTAGATTGAGGATTGTTGCGGCTATTCCTCGTTCGTCGTTTAACTGACGTTTGATCGTTAGGCTTTCATCAAAAAGGGACTTTGACAACGCATATTGTCCTGTTTCTTGTGCTAGGAGTGCGAGGTTATTGATTAGATGAGACTTAGCTTGTTCATCGCCAAGCTCTCTCGAAATTGCCAGGCTCTCTTCGAAGAGTCGGCGCGCCTCAGAATATTCTTCTTGATCGTTGGCAATTGAACCAAGATTGTTTAAGGAAGCCGCGATTCCTCGCTTGTCGGATAGTTTCCTGAAAATTTCCAAACTCTCCTCGTAGAAGCGACGTGCTTCGGGATAACGACCCTGAGTATGTGCTAGAGCTCCCGCTCCGATGAGGACCTCTGCTCGAGAGAATGTGGGGTCGGAAGTCGTGGCGAGGCAACGCGAAAGCCAATTTACTCCATCTGTCAAATAGCCCCGTGCATACCAGAAGCGCCATAACCCCGCTCCCATTCGTAATGCACCTGACGAGTCGCGTTGTTTTAGATACCATTCCAGTGCCGAACGTAGGTTGTCGTGTTCAAGTTCGAGGCGATCTAACCATTCAACCTGGTTAGGGCCTAGGAGCTCGGGCTCGGCCCCTTCCACGAACGCGAGGAAATAGTTCGCATGCCTTTTTCTCATAACATGCTCTTTCTGGCCGTTTGCGAGTGAATGGACAGCGAATGCATGAATTATGTTTAGCATCGTGAACCTGGTCACCTTCTCACTTACTTCGCGAACAACCAGATTCTTATCAACTAGGGATGACAGGTCCTCCGTAACCCGCTCTCGGCCGACAGAATCTTCTGAACAGACTGACACTGCGGCTTCAGCGGTGAAGCCACCTATGAACACGGATAGCTTTTCGAATAGTGATCTTTCGTCATCGTTGAGAAGATCATAGCTCCATTGAATAGCGGCCTGAAGTGTACGTTGACGTTCGGGCAGATCTTGCGGTCCTTTTAGGATGTGGGTGTTGTCTTTCAGTTGCATCATTATCCTATCTGGGGAGTATGCCTTCAACATTGGTGCCACCAGTTCTATGGCTAAGGGTAGACCGTCCAATCCCACACATATCTCGGCAATTTCGCGTGCATTCTCGTCGCTGATTCTGAAATCTGGGTTTACAGCTTGCGCCCGTTGAACGAACAATTTTACCGCGTCATAATCCAAAAGCTCTGTTGCTGGAGGCAAGCGTTTCAAATCCGGCAAGGATAGTGGAGGCACCGGGAATTCTTCCTCGCCACGAATGCGAAGGGCCTGCCTGCTAGTTACAATAAGCCTGAGTTTTGGGCAAGCCGCGAGGAGGTCCGCGAGTTGTAGCGCAGATGACACGATCTGCTCGAAGTTATCCAAGAACAGCAGCACCTCCTTGTTACGTAAGTATTCTTGCAGAATTCCGGGGGTCGAGATATCCTTCCGTTCTCTGAGGCCCATAGCCTGTGTGATCGCTGAGGGCAGCACGGAGGTAAGCAGCTTCGAATCTGTAATGTGTGCTAAAGAAACAAAATAGGTTCCTTCCGCGAACTGGCCGATCAAGCTTCTAGCAACCTCCAAACCGAGGCTTGTTTTCCCGGCCCCGCCTGGTCCGGTGAAAGTCACGAGTCTCGCATTCTTCTGCAGAAAAAGGCTTCTCGCCTCGGCTACCTCGATTTCTCTACCAACTATGGGTGTGAGCCTAGCTGGGAGATTATTATTTTCTCGCCTCTCAACAGGGCGAATTACCGGGACAAAATCACCCGCATCAGTGACTTCGTAGGGAGTCCACATCGTAAGATGTTTTAGCCCAACCATCTTCGAGACTCGAAGCGAACGTATTATGTCCCGGGAACTCTCTTCAATCTTCAGCTCAATAACGCCGTCCACTATTTCTTGGGCGGAGGCCAGAGTTGATGGAAGGAATCCTTTTCGGTTCAACATAACCAAGGATAGGCATTTGCCTTGACGAGCGCGAGCAACTAATACTCGAAGGAACTCGATCGCGGAACGGAGATCCCTTCTTCTAATTACGGTATTCAGCGAATCCAACACGATAAGGGAGACTGTTCTCTCGGCAATTACGCTTGAAATTACAATGCTTATCGCCGACAAGTTCTCAGGGTCCTCGACGTAGGCCTCGTCCGTTTTTGCACCGACTGTTTTCGAATAACAATCGACAAAGAGCAGCGAAGACCACTCAACATCTTCCGCGACTCCATAAATTAACTGCCTAATGTTCTCCGGAAAATTGTCGAGGGTTAGGTACAGAACCGACTGTTGTTCATGCAATCGTTGGATTAAGAGCTGTCTTAGAAGGTTTTCTCCGCCCGAACCAGGATCGCAGAGAAGGAGCACTGTACCCGTTGCTGGTAGGCCTGTAGGTAAGACCTGATCGAGCACCTCTATGCCCGTCGTTGTGTGGGGGAGATTAGCAACCTTTGACATGAGGTTCGACACTCGGAATTCGCTTTGTTTACCTTATCGTTGGACTTAGCGGATTAACTTAGGTTAGCTCGATATTAACCTAGGTTCGACTAAAAACTGAGTTACGACCGCCCAGTTGCAATTCAAGCAGCGTGATGAAGTTTTTCACCCGATCTTCTGTTCAAGCAGGCTTTCCATGAGTCCAAATTTTCATTTTGAGATTACAGGTGTTGTAACGATCTTTCAGAAGATACCTTGGCCAGCCCTTATGAAGTGGCGCGCGGGTATGAGCCCAGAATTTTCAAGAAGGTTGTTGCCTTGCCCAGAGTTTCGAGGGCGTCGACGCATTCGCGGTCGGTTTGGTGCCCTTCGAAGTCGACAAAGAAGTGATACTCCCATGGCATCCCCCTAATCGGCCTCGACTCGATCTTGGTGAGGTTAATTCCTCGCGTCGAGAGTTCGCTTAGAGCTTTCTGAAGAGATCCAGGAGTATGTTTGGTGGCGAATACAATTGAAGTTTTGTCTCTTCCAGTTCTCTGGGCTTCCTTTTTGGCAATTACCAGGAAACGCGTAAAGTTCTCTGGAAAGTCCTCAATTCTCTCCTGCAAAATGTCCAAACCGTACAAAGCAGCTGCTTTCTTGCTTGCTATGGCAGCTGCATCATGCAGGACTTTCTCTTTCAACAGCCTCGCACTTCCGGCTGTATCGTATGTCGGTTCGCCAACCACGTGTAAGCCCTCCAGGAACGCGGAGCATTGCGCCAAGGCTTGTGGATGGGAATACACAGCTCGAATATCGGCAAGTTTGGTTTCTGGGAGCGCAAGCAGGCAATGAGTGACCTTGATTTTGACCTCCGCGCAGATCTTTACAGAGGATTCCAGGAGCAAATCGTATGTTTGATTTACGCTGCCTTCCAGAGAGTTTTCCGCTGGTATAACGCCGAAGAGAGACGAACCTTTCTCGACGACTGCGAAGACCTCTTTGATCGTGTGGCATGGTTCAGTACGAACGGATTCTCCGAAGTAAGCTTGAGCTGCTTGCTCACTATACGCGCCGTGTTCACCTTGAAACGAGGCACTATCACGCGATTTATCGTCCGTTCCGGTCATCTTGTCACCGACATAATGTATGCATCGTTGGCGAACGCATAGAAGAAAGTATCTTGTTCGCTTCACCCTATGTTGCTTCATTCGAGAAATGATACGTCAAATCGATTCCGCATACATCAAGTCAGTCACGCTTCCACTCGTTTTGGGTAGAAATAGAGCGAGGAATCCTCCGATCAGCGCGAAACCTGCGATGATTTCGAACGCGGCGACTAAGCCGAGGCTATCAGCTAATGCTCCGAAGCCCAAGGCGGCTATGCCTCCGATTCCCACGTAGAAACCTAACATGAACCCCGATACCGCCCCTACGTTGCTCGGGGCGGCCTCTGAAGCCATCACCACAATCACGGACCAGCTAGCGTAGAGTGCGGCGCCGGACAAGGCCAGTAAAATTATCGAAATCAAACCATTCGTCAGAAGAAAACCGTAGAATAATAGGGCACCGAGTAGAAGCGAGGTCACTATTATTTGCCGTCTCCCAACCCGGTCAGAAACGTAACCGCCTCCAAGCTGTCCCAGCACGCCTACCCCCAGCCAGATGGATGCAATAGCAGTTGCCAGCAAGAGCGAATCACCTTGTGCCACAAAGTACAGCGGAAGGAAAGTCACCGCGGTTTGTACCGTTACGGAGCGAAGAGCAGTTATGCTAGCCAGTATGCTCAAGATTCGTTTATTCGCATGGAGACGCTGTTGTGAACTCTTCTCTTCAACCTTCTTAGGGTTGATCTTGGCTTTGAAGAGAACAACGGCAACCACCAAACCGACCGGAAGCAACAGAACCATTCCACGCAGACCGAACGCGGAACCCAGTGCACCAGCAACGAATGGTCCGAGAAAGAAGCCTGTGTTTCCTGCTGAGAGAAAGATGCCCATATCCTTCCCTGGCGATGAGCTGTCCGACTTCACAACGGCTGAAAACGCGGGAGGATGGAAGGATGCTGTCCCCAGCCCAGCGGACCCCACGAAGAATAGCAGTAGGACATAGCTTGAGGAAAAACCGAGCAAGCTCATACCCACGCAGTTCACGGCCAACCCCGCCTCCATGAGCCACGCGATGTGAGAACGGTCGAACCAATGACCGAACAGGGGCTGCATTATGGACGATGTGACGTTGAAGACCATCGCGACAACTCCCGCGAGCAGATACGAGAGACCAAACAAGCCAGTGATTATTGGTAGCAAGCCAGAGAGGCTGTTCGAGAAGAGATCATTAACCCCATGACCCAACGCCAACAGTGATGAAACCGACAAACTCAAGGCGCTACACTCATGATTGGAAATACGAGCCGCAGAGCATTACCGGACAAAGTCAGCAAGAACCAATCTCCCACAAAAGCCCTTGCTATGGTGTCCCCTCAGACCTCAACCATTCTAGATTTGGGGGGCGGGGAGGGAATTCGATCCTCAATTTACCGGTAGAAGTTGTCTAAGTGGGGCAAATTCTTTGAATGACTAGATCAACCCAAAGCCCACTGGTTAGTTATGCGGAAAGTACTCTTTGTTTGTACAGCGAATCTTCAACGTAGTCCAACGGCTGAGAATCTCTTTCAGGGGTGGAAGGGGAGTTGGGAGGCAAAGTCCGCTGGAATCATGGCAAACCCACCGGGAAAACTGCTGACACAGGAACTCGTCGATTGGGCAGATCTAGTAATAGTCATGGAAGTAGTTCACAGCGATTACATACGCCCGCGCTTTCAATCTAGCCAGGAAAAGATACGAGTCCTAAACATACCGGACAGATACTTTCGGGACGACCCGGAACTGGTAAGCTTGCTACAGACGAAAGTCCCACCAATTCTAGAGAAAGATTGACGAACGGTGATAATTCGCCGCTTTTAGGGGGACGGATGGAGATCGGTAGAAACAGGATTAGATCGTCAGGGCGTAACGATAGAATACCTCATCACGCTTGTATCCGAGTTTCTCGTACAACTTCTGGGCGGTGAGGTTGTCTGTAGCCGTTTCGAGGAGAAGAGCATCGGCATCCGTTCCCTCAGCAAGCTGACGTGCACGATTCATCAAAGCCTCACCAACTCCCTCCTGACGCGCTTCCGGAGTCACAAAGAGATCGGATAATATCCATTGCCGCCGGAGAGTTAGTGATGAGAAGGTGGGATATAGATGCACGAATCCCACCGGTTTCCCGTGCCGTCCACTGTCCGAGAAAGCCAAGAATAGAACCGACTCATGATTCGTTAGCCGTCGCTTCAAGAAACCACGCGATGATTTCAGGTCAGGCTTTTTCTTGTAAAACTGTCTATATGCATCAAAGAGCGAGGCGGCCAAGGGTGAATGTCTCGCGTTTGCCTTGATGATTCTCAGGTTTTCGTTTGCCATGCACTGGTCTTAATATCTCAAACAAATCAGGCTTTCGAGTCCTCGTTCGCGACAAGACGCGTTTTCTCATCTGGCGAACCCAGCACATGTAAGGCTAGTAAGGCAGAAAGAAGGCCTGATTGTTTCTATTCCGCCATTGTCTATGGCGATGGTTGCATTACCCCAGTCCTCCGTGCCAAACCAGGGAAGGTCAGGTGACTGCCACTGTGACTGCCACCCTCGTTTTTCCCCATTGAGGTGGACTGGCGGCTATGTTGGCGGTACCCCTTTGGGGCAAAATCACAGTGTACCAAACGGTGTACTACACCCTGTTTTCCAGCGTCCATGCACTCGCCGGAGAGTACACGCCACAGAAAGGTACTCACCCGTGAGTACCCTAGTTGATCTACGAACCGTGCTCAGGTTTCACGGTTGGGGTGTTCACGGATGAACACCTTCCGATTTGCAGTGTTCACCGGCGAACACCTGAGAGGCCTGTTGAACGGCTGTTCAGCATCCTATTCTCGCGGGCGACCCCTCAATGGGAGGTGGGCATGGTCTAACCTGTCGGGGCCGTAAAATGAGCATGTCCTCGATGTGTCAGACACTCCTGTTTTCTAACGTTAGGTGTCATCGCCGGCGACGACATTTTCAGGAAGGTACTCACCGGTGATGACGTTAGCTGAGGTGCTCACTGGCGACCACATCTCACAGGAAGGTAGTCACGTAAGGCATCCTAAAGTACGAGGTTCAAAGCAAGAGTTTTCGGGAAAAGTTGTTCAGCTCCCGTGTCTCTGATGTTTGGCGTGACGAGATGGTACGGGAGAGGTTATCCTGGTATTATGAGGTACTTCGGGATCTGAAGCCAGCAAAATTCCTAATTTGCAAAACAGTTGCTTGCAGTGAAGACCCAAGGCTGATGACGGAAGCAGAACTATGGGAAGAACATGGCAGACTGCGATATGAATTTCTCAACCGGTTAAGGGAGTTTAAAGAAGGCGAAACCTCACCGAAAAAGTTTGACAAGCCGCCGTTTAGTCTGTTGGATCTTAAAGTTGAGCTTTTGAATCGTATTCTCAGAAAATGTGTTTTCTGCGAGTGGCGATGCAAGATTGACCGTGTCGAAGGTAAGAGAAGCGGCGCGTGCCATTTGGATAAGACGGCACGGGTTGCGACATTCTTCCTCCATTCCGGTGAAGAACCTCCATTGGTAGATCGACATGGCTCAGGGACGATCTTCTTCACGTCCTGCACATTCCGATGCGTCTTCTGCCAGAATTGGGATATCTCCCAAGATCAGGATGCGGGTGCGCCAATCTCACCTGGAAACCTTTCTTTGATAATCAAGTCGTTGAGGAGTGAGGGGGCGGCGAATATCAATTTCGTTGGAGGCGAGCCAACGCCGAATCTTCACATAATCATGGAAGCCCTCAATCTCACCTCCGTAAATATGCCAATCCTATGGAACAGTAACATGTACCTGACGCCTGAAGCTATGCAGATTTTGGCCGATATCGTTGACATTTGGCTGCCCGACTTCAAATGGGGCAATGACCGTTGCGCCATCAAATACTCGAGAGTAATCAGATACTTCGAAGTGGTCTCACGAAATCACGCTGTGGCCATCGAAAATGGCGATGTGATAATCAGACACCTCGTCATGCCCGGCCACGTGGAATGTTGCACCAAGCCGATTCTCGACTGGATAGCGGAGAACTGCCCACGTGCCCTTGTTAACGTGATGAGTCAATATAGGCCGGAGCACATGGTTCTACGCAATCCGATGAAATATCACGAGATCGCCCGTCGTCCTAGCATGCAGGAAGTAAGAGAGGCGCGCGGCTACGCAGACAAGCTAACGCTCGTTTGGAAACCAGTCTCATGACGCAAACGCCTACGGCCCGCAACTAAAAGACATATTTCTCAGAGCATCACATTCAAAGTAAGGAGGAAGACACTGTGAGCGAACGTCTACCACGTAAGCAGAAAGCGTACATACTGATCCGCGTTCAACCAGGGAAGGAAGTTGAATTGTACGAAGAGCTGAAACAGATCCCGAGCATAGTGAAAATCGATCTCGTGCATGGGCCGTTCGACTTCATAGTCGTGGCCGAAGGCAACGCCAGCGACCTAGACAAGGCTGTTCTCAGCATAAGAAAGAGTCGTTACATCCTCAGCACAGAAACGATGACGACCTTCGAAATATTCCCTTGGCAGGAAGTTTCAGGGCAGTTAGACTACGGTCACATCTAGGACCCGATAGCTGCGCACCGTAAGACAGATGACATGTGTTCGAATCATCAAAGTTCACCATGAGCTTGACATCTTCAGGGCCAACAAAATCATTGCGTCAGGGTCGGAAGTATTCTCTTAGTTTGAGAGCTGTTTCTTCTGGGGATCCGTAAACCTCCTGCTCGCCGAGGAGATACTGCAGCGCCCAAACATCGCTAACGAATCTTGGCTTGTAACCGTATCTGGAGACGATTCTTAGACCAACAGCAAAGTAATTGAGAGGATGACCCAATGGGCCTGAGTACAGTAACGCGTTAAAGCTCCTTATCCCAACATCATGGTAGTATCTCAGAACCTTGACCAACCCTTCAGCTAAGCCTTGCAGATCAATGTCAGACAGCTGATCGAAATTCGGCTTACCAGCTACGATCGCCTGAGCCTCGTTAAGGCCTGAAGGCGCAAACGGCGACAACCAATCCACGCCCCGTACCCTTCCCAGGTACCTCTCTCCCGATTCTCTCTCCGTACCCACCAGCTCGCTCCAGTATGAGGAATTATTCTCTTCGAAGTATCTCCTGCTGGCCTCTAGGAGTTGATCCGTCGTCTGGAAGGGGATATCACTTGCTAATGCTTGAAGGTGAGAGTGCGCGATAGTGGAGCCGGCCGGTGGAAGGTAGTTCATGATGATCGTGGCGAACCTCGCTTCGGGCTTGAAGGATCTTACACGTTCAAAGTACTCCAGACACGCCTTGAAGCCGTCTGCAAAGATGGCCGGTTGCAGCTGATCGAGCTGCAAGCCATGCGATCTCGTTGGAACGATGATCGCGTTGAAGTCTTCATGAGCGAAGAGACTTGGAAAGCACACGGCATCCCCGACTCGAATACGGCCTTCCGGAGCAATTTCAGGCGGGAACATCGGTGACTTGCTCAGAACCGAATCTGAACAGAAAGGACAAGTGCCCGCAGTTGACTCAACTAATTCTCGGAGAAAACTATCGTCTGTATCGATGAATCTCTTCACGTAATCCATTCGTTCCTTGAGAACCAGTACCCTCCGACCAGTCAGCGGATCATCACGATGATCAATTGTCTGCGTTACCGGGTGGAAGTCGTTCAACGGACTCAGAATAGTCGACTGCCTGATTGTTGAGTTGAAATGAATTGGCATGAGTTATCAGCCACATTCGTGCACTATGACCTGTCAGAGCTTTCAACGCTTTGTGCTGGTTGCGAAACCGCTATTCACAGTGCTCAAGAACTGTTACAGTACAGTCTTAGCGGCGGGGCGACTGATCTGAGCTTTCGCTGGCAGTCACCTTGCCTGTATCCATCTTATGGGTTCCTCTTCGTCCCGGTCACGTACTCTTCGGCTATGATTGGAGCTGTCTTCGCTCTCGGGAGGTTTGGCTTGGGCGTTGGCGTGCTCTTCCCGTTCGTTGCAAGCGCACTCATGGGAACTCATGCTTCGGGATCGTCCATGCTCTCCAAAATAGTGGTGCGGGGGAGGGGATTCGAACCCCTGAACCCCTACGGGACAGGGTCCTAAGCCCTCCGCGCAATAATGCTCTGCGCCTTTGACCTGGCTTCACCCCTCCAGTATTGGCTGAAGGTTTGGCAACCCCCGCAAACCAAGCCACGAATATCAAGCCGAATAGATTAGCGTACCGAATGAGATCGCGTAACGCCTATTCGGTTAGAGGATTACGAAGAAGAAAAACGCGATAACCAATAGGATTCTGTAGATGCCGAACGGAATGAAGTTATGCTTCCTGACGTAACCCAGGAATAGTTTGATGGCGGGTATAGCGACGAGGAACGAAGCGACAAATCCAACGAGCAGCAGGTCTACTTGGCCGGACGAGAATTCGCTGTAGGACATTAGAAGGTCAAACCCCGAAGCCGCTATCATAGTCGGTACTGCCAGAAGGAAGGAGAATAGGATGATCGTCTGCCGCTTCATACCCAAAGCTAAACCACCCATAATCGTGGGGGCCGACCTGGAAACGCCAGGTATCACGGACACCGCCTGAAATAGACCGATAAGTAGGCAATCTCGGTATGGAATCTTGGATATGTCATCGACCTTGACGCGTTCTTTGTACCGCCACTCGAATAGAATAATGAATACACCGCCCAAAAGTAACGCCCACAAAACGATTTGTTCATTCCCGAAGAGCACGTCTTTGAAGACCCTGTAGACTAGAAGCCCCACTATGCCCGTTGGAATGAATGCGATGACCAGGCGTTTGAGAACATCAAAATCCAGAAAATACCTCCAATAAAGCACCACTACTGCTAAGATGGAACCAAACTCCAACGAGAGCTCGAAAGTCTTGACAAATGGTGTTTGGGCGATGTTCAGTAGCGCGGCGGCCAGAATCGTGTGGCCTGTCGACGAAACGGGCAGGAACTCCGTCAGCCCTTCAACAACTGCTAGTATAATCGCGTCAAACAAGTCCAAGCTAGGCACGACGTTTCTTAGAGATTCTCGTCGTGAACCAATCGACGGTAGATTAGTATTACGGTTGCTACGGATTCAATTCAGGGAATCATTTTTCAAGGATGGATCCCACGGAACAACGCGACAAAGTTGACAATCAAGATCGACAACCACACCGCTCTGGTCGTAGTGGACGTTCAGAATGATTTCTGCCCAGCCGGAGCCCTCGCAGTTACAGACGGCGACAAAGTAGTTCCGGTACTCAACAAGTACATTCAACTATTTCGAGACGCAGGTGCGTCAGTCATCTACACGCGGGACTGGCATCCACCCGACCATAGCTCATTCAAAACTCAAGGCGGACCATGGCCACCGCACTGCGTTCAAGGCACCGAGGGCGCGAAGTTTCGCTCAGATCTCCTTACTCCCGCTGAAGGGGAGATTGTCTCCAAAGCGGATAGGAAGGATGAGGCATTATCATTCTTCAAAGGTACCGTTTTGGCGCATCGATTGAGGCGGCTGAAGTTCCGACTAGGATTGAGAGGTGGAATCAGGGCGCTCTTTGTTGGAGGTCTTGCGACAGATTATTGTGTTAAGGAGACGGTTCTGGACGCATTGAAGCTCGGTTTCCAGGTTTACTTCTTAGACGACGCTTCGAAGGGAGTGAATGTGAAACCTGAGGACTCGAAACTTGCAGTGAAGGAGATGGTTTCGAAAGGTGCGATGCAAATTACTCTAGCAGACCTAGCCGCTAAATCCTCTTAACCTGGAAAGAAGTAGGGTAAGCTTTGCGACGGAGGCGGCGCTGCACCTTCACGCTCTGCGTAATGGGACTTCTCTTCAACTTTGACGATGCGGACTAGATGATGCTCCGTTAGGACCCTGTACTGGTCCGAGAAACCAAGTTGATGCAATGCATGTTTTACATGAAGCTTTACGTCCTTTACACCACAACTTCTTCCGTTAACCGCGTCGGGAATGAGGAGCATCTTTCCTTTCACCTGGACCTCCGTCTTCAATCTCTTGCCTAGAATTTCGGCGATATCCTTGCCGACCTTCTTGAGGTCACCCAACTCGACCTCTACCATGAACCATTGCCCAGAAACTAGCGTCGCACATCCTCTTTTACGCGTTACTATTTACGAACCAGGTTAAATCTCACAAAAAAGCGGGTTCATCCAAGCCAGCATTGTGGCGTCGGGTTTGTGACCGTCTAGAGGGGCAGGCGGACGATCTGCCCGCATCCCTCACACCTGAGAAATTCGTAAAGATCATTCCTGAAAAGGAACCGGATCTTTTTCGGATGCTTGCAAATCTTTACGGCATCGAATTGTTTCAAATCATTCACCACACCAACAAGTACAGCACCGTTGACGATATTCTGGAGACGTGCGTGAAAGTGTTCGACTTCGGAGAGAATTGAGTAGCGTGCCATAACTTGAGTCGATATTGAGGGCGGGTTTAGGGCAAGTCCGAGCATGTCGGTCTTTCCAAGGATCTGGAGAATGCTGCATAGATGTCAAGGATCGACCGTAGGCATCGTTCCTTGATTTGCTAGCTTAGGACGACAATTTGAATGCGAAACTATTGAGCGAGTATTCGCGGTAATTTTGCCTTTACGAGTCTATTCTGCCCGTACTGGGTTACGTAAGGTTCCGATTCGACCTATGGTTCCTTCGAGAATATCTCCGTCCTTAAGGTAAGAGCCGCCAGTGAACGCCGCAACCCCTTCGGGGGTTCCGGTTGAGATTATGTCGCCCGGCGTTAGAGTCATACCCTTCGAAGCGTATTCAATTATTGAATCTATGCGGAAGACCATGTCTCCGGTTGTTGATTGCTGTCTCATTTTCCCGTTGACGGTAAGGGAGATTTCTAGGTCGTGGGGATTGGGGATTTCATCGGCGGTGACTAGCCAGGGACCTAGGGGGAATGAGGAATCAAGTCCTTTTCCCTTTACCCAGTTCAATCCAAGCTTTGTAGTTCCATCGGCTTGGCGAGTGGAGAATTGCCAGTCCCTGAAGCTGATATCGTTTGAGACAGCGTAGCCTGCTACGTAGCTCATCGCGTCCTTCTTGGGAATGTTCTTGCCGGCTTTGCCTATGATAACTGCGAGTTCAACCTCCCAGTCGCCTTTCTGTGATACTTTTGGAATAAGAATCGGATCTCCTGGTCCAATTAGGCTGTTTCTGAATTTCGTGAAGAGGTATGGTTCGGTCGGGGAGCTCTCCTTCTGTTCCTTACCGTGGGAATGATAGTTAATGGCCATGAGAAGGATCTTCTCTGGGTTAAGGATCGGGCTGCGGAGCTTTACTGATTCAACAGGCAAACCTTGCCCATTTCCTGTAGAATTCTCGAGAGGAAGGATCGAAGTGAGTCGGCCATTTGAGAGAATCGCATCGATTGTCGTCATTTCGTCTAAATCAGACAACTGCAGCCTCTTCGCAACATCTTGAAAGTCGAAAAGGCGCTGCTCATGCACGATCCCGACTCGAGTTGACCCATCTCTAACGTAGTGTGCAAGTTTCAAGTTGATCCCGTGTACTCAAAGATCTGATCGCGCCGAACCTCTCGGGTTGCGATTGGTTCTGGGCTTGCACGTTTGGAGACACAATTAAGCTTGCGGTTTCCTAAATTAGAAATTTGCTCATTACTCTTCGTTTCATCCTTTCTCCAACCAAACTTAACTACGCCAACTGTGTGAAGATTATTTGGCTGGGAGGCTGATTGCTTGCCACGTCGAAAGATGAAGGGTAAGCTGCGAACCAATAAGCAACATACTCCACCTGTTCCGCCGCCTGGAGAAGTCGTAGTGTAAAGGCTCACGAAACTCCGCTGCCTGCAGCGTTGGCAATCTTAATATTCGCTCGGCTGCCTACCGCGACAAGCCCGCTCATCTGAGGTTGAAAGTTTTCTTGGAACAAACGTTGATACTTGTGGATAACGACGATAGGATTTTGGGGTACGCCCCGCGAAGCCTCTGCCACACTGGAAAGGGAAAGCGTCACAGGGCCTTTGTGGTTGCATTGTACAATGATGGAGGCGAGCTACTTCTGCAACGAAGAAAACATGATTTATTCTCCAATAGGTGGGACCTAACGGGCGCAAGCCACCCTTTACGATTGAAGGCGAGGAATGAGTCCTATGCTGAAGCGGCCGCCCGTTGCGTGCGGCAGGAATTCGGAGTAGGTGGGATATCGTTCAGAAAGATTGGCGCATTCAACTACTTCGCCCAACAGGGAAAGAGATGCGAGAACGAACATTGCGCAGTAATCGTTGGCAAGTATGATGGGATGGTGAAACCAAATCCAAAGGTCGCTTATGGGTATAAGTGGGCCTCGCTTGGCGAAACATTGAAGGAGATCCGAAAGAAACCAGAATCATTCGTTAAGTGGGCAAGACTAGGAGCTAAGGTCCTTCGAAACAACAGCCTTGGCGAACGGCTCCTGACGGCAGGAGCGAGGAATTAAGTTCACTTCATTCTTGTGTTGTAAAGCAATACGCATTTATCCTCTCGCGAAGCTTGCGTCGCTGATTTTCATGATAATAACAGACCTCCTGAACATAGTCACTGGGGGAATCATTTTTGTCCTCGTTATTCTAGCGAACTTCTACCAGTTTCGAGTGAGACGAAGATTCAGTGGGGTGATTGGGAAGATAATGTTCTGGTACTCCCAGGAGCTCGAAAAGACCTACATCCTCAGTGGCCCAACCAACCTCACTGAACTCAGCATCACTCTCTCAACGCTACTATCTTCCGACAAGCTGAAGGGCAAGGAATCGCAAACGATCTTATTCCTAGACTCGATCTCGACGTTTTTGATCTATAATGACGCGAACGTAGTCGCGAGGTTCCTCCACACTATCGCAGGGCGAGTGCGAACCCACAATATTCGAGGCGTTTTCTTCTCGCTTCACGACGACATCACGAAAGGGGCCATTGCGAGCACAGTGCAATTTCATGATAAGGTCCTACGAATTGACTGACACAGCGTTTCGTGTAACTCTTGACTCTCAGCTAAGAATGGGACTGCGGAGCTGAAGCCCAGCGATTTGGGTTGCATCCTACCATCGTGCTTGCCTAGTTGACGCTGTTCAAGTTATGGTGACGTCGAACAAATTCGCAGTGAAAATTGCTTCAAGTGTCCTAGGCAAGGTTTATTGATTGATGGGTAAGTGGTTGCGGAAAAGTCTGGTCAGATATGCAGTATAAGTGGACAGTGCTCACAAACACAACTATGGGCGTCGTGCTGGCCTCAGTGGACATTAACATCCTCATCATAGCACTGCCCGCTATCTTTCGCGGAATCAATCTGGACCCCCTGTCACCGGGCGCGTTTGATTACTTGCTCTGGATCATCTTCGGGTATGATGTGGTAACGGCCACATTGCTCGTTACGTTCGGGCGACTTTCAGATATGTTCGGACGTGTTCGCTTGTATAATATGGGGTTCGCAATCTACACTTTCGGCTCAATCCTGCTCTACTTGGTCCCGGATAAGGGACAGATGGGGGCGCTTGAATTACTCATCTTCCGCCTTGTTCAAGGAGTCGGAGGAGCCATGATATTTTCAAACAGTGCAGCTCTCATAACCGACGCATTCCCAACCGCTGAGCGTGGGAGAGCACTTGGAATCAATCAAGTGGCGGTGCTAGTTGGAAGTCTTCTCGGCTTGATACTTGGTGGAGTGCTGGCCGTCTATGATTGGCGATATGTCTTCCTGATCAGCGTACCTTTCGGGCTCTTTGGAACAGGCTGGTCTTACTTGAGGTTACGTGAACTTGCTGTGATCAAGAAAGGACAGAAAATTGATGTTTGGGGAAACGTAACATTCGCCGCTGGCCTTACAATCTTCCTGGTTGGAATGACTTACGGGCTGTTGCCCTTCGGGAATTCCGCGATGGGATGGGGAAATCCGTTCGTAGTTAGTTGCCTGGCATTAGGTGCTGGTTTGTTGATCATATTTCCGTACATCGAGAGCCGAGTTCCAGATCCCATGTTCAGGATGGAGTTCTTCAGGAACCGTGGGTTTTCAGCCGGAAGCCTTGCCGCTTTCATCGCCTCCCTTTCACGCGGCGGGGTTATGTTAATGCTCGTGATTCTTTTGCAGGCTGTTTGGCTCCCGCTTCATGGGTTCAGTTACCAGGATACGCCATTCTGGGCGGGAATTTACATGGTGCCAATGAGCCTCGGTTTCGTTTCCGCGGGTCCGGTTAGCGGGTGGATGTCGGATAAGAAAGGCGCTCGCGGGCTAGCTTCGGGTGGAATGTTCCTTTTGTGTGGGATTTTCCTATTCCTGTCGATGCTCCCATACAACTTTGCATATCCAACATTCGCCGGTGCCCTGTACGTTATGGGCATCGCCTTCGGAATGTTTGCTTCACCAAACACATCATCAATAATGGGGACCGTCCCGCCCGAACGACGAAGCTCGGCGGCGGGAATGCTCTTCACACTACAGAACACGGGGAGTACCGTGGGTTTGACAGTCCTGTTTACGGAAGTTGTCGTCGCGCTGAGTGGAACACTTCCGAAGGCCATGTCCGCAGCGGTAGCGGCGGCTGGCGCTCCGCAACTTGGTCCGCTTCTCTCGGGAATCCCGCCCACAATCGCACTCTTCGCAGCATTCTTGGGGTACAACCCAATGCAAACGATAATCTCGCGACTCCCAAGCAGCGTTAGCGCCCATCTCAGTGTGCAAGCTATCTCGACAATCACATCGACGACTTGGTTCCCGAACGCGATCGCAGAATCATTCATCGGAGCGCTCCATGAAGCATTCTACTTCAACGCTGGTTTGGCCATCGTTGCGGCATTCGCTTCCCTCATGCGAGGGAATAAACTGGCCCACGAGCATCAACGAAATCTCCATCAAGTGAACGCGCCCACCGAGACGAGGACGAGGCACGTCAGAGGCCCACTCATCGCCTATCATGATAAACGCCGAGTGAGAAAGATCTTTTCGCCTCTCAAAGGCAATCATAACACAAGAGCGCCCCCAAACCCCGGGTAAGGAAGAGTTCACAGATCTAGGGATCTGGAACTTACCATTTGAAATCTGGAGGATCTTACTGCGAATACTGAGGGCGTTCGGTTTGTGGTGGGACATAATTTGCCGCGTAAGGGTTGACTGATTGAGTCTTCTTCGGCCGACCGCCACGTTGACCGAGTGCGAGTGCTAGGATTGCGATTGCGCCAAAAGCAATCACGAGGTAGGTTAGGTGACGATTGGTTGAGTTTGCGTCGTTGAGTTGTGAGTTGAGGTTCGAATTGTCGGAGCTTGCTTGTGAAATTGTTCCTTGTGCGTTTTGGAAGTTATTTTGAAGTTGTTGCAGTTGGGTTTGGAGCTGTGAGATTTGTTGTTGCAAATTCTGATTTTGTGATTGCGCCTGGCTCAGTTGTTGTTGCTGGGCTTGGTACTGGGAGAGGAGGGATGTGTATTCGGGGGTTGTTGCGTTAACATATGAGAGGGGCGCGATCCCCGTGTCTGTTAGAGTGACGTAGGAATATTGGGGGTATGAGCTGTAGGAGTTGGAGTAAGGGTAGTAGGAACAGTATTGCATGTTGTCATAGGAATATGCTGGGTATGAACTGCAATCGTAATAGTTCCCATTGTAGTTAGAAGAGTAAGAATAGGAGCTAACGTAGCCATACTTTACAGATTCGGTGAATGTGGCGAAGAGCGAAGTCCTCGGCATTCCTTGGGGGACGGAGATCGGGATATTGTTTGTGAAGCTGTTGTCCGACGCAACACTTTGGGAGCCTATAATGGTAGCCGATGCTACCTGGTGAAGGTTAGCGCCATCCACGTAGTAGACGTAAGCGGTTAGACTGTAGAGGGTGACAGCAGATTTGGCTATGGCCTGAATGTGGACTTGCGTGTTCGTGCCCGGCAAAACAACAGATGGATACTGTACTTGAATCGTGAAGTCCTGTAGGCTAACGGACGCGTAAGCTTGCGTCGAATCGGCATACGCGGGTCGCGCAATCACCATCATAACCACTATCGCGAGGGTGAACGCTTCAGAGAGAATTAGAGCACGTTTACGCCGCGGAGTACTACCGAACACACCATTGCACCCTATTCAGCGATACTCCATATCGGTCTAATATTACTAAGGAGAGGATGTGTCTCTGTATACTAGGTGGTTGATTCAAACTTGCATTCGTGCACCCGAGAGTTGGGCTGCGTGGATTATCCGACTAGCGGGTGGACGGCCTAATCCGTGATTAAGTTATCCGATCGAGGATGTCGGGAAGGCAATGCCTTGGAAGATTCCGTGACCGTGACACTTCAACACTTGGGCCAAGTCTTCAAGTTGTTCGTCCTTCAGCCATTCCTGGCTGTTGTAGGCGCAGATTGCTGAAAGCGGAATATTGAACCGTGGGCCTACTAATCGCTCGTATTCGAGTATGCCAGCGCGGTCGATGTATTTTGCCAGCATCCCTGTAATATCGAGTATTCTCAGTCCATTGAAACCAGACCGACGTTTATTCTCGATGAGGTTTGCTGCAAGTTCCAGAGCACGTTTAGTGTTTACTTGTCCTCGATCGAGGTAAAAGTCCTCTATCTCAACTTGAACAATCTGTCCAGGTCTCTTAATGGAGCCTTTTTCTATGCTCTGAGTTTGGAGGAGCTTGTCATAGATTTGAGAAGGGCCGACGAAAAGAGTTGCTTCATTTGCTTCGACCCCTCCGTTGAAATATGCAGCGAAAACCCTAGCGAGAGTGTCAGTGTCGTCGTAGAACAAGGCGGCGTGATCCCCAAGCGATAACCGCCTTACGTATCCCTCGACATCCGCCGTGGCCAGTTTATCCACCAGCATCCGTTCTTGCTGCGGCCCTCTCGATTGCACCCATATGGCCTGTAATCTGTTTCATTAGCGGTTTTCTACTTGCTCCATCGATATGCGTCGTTAGACATAGCAATTGAAATCTTGATATAAATACGTGAGCCATCTTCGCTAACGTTAAGGCCATAGCGTATACCTCACAGTTTTTCCTGGCCGCTAACCGTCCGCTCATGCCTGTCAACGCGACACCGTCATATCTTCCAAGAATTCACTTCTGTTGAGTCAATTTGGCGTTTTCAACGTAACCTACTAGAGTTCTCTGCGGAACGTCAAAGAATTCAATACCTAACCGAGAATAGAGCCGCTTTGCAATCGCTTTCCCTATGACTTGGCTACTGCTCGACCCGAAATTCTTCTCTAATGCTAAGAGCAGAGTCTCCAAGCGAGAAGGTAGCTCATCCTTCTTGACTGAGTAGACTTTCTCCAAGTGCTCAAAAAGTGTTTCAGCGACCTTCAGACTTAGAAGTTGAGCTATGGTTTCACGTATGCATTCGATCAGGATAGCATTGAAATTTTGATCTTGTCGAGCGTTCAAGGAAACTTATCAACTGACTGTTGGTGCGCCTCTTTGTTCGTCGAAGCCTAATCCTAAGCAGATGTACCCCCAGAATTGAATCAGCTCTATCGGATGACCTGAATAATATCAACCTTGCAAAGTTCCTAAACTGAAAGCAATATCAGCCAATGCGTTCAGGAGCAAACCAAGCGAAAGCCAGACCCATGGGCGGGCCGTCTTCCCTCCCTTAAAGGTGAAGAATATGAAAATTGCAAGCACCGCAAGCATCGAATCAAGAACTGGATACGCCACATCGTAAGTCTTCGTCAGCAAATCCTCAGGCGACATGACTATCGGCCCCACCAGAAAAGCGTACGCCAAGCCAAGCCAGAGCAGCCCCACTCCCAAGGCTATGAAAACCCTCTTTCTTCTGAGGCCCGCACGGAAGGCCCACAAAAATTGAACGATACCCACTGCAATGGGAACGTAAGCCGCTAGGTAGAATGTATCGGCAAACGATGGGTATGGAATACTGACGTGAAGGATAGTCTCATAGATAGCCCATGTCATGTCGCCCAAGAACCATAGGAAAACGCCAAAAAATAGTCCCACATGCACTAGCCCGAACTTGCCTCGAAACCCCCAATGACGAGCCGCTAAGAACGCAAGAACTGAGCAAATTCCAGAGGCTAACGCGAAAACGTAATCTGTCACAGGAACTAAAAGCTCAGAGGATTGCAACAAGAAATAAACTACGATGACTAAAGCCCCGACAACTATTCCGAGCAGATATCTAGTTTGCATCCAATCACGTCTCAACCCTGAACCTTTCAACCGTCATTCTCTGCTAGGTACTCGCCATTGAAGAACTGCCATCGGCCCACTATTGAAGCTTTCAAGACACGCAATTCTTGTTCGCTACTAGCTAGTTATCCAACCCATGTTTCTTCATGTTTCAGAATCACGTAGCCCAACCAGCAACAGAGCTGAGTGTCGCAAGGAAAATCCGAGTTGAGTTGACAGCCTGTCGGAAAATTAACCTGTGGTGTAGCAGTTTAGGTCCCAATCATGTATGTCTTTAGAGCCTAATTTAATCCTGAAATTTGGGAAATACGAGGAGATCACAAGAAATTTGACAATGATGTCCCCGTGGTGACTCGCTCGCTTCCGTGTATAGGGTGGCAATTAATCGACTGGAATTTGACCAGTTCGATGACGTGTTAAGCGCTTAACGCTCCGTCGATTTAAGCGTACATAACGCTTTTGCAAGCGGTTGACCTTAATTCAAAATGCGAGCTTGAAAAAAAACAAAATCTTAAGAGCGTAATATTCCGCATTCCGTCTTTAGGTTTTCACTTGAGACATAGCATCTTCGGTTCGCTCATCGCTCTTTTCATCATTGCTCTTCTGATTGTTACTAGATCGGTTTCTGCAAATCCTTACTGGTTCCAAGTAGGAGCACATGCTGACATAGGGTCCGTGAATGTTACAGGTGCCAGCGTCGAGATCAGAACTCACGTCCCCACTCCCAGCAGCCCGCAGTCACAAAGTGGCACTGGCACTACTTTCTGGGTTGGTCTAAACCTGCCGAACGACGCATTTATCCAGGTGGGATACTACTGTCCGGAAGCAACTGGTTATCCACAATGGTTCTGGGAGTATTTCCCTCCTGGGACTGCCAGCTCAGGCGGCGGTTTCGCGAAGGGAAGTATCCCTGATGAAGAAAGCCAAGTCGGTCCTGACGGTTCATGGCACACCTACTCTTTGCAGAGCAGCGGAAACACTTGGTACACGTATGTTGATGGCGTAAAAGTGGGGTCCTATGATTTGGGCGTGTCGAATTCAGGGGGAAATACGCCGTATGCGGTTGCAGAAGTCTATGGCGGAGTGGTGGTTACGAACATCATTCTGGGTCCAGCAGAATTCCGAAACCTCGCCTACCGCGACATCAACAGCGTATGGCACAATGTATCGGCAGCCATCGGCTACATTGGTCTCGGTGCTGGAAGCGGAACACTTCCCTCAGGAGAAAATATCCCGTACGGACTGCAAGTTCTGGGACCTAGCGATTGGTTGGCTGGGAGCGGTCTCCCACCAGCTAAGAACGGTCAGCTTCTCTGGGCTGGGTTTATCCCAACCCACATAACATCTTCGACTGATTTCTCACTCTCAGTTTCCCCTAACATTGTCCAACTGAACCAGCACGGCAGCGCCCCTCCAAGCTTCAGTTTGAATGTTACAGTGATTGGCTCAGGCGGGACCATCAAGCTGTCGGAGTCAGGGTTACCTTCCGACTTCAAATTGGTCAACATGCCGACTTCAGCTGGCGGTTCGAGTCTGTCAACTGAGACATATAGCATCCTCGTTGAGGCGGGCAATCAGACCCCAAACGGCAATTATACAGTGACCATTACAGGCATTAGCGGCAACTTCACGCATTCGACGGGGCTGACTATTCGCGTTACCAGCCTTACAACAACAAGCATCGAAACCTCAATTCACCCTACCTTTACGACGCAAGCAACACTTGCGACACAATCTGGCGTTCTTACTAATTCCCCTTCGTCCACTGAACTAAGTAATCTATCAACTCTCCCGTTGACCACTTCACTCAAACCCTTCTTAGCTGTGATCGTAGTCGTCGGAATAGCCGTCATTGGGGTCGTTGCCTCACTATACTTCCGAGGCAGGGTAGGGAGAAGAGGTCAGCCACAGACAGAGTTGAGCCACTTCACCCCAACACCAAGCACTGAGAAAGGTGGAGGAGGAAATCTTGAAGGACAGTTCTGCGACAGGTGTGGGAGCAGTCTCGTAGTAGGTTCAAAATTCTGTGATAAATGCGGCGCAGAACAGTAGGAACTATGACAAACATTTCCCGTAACTCCGGATTACGGGTGACTCGGGATTTATTTGCCAGCCTAGTGTAGTATGCCAATTTCCTCTTTTCACTAATTCGAATCAGGCGGCATACTGGACTAAAGTTCCTACGAGTCGACAATGCTATTTATCCGGCCTACCGTGACGAATGTCAGTGATCAAAAACTGCGAACTATACAAGAGAGGTAATTGGATGCTCAAACGCAGGGAAGTATCTCGTACCCGCGAGCAAATCGTGTTTGTGGCAGCTATCGCCGGTGTTATTCTGGCAATTTTGGAGATTCCACAAGAAATCCCCATTCGAAACGTAGAACTCGCAATTGTTGCGATGATAGTAGTCACTTTCATCTTCTTAGCACGTCGTAGAAGTCAGAATAAACCGATAACGGAAGACATTCTCTCGCAAACAGATGATCTTTTCAAAGTCTTGGATTCGGTTGGGATTGGGCCGACACGCAGGCTAAGAGAATTTCTCTACCACACTTCAAATAAGGTGAGGGGGGATCTGGCAGTAGACGATCATGTGCTCTTTCAAAACTCACTAGCTGTCAACCAACGCGTGAGTCCTATAATCATACGACTGAACATTGACAATGATTTGAACGCCGAAAAGAACGGGCTTGAATGCATCCGCAATGCGCTTAGACTTCCTTCGAACGCTCTTGAGACAATGATCCATGAGAATAGTCTTGACAGATTTGGAGGACGACCGAATCCAGATCGCTTAAAGTATTTTGTGAAGAACATAGACATGTCACGTCTCGGAATAGATGACGGCGGCGTCATAAGTTTGAGACTTGGAGTGGTAAGATACAGCACTATTCTTGCCTTAAAGAAATTCATGTACAATGATGATGTAAAGGTGCCTGGGAGCGATCAGAGTCTCCATGATCACTTGAAGGAACTGCCGCTGATTGATGAGTTGAATCGACCGCTTTTCTGTGCAGGTATCGCGATTCATTTGGGCGTGATTTCTAGTGATAATTGTGTTATTCTACAGCACCGCACCGCAAATGTGGAATTCCACCCTTCGACATGGGGAAATGCGGTCGATGAATCAATGAAAGGAGAACCGGACGAAAGTGGACCGCCAGACTTCGAATTTCAAGCGATCGGCATTCGTGGTATCTACGAGGAACTTGGTATTTCCAAAGTACGGCCTGAGGAAATAGAAATCCTTTCACTCGGGGGTGAATATGACGACCTAGAATTTGCCGTTCACGCTGCTTACAGAAGCAAGTTGACTTTCGCTGAAATAAGGGACAAATGGTTGTTAAGGCTAGATTCATCGGCATCTGACAAGATTGAGGCCCATACTTTGGAATTGAGACCGATCCTTGATCTTCTGATCGACAGAAAACCTGAAGTTCGCGCTTCGGTTTCCAGTTTCAACCCTGATGGCCCAAGAATGAACCTAATTTTGTTGTTACTTCGGACTTTCTCGGATGATGAATTAAGAAATGTCCTTGTAGATTACATCGAACCTGGAGCGTAGCATCGTCGAAAATTAGCCGTAGGCTCGTCTTTTGCGGTTGATCGAGCTCATCTTGCGGTCGTACTCATCCTGAGCCTTCCATGAAGCCTCATTTCGTCTCCACTCTGCAATTTCACGTTCTCTCTGAGTTGGAGTGACTTCGATTGTTCCCTTCGCCTTCAGGCATACCTCAATCTCAAACTTAATTGTGCCTGACTTGCGAACTGAGAAATATGTTGGGTTCAGTAGAGCGGCGACTGCTTCCTCCAAGTTTGGTTTTGATTCGTCGATCCTGATGAAGCCGGTGCGTGGGTAGAAGATAGCACTACAGCTCTCGGTCACGAGAGTTCGATCGTTTCTGAACTGTCTCTTGCAATAGGCTGAGGAAGGAGTTCTCACCTCTTCCAATTTGCGCCAGCCAAGAGCTTTCAACTCGTAGTTACGCGTGAGTGTGTTGCGCTTCACGATTTCGTCCTCACAAAGGCCTTTCAAGCAACTTGAGAGGGTGGAGCGGCTCCCGCCTACCACCTTCCACAGAGTGGTGAAGCTCTTTGGTCCCCCAAGCAGGGCTTGCCGGATCGCATAGTAGACCTTCTCTCGTCTGTGGAAATTCTTGGTCATAATCCGTTTCTCTTTAGGGGATGACTGTTCGAATTTCACAGCGCCGCGCAGAAGCTTGAGGGTATGTCTCGAATAAGGCGGGGAAAAGAAGCCAGGGTATTTTTCTTGTAGACGCTCAACAGCCTTGCTGTAGTCTAAGTTCTCGTTGCGACTCAATCGCTAATCTGGTGTACTAAGTACAGACCTTCCTATTTTTGTGCCGAAGGAGTATGAAAAGCGAACCTTTAATACTATATGGTAACCATATGGTTGCTATGTGGCATTGCGGGGCGGGACGGGAGACAACCCCACCCACCCCAAGGAGGCCTCAACACACTTGGAGAGCCAAGACATCCCAGAGGAAAAATACGTAGCGAAACAGCCTCCAGTTTCACTACAGCAAATCTTCCGCCTAGACCTAGCATGGGTGGAAGCCATTCTAAAATCAAAATACAAGCCCAAACGACGCCCTCCACATCCACCCTTAGCCATGTTCAACGCCATGATCTATCAGCGCCTGAAACAGATTCCATCCTGGAGAAAACTTGCATCCACCCTCAAAGCAGACCCAGATCTTACCGCCCAACTTGGATTCCGAAAGTCGCCCTGCTTTGATTCTCTCTCCGAGTTTGCACTCCGAGTGGACGATGAAACCCTCAACGAGTTGGTCTACGGCTATGTAGAAAGGATTCGAGAACAGTTACCTGACCTTGGGAAGAATGTTGTAGCTGTAGATGCAACATTAGTTCGAGGATATACTAAATCACGACCTCGTAGGCAGCGAAAAACCGATCCTGATGCAGCTTGGGGAGTGTCTGGCGACAAGCTAGGGAGACCCGTCTATGTGTACGGTTACAAATTACACGTAGTGTCGGATGCAGATTACGAGTTGCCTCTCACATTTTCCGTTTCGCCTGCGAATAAGGCGGAAATCACAGTCTTCCGAGAAGAATTGACAGAACTACTCAGTCGCGGAAATAAGCCGGAAGTTCTCGTTGCGGACGCGGGCTACGATTCGAAGCTGAATAAACGACTCTGCATCAAACATGGCATCAGCCCCGTAATCGCACGAAACCCAAGAAGGTCAGGGAGTAAGAGAAGTCGCTTTGACCAAATCCTACCCATTCAACCGGACTCTGAATTGTGGAGCTACTATTACACGAAACGATCTGAAGCAGAACGTCTTTTCTCCAGACTAAAACTCGAACTAGGCCTCTTGGATTTGAAGCGGCGAACATTGCCGCGTGTGAAGTATCATTTCGGCATGTGCTTGATCGCAATGCTGACGGTGGCGCTTGCGTCAGTGTCCTCGGGGCGACCTGAACTCAGCTTGAGCATCGAACAATGGAGGTACTGAAATGAAGACAAGCCATCATCTCCAATACGTGGAATCACGATCCAAGAGTCAGCCAAACGTCGTGTACGGGAAGTATCAAGTCGTCATTCCAGAAGATACAGTGAAGAAAGTTGGATGGCATGACGGAGTCGAGCTAACCTTCCAAGTCGATCGAGCAAACCGAGTGATCATGTCACTGTCTCCTCCCACAATTAAACTCAGGAAATTGACCTACGACGAAACTAGAACAGCGTTGTTCAACATTCTCCTCTCATCACCCCGCGGCCTAACGTGGACTGAAATACGCGAAAGGAATCCTGCGATGCCACAGAAACCCAGCCCATTCTGGATCCCAAAGTTCGAGATCGATTTAGGCCTCAAGAGGGAAGAGGACGAGAAGACGGGTAGAATGCTATGGCGAATTCCAACAATGCCGAATAACTCTACTCCTCAAGCCTAGAGTGACTGGCAAAAAAACTACTCAGCGGGCAGAGTACTTGAGCGATCTCAAGTGCTTAAACCGACCGACAGGAGTTTAGGGTCTAATTCGATGTCGCCGATTTCTGGGAGTTTGAATTACTAGTGGTAACCGACGGTAATAAGGTAGTCAACAGCGGGTAACGTCAAGTTCTCGTCACCTACACCATTTTTCGTTTCAGGAATTGAGTTGTAAAAAAACATCACCTAGCAGAGCAACTCAGCAAATATTAAGCAGAATCGTACCTCTCACGTGCCTTAGTTTCGCTGAGTTGTTGTTCAAGAGCCTTCACGTTCTCCTTCGCTTGACAGTATTCCGTGCCCGCTTGTCCAACCGCTTTGTTAAGCTCGTTCAGTTCCTTAGTCTGTCCATAACCGATGGGGATGGGCACTTGGAACGGGTTCATTGTATAACCAGAGGAATGGATGTCGATCATGAAACTGTATTTCTTGAGAATGAGTTCAACGTCTCGGCTGTAACTCTGAAGGGATTGCCATATGGGGCCCCCTTCACTAACGCCGCCAATGAAAAATGGATCTCTTTGCGTAGCTGTGCTAGATGACCGGCACCACATCCAGTCAGAAGACCGTAGAGCGGACACACCCTTTTCAACTGCTTTCGGTTTTTCGTCTGAAAGCGCTCTCTTCATTGCTGCCAAGTCACCACTAGGTAGCTTTTGCACAAGGTCTGCGTTGCGTGAGATTACTCCCGATATCGCCTGATCAATATGTCTAGGCAACATTGCCTGAATTCCTGCTATGAAAGCCTCTTTCTTTTCGAGTAGTGTTTTTTCTTTTGCCTTAAGCTCGTCGCGTGCGAGGTTTAGACTCTTCTCCACTTCTCCCGAATTCATTCCGACACCAAACGTATCTAGCCCGCATGAACCTCAAAGCTTTTCCCATATCTTGTCTAAAGATGTAAAACGAGCCTTGACTAGATCTTGTGGAGTTACAACCTGAGTATTATCGAGTCCGAGTCTTTGTTCTATCTCTGTTTTCTTGCTTATGAAATGCCGGTCATCTAAGCTTACGAAAAACATGATCCGGTTAGCCGTAAGATATTCGGCTATGTCTCTGTCGGACTCTTTTGCTGGAAAATCGGGGAGGTTCGGCTTCTGATCAAGTCTAGCTTCGTCGAGTATCATTTTGTCTAGGTCAGCGGGAGTGCGGTGCAATTTGCGTAGATTAAGCCCTTCAACTAATGTTAATGCATTCTGAGCTTTGCTTGCTCTTGATGGATCGCTAAGAAGTTGCTGAAGCTCGGCTTCGACTTGTCGCGATGTTACAAGTTGGATTTTTCCGATTCGGTGTAATTCAATTAACTTCTTAATCGCTAATTCGATTTCCTTCTGACCCGTTCTGCCATCTAGAGGGTCGTATATGCCCATCCAAACTGAGGTATCAAAGTAGACGGTGATCAACTCGGTTGCTCCTTCTTAGCGGCGTTTTGGATAATTGTCAACCATTTATTATCGCCCTCAATTTTGATCCCCGCGACTTCTGCTGGCGTTTTGCCTTTTAGTGCTTGATGGGGTCGTATGAAGTTGTGGTAGATTTGTATACCCGGAAGAATTGGCGTATCCACTTTCTCTAGAGTTCGCATAACGCGTTCTCTATCGCGGATTTCTCCGTTCATTGTTTCCATTTTGTTGTTGTGAACCGTTCCATCCATGCGTATGTCACGTATGTGTTCGGGGCGTTCGGCAAGTTTGCTTGTCCAATATTCGTCCATGAATGCTTCGTGAGTTAGTTGCCGCGCTCGTTCTTACGAACTCGCAAGAAGAAGCGCGACTTTGGGCCCACAGCCAGACAGCTGGGTCTCCCACTTGTTCTAACTCCCGCATGCTTCATGTAGCTCGGGATTAACCACTCAAGGTGATATGTTTGAAAGCCTCTGACAATCTGGATACTATCGACGTTTTCCTGAGCTATAATTCGAAGGATAGAGTGCTTGCTGGGCGCATCAAGGAGAACTTAGAGCAATTTGGAATATCCGTCTTTCTTGCCCACTCGGACATGGAAGGCGGGGAACGATGGGAGCGTGAGATAATTCATCGGATTCGCATCTGTGATGTGGTACTAGTCCTTCTTACCCCTCGATTCAGACGGTCCAAATGGACAGACCACGAAGTAGGCATGGGAATTGGAGGCTCGAAAGAAATTATCCCTCTCAGAGTCACCGGTGTCAAACTCTATGGTTTTCTATCTAGGTACCACGCTCTGAAACTAGAACCAAGCGCTCTCAGCCAAGCCTGCAACGGAATCATCCTTGCAATGAGAAGCAAGACGAAGTTGAGACAGAGGCTACAGAACTCTTTCATACAGAGCTTCGCTACGACACGTAGTTTCATCGAGGCGAACCGGAAGAGTGAGCTGCTGGACGAGTTTGGTCCCTACAGTTCGAAGCAGGTCAGTTCCATCCTTCAAGCTTACATGCAAAACGTCCAGATTCATAGGCCCACCACGGCAGGCTCAAGATTCAGAGACTTCTTGAGGAAGAACAGGAAACTCATCCGAGCTACAGAGGGAATTCCAGAAAGCGCTAAGACAAGAACAACAAGATTGGCACCGTCTGAACTGGAGCAGCTTCTAAGTAAAGTCGGAAAACCTTGAGCGAAAAGCAGGTCCTACAAGAAAATAGCATCGCAATAGATGTTCAATAAACCTTAGAGAGAATCGCATCAAAATCCAGCGAGGAGGCTAAATTTACAAGCTTTGATGTTACAGCTGCAATTTCGTTCCCAGAATTGCAAACCGTAAATCCGCCTTGTAGAGGGTACCACTTCTGGCGATTCGGACATTCTGCACTCGATGATACGGTCATTTCTGCTTCAAAACGGAAGTCGCAAATACTAGTCTACCGAATCTTGGTTTTGTGAATACTCGGACACGTTATCTAAGAGAAAACGCATTGCTTCGTCACCTCAACAACATGCGAGGCGAAGCTATACATTGGATGACTGAAATAGAGTCGGCACTTGACGAACTTATTACATATCACTTTGTCAAGAAAGAGCGGGCGGATGCTTTCTTCGAGGCAATGCTTTGGGAAGATTTTAGATTCTCCACAAAGATCAAGCTGTTCCAGATCATGGCTGTGCCAGACAACCTGAAAGAGCTCCATGAAGACACATTCAGGGAACTCCTCCGTCTGCCAGAAGCCAGAAACAAATTCGCTCACAGACTAAGTCTGACCGACGGTCATAAAACATGGCTCATCGGGAAGAACCACAAGCCAGAGGAAATCAACGACGTCTTTTTCGACGATTTCAAAAAACGCTGTATTCATACACTCGCGTCGCTAAAGTGCATTTACTTCACTTTACAGGGGATACCGCCAGAGTCTTTCTTACATACGAAACGAATCAAAATTAAGGCAGGAAAGATCGACACCACTTGGCCTGACTAATCGTAGAGTTGACATGTTCAAAAAACAACCGAAAATTTACAGCCGCATAAACCTAGGCCAACAACCGACACGTTGAGGTTACCTGGCATTCAGACCCTACAATGTGAAACGATTCAGGCGAAAAACGAAGAGGTTTCCTAAAATCAAAGTTGCCATGGAGACCGCCGAGACTATTCTTACTCAATGTCCTCGGTGCAGCGAACCTCTGATCCGACTGGAAAATACCAAAAGTTTCCTTACAGCATTGGGCTGGAAGCAAAGCTCTCAATTGCACCACTAAGAGCTCGGAAGGAATGGAGATATGAGGCACAATTCTAGTCAGGAAATGCAGACACGTTTTCACTAGACAATTAGAGACGCGAGACTGTCTGTAGTTGGTCGTTTTGAACAGGCAATTTACCAAAGCCTTGCATAAGATTCCTCTTCACACTGATTCTTAGTAGCATCTTAAATCGGACGAATGACGATAGAGTATTTGTGGTACGCTATGCTCGGTTTCGCTGACATTAACCCATATGAGCCGTATGGAGTGATACAGGTCGCTGATGAGTTAGAAGCTACTCAGTTCGTGGAATCCCTTAGGTCGCAAGGCGTTAGAAGAGTATTAGTACATCCAATTTTTCATCGAGAGCCGTATGTGGAAGAACAGGATAGAAACCGATTCACTGTTCTATTTCAATGGCATTAGATATCTTGTATCACTGCGCGGCAGTAAATGGGTACAAGTCACCTTACTTCGCAAACGCACTTTCATTTTCGGGCCATATCCGCACTGCCGGAAGCTAAAAGACGAAAAACGGGGTCATCGATTTAAGGTCGTAAATCGAGTTGTCATCTAACAATGAGCAAGAATACGAAGGATGAGATTCTACGGAGCTATATGCTGAAAGAGATTGAATTAATCGAAGACATCATAAAGAGAATGGCATCTAACTCCTTTCTGATAAAGGGCTGGACTATCACCCTTGTAGTGGCTTCTCTCCTACTGAAGGGCCCCCAGTATCAAGCATGGATTGCCTTTATCCCTCTGTTGATGTTCTGGTTCTTGGACGCTTACTTCCTATGGCAAGAGAAGATGTACAGAAAGCTGTTTGCTTGGGTTGTGAGTAATCGGCTAAAGACAACCGAACACTTGTTTGATATGGTTGCCAACCGTTTCAAAGACGATGTTCAATCGAAATATCGAGTTATGCTGTCGACGACTTTGATCTGGTTCTACGGATCGATAGCTTTGCTAACTATAATATACCAACTTGCAGTGTTTATCAGACTAGGATGGTGCTGGTGAATTGGCCAGACGTGTATTCTTCAGTTTTCACTATGAGAGAGACGCGTGGAGAGCAGCACAGGTTCGTAATATATGGGTAACCAAACCTGACAGAGAGGCGGTTTTTAGGGATGCCGCCGGATGGGAAGCGGTGCAGAAAGAAGGAGACGACGCCATAAAGAGGTGGATAGACAGTCGCCTTGAAGGGACTTCAGTCACAGTAGTATTGATTGGCGCTGAGACCTGCCAGAGAGAATGGGTCAGATATGAAATTCAGAGAAGCTATGAGAAAGGCAACCGAATAGTGGGCGTCTATATCCACAACCTCAAAGATCAGAACGGAAATACTGACCGGAAAGGGGATATTGATTTTGGCAAGATTGATGGTGAATATGACTTCGATGAGATTTCTCGGATTTATGACTGGGTAGAGGACAACGGTTATGAACATCTAGGAGAATGGATTGAAAGAGCTCATCTCATAGCCACCCGCCCTGAGCTCGAACCACCGCTCGTTCGTTCGGCAGGCAAAAGCTGTAATCGATGAAATGCCCGCGCGTAGAAAAGCGAGTTCACCTAAAGGGCGAGACGTTCCTCTTTGAGAAAGAAAAGGAAGAGAAACGCAACTGGCATCTCCAAACCACCGAACCGACTATGGACTCTTATAGAACATCGAACTCACGGCGAGGCGACTCTTAGTTATTATTATAGCGATCCTCACTCTAAGGTTCCAATTAGAGATGTGACGAACAAAAGGGATCCAAAGCTAGATCCGAATTTGGAAACCCTGACATATGGTCTATTTAGTCATTGTAACAAACAAGAAAGACGAAGCATAGTAGAGAATGGGATCCGCCACCAATTCTTTTGCACCGCTAGAGGTGGTGGAATTCGTGTGCTGACGGGATACTATCAGACGGGATGGTATTACGAGGCGAATCGTGGTGACTACATGATCAGGGCCAAGCGAGCAAGATTTGTGTCTCCAGGATTTCCGCTTCGCGAGCTACGCGAATATCTTGATCCCTTTCCGATTGCTAGATTCTTTCGGTCGTGGAGGTATGTTCCCGAAAAGGTTGCAGCTCTTCTCTTGTCCCTGATAGACGAAAGCGATGACGAATCAACTCTCTATCTATCAGAGCTTCGTCGTCTTGAACGATGGTCATTAGACAAATACGGTCGCGTGTACCTTGAAAGATTGAAAGGATGTAGTCGTAGAGATATCCCAAGAGAGATGAGGCTAAGGTCAAGGCCGCTTAGGAACAAGGTCACAAGTTCTGATGTCCGTTCGTAAACACGGAAAGATCGCGAAACAGCTTTGCGTTTCAGAACATGAACATTGGCTTGGCAGAGTATCGTATTGGATTTCCTGGTGATGCAGTTCATGTTTTGGTCACCGCATTGACTTGATACGAAGCGTAACCCGAGCTAAAGTTGGTCTTGACGATATTGTGTCAGCCAACTTTTCTGTCATCATTTTTCGGCCAGATGACTTTACCGAAAATCGTTGCGGGGTATAAGCCGATTACACCTTTTTCAGATAATCGACGTGCTGTTTCAGTTTTGCGAGTCACCAAGTATCGAATGATGCATTCGCGTGGATCATGCTGGCCACGTCTGTGTTGACAGTCAATGTCTCTGCCTAGCAGATGGATGCGCCTGCCAACATAACCCCTATTCGCGTCGTTAGGATTAACACCAAATTTCTGCATCCTTGAATCAACTAATTTCATAGCTCTAGGCGGATATTTCATATTAGTAACACGAGCATAGAAATACCAAATGTCGAAATCCTTGATGCCATTTTTGTCATCGAGGAAATGCAATGCAGCCCCCTGACACAACGTTATCGCGATTAGAGCGTTCTGATACGGCTCTCGATACTTGGGATTGCGATCAAAAAAGGACTTTTGTTCTATCAAAGCAAGATTCTTCAACGCATCTAAGTCGGCTATGGTTATTCGCTCATACGATCTTTCGAGAAAGCGGTTCAAACCACCAGATCTTCCCTCAGCGTGTTGTTCTTTGCTTTTTTTTCGGCGAGAATACCCATGCTAAATTGACTAATGCTCAAGCGGCTTATTATTATCTCGGGCTATGTTAGCAGGTTATGGGAATAGAAGTGAGATGGCACAATTTATGGGTGTGCCCGCCCTCCCCCTTCATGTTTAGAAAATTCGTCAAACAACGTTAAGAATGCACACCTATCATTCATGTGTTGGGGAAATTCGACGACGCATGCAAAGGTCTTGAAATTGGGCGAGTGCTCATTCAACGGGGCAACGAACTGACCGAGGGGGTTTAGGATATGTACCTCTCTGAATGGGAAATTGAAGACGCGATTGCATGGAGTCCTTCAATAATAGAAATCCCACCATATACTGGTCTGCGGCTGAAAGACCGCCAACGATACCTGAAGACGGTTGGAGGATACATTGACCTACTGTTCGAGTGGCAAAATAGGTACGTCATAGTAGAATTGAAAGCAATACTAATCGAAGACAAATCAACCGTAACCGATCAAGTGTTGACTTACAAGAAAGCTTTGGCCAGAGAGTCGAATATTGATGAAGAGAAGATCATTTGCATTCTGGCTTCCCCCTTAGGCTTCTCTCAAGCCGTTCTTGACGTTTGCGAGAAATTCGGTGTACTTACGAAATGTTTGGATGAGGCGAGTCTCATCCAAAGCGCACCCCGACAACGTGATAGTTTGCTCTCCAGGTTCGTTTCAGGCAATGAAGAAGGGAGCCCTCTTTTGGATTTACTTCGACATCGTGGAGGCGGAATCAATTTCATGAAGATTGACGACTACACTGTCTCTGTTTTGAAGAGCGCTAAGACTTGGCTGACTCAACGAATTCATGATGACGTCGGCCAGAGGGGCATTGCTGTCGTGTTCAAGCAAGTGAGCTCCAAAGCGCCATTGATGGCGCACGAAGTCTTCTCAACGTCCGACGGAGCCCTTCGAACCAATGAAGACAAATGGTTCTGGTTATTCTACAGCGTTCTAGATCGCCGGGCTAACGCGTCTACATTCGTGAACGCCAGGAATGCTCTCGACCGTCAGGGCCTTTTCAGTCCACGCAATATAGTCAGCCTCGTCGAAGCGCTGGGAATGGACCAAGCAATGCAAAGAATAGCAGAGATCCTCGAAAACGCAGGCTTTGCCCTGCTCGTAGACAATGGACATGGCAAATTAGCCTACCCGCAATCAATAATCGACGCTGCCAAACTCATCAGAAGATACGACTACGATTTCGACTGCATGTATAAAGCCCATCTAGAGAGGAGTCACAATAACCTTGTTACCACGTTCCACTCATTGTGGAAAGAATTGACCGAGGAGATTTATGGTGTTGGTCCGAGAATTGCGGCGCAATTTATCAGAGGCATGGTACTAAAAGGCTCTTGGAATCTTCCGCTAAACGACAATCGTTTGCTCGAAAAGACTCCGCTCAATTGCCGATTTGCAGGGTCTCCTAGATTCGGGCTGGTGCAAAGCGAATCTAGCTTCGAGGAAGAACTGAGGAGATTCACGGACGAGTACCTCGATGGAAACAAGGCGGTTGTAAGTCACGTTTTGTGGTACATCCGGAAAAGGTATTGTGACAAGGTACCTATTTGTAGTGAGTGCCCTATGACTGGCTACTGTGCCTTGTTTCTGAAGATCAATAACGACGGACGTTTAGATTCAAGGTATAAGATCCGGGAAGACCCAAAGAGTGGGAAGAACGATATTCAAACTAAACTGGCTGCTTTTTCTGAACGCTGTCCAGAGGAACTTGAGACTTGGACACCGTCATAGCAATGAATGCGGTTGTCGCAGGAGCGGCAACAGTTGTGTTAAGTTTCATCGCAATGGTGATCATTATGGTCACTTCGAAAAAGTATGAGCCGACAGGATCACTGATCGTACTCAAAACGGCAAATTACATCGTGATCGCTGGTTTGGCGATGATGCTTATCGGCTTCTTAGCTGCGATCTTGTGATCTTGACGAGGTAACCTACGGAATCAGATGGATAAGCTTACCCAAGCCATAAGTCAATGCGACACCAACTAAACCAATCAATATGCCCTCCAAAATCCGTAACGTGTTTTCTAGGCCGCTCACTCGCCTATCTAAACTTACGACATTAACACTCTGCCCTGCTAAGGAAGTGACAATGTCAATCGGAATATGTCTCTGTTGTTTGAAAACTCCTGCGTATGCAGTCGCGGCGTCGTTCAATTGTTCAAACATTATCATGAAGACAGGATCTTTCAGTCTGAGAACTACAGAGCGTGGTCCCGTGTTGAAAACCGAGAATATGATCCTGCCTGTAAAGCCGGGATCGACGTGAAATCCTGATATGTTAACGAGACCCTCCTTCTTGAAGCTGAAACGTAGCGATATCAACCCAACGAAATTTGTAGGCACATGAATGTATTCATGAGTCATCAGGATGCCAAACTCGCCAGGCTGTATGGCTATAGTATCGTTGGTAGAAGACAACCTCACCGGAAGCTTGTCAGTAGTAACATACACTTCTTCCCCCAAGCGTAGGTCATAATTAGCTGGTCGGAGGCAGCTCGGATCGAAATCGTCGATAAGGATTGGGCTCGGTGATTTCGCACTTGCTACAAACGCGTCGATCATATCTTCGCTAACTTTGTTAGATTTGAAAAACTCCTTTAACTGTTGATCCCCAGCTGCCTCTTTCAGAGTAAATTTCGGATCTGCGAGCTTATCCGTGATCAGGCTGGTAGTAACCTTCTGGGTTACTGCGTACCCGTCAGCAACATTTTGCAGGATTTGCTTCCATATGAGCATATCTTCATTCCTCTCGATAGTCACCCTTCAATTTGAACTCGCCAAGTCGGGTCAGGCCCAACGTCATCAGGTCATCAATGTCATAATCGAAGAGTCTTGCAAGCGCGATCACTTGGACGAGCAAGTCACTCAAACCAGTCTTAAGGTAAGATGCATATGCCTCCTTCTTATCGGCATAGATTAGACCGTAACGCATAGACTTACCCACTTCGGCAAGCTGATAGGCCAGTATAGTGAATCGCTTGTATGGGTCTTTCTGCGGTGCCTCCCTAAACAGGTCTTGGATGGCTCTCTCCAGTTTATCAGACGGAGCTTTCATTAGGTCTCGCACCACATATGACATACCTGGTTCAATAAAAAAGAGAGAGATGAGCATTGAGAGCAACAGCATCTTATACGGAATCAACTGGCCTAGAGTTGACACTCGAATTGGGCAATTTCTGTCCATTGGCTTGTTTGCATTGTTCGCAGGACGCTGGACCATTCCGAACTAATTTGCTCTCGATCAAGAAGGCTCTCGAAATTGTGAAAGAAGCAAGATCACTCGGCGCCGACACTGTTGCAATTTCGGGCGGGGAGCCACTATGCTCGCCGTATCTGACTCCTGTCTGCAAGTTGGCGAAAACATTGGGTTTGCGAGTTTTCATCTACACTGCTGGTTCAATTATCGAGAATCATTTGCTCGCGCCAATCGACAATATGCTGGCACAGAACTTCAAACGCCTCCAAGTCGGCAGAATCATCGTGAACCTACAAGCTGCAACTGGCGAACTGCATGACAAGATAACTGGCAGACACGGCAGCTACGATAATGCATTGAAATCAATCGGAAAACTTACCGATGCAGGATTGAGAGTTGAAATCCATTTCGTTCCCATGAAACTCAATTTTCAGGAATTACCGGCAATTGCCAACTTGGCTAATGAACTGGGCATTGCTCAAGTCAATGTTATCAGATTCGTCCCACAGGGCAGAGGACTGAGGAACGATAGTATCCTTCAGCTGCACCGCGAAGACTACGAGAAGTTCACTCAAGTCCTAATGTGCACGGTTGCGGAAAGCAAAGTGCCGATCCGTGTTAGTGAGGCATTTGCGTTCCTACATCTGAAATCCGAGTACGAGTGCATGGCAGGTCGAAAGAAGATCGTAGTCTCTGGCGATGGCGCTGTTTGTCCATGCTCTGCCTTCAAAGGATTTCTAGCTGGACATCCGGCCTACAATATCAACGAGAGAACGCTCCATGAAATATTGAATACGGGCATCTTTAGTGATCTCCGCAACAGCACTAGCTTATCCGGAGCCAATTGTGGTTGTCCAGCGCAACGGTTGATAATCGATGATAAATTGGAGCGCGGACCCGACTCGAATTGCGCGACTCACATTGTCGAATCGGTCAATGAATCGAAGCCGCTAAGGTCGGCATAGACATCAAGCGGTTTGCTCTCATCCGAGCTTCTCTGCAATCATTACCTTCGGCTTTTTCCTTTTCGCTACTCCCAAACGTTTTCCCGACATATAGTCACATTGGTGCGACTTCGCTCGCAGAAACCGGAGTTCAGAGATTCGTCCATCCGTTCAGTTTTTCTCTGTTAATTAGTTTCCAGATCATCGTGGATGTCTTAGGGGTCTTTCTTCCTTTGAAGGCCTCTTTCCTCAAGCAGCTCGACAAGTTTCGAACTAGGCGTGCTCGTCGGGGGTAGTCCGAATCTTTCTCGAACAATTGGCCATGCTGAGACTCCACCTTGTTGAGCGATGAAGCTGATTATTTCATCCGCCTACTGTGCCGTGTTAGAGTGGGAAGGTATCGGCTTAGGGTAACGTGAAGTTCACGGTTGATGGAATTAGGTGTGAAATTCCGGTTGATCGCATCGACAAAATTAGGTTAGATCAGGCCAGAAGTAGGGCACCAAACGTACTATCAAGCAACAGGTTAAACCAATCAGTTACCCGACATTGGTTAGCACCGTCACGCATTAAGAACGCTGAGAACCAGTAACACTGCTCCAGCTAGCATTTCGAGACTGGCTAGGTAAACTACGTTATTTTTCTTGCTCGTAACGCCAAGTCGTATAAAATGCAAACCAATAAGAATCACTACAACACCACAGAGCAAGAGTACATTATCCAATTGTACTTCACAGGAGAAAAATAGTGCATGATCTATGACCAAACTAGGCTCGTTCTCATCGGTGTTGGCATAGTTCTAATCCTTCTCGCAATTGGCCTCTACTACAGTGCGAGTGGAAGAGGAACCAGAAGAATCGTGGCAATCTCTTCCGTAGTGGTATGCATTGGGGTTATTCTAATTTATCTAGGGCTACGACCTTGACTAGTTGAGTTTTCGTTTTGCATCAAAATCATCCTTCTTCAGATTCCACTAGGTCTTTCCAATAATCGGACTCGTCTATTTTGAAGAGGCGAACCAAGCTATGTTCGGTCTTTTCCAGCAATGTCCAAGCTTCCTCCTCGGCTTTCATGAGTACCCCTAGTCGCCTCACCACTTCATCATCTTTCACCTTGACCTTTCTCACAAATACGCCATCAGGACGCATTTTTTGAACCTCGGCTTCGCCCATTGCGCCCAAAATCTTCAAGCTCTGAATGTGCGCGTATTTGTTTCGACCATCATACACAGTATGCAGATCGTCTCTTAGTTCCTTCTGGAACGCACCAGCAAACCACAGGAGTTCAACAGTTTTCCGGAAGTCCATTGTGTTTTCGAGAAATCGCATCGCCTCGCTACGACCTTTTCCAAGGTTTTTGTGCAACCACGCAGAAGCATATTCGTTGACTCCGCTCTCGACGGCTAGACCCGCCATCAAAATTGCAGATATGTTTTGATGGGCCTCGTAATGTCCTCTTGCCAATATCCAAAACAGACGCGGAAGTGCTGGAATGACTGTCTCATCATCAACGATTGCGTTTTGAGGCCATAGCTTCTTTGTTGACAAACTCTCTCAAGGGTTATTGTTCTGTTCTCCCCATCAATCAAGTTTTCATATCAGAGCCGAGTTGTTCTTGTTTTCTTCTTGCGTTCTGAATTATAGTGAGCCACTTATCTTTGCCCTCCACGGTGATTCCTGCTGTTTCGCTTGGAGTCCGCCCGTTCAGGGCTTCATGGGGTCTAACAAAATTATGATAGATTTGCATGCCTGTCAAGATCGGCGTGTCGGTTCTTTCTAAGGTTCGCATTACCTTCTCTCTTTGCCGTAGCTCTCCGTTCATCCTTTCCATCTTGTTGTTGTGTCGAACTCCGTTGAACGCGATTTCTCGAATGTGCTCTGTTCTGTTTGCAATCTTGTTTGTTCGGAACTCTTGCATCTAGGCTTCATGGAACAAATTGGCATCGGTGTTTCCGGGCTGAAAATTCAAGGTACATTTCTCAATTAGTAGTTCAAGCTTGTTGAGCACCATCCCGATCTCTGAGAGTAACCATACCGTTTCTGATGGAAGTTGATCGAATCCTGAAGAATTCGATTGCTTGATCGAGAATTTTCGGTGGCATTCGTTGCATCTGATGCGTTTTGAGATGCCATATGCATTGTATCGGTAGCCGGTGCCGCTGATGTCTGGAGATCCGCAGTAGCGGCATTTCAGGTTCAAATCTTCAGGTACTGTTAGAGTTGCCGTGGTCGCGGCTAGTTGAGCCGCGTGGCGGTGTGAGCAATCTTCTGCAATGCCGCATTCGCACTTCCAGCCACCCTCCAGGAATTCCACAAGGAATGATCCGGTTCCTTGCTCCGTCTTTACTAGAAATTGCGTCGGAGTAAGTCGCCTGACTTTCCCTGCGCGGTAAAGTGAGAATCCTTCTTGTGTCAGTTGGGAATTGATTTCGGTCATTCTACCAAAGCCTACATATAGCAGCTACTTGGAAATCCATGTGGCGACTGCGTTGGGTCTTACCGCTAAAGCGAAGATTATTGGAAACCCGAATGCGCATACCCAGTACATAACAATTCCAGCCGTGCTAGCCCAGGACAGTGCATATCCATTCAAAGAGGGCGACGAGGTCCAACTTGAGATCGTAACGAAAAAGGTGGAAGCAGAGAAAGGCTGCCTCCTGGTAAGGCCAGCAAAGTCTTCTGCAAGTAAGAGCAATTGAGCGGTCAACATAGTGACTGCACCGTTGACATAGCCGGACATCGTGCGACATGCGGACAGTACTTGCAGGCATCGCTTGGTTCAGGTGCTGGAAGTTCTGATTTAGTTAGTGCTCGATGAAGAATTGTAGCTCTGCTAACCATCCACTCTCTGCGGTTTCCCAAGGGGACTTCTTTCGGCACGATATTCTTGTCGTCGGTGTAAAGGAGTACCAACCGGTTTACTGGGATTCCGTAGGAGTCAAGAAGCGTATAGTAGCATTGGATTTGTTCTATGTGGCTGAGTCTGGGGATGAAGCCCTTCTTCTCTTGCCACTCCACGAATCTAGTTGTCTTCAAATCATAAATCGTCCCAGTCTCTGGGTCATAGGCGTCCACGTAACCCACGATCGTGATTGCCGTGCCACCTAGCTCGAAGGTTAGCTTGGCCTTGAGTTCGTTCCAGCCAAGAGAGCGTCCGGCGTAATGAAGTAGGGTTCCTCTGAGTTTCGCCCAGGCTGATTCAACACTTTCTTCGGGACACGAATCTGCGTCGAAGTAGGATTTCGCCAGACAACTGCTGAGGCTAGTAACATGAAACGTGTTCTCTTTCTGCCCGAAGCGCTTCCAACTCAGTCTCTCCCAAAAAGACGAAGGAATCAGAGCGGTACAAACAGTGCATTTTGTCACATCACAGCCATGAGAACACTTGAGCTTCGTTTCAGTAGCCGCGATCGCTTTTTGTGCCAAATGCATCTCCATATGGCATCCACATGGTTCCACCTGATAAGACTTTGCGACGGGGAAAACATGCAAATGATTAGGTTCTAAACAAGCAGACCATTAGGACCCAACGAAAATTGGGACCTATGGGTAAAACGCTAATTTTCCGACAGGCTGTGAGTTGAGAGTGGTGCTCCGGGCGGGATTCGAACCCGCGATCAGTGACTCGACTGGCCTCCGCGATTAACGGATAAGGCCACTATGCTTAACCGGGCTACACCACCGGAGCACCGCACCAAGACCAGCAAACGCTACATTAAGTTCTTTCGCGGCCACCTATTTTTGCAAGGCAGCCACAAGTTTTCGCTGCTTCTGTGGCAGCAGAAACAATTTCAACGCATGCACCTTTGTGAATTCCCTTCTTGGTATCCTAAGAAACCAGCAAATCACAAGCGAATCACCAACTCGATATACCTGTCCCTTTCTTCTAACGTGCCGTACTTCCAACCTGGTAAGAAGTTCCGAGACTTGATCTAAGATTCTTGAGCCTACGACACCCTTGCCTGCAGAGTCAGGTCTCATTTGTCTAACAGCTAAACCTATCTCGATACCTCGCTCAGATACGTATGCTTCATCATCCAGAACCCCTCTTAGAAAGGATAGCCATACTTTACGATCATTACTCTTCATGATGAAATTCGGAACGACCGGATTTGTTACGCTCTTCCGACCGAATGGAATACCCATCAATGCAAGCGTGTGGCCGCAAACACGTCTAAGTTGCATCCTATAATTTCCCTTCGCGATCTTGATCTCAGGTTCATAATCGAATAGCTCTAGGACCAACGATTGCATGCGTTTCTGACTCTCTATCTCAGATGCTGAATAGGTCGGTGCAATGATCGGAGACCCGTCGCCCAGAATACGGCCGACAAATTCTGCGAGAGTAGATGTGTGCTCTTGTAATGCCACCTCTAAAATCGAGAACGGTGGAATTGCGTCGTAAGCCTCGATTTCATCTGGGCTTAACGCGTTGGTCCGTCGAACATGTTCTCGTAACTTCTGTGAATGATGCATAGAGCGGCCCTGAACCTTGCAGCTAGATGTAGATGAATGCCACAGGACATGCGCGCCTTTCCTCTGTCCCCAGGAGGCATCAGTTATCTTCGCGGGTCGCAAACTAGGATTCAACATCTGGAGCTTCTTGAGGAACCGCATAGGGAGAGACAACTGACCCAAACGGTACGATCTAGCCGTCCCTCTTTTTACACCAAGGTATGTGGCCAGATTCCTATCCGAACCAAGATTCCGTACTACCGTCTCATTCAAGACCTCAGGATCGCAGATGACTCTCTGATCAACGAACCTTGATCGTCGACGGCCCAATGAAATCACTCTTGGCTCCGCATATGTGCCAAATAGCTTAGAGAGTCGAGGAAAAGTGAGAAGCTACCCCTTATTCTGGATGCAATCGAGTTTGTTCGCTCGTTGACCGGGCTACATTCGCCAGAGTTTGCTTCCACCAGAGCACTGAGCACTCGGAGCATCCTTCCGTTTGGCGGTCGTATCAATTAACGCTTTTTCTGGTAGAACGCGACGGGACGATAAGAGGGACTATCGGGGACGGTGATGCCGTATTTGGATTTTAGGTGCTCCCAAGCCCCATACAGATTTCGAAGTCCCTCGTGACCGTGCTCAGTTGTCTCAACAGTTTTCTAGTCAGTACAGGACTTTGAAGTCTGGAAATTCCCCCCTCCAATCCTCCCATCCGACGTCAAGGTTCTGCACATATGCCCCTGATGGCCCGCTTCGGCAGAATTCGATCTCCTCTTCAACTTGCTTCTTCTCACCTTCGAACACAGCTTCTACGCGGCCGTCGGATAGGTTTCTGACCCAGCCATTGATCCCAAGTCTTTGGGCAAGGTCTGCGGTTTCAGACCTGAAGAAGACTCCCTGAACTTTGCCGCTCACGTACACGTGTGCTCTAACTTTCATGTTTCCGATGCTCATCTATGTCTAAATAACGCTTTCAGAAACTTATGATTTAGTACCAAAAGGGTTAGAGTGAATCCGGTAGGTTTGCGAGCAGTAATCGCGGAACTCAAAGTGCCCGCCTTCCCGTCGTTGGCGGACGAGACGCGGCTGATGGCTGAGAGCATTGGCTATGAAGTGGTCGGCATGCTCATTCAGAAACGAAAAAGCGTCCACCACACCTACACCATCGGGCCCGGTCGTTTGAAAGACCTCAAGCGCTTAGTTCAGGACGAGCATGCGGACACGGTCATTTTCGCTAATCCCCTCACCAGCAGCCATGTGTTCAATTTGACCCAACATCTGGGCGGAGACGTCAGGGTCATTGACAGAAATTTACTGATCCTTGAAGTATTCGACAAAAGAGCGTTCACGAATGAGGCTAAGCTTCAGATTCGCCTTGCCAAGTTAAAGTACACCCTGTCTTGGGGGAGGGAATTCATCAAACTCCGCGGCATTATGGGTGAGCAGCTTGGTTGGATGGGCCCGGGAGATTATCCATACCAAGAATACTACCGAGCCGCTAGAAATCGCATCAGCCGAATCGAAGCTGAGCTCGAGGACATTTACAAGAAGAAAATGTTAAAACGAGACCACAGGCGTGAGCTCGGGTTCCCGATCGTGGCTCTGGCAGGTTACACCCAAGCTGGGAAGACCAGTTTCTTCAACTTAGTAGCTCATGAAGAGAAAACCGTCGGACTCGGCCCGTTTACGACCCTGACCACATTCGCACGCAGAGCGAGTACAGGCCCCGACGACAGCTCCTCTGACTTCATAATCGTCGATTCAATCGGGTTCATAGAAGATATGCACCCTATCATCCTGAAAGCCTTCCATGCGACCTTAGGCGAATTGGCGACTGCCGACCTCCTCTTACTCTTCGTCGATGCAACAGATGATGAATTTCCTCTGGAGAGAAAAGTCAGGTCATGCAGTCAAATTCTGTGCGAAGTCGATGTATCGGCGCCAATAATTATTTGCGCCAATAAGATAGATGAAGTCTCAGCCGAACAGCTGGACGTGTCGACAGCGATCATACGCAAGTATTTCACTGGGGAAGAGATTGTCCCGGTAAGTGTAAAGTTGGGAGAGAACGTCGAAACACTTCTATCAGCGATAAAGGTTAGACTTGATGCGCAGAAGCTCACAGTGAAGCAACGAAACGCTCAACTGCCCGATTGAATTCGCGATGTTTCTCGACCATCACGCTGTGGCCCGCTCCTGGTATGATTTCAAGTTTTGAATCTCTTATCTTCTCATGAAGATACATGGAGTATTTCTCTGGAGTCATCTTATCATCCTCGCCGCAAACGACCAAGGTTCGGCATGTCAGCTGGCCGAGGTCGTTCATTCGATCGAATTGGTTGCAAGCCATGAAGTCACCTAACGTGACCTCGGCGCTGACCTTTAGGAGATCGTCGACTAATCTGTCCACAATTATTGGATCAGAGTGCGGCGACACAGACCATGACGCGATCAGCTTGGCAGCCTTCTCATGGTTGCCCCGAAGCTCTGAAATGAACTCAGGGCGGACTCGTAATCGACCCCCAGTCCCGACGAGGATGAGCCCTCGCAGGTCTTGGTTGCCCAAGGCGAGTTCCATTGCAATTGCTCCGCCCATAGAATGCCCTATCACCGTTGTCTTACGCCATTCCTGCTGGCCGATTTGATCACGGACCGCTCGGGCGTAATCCTCGATAGTAGTGAAACCAGAGCCCGTTGGGTGTCCCGGAAGCTCAACTGCAACAGAGTCCCTGAAATGCAAGGTTTGCAAACGCCAAACTGCTGGCGTTCCGCCCGCACCATGAATGAAAAAGATCGTCAATTCAAGCACCTCCGATGTGCACAGACAAGCATGGAAACAATATACAATAACCCCAATTAAGCCGAGATGTATAGCGGGCCATTTGACACATCGCTTCACATTTTTTCGAGGGCTTCTACTAGCTGCCTTAGTACTGGCCCTGCTCTCACCTCACCCTGCCTTCGCTAACAAAACGATGTTCATGCAAGCAACACTCAACCCAACACAGATCAACCAAGGCGTGTCGGTTGCAGTTGCGGGGGAGGTATTCGATACCACCGGTATACCGATCTCCAACGCCATAGTCTCAATTCAGGTTACTAACCCCCAAGCGACGAGCATACACCTTGCAGTAGCTTACTCCGCGAAGGACGGAACTTTTCAAGATAGTTTTGTAATTGCCTCGAACTCTCCCGGCGGCAACTACACGGCTTACATGGTCGCAGACAAGCCAGGGTACGACACAGCACGCGTTACATTGACTTTCAACTATTCATCTCCTGACTTTTCAATGCAATCCTCGACTATTTTGCTAGCCCTTCGCCAAGGCGATACGGGCAAGGTTACGGTTACGGTGCTTTCGCTTAGGAACTTCAAAGAACCAGTGAACCTAACGGCTCTCAACTTGCCGTCCGGGGTAAGTGTGCAATTCAACCCTGATTCTCTCACGCCAAGTGGAAATGCGAAGGTGACAGTTGCCGCTTCTCAATCCGCTCAGATCGGTAATTTCACAATAACCCTGCTTGGCGTGTCTGGGTCGCTTATTCACACGCTTTCCTTCCAACTTGAAATCACACCAGGTCCAATTCAAGCTACATTCGTGGTAATCCCGGCGGTCGTGGTCATCGCCCTCATCGCTGGAGTGCTGATTCAGAGGCGCAGGCGACGTTCGCACAAAAGGGCTGCGATAGACGAATTGTTGAAAGCGAGCGAAGCCGACAAGGGCTATGTTGCCACGGCTAGAGTAATTGCGCGTCTTGAAGAGTTACGGGCGACAAGTCAAGTTGATGAATCAACCTACCAGAAACTAAAGAGAGAGTACGAGAAACGGCTCGAGAAATCTAAGTGAAGGCTACATCTTCTTCAGAGTCTCAGCAATCTCGCCCACAGCCCTGGAGAATGTGTGGTCAGGTTTGTCGATGGTATAGATTGATTTGCCGCCGAACGCCATCAGCTCACACATGCAAGGTATCATTCCGACCAACGGCAAGCCAACCTCATCCTCAATCTGTCGACCAAACTTCTCCTTGCCTCCCGCCGCAGCAACCTGTTCGAGTGGAATCTTGTTCAGGACGATTCCAGATTTTCTTCCGAGCGCCTCATAGACACCCTTCGCCAGTTCTTTTGTACCTTCTAAGTCGAATTCATCTGCTTTCATAACCAATGAAACGAGATCTGCCCCTGCAAGCGCATTTATCGATGAGTATTGCGCTCCGGGGCTGGTATCGTATATCAAGTAGTCAATTTGCTTCTCTTGCAGAATCTCCTTCTTTCCAGCAAGGGTCTTCGATAATGCCTTGACCTCCCATTTCCTATCTTTACTCATTATGTCCTTGAGCGCCTCTAGCGACGGATTCGCGAAGCCAACCCAAATTTTGCCAGGTAGCTTGAATTTTTCGGACTGGTCAACGAGAGTATCAATAATGCCGCATTTGTCTTCGAGATAATCGTTCAACCAAAACTCTGGCTTTCCTTTGAAGAGCACGTTGAGGCTCGGGGCACGAAAGTCAAAATCCAGAAGGCACACGTTAGCGCCCTGCCGGGCATAGACCGCGCCCAAATTGGTCACCAATGAGGTTTTCCCGGTTCCGCCCTTGTAGGAATGAAACGCGAATGTCTTACCCATGTTTAATTCATCTCAAGTCTCCACGTAGAAGTATACATCCCGGCCTTTCCGTTTTTTCTTTACTAACCCCATCGACACGAGTTGGTTTAGGTAGTCACTTTCAACTGCCCTCACCCTTCCCGTCTCCTTCGAGAGGTCAGTTGCTGTTGCCTCCCTGAGCGTAGCCAAGGCTAGGGCGGATTTGCGAAGGTGATCGGGGAGTGAAAGAAGAGTGGTTACATCAAGTGGCATGTCCTCGGGGAGGGATATGCCTGGACGAACCATCTGGCCAGTGGGGGCGTGTTGTACTTCGATGAGTCTATCGAGTTTCCTCGCAATGGTTTCCATGTTTCGGTTCATCTTTCTTAGCAGATCTATGAGAATAGTGTCTGTGCCCCTAGAACTCACGAGAAGACCACGCGTAGCTGGTTCTCCAGATAGGCTATATGAAAGTTTGTTAGCGCTACACAAACACAGTTTTTTATTGTAGATGTGTGGTACGTGAAAACACTTAAATACTCTTCACTGAACTACTCTTTCAATCCATGGAGCCTTCAAAATGAGCATTACGACACGTTCCCGAACCAATACAGCGCTACTCTTGCTTCTTCTAGCTGCAGTATCAGCCCTCCAAACAAGCGGCGCGATCACAAATGTCTCAGCCGACAATACGTTGACGATTCAGTTAACTCGAGCTTCACTAAGTACGGACCCTCTTTCAGGCTCAGGTACGGTTCAAATTAATCTCAACACCGGCCAACTTACTGTTGAACTGAATCAGGCCACACCTGATTCAGTCTACACATCACTCTTCGTCTCGCCTCCCCCCTCGACAACACTACTGTTAGGATCCCTTGACACGGACTTAGGAGGTAGCGGGAGCGTCCAAGCAAACCTAAGCGGGGGCTCGTACACCGGCATCTTCGAAGTAACGAGGTTGAGCGTTGTACAATATTCCTCAACCACCGCAACTTTCACAATAGGAACAAGCGGCTCGACCTCAACCAGTGTTACTACAACTTCTACCCAGACCTCGACCCAGACTACCCAGAGTGGAAACACCGTCTCGGCTAACAACACGAATTCATTTACTTTCCAAATCCAACCATCCTCAAACACTATCACTGCAGGTGCATTTGCCAAATTCGACATACACATAGTCGGGAACTCGACAGCGGATGTGTTCTTAGTCGCCAGAGCTGTACCTCCCGATAGTGTCGCGATCTTTACACCAAACGTGGGCGTAGCGACACCCGATTTCAGTTCAAGCCTTACCATAGTTACCTCAGCCGATACCCCGGCCGGCAATTACGCAGTCACAGCCGTAGCGATAATCAACGGAAAGGAGTTAACGAGTCAAGTAGGTTTACAAATCTTGGCACCAGCTAGCGTAACCGCCAGTGCCAACACCACAACGAACGTTTCATTTGGAAACACACTTACAATGACTGTTACAACGGACCAACCCCAATACCAGCCAAACTCAACAGTCACAATCCAAGGCCAAGTAAGGGATTCGACCGGAAGCGCAGTCCCCGGAGTTACCGTATCAGTGCAAGTAGACGCACCGACAGGCAGTGAACTATTCTCTACGAACAACATCCGCACGGACGCGGCGGGCATATTCCAAGCACAGGTCAACCTCCCACCCTCCTCGCCAACGGGAACTTATACGGTGTTTACTTCGGCGACAAAATCGAGTTACTCGAGCGTGACCACACGCACCACATTCGTGGTGGGGACATCTACAACACCCAGCGTCATAATCAAAGCGGTTTACGCAGGAGATAGTGTCGGCAATCCAACATCCACCTTTACAAAGGGACAGACAATATGGATTTGGGTCGTCATTGAAAATATCGGGGCCACATTCCAAGGCGTAGTCTGGATCCAAGTGCGTGATCCGAACGGCGTGCCCGTTCAAATTCAGATACATATATCCAAGCTCGACGCTGGTGAAACCATCAAGGATGGACTTGGGTTCACATTGTTAGACCATCCAACTATCGGCGTGTACACGGTCAATGCCCTGGTCTCCGACAAGCTGATTTCACAGGGCGGTACCTTCCTAGCAAGTGCAGACGCACAATTTGCTCTGATAGGTTGAGATGGGCATGCCAGACTCAAAGGGCAATAGCCTAGACGACACCATCTCGAACCTTAACCGAGCCCATGAGGGTCAGGTAGGGGGAACAGTAACCTCTGCCCCCAACAACTTGGACCACATGAACGAGAACGGCAAACATGACGAGGATCCGAATACGATCGCACTCGAAGAGTACTTGGCCAGTAGGCTGCAACAAATAGGTGAAGTCTCCGCAGAGAAGAAAGAGATCAAGGCGCTGAAGACGGGAAACGGCTGGGACGCCAACCATGTCGTTGAACAAGTGTTCAAGATTGAACCAATCTCGATCAAGAGAGCAATTGAAATCGCCATCTCCTCAAACAGAACACTTGGAGAGCGCCTCTCATTCAGAAAAAGGAAAGGGGACTTCAATTTGGTCGGAACGCCGATCGTTGATTATGTTCCAATCTGGAAAGTGAGAGGTTTCCATGAGTGCTACTACATTCGCGGCAGCTCATACAAAGTGAACCTGAAAGATGATGTGGTCGCAGTTGAGATGGAGGGACAGAGTCGAGACCTCATGCTGGAACGCAAGCATAGCCGCCTCATTCCAGTAGCAATTATGGACCGACTACAGAGGATAAGCTCATTCCTATCAAACGAATCGAAATATTTCGTAATCACCGACGCTCTCGAGCTAGCCGTTAAATCATCCGAAGCAGAGCTTGTAATTAGCGGAGCAGGCCGCCCGGTCACCCCTGACGACGAAGCTGAGTTGACCTCATGGAAGTCAAAGAGGATATTCGACGAGGCAGACATGAACGTTCGCGGAGCCAAGGTGCAAGTTCGCGATCCAGCATTACCAAAGGACATGTTACTCGCGAAATTCAGAGAACACGTAATACGTATGCCTGAACACTTCAAGCAAATCCTGAGCAACAAACTGCAGATAACAGAGCTAAAACGGATATACGTGCCCCTGATCAGGGTTCCCACACAGAAAGGACTGGTACCGCACGAAACCGTTGTGAACGGCACCACCGGAGAACTTGCAGATACAAAACTACTCGCTCTCTTCGAGTGAGCAGTGTCACGAGGCGGACAACGGGATAAACTAAAGTTAATCCTTTGACGTGCAGCTCTCCATAGGTGGGTTCACTGCAATCCCCGAGAAGACTACTTGTCATAATCATATTTTCAGTGATGCTACTTTTACCACAAGTATTCTCGCAAGGCTCTTTGACGGTCACGGTATCTACCAATCAAACCCAGTACACGCCGGGTGACACGGTTACAATTCTCGGTAAAGTTGTGGACAACCAGAGTAACCCAGTCGTAGGGGCCGCAGTTTCGATAGAAGTAAACGAGCCACCAATTTACGTGCAACTCGTCTCCTCAGACCAGTCGGGATCCTACTCAGACCAATTCGCACTATCCGACGTCTTTCCACAAGGTCAGTACACAATCTACGTCACGGCCCACAAAGGCAATTTCACTGCGGCGCAACAAACACAATTTAGCGTTCTATCTCAAACGACCTCAACCACAGCCTCGCCATCATCAACATCACAAACGACTCCCCCAAGCCAATGCTTCATCGCAACCGCAACATACGGCTCCGAACTCTCACCCGAAGTTTCACTCCTCCGCAATCTCAGAGACAAGAAGATCACCACAACCTCTGCAGGAAAAAGTTTCATGTTAACCTTCAACTCATTTTATTATAGCTTCAGCCCTCAGGTGGCCTCCGTCATAGCATCTAACGCGGCTGTGAGATCCGCCGCAAAAATCCTACTCTACCCACTGATCGGGATTCTTTATGTCTCGGACAGAATCTTCACGACGCTTTCATTCAATGGAGAACTAGCCGTAACAGCTGCCGGAGTATTCGCCGCGATAGGGATTGGCAGCATCTATGTGGGCCCGGTTGTAATGGTCTTTTGCAAAATCACCAGGTCACGTAAACGTGCAATCTTCCGCCGAGGTTTGCAAGTGTCAGAAGCATCCTGCATTACGGCAGTTCTAGTTCTGGCATTGGGAGAAACGCTAGGAGCCTCGCTATTGCTTATGATCGGAGCGGTTTCGGTGATGCTGAGTTTCGTTTTGCTTGGCGCGTTATCTGCCCTACACTTGGGGCGGTTAATTGAGAATTGGAAGAGAATCCTGTGGACTAATCTTTGACGAGAGTAGCTTAGCGTCTTGGCTTCTCTTTCTTACCCTTCATCAGGGCGTCTAGCGATACGGAGTTGATTGCACAGACCTTGTATCGTATCCCTGGAATGTCACCCATCGCTTTGCCTTCCGCACCGCCAATCCCTTCGATCAGAATCTCGTCATGTTCGTCAATAAAGTTGAGTGCGCCGTCACCGGGCACGAAAGCCGTTATGACCTTTCCATTCTTGATGAGTTGAACGCGCACCGCCTTCCTCACAGCGCTGTTCGGTTGTCGTGACTCTACTCCAACCTTTTCGAGAACGATGCCTCGTCCCTGCGGCGCTCCTTGCAACGGATCCGCCTTATAGTCAAGTCCAAGCATTCTACGTTTGAAGGGCCTGTAGTGCCATCTAAAGCGACGCCTATCCTTCTTCGCCTTCCTCGCTGCTAGAATGCCACTGGCACCGCTTCCCATGGATTTGCACTCTCCTTGTTTATTGTGACGGAAGTAGTCAAAACTTAACCTGCGCTATAAGTGCTTATCGTACCTCAGAAAATGGAAACGTTCTCGCGAAACGCTGAATCTAATATTAGGTTCACGCTACCTGTCAAAGATATTCAGATGCCTGACTTGACGTTCGGAGTGAAGACGGGACAGGGTGGATATTCCTACGAAGATTTGTTGAAAGTATGGACTGCTGCAGAAGAGCTTGGGTACGAATCGGCTTGGTTGTATGACCACTTCTATGCGCTCGGTGACAAGAACCAACCATGCCTGGAAGCTTGGACAACCCTAGCAGCATTGGCAGCTATGACAAAGCGCCTGAAAATTGGAACGATGGTCACTTGCGTCAATTACAGGCATCCTTCCTTGCTCGCGAAAATGGCCGCAACGGTCGACCTATTGAGTCACGGACGATTAATTCTTGGAATAGGCGCCGGGTGGTACGAGGAAGAATATCGCAGCTATGGTTACGATTTCCCCGACCAGGCCACAAGAATGAAACAACTGAAAGAGGCACTGCTAATAATTCAGAAACTTTGGACTGAAGACAACGCGTCCTTCGAGGGGAATTTCTACACGATTCGAAATGCCGTAAGCTTCCCGAAACCTATGCAAAAACCGCGGCCCAAGATCTTAGTTGGCATTGCTAGCGGCAGGAAGACTTTACCGTTTCTCGCGGTCCGGTATGCCGACGGACTGAATGCAACCTCTAATTCTTTGGATGAGGTCGGCGCCGTCATCCAATCCGCCTTAGGTTACTGCGAAAAACTCGGTAAGAAGAAGAACGAACTGATCATCTCTTGGCAGGGCTTCCTTCTAATCGGGGAAAACGAGTCCAAAGTAGAAGCCTACGTTGAGAAAGGGGCAAAGAGGAGAGGGCAATCGGTGTCGGAATTCAGGAAGTCTATACTCGACAGAGGGGTTATTCTTGGGCCACCGGACGTTTGCGTCAATCAACTGAGAAAATTCAAAGACTTAGGGGTGAAGGACTTCTTCTTGGGCTTTACGGGGGACACTGAAATCCGGCCCCTAGAAACCTTTAGGGACCGGGTTATTCCTCAACTAAGGTGAACGACATGAGCGATGAAGTAGTTGCACCGATCGATTCCCCACCGAGCAATCGTAAGCCAAAAAAGCGTTCAAAGCGAAAGCGGTAGGGACCCAGTTGAAACTCACCTTTCTGGGTTCAGGAGGGTCCGCCGTTAGTGCAAAGCGAGCCTGTCCTTCAATGCTTGTTGATGAATCAATTGTTTTCGATCTTGGGCCAGGAGCATTAGGAAACATACGTCGATCGCGGATAGAGACCGAGCGTATGTCATCTGTCTTCATCTCCCACTGCCATGCGGATCACATATCGGATCTCATCCCGTTCTTGTGGGCGATTCAGATTGATGGACGCAAGAACCCTTTACATATCACCGGACCGCCCGGGTTCAAACTGATCTTCCAGAAACTTCGCGAATGCACGAATACACCGAATACATTCTTCACGTTTCCCCTGACAATTACTGAGATACAGTTCGGCGACAAGATTGGGAACATTCAAACCTGCCAAACAGACCACAGCATCCCAACGTTGGCGTTCAGGCTTGATTCACGCGGGAAATCGATCTGCTACGGCGCCGACACAATCTATTCCCCTGCACTCATTCAATTGGCACGGGACGTGGACCTACTAGTCCATGAAGCAACATTCCTCGAGGATCAGGCTCCGATCGCGGAGTTAACCAAACACTCTACCGCTCGAATGGCTGGAAGGAGTGGAAGAGAAGCGAGGGCGAGACAGTTGGCGTTGTTCCATATCCCACCTCCTAACGATCACAGAGAGGAAGAATTCCTGCACGAGGCATCTCAGGCATATGGGAGCGAAGTGACGCTCGCAACGGATTTGGCTCGAATCGAAATTTGAGCGTTGTTGGTCAATTATAGCTTAAATTCCGAACCACAATAGTTGCACTGGCAGTGAGTTAAATCCTTGAAAGTCGAGGAGACCTCCAGGCAATCGTTTCGGTCGAAGTTCAGTGACATACAAGTTGCATTAACATTTCGCGACGTTATGATTCTTCCCGGAAGAGCTGAAGTTGAGCCTAGCGAAGTCGACGTGCACACACGCGTAACAAAGAGGCATGCGCTCAATATTCCGTTTGTATCGTCGCCGATGGATACGGTCACGGAGAGTGATATGGCCATCACGATTGCGCGGCAAGGCGGCCTCGGCGTTGTTCACAGAAACTGCTCTGCAGAAGAGCAGGTGGAGATGTTAAAGCGAGTCAAGAGAGCGGAGGCTCTCATAATACGCGACGTGATAACGGTCACGCCTAACGCCACAGTTGGACAAACGTTAGCGCTCATGGAACAACATAACATCTCGGGGTTCCCTGTGGTCGATGGGACAAAGCTCGTTGGCATAGTGACGGGCCGCGACCTACGATTTTCACAACCGGCCCTTCTTGTGAAGCAGGTTATGACTAAGGAGGTCGTAAAGGCCGAGGAGGGAACGACCTTGGAGGAAGCCCAACGTCTGCTTCACGATCACAAGATCGAGAAACTCCCAATCGTTAACGAGGTCGGCGAACTCTCTGGCCTAATGACCTTCAAGGACATCCTGTTGAGAGGGAAGTTCCCTGACGCGGCTCGCGACGAGACTGGCCATCTGTTGTGCGCTGCAGGTGTGTCGCCCTTCGACTTGGATAGGGCGAAGAAGCTCGACGAATACGCTGACATCCTAATCACGGACGTTTCACATTTCCACAATGAAAACGTCTTTAGAGCCACGAAGAAACTCATGGCCGAGGTTTCCGCCGAGGTCGTTGTTGGAAATATAGGAACTTTCGAAGCGGCTGAAGACGCGATCACTGAATTAGAACAGGTAAGCGGCTTCAGGGTCGGTATTGGATCAGGTTCGATCTGTACGACCGCAGAGGTAACAAAAGCAGGATCACCAACCTTGTTCGCAACGGCTCAAGTCTCAGATGCCGTGGCGAAGTATGGGGTGAAGATACCGATAATAGCTGATGGAGGCATCCGAACTCCGGGGGATGTGGCAATCGCTCTGACCGCCGGAGCATCTGCGGTGATGATTGGAAACCTCTTTGCCCGGTGTAAGGAATCTCCTGGAACTCTGATTACAATTGGAGGCCGTTACTACAAGCAATACCGAGGGATGGGAAGCCCCACAGCGCGTGCGAAGAGGTACTCGCTCGACCGCTACAGCATGCCATCCAAAGGCGTCCCAGAAGGAGTCGAGGGTTGGGTACCCTACAAGGGCGAAGTCACAATCGTCCTCGACGAATTAGTTTCGGGTCTCCGCGCGTCAATGGGATATGCTGGCGCAAGAAATATTGCGGAACTTTGGAGCAAAGCAAAGTTAGCCGCGCTAAGTCCTTCAGGTGCGCAAGAAGCAGGGCCTCACGATATACTGCTGCCTAGCGAATCACAGGACAGATTGTAGATTGAAGAACCGACATAGCACGTTTATATAACCTCTGTCATACTCGGAGTCGTGGAAATCTTCTATGCCCATGATTCTCCCTGAAGAGCTAGCTTCGAAATCCGTCATCCCAGCGATTAGGGCGTTGGTTGTAAAGCGCCTCGTCGAGGAGCACGGAATGACTCAACAGGAGGCGGCGAAACTTCTCGGAGTAACGCAGCCAGCCGTCAGCAAATATCTTCACGAAAAACGCGGCGCAGCGATCAAGCTCAACGGAATAAAGGAGATTGACCAAGCAACGGGAGAGCTCGCGAGGCTTGTATCCACGCAAAAGGTCCCTCAGATTGAGGTAATGAGTAAGATCGAAGCAGCATGTGACTATGTTCGCAGAAACAGGTACATGTGCGACCTTCACAAGAAACTCGAACCCACAATGGACGTAAACTCCTGTCACGTATGCGAACAGTGATCCAGACGATTAACGTGATTACCCAAAAGTCGGTGTTTTGATTAATGGGTATAAAAGTGAAACCGGGAGACCCAGCTCCTGATTTTGAAGGGCCAACTTCAGACGGAAGTAAACTGGGGCTGAAGGACTTTGTGGGAAAGAAGAATGTGGTTCTCTATTTCTATCCCAAGGATGACACCCCCGGGTGCACAAGGGAAGCATGCAGCTTCAGGGACAACCTGCAACCGATAAGAGGCATGGGCGCCGAAATCATTGGAGTCAGCTTAGACAGTATCCAATCTCACAGTAAGTTCGCGTCAAAATATGGGCTACCATTTCCTCTCATAAGCGACAAGGATAAGCGAGTAGCCAATGCGTATGGTGTCCTAAAGGACACTGGAACATCCGCAAGCCGCGTAACCTTCATCATCGACAAGTCAGGGAAGGTTGCGAAGGTATTCCCGAAAGTGGACGTAACAAAGCACACGGAAGAGGTTGTGTCCGCTCTGAAGGAGCTGGCATCCTAGCCCGTTCGCTCATGTCTGTCATTTATGCGACATGTCCCATTCACCTGACAAAGTTTTTCAATAGTGTTGGCACCCCGTGTGCGTAACCTAACAGGCGAGCAAGAATGAGCCAGGAAACACTCCAGGACTTCGCCGGGGTCTGGATCGGAAAAATAAGCGAAGTCGTTAGAGCAATAACTGGCTCGGGCCCGATCAAGTTCATGATCAACTGGAGCCGCATGTACGCTCTATGGCCCGTGCACATCACAACCGCTTGTTGCAGCGCTGAGTTCGGCGCGATGATGGGGCCACGCCTAGACCCTGAAAGGTTCGGATTGCAAGCAGTAGCCGGAGGGTTAAGACAGTGCGATCTCATCATCGTCGAAGGTACAGTCACAAAGAAGATGGCCAAGAGATTGAAGATCGTCTACGAACAGATGGCGAAACCACGTTACGTCGTTGCGATGGGAGACTGCGCGTGTTCCGGTGGGCTGTTTCATGATTCATACAGCATAGTGAACGACGTCCACAAGCTCTTCCCAGTAGACGTATACATCCCAGGATGCCCCCCAAGGCCCGAAGCGCTTCTTAGTGCAATTGTGAAGCTCCGCGAAAAAATCCGTAGAGAAGAGGTATTCGCCTAGTGGCTACCCAAAGCCCCACTAGAGAAGAAGACTTAGTAAACAAGCTGAAAGCACGTTTCCCGGACGCGATCAAAGATTCGAAGATCGAAGGAAAACATCGCATAACAATCCATTTCGATAAGGATAAACTACTTGAAATCGCGCGATACATGCGCGACGAACTAGGTTTCGATCACGTCAAAGGAGTGGCTGGGGTCGACGACCCAACACACAAGAAGATAGAGGTCCTCTACTTCACAGGCTCCTTCTCAAGGCCAGAAATAGAAGACCTAATCGTGGTTCTACAAGCTGAACTTCCTCGCGACAACCCGACAATCGCCTCAGCCGTCTCTGTCTGGGAGAGCACTCATTTTCACGAACGCGAAACATTTGAAATGTTCGGCGTAAAGTTCGAAGGACACCCAGACCTTAGGAAACTCTTGACTTTAGATAACTGGGAGGGACCGCCGCCGATGCTAAAAGATATCAAATTCCCAGAGATGGGACAGCGATGACAACAAACCCCGACCAGACGAAACCCACGGCACCGCCAATCGCAATTACAGCCGCGAAGGAACCTTCGACGCTGGATGTGTCGGTTGGGCCACAACACCCGGGGTCAGGCCACCTACGAATGCTCATGCGCGTTGACGGCGATTACATAGTGAGCGTCGACCCCGATATTGGGTATGTCCACCGCGGCTGCGAAAAAATCGCCGAATATCGAACCGCAGTAAGCAACATCCCACACCTAGAGAGGCCATGCATCATCGACGCAATCCATCTCAATTGGGGTTATGTCCTACCAATCGAAGAGCTGCAAGGAATAGTTGTACCCCCGCGAGGACAGTACATCTCAACGATAGCCGCGGAAATGAACCGTATAATGAGCCACCTATACTGGCTGGCAATCAACGCCGGCGTATTCTCAGGCCACACCACGATCTTCATGTACGCTTTCGGAGACCGCGACCTATTCATAGAGCTCGCCGAGATGCTTACAGGCGCGCGGCTAACTTACTCATTCCTTCCGCCTGGGGGACCGAGACGTGACCTTCCCGCTGAATTCCAAGACCGCCTACTCAAGCTACTCGACTATTTCGAAAGACGGCTCGTCGAATACGATCGCATATTCTTCAGCAACCCACTCGTAATCGCTCGCGCCAAAGGCATAGGCACACTCAAACGCGATGAAGCCATAAAGCTCGGCATGACGGGCCCAGTTCTACGGGGGTCAGGCGTCAAGTACGATGTTCGTAAAGTGGAACCATACGGCGCTTACGCTGACTTGGATTTTGAGATTCCGGTCTTCGAGGAAGGCGACTCCTACGCACGCTTCCTAGTCCGGTTCGAAGAAATGAAACAGAGCATCAAAATAATTCGCCAAGCACTCGAAAAAATGCCCAAGGGACCAATCGCGCGAAAAGCTCCGCTGATCATACCAGAAGGGGAAGCGATCGGCCGCGTTGAATCCTCTCGAGGTGAACTAACATACATGGTAAAGGGCGACAACAGCGACAAACCGAGCAGAGTGAAAATAATGAACGGCTCATTCCGAAGCCTCATAGCACTGCCCTACCTAATTCGAAACGTACACGTCGCAGACATGCCCATCATCTACGGCAGCTTAGACTACTGGCCTGTAGAGGCAGACAGGTAAGGAAGGATCTTCCATGGTTTTTGGAGCTATGTACGAAGGAATCAAGCACATCTTCAAACGAACATTCACGCTGAAGTATCCCTACCAGAAAGTACTGCTACCCAAGGGGTTCAGGGGAAGACACATCCTCTACATGGAGAAGTGCACCGGATGTGGAATCTGCGCGTGGATCTGCCCCGAAAGATGCATATCATTCGTACCACCTGCAGATGGGAAAGAACACCCGCAGAACCCTGAAAACAGATTCCCTCAGTACTGGTACGCACGCTGCTGTTTTTGCCATTTTTGCACAGATTACTGTCCTACTGGAGCGTTGGACTACTCACCAGATTACGAGCTTGCGGAATATGATCGTGAACTTCTCGTCTGGAGCCCCGAGCGACTCTCTAAGGTACCAACTAACATCGGAACATACCGGTCGGTGTTTCACGGAAACAAAGGGAGCATGGGTGTGACTTACGAACCTGTTGAGAAGCAACCTAAAACCTAGTAACAACTCTTAGGGTTAGGTTCGCGATTTACGTCGAGTGGTGTTATGTCAAACTATGTCGGACGTTACTGATCATATTAACCGTAACATTGAGAAGAGGACGAAGGCTCGGAAGCGGAAGCGCGGTCCTTATCGAAAGTCGTCCCCGTTACCGGTTGGGTTCTGAGTTTTTCATAACGTACGTCATATTTAATAGCGCCAATTTGATCTACCCGAACAAAACCCGTACGGAATGATATTGTATGCCAACCACACTCGAAATCAAAGACCTTCACGTTAGCATCGAAGGTAAACAGATTCTGAAAGGAGTCAACCTAACGGTTGTGCAGGGTGAAATTCACGCGATCATGGGCCCCAACGGCTCAGGAAAGAGCACCTTAGCAAACACGCTGATGGGGCATCCGAAGTACAAAGTTGACAGCGGGGACATCTTGGTCAATGGTGAAAGCATCGTGGGCATGGCACCAGACCTTCGCGCGAAGCGAGGCCTTTTCTTAGCGTTCCAATACCCTCTCGAAATTTCCGGTGTACCACTCGCACAATTCCTTCGATCAGCCTACAGATCTCTTAAGGGAGAAGCGAAGAGCGACGCAAAAGGCGTCGGCGGTGAAATGATCTCAGCTCTCGCCTTCAAGAAGAAACTTGAGGAGAAAATGAAAGAGGTCGATATGGACCCTGCATTTACGAAACGCTACTTGAACGAAGGATTCTCAGGGGGCGAGAAGAAACGGGCCGAGGTTCTTCAAATGGCAATTCTTCAACCTGCGATAGCCATTATGGACGAGACCGATTCAGGTTTAGATATTGACGCTGTAAGGAAGGTTGCCGAGGTTGTTGCACGAATGGCTGGCCCCCAGATGGGCGTACTACTGATCACCCACTATCAACGCATTCTTGAGTACATCAGGCCACAATTCGTTCACGTGATGGTGAACGGCCGAATATTCAGGTCCGGGGGACCCGAACTTTCGAAGTTGCTTGAGGAGAAAGGGTACTCTTGGATCGAGGAGGAGGCTGCTGCAACGGTTTGAAGGGAACCCTTATTACGTATGTCATAGGAGGGCTCAGTGATTAACGATGGCAACTAAACAGACTCTCGACATCGACTATACTAAGTACAACTTCAGAGATTCCGACGAGAGCTACGAGTATAAGTTTCCACCGGGATTGACCAGAGAAGTTGTCGAGAGAATTTCTAAGATCAAGAAGGAACCTGACTGGATGCTCCAGTTCAGGCTGCGTGCTTATGATCATTACGTGAAGAGGCCCTTACCCATGTGGGGCGGAGACCTTACAACTCTCAAGTTCGACGAAATGTTGTATTACGCAAGCCCTACCGAGAAGAAAAGCCGCTCATGGGACGACGTGCCCCCGTACATCAAAGACACTTTCGATAAATTAGGTATACCAGAAGCCGAACGAAAATTCCTCGGTGGCGTTGGCGCTCAGTACGAATCAGAAGTCGTATACCACAGCCTTAGAGATGACCTTGCAAAGAAGGGCATAATTTTCAAAGACACCGACACGGCACTGCGAGAAAACCCTGAGATCTTCAAGAAATACTTCGGCACCGTCATACCGCCTGAAGATAACAAGTTCGCCGCATTGAACAGTGCAGTTTGGAGTGGTGGAAGTTTCATCTATGTGCCGCCAGGCGTCACGGTCGATGTGCCGCTTCAAGCATATTTCAGAATCAACACGCAGAATATGGGGCAGTTTGAGCGAACACTCATCATAGCTGATGAGAACAGCCGCTTGCACTACATAGAAGGTTGTACGGCCCCAATCTACTCCACTGATTCACTGCACTCAGCGGTGGTTGAGATCATAGCTAGACCTGGCGCGTACGTGCGATACACAACAATCCAGAACTGGTCTAATGACGTCTACAACTTGGTCACAAAACGAGCCTACGCATACGCTAACGCAACCGTTGAATGGGTTGACGGAAACCTCGGGAGCAAACTCACGATGAAGTATCCCTCAATCTACCTGCTCGGACCAGGAGCGAAAGGCGAGATTCTCTCAGTTGCATTTGCTGGCAAAGGCCAACACCAAGATTCTGGTGGAAAGGTTGTACACCTCGCCCCACGCACGACTTCCCGAATCACTTCCAAATCAGTCTCAAAAGATGGAGGAAGGACAACATACCGAGGCCTCCTCCACGTCGCCAAGGGAGCTAAGCAGGTTAGATCAACCGTCCGATGCGACGCCCTACTACTCGATGAATATTCAAGGACCGACACTTACCCCTACAACGAGATCAACGAAGACGACGCTACAACAACCCATGAGGCATCGGTAGGCAAGATTGGCGAAGACCAGCTGTTCTACTTGATGTCCCGCGGACTTTCAGAGCAAGAGGCACTCAGCATGATTGTTATGGGATTCATGGAACCATTCACAAAGGAACTACCAATGGAATACGCCATCGAATTGAACAGGCTCATCCAAATGGAAATGGCCGGCTCAGTCGGCTAAACCAAACCTTCCTTTACTCTGTACCGAACACCACTATCCGACGCAGTGCATACTAATGTCGACGTTAACGCTAACACAAGCGACCGACCAGTACATTCGCTCGCTGGCGGAGTCGAGGCAGGAACCGGAATGGTTGCGGGAATTCCGCCTCAAGTCACTCGACCTCTTCCGAAAACTACCAGCCGAAACCTCCAACTTATACACTAAGTACGTGGACCTGGCCGGAGTCGACTTTGAGTCTACGACTTTAGCTCCTACGGAGCCTTCGAAGTCACAAATCGAAGCGGTTATGGACAAGCTGAAATCGGACAGAGCTCTCACCATATTCCAGATCGAATCGAGAACATTTTCCGCGGACATACCTGAAGCCCTTCGAAAGGAAGGCGTCACATTCACGGACATAGGAACCGCGATTCGCAACGAACCGGAAACTTTCCGCCGTTACTTTCTAGAGAAAGCAATACTTCCAGAGGAAGACAAGTTCGCGGCGCTGAACAATGCCCTCTTTACATCGGG
>Ga0074046_10000142_pt1 | contig 60992 bp, 50 predicted proteins | sample BogForMeECP23OM3_FD_94441 | JGI IMG/M metagenome (GOLD analysis project Ga0074046, IMG submission 94441) | Bog forest soil microbial communities from Calvert Island, British Columbia, Canada - Bog Forest MetaG ECP23OM3 | ecosystem: Environmental > Terrestrial > Soil > Wetlands ... | reverse complement strand
TGGTTGAACGCACGTTGTTGTAGCTGCAACGCGGTGTTGTTATTGGGGTCAATCTGCAAGGCCGCCCCCAATCTCAACTCCGCAGTTTTGTAATCACCGAGTTCCAGCAGTATTTCCCCAGAATTGATCAAAGATGAGAGTGCCATGTCCTTGCTGTTCGTGAAACTAACCGCGAGCCGATACTGTTCCAGGGCATCTCGCAGTTGGTGTCGATTGAACAAGATTTCCGCCATATTGTAATGACAGGATGCGTAACCCGGACGCAGTAAGCACGCTTCTCTGTAGTGTTGAAAGGCATCGTCAACCCGCCCGGCGAAAAACATAGCATCCCCGAGAGCCTCTTCGATTGCAGGATCCGGCCGATCGGCTACCGCGCGCGCATGAGCAAATAGCTTCACACCATTCTGCCAATACGGCAGGTATTGGGTAGTGGCAACCGCAAGTGCCAGGACCAGGCACACCGCCGCCACTGCGGGTACGAGCCGAGGGATAGCGGTCGCAGCCACTACCGCGTTTAAGCCCCATGCGATGATGACAAAAAGGCCGATGCAAGGAACGTAAGCATAACGGTCGGCCATGGCTTGGCGGCCGACTTGAACAACTCCAATTACAGGAACCAGGGTTATGAGAAACAGAAACCATCCCATCACAAGATAGCGAATGCGGCGCAGGTACAACACTGTCATAGTGGCCGTTACCAGGACAACTGCCGATGCGACGACGTCGAACCACGGTATGGAGTTCTGCGGGTGGGGGTAAAAGACGGCCAGCTTGGCAGGCCAGAACATCTTTCCGATGTATGCAAGGTAGGACACGCTGGCATTTTCCAGGCGCACAGAAAGCGGCAGTGCAGATGTCTCGGCCACAGCACCGCCAGAACGCTGAGCGACCACGGTGACGGCAGAACTCGCGGCGCTCATCAGGAACAGGGGCAGCTTTTCTACCGACAATCGTCCCCACCGGCGTCCAAGCGGAAGATCTTCGTAGCGCTGCAACGGCCAGTAGTCGAAAAGCAGCAGGACAAAGGGGAGACTCACTGCCATGGGCTTCGACATCAGCGCCAGCGCGAAGCCGGCGATGATGACCAGATACTTCTTCCAATCGGGCCGCCGAACGTACCAGCCGTAGGCCGCAATCGTGAGTAAGGAAAAAAGAGTGCAGAGCAGGTTTTTTCTTTGTGCCACCCAAGCGACAGTTTCCACGTTGAGGGGGTGGACGGCGAAGAGTGCAGCCACAAAGAAACTGCGCCACACCGCGCCGGTGGCTTTTTGCAGCAGAAGGAACAGCAGGAAAACATTGGCTGCATGTAGTACGACATTGACGAAGTGCTGGGCTGCGGAATTCAGGCCAAACAGTTGGCAGTCCGCCATGTGAGAGAGCCACGTGACGGGATGCCAGTTGGCCTCATGGAAGCTGGTAAATGCCCATACTACATTGCCGCGATTCAATCCCGTGCTGACATGAACGTTCTTGGTGACATAGGGGCCGTCATCGAAATCGAGAAACTCATGATGCGTGACCCGGCCATAAAGCAGCAGAGTGGCGAGCACAAGTAATGCGCCCAACATTACTGGTTTCTGGCGCAAATCGCCGATCAACCGCTCAAAAGAAGGGGCATTCACATGTGTGACTGTACCATGCAGAAGTCGTTGTCCAGCGTGGGCTGCGCGATGCTTCCAAATCCTCGGCGAATCATCGACTTGCGGGATTCAACGCGCCGTGGCGTCATATCTCGCAGAGGACCCTCCGGAAAGTGCCATTCGGCATCCTCGCTCAATACTAAGTCTATATTTTTGTTCATCTTACATCTCCAGCTACTGTTGAAAGGTTTGGCAATGATTGTGCTTTTAGTATGGGCAAGCCTTGCCAGATCGGAATCACGCTGTGTTCTTAGAGTCCAAAGGAAAAGGCGCTTGCGCGGTGAAGAGGTTCCTGATCCTCGGCGCCGGTTGGCTTATCATCTTGACGATGGTTTCGCGTGCCACGGCCCAGGCCCAGTTCGGAGAGAACTGGCACATAAACTCGGGCGCACAGGTCTCGGTGGGGTACGAAGCAGACTACGGCGACCAGACTCCGTCCAACCACGGACTTGAGGTCGGCGCCAATGGCACGGTCAATGGCTATTACTATGACCCCAACTTCATCAATTTCTCCGTAAGTCCCTATTACAATCAGTCGCGCACCGATTCCAGCTATCAGTCGCTGACCGATGCCAGCGGCGTAGCGGCCACCGCGAACCTGTTCACGGGCAGCCATTTTCCCGGATCGGTGAGTTACCGCTACGACTACAACAGCACGGGAGAACTAGGACTGGTGAATACGCCGAACTTTACCACCCAGGGTAACGCGCAGGGCTTTGGCGTGGGCTGGAGCGCGCTTTTTGCCGGCTGGCCCACGCTCTCGGCCAGCTACCAGCAGGGCAGCGGCAGCGGTACCCTCTACGGGACTGACGAGAAAACCAGCGCCAGCAACCGGACCTTTAACCTCCATTCCAACTATAATCTGTCGGGCTTTCTCCTGAATGCTTATTATGATCGCACCACCTACAACTCCATGCTCCCCGAGTTTCTTACGGGAGAGACGGCCTCCAATACGACGGCCTCCAATACGAATGATTCCAGCGGCAACGACTTCGGCTTCTCGGCATCGCGCCGTCTGCCACTGAACGGCCAGTTCTACGGAAACTTTAACCGCTCCGATATCAGCAGCAATTACTTCTCGACGGCAGGGGAGACCGGCACCACCAATACCAGCTTCACTACCGACATAGAAACTGCGGGTGCCAACTTCCATCCCACGAATAAGCTGGGCTTCTCCGCCGACGAGACCTTCGTCAGCAACCTGTCCGGGTATCTGAACCAGGGTCTCATCAATAACGGCTCAGGTGTTGCTCCGGTGAATCTGGGGGCCGGTTCGCACTCTTTCACTGTCGGCGGAGGAGCAAGCTATACCTTTACGGACAACCTTGCAGGCTCGGCTCAAGCTACCTATTACGACCAATCCTATTACGGACAGAGCTTCAGCGGGACGTACCTCAGTGGCACGGTATATTACAACAAGCGGCTGTGGGACATGTTCACCTTCTGGGCCTCGGTGGTCGATAGTTCTAGTCAGTTCGGAAACAACAGCGTGGGCTTCATCGGCAATGTGAATTTCTTCAAGCGTTTTGGCTCCTGGGAGACTGGCGGTAACTTCAACTACGCTCAGAATGTGCAGAGCGTGCTGATTACGTATACGACTTCGTATTACAGCTATACCGCCAATTTGCACCGGCGCCTGGGACGGGGATGGCAATGGACCGCCGCTTTCAACGGCAACCACAGCGGGCTGAGCAACCAGCCGGGTTCGTCATACCACACGGAAGGCTATTCCAGCACCTTGAGCCTGGGGCGGCTTGCCCTCAACGGCTATTACGTCAATTCCAGCGGCAACTCCCTGGCGGTGGGAGGTGTCATCGTGCCGTTACCGCCGACGCCGGGATTGCCATCTAGCGATCTGATCCAATTCACCAGCAGCAGCTATGGTGGTGGGTTTTCCTACACCCCTTTGCGCCGGCTGGTTTTCACCGGGAGCTATAGCCGCGCGCTGAGCAATACGTTGAACAACTCGATTTTTTCGCGCAATAATACAGAGATTTATTATAGCCAGATGCAGTACAACGTCCGGCGGATCGGGGTAATCGCCGGCTATAGCCGTTTCACGCAGGGCATCAGCGCGCTCGGCGTTCTGCCGGGAACGGTGAACTCCTACTATTTCGGGATATCCCGATGGTTTAATTTCTTCTAATGAAATCGGGAATGAGAAACTTGAGTACCGCCGGGCAACTGGCGCTGCTTGGCCTTCTGCTGGGGATACCGGCGTGGGCCTCCAAGCCGTCGAAGGCGCCGCCCAGCGAGCCTGGGCCCGAACTCCTGCTGGATGGCGGGCGCAAGCTGGTGTACGAGCAGAGCTTTAATTCTGAGCACGAGGTCAAGCCGAAGCGCGGCTTTTGGACCAAGGTGCTGGACGTCGTCGCGGGGGAGCCGGATTACCGCGAACTGGTTGCTCCCTACAGCATCACGACAGACTCGCGCGGCCGCATCATCGTCACCGATCCCGGTGCGTTTGGGGTCCACATCTTCGACTTCGCGCAACAGAAGTATAAGTTTCTCAGCCGCGCTGACAAAGGCAAGGACGCGATGGGAGTGCCGCAATGTGTAGCGGTGGATGCCCAGGACAACATCTACGTGACCGACTCGGAGGCGGGCAAGATTTTTGTCTTTAATGCCGATGGAAAATACCAGCGCGCGATTGGCAGCCTGAAAGGTGGCGAAGGATTCTTCAAGCGCCCCACGGGAATTGCCGTTGATTCTGCGCAGCAAAGGATTTACGTAACCGACACGCTACGCAACCAGGTTTATGTTCTCGACATGCAAGGCAGCGTGCTGCAAGTGATCGGAAAAACCGGCAGCGGTAACGGCGAGTTCAACTATCCCACGGAATTACGCCTGAATGGGCAGGACCTTGTGGTGGTGGACGCGATGAACTTTCGGGTGCAGGTGCTGAGCCGCTCCGGGGAATTCAAGTACGCCATCGGACAGATCGATGATTCAGTTGGAGGGATGTTCCGGCCAAAGGGGATCGGCTTCGATTCTGAAGGCCATCTCTACGTGGTCGATGGGTTGTGGGGCGTCGTACAGGTGTTTAACGGCGAGGGCCAGCTCTTGTACTACTTCGGAAACGGCACCGGCGAGGGAGAGTTTCAGATGCCGGCGGGCTTGCAGATTGACAAGAAAGATCGCGTTTACGTCGTGGACTCCTACAATCGGCGGATTCAGGTCTTTCAATACTTCGGTGCGGCCAGGCAGGCGGGCGGAGGAGCGCATTGAAGCTCAAGCTCGCGTCCGCTTTGGTGCTGGTCTGGTTGGCGCAGAGTGCGGCGAACGCACAGTCCTCGGATGTTCTTGGGCAGCACAACCTGACGCCCGGTAGCGGCTCACAGGTGACCGCCCGCGGAGCCGCGGGATGCACGTTCTGTCATGCTCCGCATAGCGGCATAGGAGGCAATACCCCACTCTGGAATCAGCAGCTTTCCAAGGCCACCTACACTCCCTACACCAGCACAAGTTATCACCAGCGTGGGAACACGCAACCTCCCCTGGGACAGTCAAGCAGCCTTTGCCTTAGTTGCCACGACGGCACAGTAGCGATCGGCCAGACGCAGGCTTATGGGAAGCTTCAAACGCAAGGAAGCATGAAGAACGCGGATGTTCTGGGCCGGAACCTAAGCAGTTCTCACCCATTCAGCATGGTGACGCCGATGAAAGACTCGGCAAGCCTGGCGGCTTCCCTGGTGGCACAGAAAAAGACTGCCGACCCTAGCGGCGCGGTGAAGTTGATCAGCGGCAACGTCGAGTGCACCAGCTGTCATAACCCCCACGTGCAGGCTAAGGACAAAGTTGCGCAGAATTTTCTGGTGCGTGATAGTTCGGGAGGGCAGATGTGTCTTGCCTGCCATGATCCGAAGCGGGTGTCGCAAGGGAAAGTTAACCTTCTCGCCGGATGGACCGGCAGTATTCACGCCACAGCTTCAAATGAGGCCGCCGGCGAAGCACACGTAGGCGCATACACGACCGTAGCGCAGAACGCGTGCAGCTCTTGTCACATGCCGCACAATGCCAGCGGACCGGTGCGGCTGCTCCGCCCGGCCGTGCCTGCGATGCCTGCCGTAGATCCGACCAGCCAGGAGTGCATTACCTGTCACAATGGGGGCTCGAATGTCGCGCCCGCCGCACCGAACGTCTATGCTGAATTTGCCAAGACGGCTCACCCCCTACCAACGGGAAACAATGTGCATGATGCGGCGGAGCCAGGAATCCTCAACAGTAACCGTCACGCCAGCTGTGTGGATTGCCACAACCCGCACGCTTCCGGGCGGACAGCAAGTTTCAATGTGCCGCCGGCAGTTCGTCCTTCGCAGACGGGTGTTACCGGCGTCAGCGCGCTCGACGGCATCACCGTCCTCACCCCGGCAGTGAACCAGTATGAAAACTGCTTGCGCTGCCATGGCTCCAGCATCGGCAAACGGAGCATGTCAGTATTCGGATACGCTCCCGCTCGAGCTGTTTCCAACGCCGGGGATCCCCTCAATCTGGTTCCGCAGTTTAGCGCGAGTGCGCCTTCGAGTCATCCCGTGGTTCACGACCGAAACAGCAGACTTCCTCAGCCCAGTCTATTAATCAATATGCTGAACCTGAACGGAACGCCGTCGGGACGGCTGGTGGGAACGCGGATTTTCTGCACCGATTGCCATAATAGTGATGACAATCGCGAGTTCGGCGGTCAGGGGCCAAACGGTCCTCATGGGTCCTCAAACCCGCACATTCTGGAGCGCAAGTATGTTTATACCCAGGCGACCATACCCGGTGCGCGGGTGACCCAGACCTATCCGGCGCCCGATCTAGAGAGCACCGGTCCCTATGCGATGTGCGCCAAGTGCCATGACTTGGGCAAGGTGGTGGCGAATACCAGCTTTACGCAGCACCGAAGCCACATCATGCAAGATGGTTTCTCTTGCTCGGTGTGTCACGCCGCTCACGGTGTTAGTTCGCTATCCTCGGGTATATCGGGCGAATCCCTAATCAACTTCGACATCAATGTCGTGGCCCCGAACAAGGGCATTCCCATTTCCTATAAACGCGGTTCCCGTTCGTGTACTCTAACCTGCCACGGCGTGGCGCACAATTCCAATGGAACCATCTCGCCAGCCACCACCACCTCGGGTGCAAGCGGCAATCTGAGGAGGTAACAACTGTCAGCCAGAGAGCTTCCGGCGGCCACCGCAGCCAGCAAAAGCCTGCACAGCCCCGTCGGCACATCGCCGTCATTCCGCGTCCTGGCGCTGGTGTTCCTGTGCACTTCCGCAGCCATCTGCGAAGCGTTCCGGTTGACCTCTCTTTCGTCACTGGCCAACTCTGACCTGTGGTGGCATCTGCGCACCGGCCTCTGGATCCTGCAAAACCACGCTTTGCCGCACGATGGCCTGTTCTCGCAATCTTCCGAGCTGCCATGGATCGCCTCCAGTTGGGGCTATGACGTGCTCGTCACCGTGGCGTACAGGATCCTGGGACTACGTGCCATCCCGGTGCTTCTAATGCTTTGCCGGACCGCACTGGCGGTCACGACCTTCCTGTTGGCGCGCGGTAACCGAGGCAATTTCTGGTCCGCCGTTCTGCTCTCCGCTATCGCGCAGTACGTTCTTGCCGATCGTCAGCCGCTGCCGCTTTTCTTTTCGATTCTTGCTTTCGGTATTGCGTTGATCGTCCTGGTGCAGGCGCGGCGATCCGGCCAGGTGCGGCAGTTATTCTGGCTGCCCGCGCTTTTTCTAGTCTGGGCGAACGTACATACCGGATTCGTCTACGGCCTGCTATTGCTCGGATTGTTTCTTGCTTCAACGACGATTGAGCAATGGGGCCGGCACTCCGGCGTCATGTGGTTCACGAATGGCGCTCTTGCGTTGCCTATTACCACGACAGCTGCGGTGACCGGTCTATCGATACTAGCCACCCTGCTGACGCCGTATGGCTACCGGAACTATGCCGTGGCGTTCGCGGCCTTTGGCGGGCCTGCGGACAAGTATTTTGCAGACCTCCACTCCATGGGCTTCCGCCGCCCGCAGGATTACGTGCTTATGCTGCTGACGATGGCTGCTTTTCTTGCGCTAGGACGTCGCCGCTCGCACGACATCTTTAGCATCTTCCTGCTAATGAGCAGCACGGCGCTGTCATTCCACACACAACGCGACAGTTGGCTGGCTACGCTGGTCTCCATCGCAGTGATCGCCGGTGCGATCTCTGGCGATGAGCCTTCGGATGAAACGGCCCGGACACAATATCGCCGCACCTACCGATGGAGCCGCACGGGGCTGGTGACAAACGCTCTGGTTTTATTTGTGCTGGTCATGGCGGCATGGATCCGCATTCCCGCCAGTCGTGAAGCATTACTGAGAACGATAGGCACGTCCTACCCTGTGGCAGCGGCGGATTACATCCGCGAAAATCATCTTCCGCAGCCGCTCTTCAACAACTACGACTGGGGCGGATTCCTGGCATGGTACTTGCCTGAGTATCCAGCTTCGATAGACGGGCGGACCGATCTGTACGGCGGCGATGCTTTTCTGCGCTACTTCAAAGTCATGAATGCCGAACTACCCCCAACCGAAGAACCGGCACTCGCCCATGCTCGCACCTTGGTACTACCCCGCCATTCGTTGATGGGAGAGGCGTTCAGCACCCTACCGCCGTTTCAAGTGGCTTACCAGGACGATGTGGCCGTGGTGCTTCTGAAGCAGGAGTAGCCTCCACGAAAACCAGATCGGATCAGTTCCCGCGAAGGTGTATCGCAACAGCAGTTTCTCGTGCCGTGTCATCCTGAGCGACGAGGTCGTCCGCAGCGCGGACGACCGAGGAGTCGAAGGACTCCTATAGAGCATGCAGTTTTCTTTGTGTTATAGGGTCCTTCGGCTGCGTTCGAATCGCTGCGCGGCCTCACTCCGCTTAGGATGACACAAAACAAAACTGGTGCTTCAAAGTAGACGCGGATCCTGAGAAGAACGGGTTATCAGCGTGATGCTTCCGATGCTGCGACGTACGCCGTCCCAACCGGGACGAATACGGTCGCAATGTCGTCCTGGTAGATCAGCTTAAACCGCGGATCGACAGTAAGTATCTTGGCGAGCGGAAGCCCGCTGGCGAGCAGCACGACGCCAGCTTCATCTAAGTATGGGTTCGTCTTATATGCCTTTTCCGCGTTTTCGGTATCCGAGAAGAGTTTGTCGAGTTCGTCGCCGTAAAGGTCGGTGCGTCCATCCACCGCCACCGGGTACTCGGGCATATACCACGTCAGGAAACCGCCCCAGTTGAAATTGTTGTACAGCGGACCGCGCGGCGGATCCCGCCGCAGGAAGTTGACCGCATTGACGGGAAACTGGCTACTGATCGCGCGGTCAAGGCCGCGCGTATTGAAGTCGGTCCCGCGGGCAAACAACACCAGCAGAACCACGACGGCCGCGGCCACGATAGCATTCTCCCGCCAGCTTTCTAACGGGTCTCGTTCCGTCTCGCCAGCCGGGAAGTCGGCGATGCAGGCTGCGGCCGGAAGGCAGACAAACCAGGCGTCACGCATGGTGCGATAGGCCACGATGCTGGCCACGCTCATCAGTAATAACTTGAATGGGTCGACTTTTTTCTGCCATCCCACGGCAAGAAACCCGAGGCTGGTCAACAGCAGTTCGGAGTAATGGTTGTAGGCTTGAAAGGTGAGCGGTTGCAGCTCCACGATGATGGTGTAGATGAACTTGGCCTTCGAGTATCCATACACGACCAGGTAGGGATGGTAGGAGTTGGGGCCGATCAAGGTCGCCAGCAGGCATGCGGCGGAGATGCCAACGAGTTGTGCGGCAGGCAGGCTGGGTTCTGACAGAAAGCCGGGGTAGAAGCGCAACCGGATGGCCGCACGCTGCGCCAGGTTAACTCCGGTGAGCAGTCCGACCAGAAACAATCCATAAATGAACTGAATGTGCAGGTTGGCCCACAGCAGGAAAATCAGCGGCAGCCAATAAAGGAGCTGTACCTGCCCGCTGCGGTTCGCCTCCAGCAGCAGGGTCAGGGTGATGCAGAACAGAATAATGGAAAAGAACACCGGCCGCGGCATTCCGTTGAACAGAAACGCAGAGCAAACGACGACCATTAGCGCGCATGACAGCCAGAAGCGGCCAGAGAGACGGCGCAGCATCCAGTAGATGGAATATGCGACCGCGAGGGTCAGCAACGTTCCGAACAAGCCCACGCCTAGCAAACCGAGCCAGGCGTAAGAGCGCGAGAGCAACACCTCATAGCCCCAACTGTAGGCGACCCAGGGGCGGTTTGCGGCGGTGCGCGAGAGGATTCCGTTATGGGGCACGGCAAGGTGTTGAACGATCCAGTCGCCCACCTTGAGATGCCACCAGATATCGAGGTCGAGCACCGAGAACTTCAAATTGAAAGCAATTACTCCCGTCGTCACTAAAAGCCCCGTCAGCGTCAACAACTGTACCCAACGCAGGCGCAACAGAGCGCGCATATCCTGGGCGAAACCCATAGGTGCCTTTACGTGCAGTCCTCTTGCCAAACATGAATGCCGATAAGTCTCATCCTAACAATAGATTGAGAGCCGTTAGATGCCCAATGATGGGTGACAGCGGGTTAAATGACACGCGCAGTGCGGACAAAGACGCTTCGCAAGCTGTCCAGGCCACGCCGCCCAACTGATATTATCATGCTAAGTTGCTGAATATGAACGACTAAACTCGAATAGCAAAATGGGAATGTTTGGCAGGCTGAGTGCACTTTCCCGACGTTGAGGATCATGCGCTCTCGCGGTCCCAGGACAAGCAAGAGAAGGTTGGGCGGAACATGCCCCCGGATCGACATGAAGGAGAAGCGAAGATGGAAGAGCAATCAGGGCAAAGCCGCAACGTAACCAACTGGACTGCCGCCCAAACCTACGCCATGGCGGCCATCTGCCTGTTAATCGGCGTAGTAGTGGGATACCTGGTACGCGGCTCCGCCAATGCTGCTGCTCCGGCAGCGCCTGCTGCTGCCGAAGTGCAAGCGACGGCATCGGCACCGCAACCTGGCGCGCAGCCCCAGGCGACGCCTAGCCTGGATGACATGAAGCGCATGGCCGACAAGCAAGCTGAGCCTTTGTTGGCGAAATTGAAAGCCGATCCGACGAATGTCGATCTGCTCAACAAGACGGCGCTCACCTACAAAGCGGCCCACCAATTCACTGATGCGATCGTGTATTTCCAAAAGGCCCTTGATGTAGATCCCAAGAATGTGCCGATTCGCACTGACATGGCATCGTGCATGTATTACACCGGCGACGTGGACGGTGCGCTGGCACAGCTTAACAAGTCGCTCACTTATGATCCCAAGCACGCGGGTACACTGATGAACATCGGCATCATCAAGTGGCGGGCTAAGAACGACGTCAACGGCGCGATTTCCGCATGGCAAACGCTGCTCAAACTGAATCCCGACTTCCCACAGAAAGAAGTGATCCAGCACCTGATCACCGAGGCAAGGCAGCAAAAAGTTAACGCGCAGGTTGCCGGCCAACCCAAGGGATAGCCGAAGGCCGTTGCAGTTCTTACCGCAGGTCAGACATGTCTGAAGCTACCTTGAACGTTGAAGCGGCAACCCCGGAGGCGGAAGTCGCCTCACGCCCGAAGTACGATCATTGGCTGGCCGCGGCCTATGGCCTCGCCCTGTTAGTTTGCATCTCACTGTGGTTGCTTGCCGTGCGGGCGCCGCTGTGGACGGATGAAACTCTTTCCTATTGGCAGATTGCCGGCGGCTTTAGAGAGATTTGGGCGCGGTCGATACAGGGGAATTCATTTGCTGCTTATGCTTACATCCTGTGGCTCACCAGGACGCTCTTCGGTGACAAGGAAATTGTGCTCCGCATCCCGTCCATCCTTGCCATGCTGGCAGCCGTTTACGTGTTCTACAAGTGTGCCAGAGAGCTGTTCGACTGGGACGTGTCGCTGATTGCGGCGATGGTATTCACTCTTCCCAGAGGTATTGCGTTTGCTGCGATTGACGTCCGCCCCTACCCGTTCGCGTTGCTCGTAACCAATCTCACCATCCTGCTATTCCTGCGCTGGATGAAGACCCGTAAGACGGGATACGCTGCGCTGTTCGGCATTGCAGCGGCGGGCATCTTCTATTTCCACTATCTGTTCGCCACCATCCTTCTAGCGATCGCACTTTACTACCTGCTGACCCGGTATTCGCAGTTGCGCAATGACTTGCCGCAAATCGGGGTCGCGCTCGGCTGTTTTGCATTCTTCCTCCTTCCCGTGTTGCCGCGGCTCAAGTACATCTATCAGACGCGAACCATGCATTCCTTCGCGCCTGCTCCACAATGGACATGGATTTTCGTGCCTCCTCCTCAATGGTCAGGGATTTGGGAAGGACTGAACCCCGGCACCGGGCAGTTGCTGATAGTGGCTGGTATCCTCCTGCTGGCAGCGGTAGCGCGGCGGTTCGTGCGCCCTGACCGCGAGGTGATGGGGAAGCTGATATTATGCGCGAGCCTGGCGCTGGTCCCCATCTTCGTCCTGTACGCGGTCAGCGTAAACACTTCCGTTTCTATCTTCATCCCGCGCTACTTGCTCGTTGCGGCCCCAGGGATTGCTTTATGCTGGGGGTGGTTCTGTAGTGTCGTCGATTCACGCGCGCTCCGTGTTTTTTTCTGCATTGCGTTCGTTGGGCTGGGCGCGTTTCAGTCCTACACATCGCCTCTGGCGCGCTGGCACGAGGCCTCGTGGAAGGAAGCATTCGCGATCGCCGATGCCAACGCGGCCCTGGATCATGCGCCGATTTTGATGTGCAGCCCTCTGGTGGAAGCTGACTTCGTGCCCATGCCGGCAGTCCCGGTTGAAAGTGTGCTGTATTCGCCTTTGAGTTACTACAAAGTCAGCGCTCCCATCGTTCCGTTCCCGCGGTCATTGAATGACGAAGCTCAGCACCAAGCAAAACAATTTCTTCTAAAGGCGACAACGGTGCGAAACCGCTTCCTGGTACTCGCCCCGAGAGGGGCGTCCACGCGAATCCTTGATTACCTGGCCTATTATTCGCAGAGCACGCATACCCCACGCGTGCTCGGGTGCTTCGAGGACGTCTGGATTGTAGAGTTTGATCCGATCATTGACGATGCTCCGTGAAAGAGGATCAGCTTCCCACACTTCCACTCACTTCTTTACCAGCTTCATGGTCCAGATTCCGGCAGGGTTTAAAGGAAATTGACCGATGGCTCCGGAGGGAAGCTCTTTAAACGCTGCGGCATAGCTTTCAAAATGAAAATCTTCAAACGGGCGGTATGCCCAGTGCGTGACGAGCGCAAACGCCATGACGCAAGTCAGCACGCCGGCCAACACGCGAACGGTCACCGGGCGTTGACTGCCCAGCAGCCAGACCAGTGTCGCCATAAGCGCAAGCTTAGGGATATACCAATAGCGGAGTGCTCCTCCGGGGAACAAGAAAGGATCCCACTGATGGACGACCGGTTGCACATTAGGGAATGTAAGCGCAGCCAGAAGCACCAACCCGGCAAGCAGGATGAAGCATCGTAGCTCCACACTTCCGCGCAGCAGCGCGTAGAGGAGTATGAGTCCGGTAACGATCGTAATCAGCAGAGCCATCAGCGTAATTGTTCCGGGGTCGTGGCTGAAGTCGTAGAGACGATTACGTCCGAGGAACACGGGCAGAACGATCTGACCAGCCAGGATTCGCGCGAACTTGTCTGCGCTGGCGCCGAGAGACGACTTCAGACGCGTAGCCCCGAGGGTTAGCAGGGTCAATTCCTGCACGAGCGTACATGCGGCAAGCACCGAGGTTTGGACCCAAGACCACCGTGTTTCAGATCTGGATGGTCGGGCGTACGTCCAGCGGCGAAACAACAGAGGCCCAGCCGTTCTCACCAAAGCAACCGCAAGCAGGAGAGCGCCGGTCGGGGTGCTTAGCGCGCACAGCGCCAGCACGGCCACATCGAAGACTCGGCCCCATCGTGAGCGCGGCGCCGGCGCGATCAGAACCAGGCAGGCAAGCACATCCAGGTGCCACTGCGAGTTGGTGATGTTGGCGTGCACCTCGCTTGACTCTGGGACTAAAAGGTACAGCAACGCCAATCCGCAGCGAAGACTGAGCGGGCCGATGTTTCGCATCCGGCCGGAAACCAGGAACAAAGGCGGGAGGGCTTCAATCATCAACGCGATGAGATTGAAGAGAAGCGGGGCACGCAGCAAAGGCAGCCATTGCGAGGCCGCAGCCACGAGACGGGGGAGGAGCGCCAAGTAGCCGTCCCGCGCTTGCAGCAATGCTCTTATGGCGCCTAGGTTGTAGGCGTCGGCATACCACGCAACTCCATCTTCGGCCCAGAATTGAGCATGCAGGACGGCGTCAGGACGGCGCAAAACCAGCAGAGCGCCCGTTAGGGCGGCGGTACAAACCCAAAACGCGGCGGGCGTGAGGGAAAATCGAGGTCGTTCGGAGAGGGCTCCAGCGCGAGTTAACCCCGGGTCTTGAGACGTCATCTGACGAACCATCACTTTCCGATACAGAACGAGCTGAAGATCAGATTCAGAATGTCGTCCGCCGTAGTTGCACCAGTGATGTCGCCCAGCGGACGCAGCGCGCTGTAGAGGTCGAGCAGTACCATCTCGTGGGGCGTCTTCAGCGGCACGGCTTCAGCAGCGCGACCAAGAGCCGCGATGCCTTCCTCAACCAGCTTCTGCTGGCGGACGTTGGTCAAGAAGCCGCTCTCCTGCTCGACGCCAGTCCCGTGCAGCTTGTTCAGAATCATCGCGCGTAAATTCTTCACGCCGTCGCCGGTCAGCGCCGACGTGAAAACCGCGAGTGGAGTCTGTTCGGTGACGGACAACTCACTTCTAGCAATCGGGCTGCGATCGCCAGGCAGCAGGTCGCTCTTATTGCAGACCATAATGCGCGGACGGTGCTGCGTTCTTTCCAGGAGCTCCCAATCAGGGAGGAAGTCGCCGCCGGCGAACTCGGACGCGTCGAGAACGACGAGAACGATGTCCGCGTCGGCGATCGCCTCTACAGATTTACGCACACCAATGCTCTCGGCTTCGTCGAGCGCGGCACGAATACCGGCTGTATCCAGCAGCCGCACTGGAATGCCGCCGATGGCAACCGTCTCGCTCACCAGATCCCGCGTGGTTCCCGGCGTCGCGGTGACGATGGCGCGTTCGCGCTCCACCAGGCGGTTAAACAGGCTCGACTTGCCGACGTTTGGGCGGCCCACAATGGCCAGCGTCAATCCTTCGTGCACTATTTTTCCGAAACTGAAGCTGGCAAGCAGTTCCTCTAGCGGAGCACGAATCGCGGCAATGCGCGAAAGAATTTCTGCGTCAGCCATCACCGGCACGTCGTCTTCGGCGAAATCAACTCCCGCTTCCAGGACGGCGATCAACTCCATTAGTTTCTGCTTCGTCGGTTGTAAGCGCTTCGACAACGCACCGTCGAGCTGGCGCGCGGCGACCTGCGCCTGGTAGAGCGTCTGCGATTCGATAAGATCGCGGACCGCTTCGGCCTGGGTCAGATCAATGCGGCCGTTGAGAAACGCACGCATGGTGAACTCGCCGGGTTCAGCCAATCTCGCGCCGCGCGCAAGCGACATCTCCCCAACATGGCGCAGAATAACTGGCGAGCCGTGGCACGAAATCTCAACCACATCGTCGGTGGTGTAGGAGTGTGGTTTGGCGAAGAAGGTTACAACGATTTCGTCGAGACGTTCGCTGGTGGCGGGATCAATCAGCTCGCCGAAGTGAGCGCGCCCTGCCTCGAGTTCTTGTCCGCGGGCGAGCCGCAGCATGGGACGGGCAATGTCACACGCATCGGCCCCAGATAGGCGGACCACTCCAATGCCGCCGCGCCCGGGGGGCGTGGCGATGGCTACGATGGTGTCGTCAAGATTCACCTTATGTGATTATTCACCAAAGAGGCACAGAGACGCAGAGCATTTCTTATCTTAATTTTCGCCTCTGTGTATCGGTGTCTCTGTGGTGAGCTTGTTAACGCCTTCTCGAAACAGGGGGCGCGGGCGGATTGCCCTTGTAGTCCTTGGGATAGACCACAACGTGACGCTGGGCAGCCTCGCCGGCGCTCTCGGTCCGCAGATCGGTGAAGTCCCGAAGCCCCAAATGGACAATGCGGCGCTCTCGTGACGACATGGGCGCAAACGCATAGGGTATGCCGCTAGTGCGCACCCGTTCGGCCGCCACGTCGGCCGCCAGGCGTAATTCCTGAAGACGGGCGGAGCGGAAATTCTGGCAGTCGAAGTTCACCTTCTCGTGCTCGTCGGGCGCGAGCCGAAGCATTTCAAGCGACACGTGCTCGAAGGCGCGCAGCAATTCTCCACCGTTCTCCAGGACTAGCGGGCTGTCAGCGCCCGAGAATTCCACCAGAATTTCGGGGTGCTCCCACTCGCGATCGCTGGTCAGCGGAGGGTCAACTGTGATCTTGTAACGCAGGCGAAAATCCCCGTTGGCAATGATCGCATTCAGGAATTCGCTGATTTTTTTGGCGGCGGCGATTTTGTCGGGAATAGGCATAGACGCTATTTGCTCGCCTTCTTGCGGGCGCGTTTTTCGGCTTCGGCGCGCATCTCGCGGCCCAGGCTACTGCGGTTCATGATGTTCTGTTGCACGATGGCGATGATGTTTCCCACCACCCAGTAAACGCTCAATCCAGAGGGCAGAGAATAGCTGAAGAAACCGATCATCAGCGGCATCATCAGCGTCATCATCTGTTGCTGTTTCGGATCCATGCCGGTGTTGGGTGTCATCTTCTGGACCAGGTAAGTGCTGATGACGATTACTACCGGCATGATGAACAACTTGTCGGGCGACGAAAGATCGTGCAGCCACAGGAACGGCGCCTGACGAAGTTCAATCGCGTTCTGCAACATGGAATAAAACGCGAACAGGAACGGCATCTGGATGACCAGCGGTATACAGCCGCCCGCCGGGTTTACGTGTTCCCGCTTGTACAGCTCGGCGATCTCGGCGTTCATCTCCTGGCGCTTGGGATCGCGCATGGGATACTTCTTGTACTTCTCCTGGATGGCCTTCATCTGCGGCTGGAGCTTTTGCATCTTCAGCGCCGACTTCATGCTGGTGATGCGCAGCGGCAGCAACGCAAGATTGATGATGACCGTCAGGATGATGATGGCCACGCCCCAGTTGCTGGTCATGTGCTCGTGCGTCCACTTCAGCCAGAGGAAGAGCGGTCGCGCGATTAACCTGAAAAAGCCAAAATCCACCACATCGCGGAGGTCCGGGCCGTTTGGCTGACCTGGGGCGGAGTTCGCATGCACCGTTTCCAGGACTTCCAGCGCCTTCGGTCCGACGAAGAGCCGCTCGCGGGTGATGCCATCCACATCGCCGACTGCGGCACCCAAAACGTCATAACGGTTCAAACTGTTCGGATCGGGCTTCTTGGGGTCCTTCGGTACGCTGATGGCCTCGTGGAAAGTCACCATTGCGGCCGCGTCCGGATTGTCAGGCAGAAAGATGGCAGCGAAGAACTGGTCCTGCGGGCCGGCCCAATCAAAAGCGCCACGCAGGGTGTTGCCGTTACTCACCTTCTTAACTGCAAGCCGCTCTACCTTGCCGCCGGTCATGTAATCAATACGTGCCGAGGCATACAGGGGGCCGGTGGTCTGGTCGCCGAAGGCTGCCGGCCAGGCCGGATAGGCATTCACCACCTTGCCGTCCCGCGCCACTTCGGTCTCGATAGAGACTACGTAGCTGTCATCGAACTGGAAGCTCTTACGGACCGTGACGTTGCCATCCGCGTACTCATAGGTTAATTTGCCAGGAGCCGTGACATTGCCGCCGGGAGCTGCGATATAGAGCGCCGAGTTGACCTGGTTGCGAAGATTCTCGTCGTAGGTAAACAGGCTGAGCGGTAGTCCGAACTTCTCCGCGTCCTTGTTGACCAGATCAAGCGGCTTTCCGTCTTCGTCCTTGTATTTCTTCAGAGTCCACGATTTCGCTTGTGCGCCGCGATTGGTAAAGACAATGCGATAGAAACTGTTTTCGACGACGGTCTCGCTCTCGGCGCTTGCAGATTTCGAAACGACAGCAGCCGTGGCCGCATTGGCGGCAGACTTGCCATGCGCCTTCGATGCCATTGGGCCAGGCGAGCTAAGAGCGTTGGGGCCCGGCTTGCTGTGCTGGGTGGTTTCAGGCGGAGCCGGCTTTTGCAGCGGGTTTGGGCGATTCTTGAACAAGAAGAGCTGTGCAATGATGATCACCGCAAAGGTCACGGCAAACACCAGCATCATGCGGCGGTCGCCCCCGCCGCCCTCTTGTTGTGGATTGTGATACTCGGCCAAGTTCAGGTCCCGTTCAGCACTGGCGGCCCACGTGTGCGTTGGCACCGTGGCTGGCGGCCAGGCTTTGTTTTTCGTTGCCCGCTAATGAGCGAAAATCTTGTTGGGGTGGAGGATCGTATCCGGAGCGGGCAAAGGGGTGGCAGCGCAACAGGCGTCCCGCCGCCAGCAAGCTTCCGCGAACCACGCCATGACGCTCGATGGCTTCCATCGCGTATTCCGAGCACGTAGGCACGAAGCGGCAGGCATGAGGCAGCATCGGCGAGATGAATCGCTTATAGCACCGCAGCACGATTTGGATTGCCTGCTTCATTTCTGTTCCGCTACCCGGGCACGTTGTGCCGCCAAGCGCAATGCGCGCGCCACTTCGTCCGCCAATTCCGCGAAAGGCAAGGTCAGTACGCTCTTGCGCGGATTGAAAACCACGTCCACCGGTCCTTCGCAGGCCTGCGCGGAAAACCGTACCGCTTCGCGCATACGGCGCTTGATCCGGTTGCGCTCGACGGACCCTCCCAGCACTTTGCCCACCGTGAATCCGACACGCGGTCCACTTCCCACCTCAGGACCGTCGCGCCGCAGATAAAATACCGTAACGTTTCCAGTGAACTGCCGGCGCCCATTCTTATAGACCCGCTGAAAGTCGGAGTGCTTAAGCAGACGCCTCGATTTCGGAAACGTATTGCCCGCAGCGGTGACGATTTGAGCCATTCAACGCACGGTTCCGACTCGCCGGCTTCACCTGTTACTGCGGCTGAGTCTTGCGGCTGCTCCCAAGGATCCTTCTGGAAATACTGCGGTGACGCAGAGCTCAGGTCTAAGGACCTACTCGCGGTGGCCAGCCTTCACGGCGACGCGCTTGCGCCCCTTGGCGCGTCGGCGCGATAGTACCGCCCGCCCGCTCTTTGTCTTCATGCGAGAACGAAATCCGTGCGTCTTTGAGCGGCGACGACGGTTGGGTTGGAATGTGCGCTTAGGCATCGCAAACTGCGCTCCTCACTAGCAAGAATTGAATTGAGCAAACTTGAAGTATATCGGGCGGCACACCCCACTGGCAACCTGCGGTGACCGCAGGAAGCGGGTCAGTTTTCGTCCGGCAGAAATCCGCTTCGCTTGCATCCAACCTGCGAAACACGGAAACTGGACTACATCGCAATGAATCTCGCACTGTTTGGCGGCACCTTCGACCCCATCCATCGCGGCCACGTCGTCGTGGCGCGCGCAGCCGCCGCTAAGTTCCGGCTGAAGCAGGTCTGGTTCGTTCCGGCGGACATTCCTCCGCATAAGCAGAAGACGCCAATCACACCGTACTACCATCGCTATGCGATGGTTTCCTTAGCACTGGCCGGGGAAAAAGAATTCGTGCCGTCACTGCTGGAAGCGCCGGACTTGGACCATGATAGCGGCGATCGGCAGCCAAGCTACTCGATCGAAACGGTGCACCGGGTCAAGAAGACGCTCGGCAAAGGCGACCACCTATACTTTCTTATTGGGATGGATGCATTCGAAGACATCGCCAAGTGGTATAGGCCAGAGGAACTGCTTGGCGAGTGCGACTTCATCGTCGCCGCGCGTCCGGGATATTCATTGGCCGACGTCGCCTCCTCGCTGCCTGAGAAACTGCGGCCCAACACCGCGGTAACGAAACTGTTTCGTAAGGAGAAGATGGCGGGTCCCCTCGTCTTGCCGGGCGCTACTTTGCACATGTTGCCTGAGACTCATGAGAACGTATCAGCGACGCAAATCCGCGCGGCGGTCGAGCGCAGTGGCGCACTGAAACGGCTGGTGCCGGACGCGGTCGCGGAATACATCCACAAAGAACATCTTTATCGGAAACCTGCAACCAGGAAGGAACGTACGTGAACTACCCCGGGTTGATCGCATGAAGAAGAATGAAACGAGGGCGCAAGTTGCCATCGCGGTGCGCGCCTGCCAGGACAAGAAGGCCACCAACATCAGCATCCTGCAACTTGATGCACAAGCCAGCGGGTTCACGGATTACTTTGTCTTGTGTTCAGGAGCGAACCCGCGTCAGGTCCAGGCCATTGCTGACGACATTGACCAGCAACTCAGCGCGACCGGCGTGCAACCCAAGCACATCGAGGGTCACACCCAGGCCGACTGGATACTGATGGACTACGTGGATTTCGTAGTGCACATCTTTTCTGAAAGTGCGCGGAAGTTTTACGACCTGGAGCGGCTGTGGAAGACGGCAAAGCACCTGCAACTCGCCGACTTGGAGAAGCCTGCCGCGAAGAAGGCCGCGGTGAAGCGGCCCGCGCGCGTGAAAAGCACATCAAAGCCGGCGTCAAAGGCTGCGCCCCGCAAGCGTAGCCTTCGCAGGCCGAAGAGCTCATAGCCGGTGAAACTCCGCATCGCATGGATCGGCAGGACGCGCAGTTCACCCATCCAGTCTTTGACTGCCGAATATCTGAAGCGGCTTTCGCGCTACGCCGCCAGTGACGCGCTGGAACTGATGTCGGAAGCGGCGCTCCTAAAGCTGGTGGAGAAGAGCACTGCGCGTACTCCACCGGTGCTGGTGCTGCTCGACTCGCGCGGGCGGCAGCTCACCTCAGAGGAGATTGCGAACTTCCTGGAGTACCACCAATCACATGGTACGCCGGAATTGCTGTTCGCCGTCGGCCCCGCCGATGGCTGGAGCGAAACCACCCGCGCCGCCGCGAACAACATTCTTTCCTTTGGCAAGATCACGCTGCCTCATGAGCTGGCACGCGTAGTGCTACTGGAACAACTTTATCGTGGATTCACCATTCTGAAAGGCCATCCGTACCACGGCGGACATTAGGGCTGCAAAGCTCGGCTATACTCACTTAGGTCACTGGAGAATACATGAGGTCATCGCCGCGGATCGTCCTGCGCTCCCTAGTCTTGCTGGCAATCGCAACTCTTCTGCCAAGCTGTTTCGGTCAAGCATCCTCTCCCGCGGGTAAGTCAGCAACAGATTTTCCACCGCTGCTGCAATGGAAGAGCGCCGTAGTCAGCGGCAATACAGTGGCCCTGAAGGCGTTGTACAGCACCAGCCCTCCCGCCCAGGTTGCCACTCCGGCAGGCCCGAGCGACACCGACACTGACGCTGCCTTCTGGGTCGGTCTCAAGGCGCATCACATCAAGTTGGACATCATTAAGTCGGACTCGCCACAACCTGGAACTCGCCAGATCGTTTTTCAGGCTGAAGTCCAGCCCAGGAAGGCCGGTGAGCATATCGTGTACATTACCGAGGGACAACTCTGGCAGCAACAGGGCGAGCAATGGCGACTTATGGCCGTGAAGCGCAGCGATCCCACTCGGCTGCAGCAGCCCGCCTCGAAGGACAAGGTGATCTATACCCCGGGGATCGATGCCCATACTGAGGTCCAGGAGGCGGTCGCACTTGCCTCCAAGGAGCGCAAGCGTGTGCTCGTCGTCTTCGGCGCCAACTGGTGTTATGACTGCCACGTTTTAGACTTGGCATTTCACCGCTCCGATATTGAACCTGTGCTCCGCAAGAACTACGAAGTCATCCACGTAGACGTCGGTGAAGGCGACAAGAACCAGGACCTGATGCAGCAGTACCAGGTTCCGATGAAGAAGGGAATCCCCGCGATAGCGGTCCTCGACAGCGATGGCAAATTGCTATATAGCCAGCAGGGAGGCGAGTTCGAGAAAGCGCGCGCCCTGTCGCCCGAAGATGTGCTGGCGTTTCTGAACAAGTGGAAGCCCTCTTCCCACTGAACCACAAGCGGACTGTAACTATCGCATACCGGCGACTGGTTCCCACAACCGCGAATTTGGGGTAGTGTCCTAGTTTAGGACGCCACCGAATTTTGAAGACTACGCCGATGAGTTGTTGTATATTGTAGGTCGTTTGGGGTAAGCCTGCCGCTCAGTTCAGCCGAAGGTTCAAACAAATTCATTCGGGAGGGACAAGGTTTTCTTGTGCCTGCCGCTTATGCACACATCGGAGGTGTGTTTTGTTCAAAGCATTTTGTGTCGGTGTCGCGACGTTGTTTGCATTGAGTCTGATATCTGGCATCGCCCTGGGGGAAAACACAGCGGCTGCCAAGCCTGCCTCCGTGAGCATCACGTTGAGTCCAAGTTTGCAAAGCCCGCAGCAACTGGGGGCCAGCATACTTTGGACGGCCACAGTAAACAACGCACCTCCGGGGCACAACTACGACTACCAGTTCAGCGCCGCGCTGCAAGGATCGAGTCAGATTGTGCGGGATTTCGACGTGCCTAGTTCCTTCACCTGGGTGCCGCATACAGTGGAGGGGACCTACGTGGTCAGCGTGGTCGTGCGCGACATCACGCAGATGCCGTATATTGTCTATCCGCCCGTGTCACAGCAGTATGTTCTCCTGCCGTGGGTCACTACTCCCGGCGGGTCCATCGTGAATCCGACGTCGCATCCGCTGGTGGCCTTGTTCAGTGCAGGGTCCTGCACTATCGGCCACTCGATTCGCGTCCGCTTCCGGCAGAATGGCTCGCAGACATCCATGACCACGAACTCCGTGCCGTGCTCCAACAATAGTGCGAACTTCCTGGTTGCGGGCATGCTGCCATCCAGTCTCTACCAGATGCACTGGGAGGAATTTGCTAATAATTTCCTAAACAGCGGACCTGATCTCCCGTTTACTACCGGGTCGCTTCCGCGCAATTTCCCCGTATTCCATTCCCAGGTTCTTGTGCCACCAAGCCCGCATGACGCCGCATTCCCCGTCATTCTGTTCCAATTCGTGCCTCCGGTTGGCCGGCCTATCCCGGCCTGGCCGGTCGCTACCGACCTTTCAGGGAATGTTATGTGGTACTTTCCCGGCGAAATTCTGATGACGCGCACCGAGACGGGCGGAAACTTTTTCTCCATGGACGACTATAACCTTGACGAGTGGGACCTGGCGGGCAACCTCGTGCTGCACACGAATCCGGAAATCTTGAACGAGCAACTAGTCGCCCTGGGGTATCCTCAAATGACCTCGTTCAACGCTCATGAAACCGTGCGTATGCCCAACGGCAACATTATTTTGCTTGGCGCCCGCGATGAGTCGTCTACCATTTACCAGGGAGGCACGCAGCAAAATCCGGTCGACATCCTTGGAGACATGATTCTGGTTCTTGATCACAACATGCAACTGCTGTGGGCATGGGATTCGTTCGCTCACCAGGACCTGAGTCGCGAGGCCACCTTGGACGATCTTTGCTTTCACAATACCGGTGCAGGCTGCCCGGCTTTCAGCAACAACTTTACTCAGGCCAATGACTGGACGCACTCCAACGCACTGCAGTACACCGCGGATGGAAACATTCTTATTTCGGAGCGCGATCAGGACTGGGTCTTCAAGGTCAATTACAACAACGGCAAGGGAGACGGAACTGTTCTGTGGAAAATGGGGCCTTACGGCGACTTCAAAATCCTGAATCCACCGCAAACCCCCTGTGGCGATCCCAACGTCTATCCCTGGTTCACGCACCAGCACGATGCGTCATTCGGAATTCAGGTCAACTTCCTCGAGACTTTTACGGTCTTCGACGACGGCAACCTGCGCGTCCAGCAGTGTGGTTCAGGAAACAGCCGCGGCATGGTCTTGAACGTGGCAGAAAAGGCACACACCGTCTCCATCGTAACTCAGGCCGATCTTGGTCTGTATTCACTCGCCCTGGGTAGCGCTCAACTGTTAATCGCTCCTCCCAGCAGCATCTACGCCAGCTTTGGAAATGGTTTACTCAACAATCCCGGCCATTCGGCCGAGTCTGTTGAAGTGGACCTAAACGGCAACATCGTCTACAACATGGAGGTGGCTGGGTGGTCATACCGCAGCTATCGCATGCAGGACTTGTACACGCTGGCGCACCCGTAGGACATCGTCTGGTTCGGCGGTTGACATAGAGGTTTAGCAAGCAAGCGAAAACCAAATCCCACGATGTGGGGTTTGGTTTTCGTTTCTACATAATTACTTCGCGAAGCCCTTGCGTCGCTGATGGCTGTAGCGCGCAAGCGCGTCCTCAATTACTGGGAACGCGTGCTCGGCAGCCTGGATTTCGTCAACCTCCACGGCTTTGCCCTCCAGCTGCTTGTAATCGAGGAAGAAGCGGCGCAGCATACTGAGGCGATGCTCTGGCATCTCGCTGGCCTCGTTGTAGGAGTTGAACTCAGGATCGTGGATTGCGACGGCGATGATCTTGTGGTCTTTCTTGCCCGCGTCAAGCATCGTCATCAGGCCAATCGCGCGGGCCTGAATCAGCGTCAGCGGCACAACCGCTTCCTGGCACAACACCAGCACGTCGAGTGGATCGTCATCCTCTGCCAGCGTTTGCGGGATGAATCCGTAATTGGCGGGATAATACACCGCGGAATAAAGCACTCGATCCAGCTTGATGAGCCCGCTCTGCTTGTCCAGTTCATACTTGACGCTGGAGCCGAACGGAATTTCGATGACGGAATAGAATTCCCGCGGCAGATTTTCGCCGGGAGTGATGTCATGCCAGGCATGAGTCATGGACGCTCCAGAGTTGCAGAGGCGAGAATCATTGTAGCTGAGCAGCGCCGAGGAGCGTCCAGACGGAGAAGCGCGAAAAAATCCACAGGGACCTTTCGCGCTTCAACCTAGATGCGGTTATCGCTCAGTAGCGATGCGGCAATTCCCGTTCGGTTTCCACGGAACTGGTGAGCGAGCCCACCAGATAGCTGACCAGAATCACGCTCACGACGGCAATGGTTATGACGTCCATGTGGCACCTCACCCCGCTTCGGCCCCACTCTACCGAAGCTATGTTCGTTCGTCCTGAAAATGTCTGCTTCTCGGCTGCCAGCCGTTTGGACACTGTGGCGCTTCGAGTTGTACACCTTTTGTAACACACTCTGACGACGATTTGCAGTCGGAAAAGTCTCATTGGCCGGTTTACTTTTGCGGTAGCTGTCCCATATTGACTTGGTGTCGATTCTGCAATGAGCTTTACGAAGCTTGCGACACGGCCTCATTGATCACGCGCAGCAAGGCATCCGGGCCATCAGCGCCGACAACGTAGCGGTCGGCTTCGACCTCGGGCCATTCGCCGTACAAATGAACAACATAAACCACCTTCGCCTGCGGGCGGCTGTCGCGCAGCAGCCGGATCACTTTGCGCGCGGTTGCGTCGGGCAGTCGATGGCAGATCACCACGACATCGACCTGCTTCGACCCCGCGGCCTCCTCCAGTGCCTCCTTCTCCGTGGTCAGCGCGAGTACGTCATGGCCGGCGGTTTCCAGGACCCGCTTGCGCAATAGGGAGAGTTCGGTGTCGGTGCTGAGAGACAGAATCTGCATTGCGCGTTTCCCTGTACGACTGGAATTTACTCCCTGCGAAGGATATCAAGATTTCCCCTGTCACAAGAAGGCATGAGAATATTGGCAGGAAATCTTGTGACCACCATACCTGAGCTATGTGACCCTAATCACTTTTGTTCGATTGCTTCAAGTGTCACCATAAATCGTGACTCCGAACGTTTCAAAGGCCAGTTGTTGAAACGGTCCTTGTCTTGGCGAATCATGGACGGCTGTTCTGAGACAACTTATGTGTTGCGAGGAAATGTTACATGGCACGGACCGTTGAAGTCACCGAATTGCTGCTGAGAGAAGCGCAACAGAGCCTCTTGGAAACCAGCATGGCTTTGGAAGATTTGGTGCCCGTGTGTGAAGATCTGGACAACGCGGGCTACTGGTCGGTGGAGTGTTGGGGCGGAGCGGCCTTCAACTCGTGCATACGTTTTCTGAACGAGGACCCTTGGGAGCGATTACGGACTTACCGTAAGCTACTGCCCAAGACCCGGCTGCAGATGTTGCTGCGCGGACAGAACCTGGTTGCCCAGCGGAACTTTGATGACTCTATCGTCAGCCGTTTCGTGGAGAAGGCTGCGCTGAACGGCATTGACGTGTTCCGGATGTTCGATGCGTTGAACGACGTGCGGAACCTCAGGGTCAGCGTCGAAGCCGTCAAGAAGGCCGGCAAGCACGCACAAGGCGCACTCTGTTATTCCCCGAGTCCGGTGCACACCATCGCGGCCTTCATCGACATAGCGCAGGAGATAAAAGAACTGGGCTGCGATTCTATCTGCGTGCAGGATGTTGACGGTCTGCTCAAACCGCAGGCTGCATACGATCTAGTGAAAGGAATTAAGAAGAAGTGTGGCAAAGACATGCTAGTCAGCGTCCATACGCATTCGACGACCGGCGTAACGATGGTTTCGTTGATGAAGGCGATTGAGGCTGGATGCGACATTGTAGACACAGCGATCAGCTCTTTGGCTTTGGGACGCGGACATAATCCGACCGAAAGCCTGGTCGAAATGCTTGGCGGAACAGGTTACGAGTCGCGACTGGACATGGACCGCTTGCTTCGCGTCAAGCGACATATTGCCGATGTTCGCCCACGCTATCGCGAGTTCTTCAGCCAGCCAGTCGGCGTTGAGACGGAGATGTTTCACCACCAAATACCAGCCGTAGTGATTTTGAATATGGAATATCAATTGAAGGGCCAGGGCGAACCCCATTTGCTGCACGAGGTCGCAGCCGAAATCCAGAACGTCCGCCGCGACGCTGGATATCCGGCGCTGGCCATCCCGGCGAGCGAGGTCCTTGGCACTCAGGCAATGTTTAATATTTTGCGAGGCAGGTACACAGCGATTACCAGCGAGTTCGCCGACTTGGTGCTCGGATATTACGGCACTACTTTGGGAGAAAAAAATCCCGAGGTGACGGCCAAAGCGACCGACCGAGCTAACAAACCAGCTATAAGTTGCCGCCCGGCCGACTTACTCCAGCCATCCTGGGAGCAGCGGCGGATGGAGGCTTTGGCGTTGCCCGGTTGCAATGGTACAGATGAAGACGCTTTGACCTGCGCACTGTTTCCAAAGACGGCAGGAGAGTTTTTCCAGAGCAGGAAGACCGGCCCGAAGGACGTAAGTCAGAAGGCGATAACGACGCAAGCCAGTTCGGCAATAGGGCTGCCCGACAGGGGTAGCGACAATGCGAGACCGTTGGCATCACAAACCTACTTCGTAAAAGTTAACGGCCAGGAGCACAAAGTCACGGTGACACCGGCCCAGGGATAACGTTCATGGGATCTGGATTTCCGAATTTCCAACGAACCAGGGAGGTTCAACATGGCGACGCCAACGGTGAAGCCGGCAAGCTCGACGATGGAAGAACGCATTGCCGAACTGCGGCAGAGGCGAGCGAAGCTTAGCGAAGGCGGCGGCAAGCAGCGCATTCAAAAGCAGCATGAAGCAGGTAAGCTGACCGCGCGCGAGCGCATTGACAAGCTGGTCGACCGCGACAGTTTTCAGGAGATTGGTCTTTTCGCCAAGCATCGTGCCACCTATTTCGGCATGGCAGAAAAAGAGCTGCCGGCGGATGGCGTGGTCACCGGATGCGCCACAATTGATGGCCGTCTGGTGCACCTTGCCTGCCAGGACTTCACGGTGGCTGGTGGCGCGGCCGGAGAGGTGCACTGCGCCAAGATCACCGAGATGATGAAGCTCTCGATGAAGACGGGAAGTCCGTTCATCTTCGTGAACGATTCCGGCGGTGCACGGGTTCAGGAAGGCATCGACAGTTTGTCCGGTTATGCCAGCGTTTTCTACAACAACGTAATGCTTTCCGGCACTGTACCGCAGATTTCCATCATTTGCGGGCCCTGTGCGGGCGGCGCAGCCTACAGTCCTGCATTGACGGACTTCATCATCCAAACCAAGCGGGCACAGATGTTCATCACTGGTCCCCAGGTCATCAAGCAAGTGACCGGAGAGACGGTGACTGCGGATCAGTTGGGTGGACCTGCCGCCCAGATGAATCGGTCGGGCGTGGTTCACCTCATAGCCGAGGACGACGACGGGGCACTGGCGCTCGCCCAGCGTTTACTGAGTTTCCTCCCGTCCAACAATATGGAAGACCCTCCCCGCCTGCCGTATAGCGCGGACTTGGAAGACGATCCTGGACTCAATGATTTGGTACCAACTGAATCAAAAGTCGCCTATGACATTCGCACGGTTCTCACGCGCCTGCTGGACCATGAGGATTTCTTCGAAATCCAACCCGGTTTTGCCCAGAATGTCGTGATTGGTTTTGGACGGATCCAAGGCCGCACAGTCGGTATTGTCGCCAGCCAGCCCTTCGTTCTGGCTGGGGCGCTCGACATTGATGCATCCGACAAAGTGGCGCGCTTCGTTCGTTTCTGTAACGCCTTCAATGTTCCCTTGCTTACGTTCGTCGATGTGCCCGGATTTCTTCCCGGTGTTGACCAGGAGTACGGAGGAATAATTCGGCATGGAGCAAAAATCCTTTTTGCCTACTCTGCGGCAACCGTTCCCAAAATAACGGTCATGATACGGAAAGCCTACGGTGGAGCTTACATTGGCATGTGCTGCAAGGATCTGGGGGCGGACCGCGTTGTGGCCTGGCCGACGGCCGAAATCGCCGTCATGGGCGCCGAAGGGGCAGCGGAAATTGTCTTTCGCCATGAGATCGATTCAGCGGAAAACAAGGTGCAGAAGCGCGACGAGCTGATCGAACTTTATCGCAGTACTTTCGCCAACCCGTACGTGTCCGCCGGACGCCGCCTTGTGGATGACGTTATCGAACCTTCTGGGACCAGACGATATCTGGCCCAGGCGCTGGAGGCTTTGCACACCAAGCGGGAACTGCGTCCGCCCAAGAAGCACGGGCTGATCCCGCTCTGAGGCCATAGGAGATAATGTGTCGGACTCTGAATCAACCCGATCATCACAAGCCGTCACGCCCGAGACTTTGTCAGTGATCGCGGCAGCGGTCACCGCTTTCCTTGGTAAGAAGGTACGGATCCGCTCCGCGAAGATGCTGCAGCCGTCAGACACAGTCGATCGCTGGGCTCGACAAGGCCGCGTACTGGTTCAAACCTCGCACAACCTTAACCGGCAAATACGATGAACATATCTTTGGGGCGATCAACCAGAGCTCGAACCAGTATGCTTTCTATGGGGACCCCGTGATGAAGCTGCAGATCCAGATTGACGGCCAGATGTACGACGTCGAAGTTGAGATCGCCGAGGAGGACTACCCCTCGCAAACGCCGGACAATCATCCTGCGCCTGCAGCCGCCACGATCCAATCGACTGTCTTGCGCACTCCGCCCAAGCCGGGGACTTCTGTGGATTCGGGCGTTGAAGAATCCAAACTGTGCCGCAGCCCTTTGGCAGGAATCGTGGTCCGCGTGCCAGTGGTTCCCGGTCAGAACTTGCAGGTGAACGATCTCATGGTCATGCTGGAAGCAATGAAGATGGAAACCGCGGTCACTGCGCCGGTTGGCGGAAAGCTAAAATCCGTCCACGTGGCGCCCGGAGACTCCGTAAAGGCAAACCAGGTTCTGGCAGAATTTGACTGATTCTAATACGGTCGCAGATGGGGAAACGACCTGCTATAGCGCTTCAATCGCGTGTACGATAGAGCAGTGATGTGTATCACAGCCTGAAGCGGCTCGTGTCACAGGCCCGTGTTTGTTTCACAAAATAAACTTTCAAGAGGAGTGGGGACCGGTAGGGCAGTTCTCAGCCAAAACGTGTGATGCTGACAGGCCGCAGAATCACATTCTGGTGAGTTCGCCGGCGACTTGGTTGGAACCCCAAAGAGGAAGAGGTAGCCAATGTTGCTGAAGCCTTTCGTTATCAACTCCCACGGCCGCATTGTTTTTCCGGGCAACTTTTTCCCGGAGCTGGATTTTTCCGTATTCAAGACCCTCAAGCAATTCGCTGCCGTAATTCGGAGGGACTTCGGGGAGAAAGCCCCGACCGATTTGGAGATTGTCGCGCGTCTGCATGCGGGCGAATACAACAGCCGCTATGAACTCTGCCGCGACTTGGTGTTGAACCGCTTCTGGGTAAATCGCTACACCCTGACCATGTACGAGAAACGCCCCACTCGCTGGGGAGATCTTTCTCGGCGGCGGGACGATGTATTCCTGCCGGTGTACAAACCGCGGGATTCGTCCGCGATCACAACTGCGCTAGAGGCTGGTTATCGCGCATTGCCTCCGTCGTGGGATGAAGAAACCGAAGACCGAAGCTTCAGCATTCTGTTGAATGTATTTCGCAACGCTCTAAGTTCAGGCGGAGAGCTTCGGCCCATCCGCCCGACGGTATCGGAGGCGCTAGCCGACCCGGCGAAGCACACACGTCATCTGGAAACGTACGATGCCGATTATCTGCGCTATAGCTTCGACGATGTAATCGACTGCCTGCATCCCGTTCCCGAGATCGAAGCCTTGATGCGGCAGTGCATGATCCTTCACAACCAATATCCGTGGGACCCGGCGACGAGTCGGGTGACCAAAATCGAGGAACTGAAGGACGACGATTACGTGGTGGCTTTCCATCCCCGGAACGAGGACGCGCAACGTTTCATTCAGCGGGTGAAGCAGGACGAAGATTGGGGACCTCGAGTTAGGCCCTATCGGATGATCAAGCCCGACACTCTGGCCCTCAGTGCACCCATCAAGCCCTATCCTCCAGTGGAGGTGAGCAAGCGGTTTGCAGTTCTCCCCAAGCTCGAAGCCATCGCTGTGTATGAGGGCGAGGTTACGTGCACCAATGCGGACCTCATCCGCAACCATGCCTATTGCTGGTCGCGTATGAGCGCTGCGGAAATCAGCGAGAAAACCGGTATTGAGCAGCGGGTTTACACGCAGCTGCCTCTCGAAGAGATGGCCCTGCTCGCGGCAAAGAAAGCCTTGGCCAAATCCGGCCGGCGTCCTGCGGAAATTGGTGCCATCTTGTTTTGCACTTGCACCAGCACCAAACTGATTCCTTCGGTCGCTACCTGGCTCTCGGGCGAGCTCGGGTTATTGCAAACCCACTCTTCATGTGACATTGTTGCCGCCTGCGCGGGCATGTCTTACGGCCTCGCCGAGGCAGTGCGCCTCTTGCAGGAGATTGAGCGACCAGTACTGCTCGTCTGCGCAGAGAAGTTTTCCGACAAGATCGGCACCGTGCGGACCTCGCGCATGATCTTCGGCGACGGAGCCGCAGCCGTGGTTGTGGGTCCAGCACCGGAAGGCACGCCTTCGGACATCGAGATCTTCCAGACCTATGCCAGTGGACCGTGGTCCGAGGTGAACTCGATCATCTGGCCAAATCCGGAGTTCGATAACAACATCACCGTCTATGGGCCAGAGGTGAAGGCTCTCGTGACTCGCTATCTAAAGACTATGATGGGTGAGCTTGCGGAACTGCCGAATCCTAATGGTGGTAGCGGGTCCCTGATTGACGCGATCGAGTTGGTAGTTCCGCACCAGGCCAACAAGAATATGGTACTGACCTTGTCCGAGGCTGCCGGGATCCCGGGTGAACGGATCTTCTTCAACATAGAACGGGTCGGCAACACATCCTCCGCGAGCATCCTCATGGCGGTTCACGACGCCGTGCGCGAGGGCAGGATCGACCGGCCGATGCGGGTTTTTGCGCCTGGCTTCGGCGCTGGTGCGGTTGGTGGTTACGTGGTTATGCGGGTCGATCCCGCCGTAGTGAGCTGCAATTCTGAAGACAGGAGTCCAGAGATGGCAAACGTTGCAGATGGAGATGGAAATTATCGGGCGACTTCGCTCACCGGGAGGGTCGCACTGGTAACCGGTGCTTCGCGCGGCATCGGGAGAGCAATCGCTGTGGAACTCGCGCGCCGGGGCGCACACGTGGCCTTGAACTTCCGCTCGGATGTTAAGCAGGCCGAGAATGCAGCCGATGAAATCCGCGAAGCAGGCGTCGAGTGTCTGCTGGTGCAGGGCGACGTGGCCAAGAAAGGCGAAGCTGCGCGCATTGTCAAGGAGGTGCTCGATAAATGGCAGCGACTCGACATCCTAGTGAACAATGCTGGTATTACTCGCGACAGATCCATGCGCAAAATGACGGACGATGACTGGGCAGCGGTGATTAACGTGAACCTGAACGGCACGTTTTACTGCACCAGTGCCGCGGTGCCGGCGATGATCAACCAGAGGTTCGGACGCATCATCAACATCAGCTCGGTCGTTGGCCAGATGGGCGCATTTGGCCAGGCGAATTACTCAGCCAGCAAAGGTGGCATCATTGCCTTTACCAAGACCCTGGCGCTGGAGATGGCCAAGTTCAACATTACAGCCAACGCGATTGCACCGGGCTTTACCTCCACGGAAATGGTGGATGCCATTCCGGAAGAGATTGCTGCGCAAATTAAGGCGAAGATTCCTTTGGGCCGTTTTGCGTCGCCCGAGGAAATCGCCAAAGCGGCGTCCTTCCTCGCAGCGGATGGGGACTACATTACGGGGCAGGAATTGAACGTCAACGGCGGATACCACATGTAGAGGTGTCGCTGGCCAGAGGACTTAGAGGAGGGCTTCTAGGCTAGGTCCCAAGCACAACACCGCCGTCCACCGAGATGACGGTACCGTGGATGAAGCTGGCTTGCTCAGACGCCAGCCAAACATAGGCATTCGCTACGTCTTCCGGCGTTCCCATGCGTCCCAAGGGCGTGCGCGCAACCATCGCATTCAAGATCTTCTCCGGCATCGCCCTGACCATGTCGGTTGCGATGAATCCAGGAGCAACAGCGTTCACTCGAATCTTGTGCTTCCCGAGTTCTCGCGCCCAAGTGCGCGTCATTCCGATGACACCCGCCTTGGAGGCCACGTAATTGGTTTGGCCGAAGTTGCCCAGAAGGCCTACAACCGAAGCCGCGCATAGAATCACGCCACCGCCCGCCTTAATCATGTGCGGGACAACTGCTCTCGTGCACAGGAAAACGCCCTTCAGGTTAACGCTAATGACCGCGTCCCACGCTTCCTCGCTCATCACCGACTCCGGGCCGTTGCAGTTCCACTTCACCAGCTGGGAATCGCGCACGATACCGGCATTATTAATGAGGATGTCGATGCGGCCCCATTCTTTGGCCACCGCCGCTGCGGCGGCTTCCACGGCGCTTGCGTTGGTGACGTTGAGCGCCTGGAAGTGACACTCGCCCCCAGCCCACTTGACGGCAGATTCGAGTTGAGATGCAGTCTTATCGGAAACGTCCCAGGCGGCAACTCGTGCGCCTTCCTCGGCGAACCGCAACGCGGTGGCTCGGCCGATGCCGGCCACAGCGCCGGTGATCACGACAACTTTTCCACGCAGTCCGCTGTCTTCCGCAGGCTTCCGTTTTTCGTGAACTGCGGTTGTGTCTGCAGGTGAGGCGTTGGCCAAAGGGACGTTTCGGTTAGTTGTGACTTCGACGGACCGGGGAATGCTTTCAATGACGGAGTCTTTCTCAGAGCGAGGCATTGATGCTCCTGATGGTCACATTCTAGCTGGGGACGCGCCCTGTTGGGCAGAGTCGAGTTCGTTGCCGAATGGCGATGGGCGCCGCTGATTAGACTAGTCCCAATGCCGCAGTGCGTCAAGACTTGCGGCGAGATTTCTTTCCTCCGGTTTTCTTTGGCCTGCGCTCCAACAGTAATGACTCCAACTCCTCGATCCGCTGATTCAATTCATCGACTTTAGCGGCGTCTGCATTGGCAACCTCCGGCATCGGAGGCTTATCGTGCGACTGAGACGCGCCAGCCTCCGTCGAAGGCGGTGCCCATCGCGCCTGCATAAATTCGAAAGGATTCATGGACGGGGGCAACGCGCGATAGGCGTTCTGGTACATGTCCAGCATCGCTTTCATATAGCGCAGAGCCCCTTCCTGCGTTGCCCTTCCGGAAGCGACGATCATCTGGCGCAATACGTCGAGGGGAAAGACCGAGTCGGGCGTCTTGGCGTCCTCCAGCACAATCTGCGCCAGGATCAGACGGGTCAAATCTTCGCCGGTTGCCGCGTCCACAACCCGTACGTCGTATCCATCGCGCACCAACTGGGCAACCTGCTCTTGATTGATGTATTGGCTGGTTAAAGTGTTGTAAAGGCGGCGGTTCTCGTATTTCTTAATGATAAGCGTCTGCGAAGTATTTTTTTTCATTTTGCCCCTTGACACGCTGCGCCAAAGGAGTATTATCAACGTATGTTGCGGTGCAGCATATAACGCAACATGATAATTCAAACCGTTCTCCAAAGGAGCAGACCATGCCGAATACCTCAAAGTCAAGCAAGAAGGCTACGACAGCTGCAACTGTCAACCCTCAATTTGTGGATGCCTTTACTCCAATTTACCTCAACAGCGTTGAGCGCGTTGCCGAGCTGCAAAAGAAGACCCTCGACATCGCCGCTGAGCAGACTGCCGAGTGGCTCGGGGCCTGGAAGAAAGCATTCAGCTATTCCCCAGTGACTCCGCCCACGTTCATCTTCGAAGTTGCCGGACAGGCAGTCAAGACCGCCATCGAAACCCAGAAGGGCGCTATTGACCTCGTAGTCGAGCAGTCCAAGTCAGTTGCGGGTATCGCGCAGGTGCGTGCTGACGCGTACTCGAAGATCGTTGACGGCGTAACCAACACCATCAAGACCTCGGTAGAGCGCTCCGTGGAAGCCCAAAAGAAGGTCCTGGAGTTTGCCTCGGAGCAGAACAAGGCCGTTTTTGAGGGCACTAAGAAGCAGCTCGGCGCTGCCGCGGGTCCGGCCACGGTGATCGTGGATTCGTTCCAGCGTGGAGCGGAAGCCGTGATCGAAGCGCAGAAGTCGATTCTGAACATCGCTTCCCAGCCGTTTGTGGCTGCGAACAAGAACTAAGTAGTTGTCGATCTCGGGGTGAGGCAGTCGCGAAAGATGCCGTCTGGTGTAAAAAAGGCCCAGCGGAGTATCCTCGTGGCTGTCTCCAGGTGTATCTTCATTGCTAAGAGGAGCCGCAAATGGGTGACGAGCCAACCCAGAATGGCAAGCGGTTTGACCCTATGGAACCCTGGCGCGGCGTGCGCGACGTCTATATGGATGCCTGGGCCAAAACTATGGTTGACATGGTCAACAGCGAGGCCTACGCGCAAGCTAGCGGAGCGATGTTGGACACCTACCTTACCGTTTCCAGCCCCTTCCGTGAGGCGATTGAGAAGGCCATGCTCAAGACGCTCGAGCAACTGGCCATGCCTTCACGGGCCGATATCGTATCGATTGCCGAGCGCATGACGAACATTGAGATGCGGCTGGACGATATGGATGACAAGTTGGACAACATCCAACGGCTGATCGCACAACCCGGCGCCCCACCGCGTAAGGAGCTGGCAAGAGCTCCTCGGCAGAAGAAAGCCGTAACGACCAAACAGGCCGAACCAACGAAGAGAGGGAAGAAGTAAGGATGGCGGAAGCACCGGTTGTCACCGACCCATTTACCGAAGCAGCCAATCGGCTGAAGACGCTCAACAAGGTGATGACCACCAAAGCTGCTATTGCCCAGACCCCGAAGGAACTGGTCTGGACACTCAATAAGGCGAAACTTTATCGCTACACCCCCGTTCTTCCCAAAGAGAAGCGCCATCCGGTCCCGCTTTTGCTGGTCTTCGCACTGATGAACCGGCCCTATATTCTCGACCTTCGTCCCGGCCACAGCTTCGTCGAGTACATGGTCAACAAGGGCTACGATCTTTACCTGCTCGATTGGGGGGTGCCCGGACCGGAAGACAAGAACCTTAAATTTGACGATTACACGCTGGAGTATATGCCGCGTGCCGTTCGCAAGTTGAAAGCAGTCTCCGGATCCGAGGAATTCAGCCTTTTGGGATGGTGCATCGGAGCGATCCTCACGACCATCTATGCCGCCTTGCGCGGCGATGACGGTTTGCGCAACCTGATTCTGCTTACGGCTCCCCTGGATTTCTCCAACAAGCAGGGCTTGACATTCGCGCGCTGGGTGGACGAGCGCTACTTCGATATCGATAAAGTACTCGGCGCCTTCGGCAACATGCCGGGAGAGATGATTGATTACGGGGCCAAGGCGCTCAAGCCGGTAGAAAACTATGTCGGCAACTACGTTAAATTGTGGGACAACCTCGACGACCCTCGCATGGTCGAGGCCTGGCATGCGATGAACACGTGGGTGACCGACAATGTGCCATTGGCCGGTGGCGCGTTCCGCCAGCTCATCGTCGATCTGTACCGCAATGACAAGTTGATGCGCGGAGAACTTATCATTCGCGGCCAACGGGTGGACCTGAGCCGCATCCACGCCAATTTGCTAACCGTGATTGCAGAGGGTGACCACATCACGCCGTCGTGTCAGTCTGAGCCCATCATGTCGAAGGTGAGCAGCCGGGACAGAGAACTCTTCCGCATCAACGGTGGCCACATTGGCATTATGGCGGGCAGTGGCGCCGCCAAGCATACCTGGCCTCACATCGATGGTTGGCTGGCCCCTCGCTCGCGATAACCATATTAGTTAGAGGCGCGCTTCAGGGTCGCCTACTTGGATAAACCTTCAGATAGGCTTGGTTCCGGCCTGGCAAGCCAGCCGCCACAGAAACACATCGTTGCCGCCGATCGAACTTCAACGGACGACCTTGGACGCTGCGTATTGACCAGGTGTCACTGCAGCGTGCTCGGGGACTGTCGCCGGCTGGTCACTGACGCGGGAAGCACGGGTATCGGGAACCTTCCCGTCACAGTTGCAGCCTTCGCGGCCTGAGTCGCCGGCTTCACTACCCATGGCACGCATGCCAGCAACTGCTGGGTATAAGGATGAACGGGCCGCGCCAACACATCATCACGGTTACCGCACTCGACAATTTCGCCGTCGTGGAGGATCGCGATGCGATGACACACGGAAGCGACGGACACCAGGTCATGACAAATGAAGAGGAGCCCGCTTCCCATGGTGCGGTTGAGCTCTGCGAAGAGTTTTATGGTTTCCGCTTGGGTGATGACATCGAGAGCGCTGGTTGGTTCGTCCGCGATCAGCAGTGCAGGCGAGTGCATAATCGCCATGGCAATCAGTACCCGCTGCGCCTGTCCTACGCTGATCTGCGACGGGTAGCGGTCGCGGAACCCCCGGTTTTGCGGCAAGCTGACTCTCCCCAAAACGCACTCAGTCGCGGCAATACCATCGCTCCTTGTTCCTTTCGCGTGTGCGTGCCAGGATTCCGCCAATTGCGTCCCGATTCGCAACGCAGGGTTCAAGCTGGCGAGAGGACTCTGTAGGACCAGAGCAATCTCGCGACCGCGAACATCACGCATCTCACGTTCGGAGGCAGCCAGCAGGTCGCGATCCCGAAACATCAGCCGGCCCGTGGCCTTACCACCTTTGCAACCGAGAAGCCTCAGGATCGCCAGTGCGATTGTGCTTTTTCCCGAACCGCTTTCGCCAACCAGACCGAGGACCTCGCCGCGACGGATTTCGAAGGACACACGCTTCAGCGCGCGCGGTTTGTTGGGAAAATCCACGCTGAGATCAACTGCCATGAGAAGCTGCTCACTTGCCATTGCTGGCCCTCTCGACAGCAAGCTTGAGGTACTCGATGTTCCAGTACGTCTGCGGCCTGAGCACCACAGGTTTTGCGCCTTCAACCGACGGAGAAATAGCCGTCAGCGCGTTCTTGTTTACCAGGTAAATGAACGGAGCCTGATCCGCCACAATTTCCTGCACTTTGTCGAAGTACTTCTTTCGCGTCTGGTTGTCCATAGAAGATGCTTGCACTCGCATCAGGCGATCGAGATCCGCTTCCCATGCGGTTGCTGGCGTTTTTTGCTTCGGGTTCCACTGGTGAGTTTCAGACGAACTCAGCCAAACGTTCATCTGCCCGTCGGGGTCAAGGTCGTCATTGACCAGTCCCAGCAGCGCGGCCTCATAGTTGAAGTCCTGCGTAATCCGCTGGATCAGCGAAGGAAAATCGAGGGTGACCACATTCACCGTAATGCCAATCGCAACAAGGTCTTGCTGGATCATTATTGCCATCCGTTCGCGCGCACGATTGCCCGCATTGGTAATAATGGAGAACTCAACGGCGTGGCCCTCCCGATCGCGAAGCTTGCCGGCCGACAACTGGAAGCCATCCAACTGAAGAAGACGCAGCGCTGCTTTCTGGTTGAACGGTATCGGTTGTAAGCGCGAGTTAAACCAGAACCTATTGGCAGGCGAAACTGGTCCAAACGCCGGCCGAGCGTGCCCGTTGTATACAACTCTGCACAGATCATTTCGGTTGACGGCTGAGGAGATCGCACGCCGGAAATTGCGCGAGGTAAACCACGTGCGCTTGTAAGCGGGAATCGGCGCGGTCCCGACCTGGTTAAACCACATTTGTTCGGAATCGAGCGATGCGCCACCGTCATGCACCAAGGCAGGGGAAGAGGTGGCGAGCCGGTCGAAATATTCGGCATCCAGGGCGTTGATGAGTTGTATTTCACCGCGACTGAACTTCAGCATCTCGAGGTCGCGATTTGATTGGATCTCGAGCTTAATGGCGCTGATGTAAGGCAGCTGCCGCCCCGACGAGTCGTGCTTCCAGTAGTTTGAGTTCTTGCGCAAATACACCAAAGATCCTGGCTTGTAGTCGGAGACGTAGTAAGGACCGAGAACTGCCATCTCCTTTTTGGGCGACTGCGAGGAGAGGATCGCGACCTGATCGAACAGTCTGTCGAGTCCGGCGATTGGCGCTGGGAAATGAATTGCGACTTTGTCAGGTGCGAGGACCGTGCAATTCACTTTGCCGTTGTCCGAACGGAATGAGTCACCGGTGGGGGAGCGCAATTCTGGGTCCATCAACTGGTCCATTGTGTACTTCACGTCCTGGGCTGTGAACGGCGTGCCGTCCGAGAAAAAGATGGCCGGACGCAGAGTGAACGTGATCGTCCTGCCGTCTTTCGAGACCGTCCACGAGCTGGCCAGCCCAGGTTCGAGCTTTTGAGTCTCGCGATTCAAACGCAGCAGGACTCCGCCTGTGAGATAGCGAACGGTCTCTGAGGAATCGTCCGCCACGGCGAGCGGATTGAAGGTCTTCGGTTCGGAGCGTAAATAGAACCTGAGTTCATCCCAACAAACAGCGGTGTTAAGAAATCCAATGAGAACGAGGCAAACGAACAGCGAGAACGAGCGACGATTCATGAGGGGACCTCCCGTCCGGAAACCGCGATCTGGAGACTGCTGACGATCACGACCAGCATTACCAGCGGCGCAAAACGACAAATGTCAGCACGAAGAGACAGCACTGTTTCGAGTTCACGGAGCAAACTACCCAGCGACGGCAAAGGCTCTGCTACGCCGAGCCCGAGAATGCTGAGGTTCGCTTCCGACAAAATAAAAATGGGAACGGATATCCAAAATTGCGCCAGCAGAATAGGCCGCAGATTCGGTATGACATGCCTGTACAGCAGCCTGTAAGGTGCGATTCCGGTGGACCGAGCGAGAATGATGAACTCCGCCTGACGCACGGATCGCGCGCGCGCCAAAAGAATCCGCGCGGGCGCCGCCCAGCCTAGCAGTCCCAGCACAAGAAAGGTGATGGTCACGGAGGCAGCAGGAGACGTATTGAGTGGTAGCATGGCGCGCACGATGAGCAACAAGAAAAGCCAGGGAATCGATAGCACCAGATCAATCGCAGTTACTGCTGCCCGCTCCGCAAAGCCACCCGCGAAACCTGGTACTGCCCCGATTGCGAAGGCCAGCAGCATCGAGACCACGGCTGCTGACGGCGCCAGCAGAATGGAGATTCGAGTCCCTTGAAGCAACCTCGCGAACCGATCACGACCAAGATCGTCGGTGCCCAGCCAGTGTCCGGAGGAAGGACGGGATCCCACGTGCTCGCGGTCCTGCCGAGCGTAGTCGAATCGAGGAACGAAGCTGCCGGCAACACTGATGAGGACAAGGACGCAAGCCAAAATTGCCGCCGCCAAGCGCAACCTTTTCACGACGACTGCCTCGGTTCTTCACCCAGCAGGTCGGCGCCAGAGTTGGCCAGCACCACGCAGCCGATGACCAGCATGGCAACGTTGTTCAGCAGAGGAAGATCGCGTCCCATGGCCGCTTGCCAAGACAGTTGTCCAATGCCGGGAATTCCGCACAACGCTTCCACCGGTATGGAGGCACTGATTGCAATTCCGATGGAGACTCCGGCCAGAGCCAGTACGTCCCGCTTAATAACGGGGACCACGTGCCAGAGGAACACCCGCGATTCGGAGGCCCCTTTGGCGCGCGCAGTGAGGATGTGAGGCATGCCGCGCACGGCTTCAACCATGTTGCTGAGGTAGCGGTGCACTTTGGGATACACGATAAGTGCAATGACAAGATAGGCAGGCTGGTTGAAAAGGATGGCCAGAAGCGCCAGCACGCCGGCGGGGAGGCAAAGCAACGCCCCGCTAAGGAGCGTGACGGAAATTCCCAACGCGGGTGTTGGCACAAACCGGCTCGCGAATATCATCAGCGCCGCTGCCAACCATGAAAGGGCGAGACCCTTGCCGGCAAGGGCGGCAGTGACCGCGGCCCGCTCTTGCAGCAGTTGCCGAACCGGACGATTCAGCGAACGAGACACTCCGAAGTCACCACGCAATGTCTTGCAGACGCTGGCGAAAAAGAAGCGAACGATGTTGCGCTCATCGGCATGGGAGGTCTGGATCGCATTGATGGTGTCGTTGCTCAGGCGGCTGTCGAGTTGCCGTTCATCGGCGCCGAAACCCGGCGCACATCGAACCAGCGTCGCCGAAACCAGGCCACCGGCAACGATGGTGATGACAACCATTAGCAATCGGCGCAGTATCGAACTTCGCATAGCGTTTCACGGCCTCGCGTTACTGCATCAAGGCAGTCTGCACCGGCATGGCGAGGAATGACCCCGCATGATGACTGTCCTTCTTCATCGCATACATCCGTTTGTCCGCCTCGACTAGCAACTGGGCGCTGTCATCGGTATCGTCCGGGTAGAATGCGACCCCGACGCTAGCCGACATCGCGACCCCGACACAGACTTGTTTGCAGGCGGAAGCAGCGACGGCACAAATTCGAGCGCAAGTGTCCTTGACGCTTTCTTGCTTTAAACCAGGCGCGATTACCACAAATTCGTCGCCGCCCATACGTGACACGTAGTCATATTCGCGGCAGGCCAGCTTTAGTCTGATGGCGAACGCTTCCAGCACCTGGTTACCCGCCAAATGCCCGAATTCATCATTGATTTGCTTGAACCCGTCGAGATCGCACACAATGAGCCCCAGTCTGCTTCTTTCCCGTCTGCATCGGGCGACTTCGGCATCGAGTTGAAGAAACAAGGAGCGCGCGTTGGGCAGCCCCGTGAGGTAGTCGGTAGTGGCCGAGTCCGACGCCGCCTGGTATTTGGCGGCATTTTCGATGGACGCTCCGATTTTTTCGATGATGGCCAGCAGGATACGCAAATGGTCAATGGAGAAGGCGTCGGGCTCCAGTTTGTACAGCGCCAGCACACCCAGGACCTGGTCATCGCCGCCCACCAGTGGAACTGCCAGCGCCGACGACATCGAACTGGCCCGGTGGGGATCATTCAAGTAGCCGGGTTCCACCGAAGGATTCCCATTCATGATCGGCTTCCGGTTTTGGGCTACCCATCCGGAAAGCCCCTCTCCTATAGGGATTGCGAGCGAAGAAAACATGCGATAGTCATCGCCTGTGACGAACTCCGGCATCAACTTTCCGTCCTGCAACAGGTAAATCGCGATAGCGTCGTAAGGCACCAGTTTGCGCAAGCGCGCGGCCACCACGGAAAGCGTTTCGTCGAGGCTCAGGGAGCGGCCGAGAGCAATGCTGAATTCGAGCAGGGCTTGCGCTTCGTAACGGGCGGATACGATGGACGCGAGAAAACCCACCTCGCTCGATTCTCTGCTGTGCTCTTTTTCAAGCCCTGCGGCCGGAGCAGCGCCGTTGGTGGGGACCTTAATCTGGTTGGATAGCTTAAAGGCCCCGGCGCTCGCGGATCCGGATTTTGCCAGGCGTTCGAGATCGACGTAGTTGCGCCGCAGAATCTCCACCACCTGAGGATCGAACTGCTTGCCCGCTTCGGAGGCGATCTGCTCCATAGCCGCATCCAGTGGCATAGCTTTCCGGTACTGCCGGTCCGAGGAGAGCGCGTCCAAACAATCCACTGCGGCCAGGATTCTCGCGCCTCTGGGTATTTGCTCTCCTTTGAGTCCATCCGGATACCCGCTGCCGTCCCACTTCTCGTGATGCGCCCTCACGATGGGGACCACCGGATAAGGGAAGTTGACGCGCTCCAAAATTTCTCCCCCAACGATGGGATGGATTTTCATCTTCTGGAACTCTTCCGCGGTCAGCCGGCCAGGCTTGTTAATGATGTGCTCAGGAACGGCCAGCTTGCCGATGTCGTGCAACAGAGCCGCCGCCCGAAGCGCCTCCAATTCCGGCTGGCTGAGTTCCATCTCCTTGCCTATCTCGACGGCAAACACGCGCACTCGCTGCAGGTGCTGATGTGTCGTATGGTCTTTGGCATCAATGGCGAGGGCCAGAGCTTCGATGGTCCGCAGGTGCAGCGATGCCATCTGCTCCACGTGATTTTTTTCATCCTCCAATTTCCCCAGGTAAAGACGATAGGACCGATACATGAGGTAAACGACCGGAACCATCAGCACCGAGGCCTGCCATCCCAGCCGGGCATTGGACAAGGTAATGACCCAGGCGACTGCAGCCCCGACGAGGTAGTTTGGAAATGACCAGAAATAACACTCAGCCCAGATTTTGTGGAATAAGCGGTGCTCGGTAAGACCAACGACTGCAGCAACCGGAAGCGTGTTCCCCAGGAAATAAACGATGGCGGTTACCATCAGCCGCAATGGCACCTCTTGCCCGAGCCACGCTGTGGAGCGGTGAAAAACGAAATAGCATAGCTCGATGGCAATTGCGATTTGCGCGGTATTAAAAGCAAAATGGACCGGATTGATCTGTTTCTTATGCCACCAGGTTTGGATTGCAGCCGCAACGCAGCCCACTAACAGCGTTTCCGAGGGACAGAGCTCCACCACGGAAATCAGAATGACTACCAGGTTCACCGACATGGTCCCGTTGATCCCCGGTAGCGCTACCTTGAACATCGAAGCCAAACCGGCCGCCAGGAGATAGCAGATAAATCGGTTGGGAGCGGGCCACGACGAATGCAGAAGCTCGGCTGCAAGCACAGCAAGCCCGCAGGAGATTTCCACTGCGATAAACGCTTTTGCTCGATAGGTCATGGGTAATCTCGCCGCGCCTTCCTCTAATGCAGCTCTTGGTTAACTCCAGGATCAGGTTTTCTCCATTTGCAGGATGCATGTCGGAGTGTCCCAAGTTCTGCGACCGGGACACCCCACGAAATGCATCGGCATCAGGCGCCGATAGCGTTACGGTCTCCGGGGCGCCTAGTGTCGTCGTCAGAGCTGCGGCCTCCTTCACCGCTTGTGCTAACGGCAAATGCACCCCACATTACGGAAGCGTCCACTGCCTGCCTCAAATTCCTGCATTCCGATCTGGTGATTCTGGAACGGCTGTGGATCCCACTGTGGTTCAGGTTGAGATCCACTACCCCGCCATACGTGGTCAGCGTGTCGCCGGAGAGGTGCTGGCTGGCCAATGATGAAGAACCCGGAGCCGCAGTCATCAGTGCCAGCGCAAAGATTGTCACTTTTAGGCCGCTGAGGTTAGAGTTGGAATTCGCTACCCTTTTCATCCTTATCACCTTCATTACCTTCCGGTTAGTTCTCACAGTTAACCGCCGAATTGCCCCACATAGCCGAATTACCCCACATAGCCGAGTTACCCCACGTGGCCGAATTGCCCCACATAGCCGAGTTACCCCACATGGCTGAGTTACCCCACATTGCCGAGTTCCCCCACATTGCAGAGCTACCCCACATAGCGGAATTGCCCCACATCGCTGAGTCTCCGGCCAGGAAGGTGTTGGTGCCCCAGACAGCAGAGGCTCCCCACATAGCTGACTGTCCCCAAGGTGTCGTGCTGTCCGCCAGGAAGAAAACGTTGCCACTACTGGCGTCGTAGTAGGCGGTAGGAGACTTCGCTATCCCCGGCGCAAGATCGGTGTTGTTCAATGCCGCTTGCAAGTCCAGATAACCAGCTCCCACGGTGAAGCCGTCGGACTGGATGTAGTAAGTTCCTCCGCCATTGACCGTTGTCGTATCAACCACCGTTGTGTAGGGCGGCAGGTTCTTATAGGCGGTCTTCATCAGCCGGGCCTTCACCTGGTCGGGGGTGAGGGTTGGGTCCTGCTGCAGCATCAGTGCCGCGGCCCCGCTCACGACGCCCGTGGCCATGCTGGTGCCACTGAGGACGAAATAAGCCGATGAGGGCCTTGAAACTGTCCCTCTCATGTAATAGCCGGTCAGAGGCCGGTTCTGGGGATAGGTTTGCAGCAGCGTACCAGGCTCCTGTAGTGACACCACGCGGTTGCCGGGTGCCACCAGGTCAGGCTTCACGATGCTGTCGCCAATCGTCGGCCCTTTGGAGCTGTAGCTGGTCATCACGTCGTCGATGCGGTCCGGAGTTCCCTTCGTGTTCATCGCTCCGACCGTAATCACGTAAGGATCGTTACCGGGTGCTTCGATGGTGCCGTAACCGTTGGTGCCCATCGAATTGTCCCGTCCGTCGTTGCCAGCGGAAACTACTACCACAATGCCGGCTTGCCAGGCCTGCTCAACCGCCTGACAAACTGGATCCTGTGTGTAGCTTTCGTAAACTGGGCGGCCAATCGACAAGTTGATGACCCGGATGTTGTAAGTGTCCTTCAGTTGGATGGCTGCTTGGATGGCGGCAATCACGGTACTGTCACTGCCTTGACCGTTGTTGTCCAGCGCACGCAGGTTGATCAAGCTGACGTTCGGCGCGATGCCGCGGATCGCGACATTGCAGGTTGGACAGCTCGAATCCTTGCCGTTTCCGCCAATGACACCGGCAACGTGCGTTCCGTGTCCGTAACCATCGTCGGTTCCGCCACCTACCAGATCGAGGCTGTACGTGATGCGCGATTGGCCGGACGAGTCGCGCAAATCATCCACATCGTGAATGCCGCTGTCGATGACCGCGACCCCGATTCCACTTCCATCGAAACCCAGGCTCCACGCATAATTCGCCAGCACCGCAGACGCTGCATTGTTCATGTGGCTGCGCATCGGACGATCAGGAGAGATGTACGCCACCGAATCGTCTTCCGACAGCGCAGCCACAGCACTTGCCGGCATTTGCGCAGTTACGCTCTTAATCAGTGGCAGGTCTTTTCCAACGGTTCCGCTCATCATCCGAATCCAGTCCTTGTGGACGGTGCCCGGAACGGTCTTGTACTGCACGATCACCGAAACCGTCTGGTCGCTCGCCGTTTGCTTGAGCTCAGGAGCGACCTTTGCATCGTTCGCTAGCACCATCGCAGGTATCAGGACTGCGAACGCAAATGTCAGCCAACGCCTCATTCATTCACCTCCCGCGCTCGTTCGAGCGCCGTCAAGCTCTACTGCAATGAGGCGGCCATTTTGGCGTGGTGCTAAGTCGTTTTGTGTTGCGCGTTAGCGATTGGCGAGTGCAATTAGAGTGAGCCAGCCTGGCGCAAAAGCAGGCGGAAGTTGTGCCAGTTTGGCGCAAACTGCCTCAAGAAGTCGCTCTGGCCAGCCGATGCTATGAGTGTTGGTGCAGGAAAGAGGGGTAGAAACTGGCTAGCTGTTGTTGACAGCGATGCGGCGGACGGAAGCGACTGACATGATGACTGCTCCGGCAGAAAGCACGGACGTTCTGCATGACATTGTGGTCGCTGATCCCAAGATGCAGCAAGTCATCGAGTTCGCCAAGAAAGTGGCGCCGCACAAAGCGGCAGTGCTAATCACCGGCGAAACCGGATCGGGCAAAGAACTTATAGCCCGTGTTATTCACCAGCACTCAACCCGTCACGCCAAGGCCTGGGTTGACGTGAACTGCGCCGCGTTGCCGGAGCACTTGGTGGAAAGCGAATTGTTCGGGTACGAGAAAGGGGCCTTCAGTGGAGCCGACGTTGTGAAGCCGGGTCTGTTCGAGATCGCCAACGGCGGCACTTTGTTTCTGGACGAGGTTGGCGAACTTGAGCCAAAGGTGCAGGTGAAGCTTCTGCGCGTCCTCGACAACGTTCCTTATTTCCGGCTGGGAGGTAACCGGAAGGTTTCGGTGGATGTCAGAGTTTTGGCGGCCACCAATAGGGACTTGCGAGCCGCCGTGCAAACCGGGGCTTTCCGCCGCGATCTCTACCATCGCATCACCGAGGTGCACGTTCAAGTCCCTCCTTTGCGCGAACGGCCACAGGATATCGCCGCCCTGGCGGAGTACTTCATGGAGCGTTGCTGTCCCGGAATGCGGTTCACTCGGGAAGCCATGGAGCTGTTGTCGCAGTTCGAGTGGCGCGGTAATGTTCGCGAATTGCGCAACCTTACCGTGAAACTGGGCATAGCGACCATTGGTTCGGAGGTCACGCCCGGCGACATCTCGGCCTGCATGCCGGTTGAGGCCGCGTCGGAGCCGATGCCTTGTGCCAATACGGCGGCGCTCGACGAAATGGAGCGGCAAATGATTGTGCACGCCCTCGAAATGACCCACGGCAACCAGAGCCTGGCCGCGGAACATCTGGGGATGCCTCGCCGCACCTTCTGCCGCAAGCTGAACCATTACCAGATCACATTGGGACGCCACCGCAGTGCTTCCAAGAGGACCCTGGCTCGACCGGTCGTGTATCACCGAACCGCCCTGAACGTCCCAGTCCGAATGACCAACAGCGCCGGTCACGTTTTTACAGCCGAAGCCCGGAACTTCAGTGTTGGTGGCCTCGGACTCCAAAACGTCCAGCCGCCGGCGCAGGCAGCAGATGAACTCACTGTAAGTTTCAAGCTCCCCGGCACCAGCCAACTGCTCGAGGTGCATGGCGTCGTGGTCTGGTCGCAGCCGAACGGAATGAGTGGGCTCAAGTTCATCGGCATTAGCGATGCCACCGCCGAACTCTTTCAAGAATGGATCTCCAGCCACCGCCAACTACCCACGGCCGAAGCTCCTCAACTGCCGTCACCCGAAGAAGAACGCGAAGTTGCGATTTACTCCTGAGATTTCTGCACAGCGATAGTCGCTCTCATTGTGTGCTGATGTCCAGGCGCAAGATTCACGGCGAATCCAAGAATGTTGCTGGCCTCGACACAGGCCATTTGCTGCCATTCGTCATCTCCCAGGTCAGAGAGCGCCTTCGCGCCTTCCCGCCAAGGGTTCCAAACCACCGTAGTGCTCGAATTTTCCTTGGCAACAGAAATACGGCGGTGCAGCTCGCTATCCAACAATTCGACTGCGTGTTGTGTGTCCAAGTAAGCGTTGTCCGTCTGTTTGGATATCACAACATCGCCGTGCTGGATGTTCTCGCGATTCAATTCCGTGTTGTCCAGATAGGAAACACCATCCAGGCCCATTATCCGAACATTCTCGATATGTCCCACTTTGTAGTAGGTGTGCAGAGCCTCTTCGAAGCGAAACGGATTGCTGCCGGTGTTGGTAACTGCAAGCTCCAGTTTCAACTCAGCACCGAAGGTCACACAATGGATGAGGCGGAAATCGAAGGGCCACCATTTGCGAGTGTCGTCGTCGCTTGCCGTAGACATGGCGACCGCAACATCGTCGCCTTCTTGCGCGATGGACTCCAGCTGCCATGCCTTCGTGCGGACAAACCCGTGCGCCGGAGCGCGGGGATCGTCCGCCTTGGCGCGAAACCACGGAAAGCAGATGGGGATTCCTCCGCGAATCGCGATGCCTTCGTTCCACTGCGCGCGGTCGCTGAGAAAAATGACTTCCTCTGCCCCTGCAGGCTTCCACGAGGTGACTTGGGCGCCGTGCACGTACATCTCCCCCGAAGCCTGGCGAGTCGTGACTTGCACCTTAGGCAATCCGCCCTTACCGGTCACAACATGCGCAACGTCGTTTATCGCGAAGTGGTGTTCGAGTTCCTCGATTGTCGGTTCTGTGCCCATGTTATCGCCTCAATGAATCTCTCATTCCAAAGCAGCGGCCGCGTTTGGTTGTAGCTCTATTGGCATGGTGTGCCAGATCTTGGCACTGTACTCCCGTATCGACCGGTCTGACGAGAATTTGCCTATGCGGGCGACATTCAGGATCGACATGCGCGTCCATTGCTCCTGATCGCGAAACGCCTTGTCGACTTTGTACTGGCAATCCACATACGACTGAAAGTCCGCCAGAACCATATAGGTATCGTAGTTAAGGAGCGAATCGACAATGGGCTTGAACAGATCGCGGTTTCCGCTTGAGAACATGCCGGAAGCGATCTGATCGACGACCTCGTGCAGCACTGGATTCATCTCATAGTACTGTCGTGGATTGTAACCACCAGCCTTGAGTTGAGAGACCTGTTCCACCGTCAGCCCGAACAGGAAGAAGTTTTCGGCGCCAACCTCCTGGCGGATTTCGACGTTGGCCCCATCCAGGGTGCCGATGGTCAGCGCGCCGTTCATGGAAAACTTCATGTTGCCGGTGCCCGAGGCCTCCTTGCCTGCGGTCGAGATTTGCTCCGACAGGTCGGCGGCAGGGTAGATCATTTGCCCATCGGTAACGTCGAAGTTAGGATAGAAAACCATCTTCAGGCGCCCCTGTACTGCCGGGTCACGGTCGATCACGTCGGCGACCGAGTTGATAAGCTTGATGATCAGTTTCGCCATGAAATAGCCGGGAGCTGCCTTTCCGCCAAAAATCAAGGTGCGCGGCGTCATGTCTATCGTCGGGTTCTTCTTGATCTGGTCATAGAGGCTGATGGCGTACAGGACATTCAGCAACTGACGCTTGTACTCGTGGATGCGTTTCACCTGCACATCAAAGAGCGTACCCGGATCAACCACGGCTCCTGCGCAATCTTTGATCCACGCCGCCAGCTCTTTCTTGCGCGTTTGCTTTACCTCGCGCCACTTCTTGCGGAACGATGGGTCATCCGCAAACGGTTCCAGCTTGCGCAGTAGCTGTTCGTTTGTGATCCAGTCCTCGCCCACCTTGCTGGTAATGATCTGGCTCAGCTCCGGATTACTGAGAGCGAGCCATCGCCGCGGCGTCACGCCATTGGTAACGTTGAGGAACTTCTGCGGCCAGAGCTCATAGAAGTCGTGCAGGACGGTCTTCTTCAGTAGCTCGGAGTGCAGTTCGGCCACGCCGTTTACGGCATGCGTGCCGACGGTCGCGAGATATGCCATGCGAACGTACTTTTCATCGTGCTCGTCGATTAACGACATGCGAGTGACCCGGGCGTCGTCGCCGGGGAACTTGGCGCGCACTTCATCAAGGAAGCGCCGGTTGATTTCGTAGATGATCTCCAGGTGCCGCGGCAGAATGCTGGCAAATAGCGGCAGCGACCACTTCTCCAGGGCCTCAGGCAGTAGCGTGTGGTTAGTGTACCCGAGGGTTTTCTGGGTGACGTCCCACGCCTTGTCCCAATCCATTTGGTGTTCATCCACGAACAGCCGCATCAGTTCAGCCACCGCGATGGAGGGGTGCGTATCATTGAGTTGCACCGCGAAGTTCTCATGAAACACATCGAGGCTTTTACCACGCATGAGGTGAATTCGGATCATGTCCTGTAGCGAGCAGGAGGTGAAGAAATACTGCTGCGACAGACGAAGCCGCTTTCCCACTTCCGGCTCGTCATTGGGGTAGAGAACTTTGCTGATCGTTTCGGAAAAGACTTTCTCCTCGACGGCCTTGTAGTAATTGCCAACATTGAAAGCCTGTAAGTCGAAGTCCTCGATCGCCTCCGATGCCCAAAGCCGCAGAAAGTCCACCATCCCACCCCCGTATCCGGCGACCAGCGTATCGTGGGCAATGCCTTTCACCACGCGGTCTGGAACCCAGCGAACGCGCATGGTTCCCGCCCCGTCATGATATTGCTCGGTGTGACCTCCCTCGCCGACGCAATAAGAAAATTCTGGCCGGCAGATCTCCCAGGGGTTGCCGAAGTGCAGCCATTTGTCGGTCCTCTCCACCTGCCAGCCGTCGCGGATTTCCTGATGAAACAGCCCGAACTCGTAACGAATGCCGTAGCCGATTGCCGGAATGCGTAGAGTGGCCAGCGAATCCATGTAGCAGGCCGCCAGCCTGCCCAGACCGCCGTTGCCGAGCCCCGGCTCGGGTTCTTCTCGCGCCAGAACATCCAGGTCAAGCCCCAACTCGGAGAGCGCCTGCTTCACAGGTTCACGGATGCCGAGGTTCAGCAGGTTGTTCCCCAACTGCGGACCAATGAGGAATTCTGCGGAAAGATATCCGACGATCTTGATGTCTTCCTTCCGCATCGTGGAAAACGCCGTGATCCAGTCGTTCATCAACCGGTCCCGGACGGTGTAAGCTAGTGCCATATACCAGTCGGTCGGTGTTGCTAATGCTGGTATCCGGCCCTGAATGTAGTAGAGATTGTCGAGGATGGCTTGCGTCAGGTCGGCAACGGTGTTTCCGGTGCGGGCTTCATCGAGACTGGCTGGCATGATTACTCCCCTGTCGATGAGATCGGGTGGCGCTTATACAAGATATAACCATTTGGTTGTTACGTTCATGTAAATGTCTAATCGCTTAGCCGAGCCTGCGGTAGGCTTTCATCGTTCGTCCAAGCAAACTGTCTTATATGATTGCTAAAGGTTCTCGATTTAGAGATTTCCTGGTTGCGCAAGCGTCCAAGGGCTGATACTTTCTAGCGGTTTGATATTAGGAGATGAATATGAAAGCTACACAGCTGCTTCACGACCTCGGCCAGAGTTTATGGCTGGACAACATCACGCGGGACCTGCTCAATAGCGGCACTCTCAAGGGCTATATCGACGAGTTATCGGTAACCGGTCTCACCTCGAATCCCACCATCTTTGATCAAGCTATCAAGAAAAGCGCGACCTACGATCCTGCGATCCGCGAGAAGCTCGCCCAGGGAAAATCGGGAGAAGCGCTCTTTTTTGAACTGGCGCTGGAAGACTTGACCCGCGCGGCCGATCTCTTTCGGCCCACTCACGACCGGACCAAAGGCGTGGACGGCTGGGTCTCGCTCGAGGTGTCGCCGCTGCTGGCGTACGACACCACCAGCACCCTGGCCGCAGCCAGGGACCTGCATACCCGCGCTGCGCGGCCCAACCTCTTCATCAAGATCCCGGGCACCAAAGAAGGGTTACCGGCCATCGAGGAGGCCATCTTCGCCGGAGTCTCCATCAATGTGACGCTGTTGTTCTCACGCGAACAATATCTTGCGGCTGCCGAGGCCTATCTGAAGGGCATCGAGCGTCGCATTGCCGCCGGCTTGGATACTAAGGTCAGTTCCGTGGCGTCCGTATTCATCAGCCGTTGGGACGTTTCGGTGATGGGTAAGGTTCCCGATGCGCTGCGAGATAAGCTTGGAATTGCCATTGCCAAACGTATCTACAAGGCTTACTGCGAGCTGCTCAAGACGCCCCGCTGGCAGGCCATTGTCAAGGCCGGTTTCAACCCGCAGCGCCTGTTGTGGGCGAGCACCGGAACCAAAGACCCCAAAGCCTCAGACGTTTTATACATCAAAGCGCTCGCCGCTCCGAATACAGTGAACACTATGCCGGAGGGAACCCTGAAAGCGCTTGCCGACCACGGGGAAGTGGGCTCTGTGATGCCGCAGGACGGCGGCGATTGCGAGCAGGTACTGGCCGAGTTCGGCAAGGCTGGGGTTGACGTCGATGCTTTGGCAGCACGGCTTCAGGAAGAGGGCGCCAAATCATTCGTCGATTCCTGGAACGAACTGATGGCGGTGATTGAGTCGAAGAGCGCTGCGCTCAAGGTGAGTGCCTAGATGGATGGAGACTGCGTATGAATGTGCTGGCCGTTGATGTGGGCGGGACTCACGTCAAGGTCCTTGCCACCGGGCAGAGTGAGCCGCGAAAGTTCGTATCTGGCCCGAAGCTGACCGCCGAGCAAATGGCCGCCGAGGTGAAGCAGCTCGCCGCCGATTGGCAGTATGAAGTGGTGTCGATTGGCTACCCCGGGCCGGTGCTGCGAGGACGTCCCATTAACGACCCGTACAATCTTGGACCCGGCTGGGTCGGGTTCGATTACGAAAAAGCGTTCGGCTGTCCGGTCAAGATTATTAATGACGCTGCCATGCAAGCCCTGGGCAGCTACAAGACCGGCAGGATGCTCTTCCTGGGCTTGGGCACGGGCTTGGGCTCGGCCATGGTTATTGACGGTGAGCTCGAACCGATGGAGTTGGGCCATCTTCCTTACCGCAAGGCCACATACGAGGACTACATAGGGCTTCGAGGACTACAGCGGTTTGGAAAAAAGAAGTGGAGAGAATACGTCGAGGATATCGTTGCGCGCTTCGTCCACGCAATGGAACCTGATGATGTGGTGCTGGGCGGCGGACAGGTGAAGGTTCTGAAGCATCTGCCTCCTCATTGCCGCGCGGGCAACAATGCCAATGCCTTCCTCGGAGGGTTCCGGCTGTGGGATAAAGCCAGCCCGAGCAAACCCGCCCCGCCGCCCAAACCGCGCACTTCTTCCCAGCGAGTGAATGGTTCAGCACTGAAGGGCAAGGCCGCACAGGCAGGAGCATGAATATGGAAACGGCATCTGCAACAGCTCGCAAGAAACCGATCTCCCTTACCCGGCGTCCGGCATGGAAGGCCTTGGGAGCGCACTACAAACAGATTCGCGCCGCGCATCTTCGCCAGTTATTTGCGGATGACCCTAAGCGGGGCGAGCGTTTTAACGCGGAGGCGCTAGGGCTCTACTTTGACTACTCGAAGAATCGGATCACCGATGAAACTCTGAAGCTGCTGCTGCAGCTCGCCGAGGAGTCGGGGCTGCGCCAGCGCATCGACGCCATGTTCCGCGGTGAGAAGATCAACATCACCGAAAAGCGCGCCGTTCTCCATGTCGCTTTGCGTGCCCCCAAGAGTGAGAAAATTCTGGTGGATCGCAAGGATGTCGTCCCGGCCGTTCACGCCGTGCTCGACAAGATGGCTGCCTTCAGCGACCGCGTGCGTGGCGGCGAGTGGAAAGGCCACACCGGCAAACGCATTCGCAATGTCGTTAATGTTGGCATTGGCGGATCAGATCTTGGGCCGGTCATGGCTTACGAGGCCCTCCGGCATTACAGCCAGCGCGACATGACGTTTCGTTTTGTTTCGAACGTTGACGGCACGGATTTCGCGGAAGCGGTTGTTGACCTCGACCCCTCGGAGACGCTCTTCATCATCTCTTCCAAGACCTTTACGACCCTGGAGACGATGACCAACGCTCATACCGCCCGTGAGTGGGCGTTGAAAGGGCTGGGCGGTGAACAAAGCGCGGTCGCCAAGCATTTCGTTGCCGTTTCGACCAACGCCGCGGAGGTAAGCAAGTTCGGCATTGATACGGCCAACATGTTTGAGTTCTGGGACTGGGTTGGCGGGCGCTACTCCATGGATTCGGCCATCGGTCTCTCGACCATGCTTGCCGTCGGCCCCGACAACTTCCGCTCCATGCTGCATGGCTTTCACCAGATGGACGAGCACTTTCGTACTACACCGTTCGAGCGCAATTTGCCGGTGCTCATGGGACTGTTGGCCGTCTGGTACAGCGATTTCTTCGGTTCGCAGACGGTTGCCGTCCTGCCATACGAGCAGTACCTGAAACGCTTTCCGGCTTACCTGCAACAGTTGACCATGGAGAGCAACGGCAAACATGTGACCCTCGCCGGCAAGAAGGTCAACTACAATACCGGCCCGATTTACTGGGGCGAGCCGGGAACCAACGGCCAGCACTCGTTCTACCAGTTGATTCATCAGGGAACCAGGCTGATCCCGTGCGACTTCATTGGCTTCTACAAGACGCTGAACCCTCTGGGCGAGCATCACACTCTGTTGATGTCCAATGTGTTTGCGCAGGCTGAAGCTCTGGCCTTTGGCAAGACAGCAGAGGAAGTGAAAGCGGAAGGCACGCCAAAGTGGTTGGTGCCTCACCGGGTCTTCGAAGGCAACCGGCCGTCGAACACCATCCTCGCCGAGAAACTCACTCCAGAGATTCTGGGCAAGCTCGTAGCGCTGTATGAACACTCCGTGTTCACGCAGGGGACCATTTGGAGCATCGATTCCTTCGACCAATGGGGAGTTGAGCTGGGCAAGGTCCTGGCCAAGCGAATCATCGGCGAACTTGAGGCCCCGGCCGAGCCGGCGCTGACCCACGACAGTTCCACCAACAATCTGATTCGGCGCTATCGGCAGAACATGTAGTTCGAACCAGGAGCAGACGCGAAAAATGAGCGACCAACACTCCGACGCGCTGGTGTTTTTCGGCGCAACCGGCGATCTTGCCTACAAGCAGATCTTTCCCTCCTTGCAGGCCATGGTCAAGAGTGGCGCCCTCAAAGTGCCGGTCATCGGAGTAGCCAAGGCTGGCTGGAACCTGGATCAGCTCAAGGCCCGCGCCCAGGACAGCCTGGAAACGCACGGCGGGCTCGATCCTGCGGCCTGGAGCAAGCTTAGCGGCCTGCTGCGTTATGTTGACGGAGACTATGCCGCCCCGGCGACCTTCCAGGCAGTCCGCAAGGAACTTGGCTCGGCCGAGCGGCCCGCCCATTATCTCGCCATCCCTCCTTTCCTGTTCGAGGAAGTCGTCGAGCAACTCGTCAAGTCGGGCTGTGCCAGGAACGCTCGCGTCATCGTCGAGAAGCCGTTTGGCCACGATCTGGCTTCGGCCCAGGAGTTGAACCGGATACTGCTGGCTGCGTTTCCTGAATCGGCTATCTTCCGCGTCGATCACTACCTGGGCAAGGGCCCGGTACACAACATGGTTGTCTTTCGTTTCGCCAACGCGTTCATGGAGCCCTTCTGGAACCGCAACTACATCGACAGCGTGCAGATCACCATGGCAGAAAACTTTGGGGTGCAAGGCCGTGGCAAGTTTTACGACGAGACCGGCGCCATCCGCGACGTGATCCAGAACCATATGTTTCAGGTCATGTGCAATCTCGCGATGGAACCGCCGGTGCGCACCGACAGCGAATCTGTTCGTAACGAGAAGGTGAAGGTCCTGAAAGCTATCCCGTCCCTGGACGCGAATAACCTGGTGCGTGGGCAGTTCAAGGGATATCTCGACGAGCCCGGGGTTGCGCCCAACTCGAAGGTCGAGACCTTTGCTGCTCTGCGGCTGGAGATAGATTCCTGGCGCTGGAAAGGTGTGCCTTTCTACATCCGCGCGGGAAAAAACCTGCCGCTGACTTGCACCGAGGTCATGGCCCGTTTCCGCCGTCCGCCAACGATTTTCAATGAGGATATTGTTGATGAGAATTATTTGCGGTTCCGCATCAGTCCCCAAATTACGATCGCTATCGGCACCAACGTTATGACTCCCGGATCGGAGATGCAGGCGGAGACGGTGGAGATGCTGGCCGCTCGGCATCCGCGTCCCGATGAAACAATGCCGTACGAGTTGCTGCTGAGCGACGCCATGGCCGGAGACTCGACGCTGTTTGCCCGCCAGGATTATGTGGAAGAAGCGTGGCGCATTGTCGATCCGGTCTTGCAGGAGCCGACGCCGGTCTATCAGTACGATCAGCACACCTGGGGACCAAAGGAAGTTAACCAGAAAGTTACTCCTCCCGGCGGCTGGGACACCCTGAGCGCTACCGACCAGGAAGATTTTCGCGTTGCTCCCGCGGGATAAAGGGGTTGGCGCACGGGTAGTGCGGCGCTTCGGCGGTTTTTAAGAGACTACGTTCGTGGTTGCATGGGTGGTCCAAATAGCGCAAGAACGAGTGCCGTAGGCACGAAACAGCTTAGCCCAGCACGGAGCCGAAGGCGGAGTGCTGGGGAAAGTGGAAAATGGAACCGAGTCCATTCAGGGACGGCACAGTTCTTTCTCACAAACTGCGCTGCAAGCGAGACCTCGGAGCCCGCGCTACCCCGAGCAGTGGAACGCAAGGTCTTTTTTCCCAACGCTAATGCTCACGATCTGGAGAACTTCATGAAGCTGGAAGTGTTTGATGATGCCGATGCGGTTGCCCATGCGGCAGCCGCCACCATAGCCGCGGATGCTCGCGCAGCCGTTGCTGCTCGTGACCGCTTTACCATGGCGGTCAGCGGCGGCCACACGCCGTGGGCCATGCTGCGCGATCTGGCCAACGAGCAAGTTCCCTGGGACAACGTGCACGTTTTCCAGATCGATGAGCGCATCGCGCCCGCGGGCGATCCCGACCGCAACCTCACCCATCTTCGGGAGAGCCTGCTTTCCCATGCGCCGCTGAAGCCGAACCACATCCATGCCATGCCGGTGGAGTCGTCCGACTTGGAAGCCGCGGCGAAGCAATACGCTAAGACACTGGAAGAATTTGCTGGCTCGCCTCCCGTGCTCGATCTCGCGCATCTCGGCATGGGACCTGACGGACACACCGCCTCTCTGGTTCCCGGAGATCTCGTCCTCAACGTCACCAACGCGGATGTCGGCCTCACCGGCGTGTACATGGGCCGGCGCCGCATGACTTTGACCTACCCCGTACTGAATCGGTCGCGGCGCATTTTGTGGCTGATGACTGGGAGCGAAAAGGTTGCGATGCTGCCGCGTTTGCTCGAGGGCGACATCACAATTCCCGCCGGACGAATCAGCCGCGATCAGGCTGTGGTACTCGCCGACAAAGCTGCCGCTGGTAAGTTGCAGCCGAAATAACAGTAGCTGGGAGCGAACTGATGAGCGAACCGCTGCAAATTGTCTATCTGGCCAGGCACGGCGAAACCGCCTGGAGTCTTTCAGGGCAGCACACCGGTCTTACTGATCTTCCCCTCACCGATAACGGCAAGGACAACGCTGTTCGCCTCGGGCAGCGGCTGAAGGGACTGACCTTCGCCAAAGTATTTACCAGCCCTTTGCAGCGAGCATCCCTGACCTCCAAGCTGGCTGGCTTCGGCGACGTTGCCGAAGTCGATCCCGACCTGCTGGAGTGGAATTATGGCGAGTACGAAGGTCTCACCAGCAAACAGATTTACGCCCAGCGCCCCGGCTGGGAGCTGTTCCGTGATGGCTGTCCGGGAGGCGAATCGCCAGACCAGATTGCGGCTCGCGCCGATCGCGTCATCAGCCGCGTGCGAGCGGTCAATGGCAACGTCCTGCTGTTTTCCAGCGGCCATTTTCTGCGCGTGCTCGGCGCGCGCTGGCTCGGGCTGCCTGCTCTCGGGGGCGGGTACTTTCTCCTGAGCACCGCGAGTCTGAGCCTGCTGGGCTATGAACACAACCTCTCTGAGCCTGCGGTCCGGCTCTGGAATGACACCAGCCATCTCAGCTAACATCGAAAGCGACTCAGGAGCGACCCATGAGCGTCGAAAACATCTCTCCTCTTGCCGGTAAGCCGGCCCCGAAGGAAATGCTGGTAGATCTTACCCGGCTGGAAAAGGATTACTACGAAAAGCGGCCTGACCTAAGCGATCCCAATCAGATGGTCATCTTCGGCACCAGTGGACACCGCGGCTCGTCGCTGCGCGGGAGTTTTACGGAGTCCCACATTCTTGCCATCACCCAGGCCATCTGCGAATACCGGCGAAGCCAGGGAACGGACGGCCCGCTATACATGGGCAAAGACACCCACGCGCTGTCCGGGCCAGCGCAGCGCACGGCGCTAGAGGTTCTGGCCGCCAACAATGTCGAGACCATCATTCAGCAAAACGACGGCGTCACTCCGACGCCGGTGATATCGCGGGCCATCATCGTGTACAACCGTGGCCGCAAGGAACATCTGGCGGATGGCATCGTGATCACGCCGTCGCATAACCCGCCAGAGGACGGTGGCTTCAAGTACAACCCGACCAATGGTGGTCCGGCGGATACCGATGTCACTGGCTGGGTCGAAGACCGCGCTAACGAATTGCTGCGGACGAACAACGCCGCCGTGAAGCGCATACCATTCTCAGAGGCCATGAAGGCGGCGACCACGCATCAGGAAGACTTTGTGATGCCCTATGTCAATGATTTGCGAAACGTCGTTGACATGGAAGCCATTCGCGCCGCTGGTCTCAAGCTGGCCGTGGACCCGCTGGGCGGTGCCGCCCGGCCGTACTGGGAGCCCATCAACTCGGTCTATGGCATTGATGTCAAGGTCGTCAACCCGGTCATCGATCCTACGTTTTCCTTCATGACTGTCGATCACGACGGCAAGATCCGCATGGACTGCTCCAGTCCCTACGCAATGGCCAGGCTTGTCGGCCTCAAAAACCAATATCAAGTCGCCTTCGCCAACGACCCGGATTCGGACCGGCACGGCATCGTTACGCCATCGGCTGGACTGCTGAATCCCAATCACTACCTCGCGGTCGCCATTCAATATCTACTCACCCATCGCGACCGGTGGCCCGCGAAAGTTGCGGTTGGCAAAACGCTGGTCAGCAGCAGCATGATCGATCGTGTCGTGAACAAACTAGGCCGAAAGCTCTTCGAGGTTCCGGTGGGCTTCAAGTGGTTCGCACCGGGACTCTTCGATGGCTCGGTTTGTTTTGGCGGCGAGGAGAGTGCCGGGGCGAGCTTTCTCCGGCTCGACGGCACAGTGTGGACCACGGACAAAGACGGTCCCATCATGGACCTGCTGGCGGCCGAGATGACCGCCCGCACCGGCAAAGACCCGGGCGAACATTTCCGCGAATTGGCAGCGGAATTCGGCATGCCGTACTACACCCGTATCGACGCAGCGGCGACGCCCGAGCAGAAAGCCAGACTGGAAAAGCTATCGCCTGAAGCGGTGAAAGAGTCTGATTTGGCGGGCGAGCCGATCACTGCCAAATTGACGCGCGCCCCGGGTAACAACGCACCCATCGGCGGCTTGAAAGTCGTCTCTGCCAGCGGATGGTTCGCCGCCCGGCCGTCGGGTACGGAGAATATCTACAAAATCTATGCGGAGAGCTTCAAGGACGAAGCTCATCTGGACGTGGTCGTCGAAGAAGCCCAGCAGATTGTGAACAACGCCCTGGGAGCGGCGTCGTAGCGGTCTTACAGTTACTTAAGTCAACGTGTCATCCTGAGCGAGGCGCGAAGAGACGAGTCGACGGATTCCCTATACGTACTCCAAAACTCGAAAAAGCTGTTCTAATAAGTCAGGCCTCATCAAACAGAGAAAACTAAAATGCCATCATCCAGCAACATCGCAGAAAACTTGACTACCGCCGCCTCAACCGATCTACCCGAAATCGCCACTGACGTTGTACACCGCGCCATGCGAGGCGGAGCCACCACGGCCGAGGCCGTTGCCATAGACGGCAGCGAGTTCTCCACGGTTGTCCGCCTAGGCGAAGTCGAGACCCTAAAGGAATCCGGCTCCAAAGCCATCGGCGTTCGCGTGTTCTTCGGACAGCGCGCCGCCAGCACCTACTCCAGCGACCTCACCCCCGACGGCATCAAGCAACTCGTTGACTCCGCGCTTACTCTGGCCAAGGTCACCAGCGAAGACCCCTTCGCGGGAATTCCCGAAGCCTCGCAGCTTGGCAAACTCGAAGGCGATCTCGATCTCTACTACGACGACGTCTATTCTCTCTCTACAGCTGACCGCATCGACTACGCGCGCCGCGCTGAGAAGGCTGCACTCGAGGCCGACCCACGCATCGTCAACTCCGAAGGCGGCACCTTCGACGCTGCCATCAGCTACAAAGCGCTGGCCAACTCGCATGGCTTCGTCGGCGATTACTCCCGCTCTTACTGTTCGGTTTCGGCAGTGCCTATAGCACAGGTGGAGGGTTCAGCCATGCAGCGTGACTACTGGTACTCCGTAGCGATGACGTTGAAGAAGTTGCAATCTCCCGAAGAGATTGGCAAGATCGCCGCGCAGCGCACTTTGCGCCGCCTGGGCGCGCGCAAAGTCAAGACTGCCAAGGTACCCATCGTCTTCGAGCATACCGTTGCCGGCGCTTTGGTCGGCCATATCTTCGAAGCTGTCAACGGAGACTCCATCTATCGCGGCGCGTCGTTTCTCACCGGCAAGCTGAACCAGAAGATTGCCGGAGACAACATCAACGTCGTAGATGACGGCACCATGCGCGGCGGCTTCGGCACCAGCCCCTTCGACTCCGAAGGCGTACCCAGCCGCAAGACCGTCGTTGTCGAGAACGGCGTGCTGAAGTCCTATCTGTTGAACACCTACACCGCAAAGAAGCTTAACTTGCAGACTACCGGCAATGCCTCGCGCGGGTTGGCCGGGACTCCCGGCATCGGACCGGGAAACTTCTTCCTGCGGCCGGGGACGAAGACACTGAAGGAGATCATCAGCGACATCAAGGAAGGCCTCTTCGTCACTGAATTCCTTGGTTTCGGTGTAAACCTGGTCACCGGAGACTTCTCACGCGGCGCCAGTGGCCTATGGATTGAGAACGGCGAACTGACGTTTCCGGTAGAGGAGATCACCGTCGCCGGCAACCTCAAGGACATGCTGTTCAACGTCTCTGAGATCGGCAACGATTTGGAGTTCCGTGGCGCCATCGCCTCGCCGACGATTCGGATTGACGGCATGACGGTGGCAGGGGAATAGCTACAACGGGACCACAAGAATAAACGCAATTCGACCCAAAAGCGTTACAGGATTTTTGTGTAAAATTTTGTAAAGTTCCCAAAATGGAACTCCTCGCGCTGAAAAAAACGGAGCCCCGAACGTAGAATCAACAACTTACGCCAGCTCGAAGCCGGGAAGCCGCAGCGCCTTCTGGTCGAAGGTGAGAGTGCGGGAACAACCCGCTCTGGCGTTCAGCGCCCCGATGAGGGTGTCAGCGAACGAGCCGTACCCCTCCTTGAGCGCGATCATGGCGGTGAAGACTTCCTGTTCGTCTTCCACAACCAGGACGTCAGGCTGTAGCAGGCGCTCGATGGCGGCGGCTATTTCATCCCCCGCAAAACCGTAGCTGCGTTCCAAAACCCAGGCGGTCTCAACCATGGCCACGATGCTGATGAACCCGGGCCTTTCCTGAGTGAGGCGGTTTTCGATCACGGCCGCCGCCTCCCGCGACTGTATCGGATCATCTTGCGTGAGGTAACGGACGATGACGTTGGTGTCCAGACCGATCATCGGCGGCTGCGCGTTTTCATTCCGGCAGCACCCTCAGCAATGGCCTGCTCCATCTCGCGCAGCGTTACTGGCTTAGTGCGGCCGGATTTCAGCATGCCCCGCAAGCGGGCGACAGGAATTTTAGGCAAGAGGACCACGCTGCCGTCGGGATGCACGAAGAACTTGACCCGGTC
>Ga0074046_10000140_pt1 | contig 61688 bp, 54 predicted proteins | sample BogForMeECP23OM3_FD_94441 | JGI IMG/M metagenome (GOLD analysis project Ga0074046, IMG submission 94441) | Bog forest soil microbial communities from Calvert Island, British Columbia, Canada - Bog Forest MetaG ECP23OM3 | ecosystem: Environmental > Terrestrial > Soil > Wetlands ... | reverse complement strand
TTGACACTTGATTCGCTTACTACTTACCATGGTAGGTTGCATAGTTAGCCGGCGTAGCTCAGTGGAAGAGCGAGGGTCTCATAATCCCTAGGCCGTGGGTTCGATTCCCCCCGCCGGCACCATCCCCCTCTCTGCATCCTGTAGCCTGCACCGCCAGGCTACCGCCCTACGGTAAGTGATTGACTTACATGGCTTCCTCCGGCAGCATCGCGATCCAGTGCAAACCAGCGTGACTTCCCTACTTGCTCCACCAGATTTGGTTTTTGTGAATCCTTCAGCCGGAGGCGGCCACGCCGCCGCTAGCCTTCCTTTACTGCGGGCCTTTGCCCTTCGCCGTTGCTGGCACGTTGAATTTCGTATGACTGCAAGTGCCGCTGATCTGGCTTCTCAGGCGCGCGCCGCCGCAGAATCCGGACATCTGCGCCTGTTTGTACTTGGTGGTGACGGATCTTTTCAAGATCTAGTAAATGCCACTGCCAATCATCCGGAAATTGTTTTGGGGATCCTGCCAGCAGGCGGGGGAAACGATTTGGCAGATGCCTTGGGTTTGCCACACCACCCGGTCGGTGCCGCGGAATTGCTTCAGGATGGCGAGATTCGCCTGATGGACGCGGTCGCTCTGGAAACAGCCGATGGCCAGAAGAGAATCTATACCGGCGGCGGTGGAGTGGGAATCGACGCGGAATCCGCATTTATTGCTGGTTCGCGATTTCGACGCTTGACTGGACGATTTCGCTATCTACTTTCTGCGGCAATTGCTCTGCTAGAAACTCGGCCTATTTCTGTTCGCCTCCGGTGGTCAATCGATGGAAATCCCACCGAGCGGTTGGCGCTTGAAGCGCTCCTGGTCGCGGTCTTAAATACGCCAAGCTATGGCTCCGGTTTGCGCTTTGCTCCTTTGGCCAAAATCAATGACGGCGTCCTTGATCTCGTGGTGGTAGAAGCTCTGTCGGTCTCGGAACTCTGGACGGCACTTCCCAGGCTCATCTTGTTTGGCGAAGTTCGTTCACCGCGCGTCAAACGATTCCAGGTTCATCAGGTAATCATCGACACCGCGACTCCTCATCGATTTCACGGCGACGGCGAAATTTTGGGTTTTACTCCGGTCAAGATCAGGGTGCTGCCCCGGGCGATTAGAATTCTTTGTCCTAAAGGTTCGCCGCTGGCGCTCTAATGAGAATCAGCAGAAATCGTGGAACGGCTGTCTTGGATTTTCGCGTTCTTTTTCTTCTTTTGATGACGAAGGATAAATGCGTTTAAATCCGGTGTGAATTCCTTCAGTTGATTCCACCCCAGGTTGTAAGCCTGATTGATGGCCCAGCCGGAGAATAATCCGACTACGTTGCGATCCTGTTGCGGGTAGTAGCTCAGCGAAATTCCCGCTTGTCCCAGTTGTCCAAATACCCCCGAAACGTTAAACATGTTGTTTCCGGCGTCAGAGCGCGCAACCACAGTTCGCGAGGCCGCATAAGCAATTCGAGACCAAGCGGTTCCACGCCCCTTTCGAAAATAGCGCGGATCTTGGTGGAATATCTGTGGGAAAACGCCATAAATTAGCATGCTCCCGGTAAATTGGTCGCCTTCTTCGGCAAGGAACCTCTCCCCGAAGGCTCCCCAGCCTTGTCCGTAATGGGGGATTCCGTTGGCGGCCTGCGAAATCGAAGCTTGTAGCAAATTCCCGAAGTGCGCACTCATGTCAAAGTATTGATGCCACGCGATAGTATATTTCTGCTTGATTGTCAGCGGCCCCTGGTTCTCCGGCTGATCGTTGGTGGTCATGAAATTGGGAATGATCCAGAAGATTCTTTTTGGAACCTCGTCTTTCGCCTCCCGATCCAAATCTCTTTTGGGCGATTGGGTGGTCGAGGTACTGGTCGGCGAATTCGTGCTGGAACTTTGCACAGATTGCGGATCAGGCGCGATCTTTGGAGCCGGGCTATCCGGCTTTTCGTCGTTTGCAAAGCACAAGGGTCCGCAAGCCAAAACGCTCCCTACCAGCAGCCATAAAATGTGAATGAACCGACTATGCACTCGAATCCTGTATTCTTCCAAGCCCCTGTCGCCGCATTTGCTTTGATTTTTCTTGAATTTCAGTCTAACCGATGGAGGGCACAACCTGAGTATCGGCGTTGATCAAGTTCCAAACTACTTAGTACTCTTTTTCTTATCGAGCTTCAGATTTAGAGTCATTTCCTTCCTGCTGTCCAGCGAGAACATGGTTTTCACCGGAGATTGCATATCGCCCATTTCTGCGTGTAGCTCATAGTCTGCGTTCGGGTCTAAGCCGCTAAAGCGGTAATTCCCGTCTTTATCGGCAAACCGGCTGCTCACCGCATTGGTTCGTAGATTCTTCAGAAACACCACGCTACCCGGTGCAGGTTCATCCGATTTATCGGTCACCTGCCCGCTCGCTGTTCGAAGATGAGTTTCATTCTTCGAGCTTTGTGCCGTCACCATCCCGGCGCCAGCCACCAGCACCAGGCATAGTGTTCCGATCACCCTCGGTAGGCTCATTGTTTGCTGTTGTCCTTTTCCCTGTTCTTCTTTTCCAGCCGAATGGACAATCTCTGCTCGATGACCCCGTTATCTGCAGTCAGCTTTAGAGATACATCTTTGTAAGTTTTCTCATGAACAACCAGCTCGTATTCCTGACCCTCGGGAACTCGCAGCGCAAATTCCCCGCGCGAATTTGTGTACGTCTCCCACCTAAATTTTTTCTCGCCGGCCCGCCGGACCTGCACCCGAACGTTCGGATAGGAAAGGGCATTCTCATTAAAAATAGTTCCGAGAACGACGTACGGCGGAACCTTACCCTTGTTCCCGTTAGAAGCTGATTCGGGCTTTCCCGCATTCTCTCGCGGCGCACTTTCTGCTACGGCCCCAGCCGGCGCAGGTTCTTGAGCCCTTGCGAGAATTGCAGCAAATAAAACACCCGTGAGAACAACGGCGATTGGGCTTTGCATCCGATTGAGTTTCAGGCCGGTTTTATGCTCCGTGGATTCGATGATTCGGAAGGGGCAAAAGATGCCAGCGGCCACTTCTAACTACTCGTCGTCCTCTTCTTCGTCTTCTTCGTCCTCATCGGGCAGATCTCCGTCATCATCGAGATCTTCGTCCTCTTCTTCGTCGTCTTCTTCCACATCCTCGTCTTCCTCTTCTTCGAGGTCGTCGGCAATGGGCTTTAGCGCTACCGGATGGGTCTGAGACACTTCGAGTTCCGTCTCGCACTCCGGACAGCTGAGGATCTCGCCCTCTTCTACTTCGTCTTCATCCACATCAATTTCAACGGCACATTCTGGGCAACGGAGCACGACTCCATCCTCCGATTTGATCTTATCCGGCATAGCCGCGAACAACTCGAACTACGCGGTACAGTTATTATATACGCAGAGGGGAACCACCCCTTAGAAAAGTGTACCGCTACTTCCCGGTAGAAGGAAAAGCAAGTTCGTGGCCCGAGAATACCCAGATCGGCCAGTGGTTGGCGTTGGGGGCGTGGTCATCGTAGATGGCCGGGCTTTGTTGATTCGCCGTGGCAGCGAGCCGCTGCGCGGCGAATGGTCCATTCCCGGAGGCATGCTCGAACTCGGTGAGTCTCTCGAGCAGGGTGTAGCGCGCGAACTACGGGAAGAAACGGGTTTGCTCGTCCGCGTCCTCGATTTGATCGAAGTGTTTGATCGCGTTTATTTCGATAGCAAACAAGAACAATTGAGCAAACCGATGGTCCCCAGATTTCATTTCGTTATCGTTGACTATCTTTGCGAACGAATCTCTGGCGAAGCGCAGGCCGGCAGCGACGTGACTCATGTGGCCTATGCCCGCGAAGAGGAACTGGAGGAATATGGACTGACCGAAACAGCGACCAGAGTGCTCAAGAAGGCTTTTGCCATGGACCGCTTGCGTACCGGCATCCAGGCGCGTCCCGATCCGGATTTTGGAGCAATCTGAGTTCACTTCGCCAGTTTCAAGATCTAAAACTCCTCTTCTTGCTTTGCCGTAGAGATTCTATGCTTCCAGGGCAGCGTGAGTCCCACGGCTCCCATAACTTTCTCCTGTGGTATAGACGACACCGGGAGCCCAAAGGTCTGCGCCCAGCTTGGACGGACTCAATTCGTAAGAATATGATTCAGAGGGAGTTAGAGCGCGGAAGGGTACCGGCCGGATGCAGCAAAAACAAGATTGGCATGGCTGCGGGCGCAGAATCTGTCAAACCCGCTCGCAGGTACTGGCATAGTCCTGCCGGAGTCGACCGCAGGTGCGCTCCCTTTTCTCAAACTCCAGAACGGCATCACGCAAATCGACCGGAGTAAAATCCGGCCACTTCTTTTCCAAAAAGACAAATTCCGCAAACGCGCATTCCCACAGGAGAAAATCGGACAACCGTTTTTCTCCTCCCGTGCGAATCAGCAGGTCGACCTCGGTCGGTCCTCCACGCTGGACTTCGGAAATCAGATTTGCGAACTCCTCGCTCGACAGATGTTTCACTTTGTAAAATTTACTGGCTGCCTGATAGAGTGTCTGCCGCGCCGAATAATCTACTGCCAGCCGCACATACAAGCGTTTCCCATTCGCTGTCCGTGCCTCGGCTTCGCCAATCGCCTCGCGCAAAGCGCTTGGCAGGCGGTCCCGCCTCCCAATGACGGTCAGCCGTATCGCTCGCTGGACGCAATACTCGGTCTCTTCCCGCAGGTACTCCTGCAAAATATGCAAAATCTCCGCTACTTCTTCTGCTGGCCTTCTCCAGTTCGCCGAAGAAAGCGCAAAGAGGGTTAGTGTGTGTATCCCGAGATAGGACGCACACTCGATGACCCGGCTGGCAGCCTCTGCGCCCGCGCGGTGCCCCTCGTGGCGTGTTTGTCCATGGGCAGTTCCCCAGCGTCCATTGCCATCGCAAATGATCGCCACATGGAGCATCCCTTTGGCTCCGGCCGAAGCCACTTGGCTACCTCCTACAACTAGGTTGGGCATGCCCACCTCCTAGACTACGCAATACAATGTACTTTGCAACATAAAGTTAAAGAGTAAATTTTTTTACCGCTCCCGGGTGGCCCGAATGAGCGCCTCCATATGATCGAGGTATTTCTCCAGCGTCCGCCGCCCGAGCGCCGTCAACCGGTATTCGGTCTTCGGCAATCTTCCATCGAACGACTTTGTGCACACGATGTAATCCGCTTCTTCCAACTTCCTTGCATGCACGCTTAAATTTCCATCCGTGGTCTTTAGCAAGGCCTTTAGTTCGTTAAACGTTAACGAGCGGTTTACCGCGAGCGCGCTCACGATTCCCAGTCGGATCCGTTCATGAATCAATCTGTCGAGGTTCGCCGAAACGGGTGGTTCCACCGCAACCTGGCGTGCCGCCTGGGGCCCGGCCTCGCGTGCAGGTTGTTCCTGTCGAACTGTCGATGACTTCGCCATGCGCAATTCTCCGCCGTCTCTCTTAGCCGCCGTATTTCAGCGCGATCCATACTCCAAAGGCAATATGCACCACCCCAAATCCCGCGGCCATAAAGAAGTTTCCCCAGCGCGCCGGCAGAAACAAGGCGCCAGTCCCCAGAACCATCATGCACAACCCCAGAATCGGCACGGCGCGAACCGAAAACGCTCCGCCGGTGACAATGGCCGCCCCGTAGAGTAACAACCACAAACCCGGTAGCGCCACCACCGCTCCCAGGGGGAAGAGCGCAAATGTCAGCAATCCGCCTACAAAAATCGGTGGCGCAAAACTCAACACAAACTTTCGCCCGGGTCCGGTAAACAACGAAGAATTTGCCCGGTGCGCCTTGGTAGCCGCAGTCGACACGGCAATGGTTACTGCGACAAATACTTCCGCTAGCCAAACCGCCAACCACGCGCGGGGTGTCTTTTGCGAGGCTGCCAGCACCGATGCTCCGAGCGCGGTGATCCCCATCGCCACACCGCCCCAACCCGGTACTGCGGTAAACTCTGCCGCGTTCTCCATGGTTTCCCGGATATAGCGGAGATGGTCGGCCGCCCGCGCATCGATGGGGATGGGGTTAGCGGCAGGTCGTAGAGGATGAGGAGAACGCACGAGGGCAGGCTAGCGAAGTCGCCAAGCAATGTCAAGTACTTTGTGTAGCAAAGTAGGTCTACTTCTCCTTGCGATACCGGCCGCGCACTTGGTTCGACCGGATGAGGAACACGTCGGCAAACATCTCGAGACTGTCTCTGAACATGCTGACCTTTGTCGCCGGGGAGTGCGCCCAGCGCACCGGCACTTCCACAACCGCCAGTCCATGATGCCGTGCCAGGTATAAAAGTTCCGGGTCGAATCCAAACTTCTCAATCGTCTGCTGCTCAAAGATGATCTGGCAGCGTTCCCGCCGGAATGCCTTGAACCCGCATTGCGTATCTACAAAAGGTAAACGCAAAATCACTCGTACGATTTTGTTGAATAAAATTCCGGCAAACTCCCGAAACGCCGATTGGTGCGCTTCAATCAACTTGCGATCGATCGCCCGCGAGCCGATCGCCACGTCATGGTCGTTTAAAGCTTGCAATAACTTCTCTGCTTCCTCGATTGGCGCCGACAAATCAGCGTCCGTGAACAAAATAATATTCCCCTTGGCCGCGAGCGATCCACGCCGCACGCTGAACCCTTTTCCGCGATTCACGCCGTTGGAAAGGACCTGCAAGTCCGCAATTTTCCCGCGAAATTGTTCGGCTACCGCCGCTGTTTTATCCGTCGAGCCGTCGTCCACCACGATGACTTCGGTGTTCGGTCGTTGCCTGCGGATATAGCTAGCGATTCTTTCAAGCGATCCGGGCAAGCGAGTCGCCTCGTTGTAGGAGGGAATAATAATGGACAAATCCGGGGCGGGGTTGGTCGGCAAAATTAAGAATTCCTCCATCCATAGCGGCCAAGCAGCGGCACAAATCGACAAGACTCCCCCCGCTTCACAATAAATTCACCGCTACTTCTTCTAATCGACAGTATCAATTGCTCCTCTTGCCGTCCCACCGGCACGACCATCCTTCCGCCCTCTGCCAGCTGCTCGAGCAACGGTCTGGGCACTTCCGGGGCTGCTGCTGCAACCAGAATCGCATCGTAAGGCCCATATGGCGCGAGCCCAATCGAACCGTCAGCAATGTGCACTTCCACGTTGCAATACCCTAAACGAGCTAACCGTTCGCTGGCTGCCCGTCCCAACTCGCTGTGAACTTCCACGCTGTGCACCTCTCTGGCAATCGAAGCAAGCACAGCGGCTTGATATCCGCATCCGGTCCCAATTTCAAGGACTTTCTCTCCTCCGACAAGACCCAATCGGGCGGTCATGTACGCCACAATATACGGTTGCGAAATCGTTTGCCCCTCGCCAATCGGCAGCGGGCCGTCCTTGTAGGCTTCCTTCTGCAATTCCGGCGGAACAAATTCTTGCCGAGGCACACGCCGCATCGCCCGTAACACCGGTTCATCCACAATTCCGCGCCGCAAGATCTGGTCGCACACCATGCGCTCGCGCATTGCCTCAAATTCTGCTTCTTCCGTCCTCAACAAGTCGCTTCCTCGGGTCGCCCATCCAGGCTAGGCCTTGCTCCCTCCAGTCCACTTGTATCTAAAAACTGGCCGCAAGGCCAGTGATGCCCCGAGCAACTCTGCACTCTCGAGCAGGCGCGCGGCACATTTCTTCTCTCTACACTCGGTCGTGGGTCTAGACAACTCGCCGGCGGAGGAAGTCATGAAGGCAATTCTTGCACTCATTGTGATCTATGTGGGAGCGTTCCTGCTCGCGATTCAGGGAACTTCCCCTGCTTCTGTCGAAGCCGCCCCCCAGTCAGATTCCGGTTCAGAGACGGTTGCCGCAAAATCCGTGCCGATGGACCCCTCCAAAGAAGCCGATATTCGCTCTCTTCTCGACCTGGTCGGCGCTCGCGATCAAGTTCAGGAGTCGGTCCGTTTTTCCTCCGAGCAGTACCGCGAAAAATTGCTAGCCTCTGTTCCGAATAATGACAAAGGGCAAGCGTTCATCAATGTGGTGATTTCCGATTACCAAAAGCGTTTCGATGTAGAGCAGGTCGCCGAGCAACTGGTTGTAATCTATGACAAGCACTATTCCGAGGAAGAGATCAAAGGCCTATTGCAGTTTTACGGGTCTCCACTCGGTCAGAAGGTCGCTCAGGAAGCTCCGAAAATTTCGCGGGAAATCCAGGAGGCCAGCCGTTTGACCGCTAGCAAAGCGGTGCGGGAAGCGCTCCAGCAAGCCAAGGAAGAAAATCCCGGAATCGGTCAAAACGCGCATCTCGCCAATGCTCCTGTTCGCCGCTATCCCCAGCGACGGACAGAAGACTCCGCGCCGCAGCAGGCCGCTGACAAACAGGATCAACCCTGAGCGGACTTTTCACTTAAGGCAGGCGCTTTTTGAATTTAATATCCACGCCAAACGTTCCGTTCTGATCGCGCAATGCGACAATCGCAATGGTTCGGGAGATGTCGTATTCCACTTGAATTATCTGCTGTTGCGTCGAGCTGACATTGGAAACGTACATAATCGACAGATCGCGCGTCACTTGTTGTTCTACAGTAATTCGCGCCGCTGCGTTCTGGTTCGAACCCGTCGTGCCGATTCCTGCCAGCCCAGGATCTACGCGGAATCTGGTAATCCCGAAGAGCCGTTCGACGCGTCCGCCCAATTGACTGGAAATCGCTTCCGAGAGCAACGCCGAGGCGCCGGCAGTCCCTGAAGAAGCGTTGCCGCCCGATCGCAGTGTGGATTCAGAGGTCGTTTGTCCGAGCGCTAGCAAGGTGACGATGTCGTTGCCCGGGAGCGGCGGATCGGAACGATACGCCAGGCTCATCTTGCTCGACTGTCCTGTAAAGTTCAGCGTGATCTCGTATTGCTGAATGTTTGTCGTCGCTTCCACGTTGATCGTCGGATCGAGACGAAATGGATTCGCAAAATTCAAGTCTCCGCGAGTCACGCGATAGTGATTGTCTCGAAAATAGAGATCGCCCGACAAAACATGAATGTGCCCCAACAGAATCGGGTGCTCCGCAGTTCCCCGCACCCGCAAACCTGCTTCCGCTTCCAGGTGTGCTCCCGGCCACTCCATCCGGGCATCCGGCGTTGAGCTGGCTTCGACGTCAAACTGCAAATTCCGCAGGAACGCACTGCTGGTGCCGCCAGTATCCTTGGTTGAAACGAGGTTGCCCATTGACTCCAATCCCTCATTGAGGTTCACGCGCTGGATCAAAACTTTGCCCGACAGCAGCCCGCTATCCAGCGTTCCGGACAACCGCAACTGCCCGCCGAGAAGCCAACTCAATCCTTCTGGATACCGAATGCGCAACCGGTCGGTCCTTGCAGAAATGTCGTAGCGCAACGGCCGCTCCGAATAGTTTACCGTTCCGCTCAAATTCAGAATTCCTCCACCCGCTTCCCCAGTCACGTTTTCAAAAAACAACCGGTTTGCATCAAACACCAGATCACCTTGTACCTTGCTGAGGCCGGTCGGAAAATCGGCGGATCGCGCCGAGGCGTCCAGCAATTTCATGCGGCCGACAATGCGAGGCCTGTCGAGGGTTCCGTCAACGGAAGCGTTCATTTCCACGTGGCCGTTCACATCGATCCCCGGGAGATACGCGCTCAGCAACCGCAAATCCAGTGAACCATTCAGTTTCATTCCGAGCGCGCGTTTACCGGTAAACTGTACCTGGCCGCTAAGGTCTACGTTGGTGGCCGCGCCCTCTAACGTGGCGCTCAGAATTTTCAGGCTATCTCGTGTCGAGGTCAGATGAATTGGCCCGGAATTTTCTAACTGCACGTTTTCGTAATTCAGAATCAGCTTCGTGAAATTTCCATCAACTACAATACCCTCGGGATGTTGTAGGTCCCCGCTGACGGTAATTTCCCCGACGGCCGCGCCATGCCCGGAGAATTTTTCAAGATGCAGAGCCGTCAGCAAGTAGGGATCCAGATTTATATCCTGAATGCCGATCCGTCCGTTCACCGGCATTGGCTCGAGCAATCCCAACTTCACGCTGCCGGAAATTCCTCCCGTGCTCATCGCCGATCTGACTTTGAGACTCGCTTCCCTTCCATCGGAGTTTAATTCTCCGTCGATACTTCCGATCACTTCCCCTGCGACCTTTAAATCGACAACCCGGAACGTTCCTTCCGCCGAAGGTCGCGCCACGGGACCGCTCGATTTCAGGCGGAAGGTAATCTGGCCGCCAATCGGCAATCCCGCCGATTTGATGCCCCTGAAGTTCTCAAGCGGAAGAGAAGCTCCCACCAGTTCCGTGGTTAGTGATCTGTCGGCGAACCGGTAGGCAACGTTTCCCGTCACAATGCCAGCCCCACTCCGTTCCGTCCCAGGCTCAAAAAATCGTAACTCTGCGTTTGAAAGCCTTACTTCGTCTGGCCGCAGATTCAGTTGGCCGCGCAGTCGATTGAAATACACGCTATAGGCTTCACCTTCCGCCAAATCGAAATTGCCGGTCAGCGCGGGTTCCGCGCGCGTTCCTTGCCCCCTAAATTGTCCGGTCAGAAACCCGTGCAAGGGATAGTTCACCCTTGCCAGTTGTTCCAAACCTTCCAGCGGTACTTTCTCCAAGTTAATTTCACTCGACCACTTGCTATCCGGCCTAAATTCCCAATCGTCCAGTTCCATCTCGCCGTCAATGGCCGCCTTCATCAGTCCGCGGGTGGCCCGTCCGTGCGTGATCTTGAGCGCTTCTGGTGAGAAACTCATCTCTCCCTCGAGCAAATCGATCTGCACACTGGCGTATCGGAAGTTCTCACCGCGGAAGCGCCCTTCAAACGTTGCTCCGCTCGATCGGCCGGTGATGCTTCCGTCCCACTCTAGAGAACCTGCATACCTCGGTTGCGATTGGGCGCTACCCGGTTTATCGCCGGAGATTGCGTGGATGAAATCGCTCCAGTTTTCGAGCGAGCCGACTTTCAGATGAACATCGATCGCAGTACCATTCGGTGCAAGAACACCTTTCAGAGTTCCGCGTGAGCTAGGTGTCTCAAATTCAAATCCTTGGATCTCCAAAGAGCTTGCCGCGTCCTTGTAATGCATTTTCCAGTCACCGTGTAAGGGTAGATGACCGGGTTTGAGTTCCTCTGGATCATCAAATCGCACCGCGGCAGTTATGTCAAAATCCTTAAAATTGTCGTGCCAAGTCTCGACCGTATCCGCACTCAGCACCGAATCCCAATGCAGAGCATCAATCGGAAATCCTTGGTGATCGATCGCCGGGGTAACTTCGGAAAGCCGCACATCCTGCACTCTTGTTTCCGCGCGGAATTGTAACCCGTCATACTTCATCGTGACGCGCCCCTTCACGCTCCCCCCGAGCGCGTATCCGGCAAAGTCCGGCAGAACCACCTGCTTTTCATCGAGCGTATAACTCGAGCGGGCCATAAGATTTGCGGAGTGGAAATCCGGAAACTGCAGGGTAACGTTATCACCGGCAAACCCGCCTCTGCCCTGAACCTTTCCCGGGCCGATGGTCCCCTCACCCCGCAAATCGATTCTTCCCAAAGGTACTTCTGGGGTGAGAAACGCCTCGCGTATATCGAGCAAGTCGAGCCACGCGCGGTAACGGTAGGTGAACAGAGGTACTTCCAGATTTGGCATTTCCGCTTGCAGGTCCAGGTGCGACCGACCGACGTCCACAATCGCTTGCTCGATCGTTAGCCCTTCTTTGCCCAGTGAGAACTTTGCGGAAAAGTTCGCGGGAATCGGCAGATCCTTTTTTCGCCCGAATTCCACAGAATCCCAATTGAACATCCCCAGATACAATGGATTCCCGGGCGTGCCTGCCAGGGTAATGTCGAGCCCCAGATCCCGCCCCTCAACGGCAATCAGTGACTTCACGTTGTTGTACAACAACTCCCCATTCTTGATCTCTACATGCCCCACGCGCAGATCAAGCAACGTTTCCCCTAGTGGTTGGTTCCATTTGGTCCCACGCTTGATCGTCGGGAGGTTGTTGCTGCCATTTTTCTCGACCCGGATATGCACACGCGGCCGTTCCACAAGCAGTTCCCCTAAGGAAACCTTCCGCCCCCAAAACGAATCCACTCGCAAACCAATTTTGGCTTGTTCTACACTCACCAATGGTTCGGTATCGTTTGGCTCCGTGCCGTGGATCACCAGACCGTTTACCGTAGCATCGAGTGAAAACCATCCGACCGAAACCGTGCGAATCTCCACGTGCCCGCCCGTCAGCGATTCCAAACGATCGATCAAGGCGCGCCGCAACAGTGGATTCGCGAGCCCGCTGCCCACGGCAATAACGGCCAGTGCCAGCGCCAGGATGCTCCATGTCCCCAGTACCCACAACAGATGCTCCAACCACCTTATTTTTTGCCGGCGGGACTCTTTGCTCACTTTCCTCCCTCCTCGAGCAGATTGTCCACGCGGACGCGCGTCCGGCTTTCGCTCAACCACTTCTCTGCTTGTTCGTTGATTGCCCGTTGAACCAGCGCTTCTTGGATAAAATCACGCGACGCTTCAAGGCTCGGGGGCGCTTGCCCCCGCGAGCGGGCTCTTGGAACCACGCGAGTCTGATAAAAGTCCTCGATGTCTTTATCGTCGATTTGGATCGCCGGGCGGAATCGGGTATCGAGATAATTGCTCAGATAAAGCTGTGACCTGGTCATTTTGCGCAGATCTTCTTCAGACAGTCCGCTCTGTTTTCTTCGTTCTTCGAACTCCTCCGCTGAAGAAAACGATCGTCTCAGCCGGGCTAAGCTCTTATCCACATCTTCTTCCGTTGGCTGCGCGATCCGCGAAACCGTCGCTTCATTCCTCACAATCCATTGGTCGATCAATAGATCCAGAAGCTTGCTGTCGCTTTCCGATTTTCCGTCCAGAAACATTTGGTAGTGACTGAGTTGCCGCAAATCGCTCAGCAGAATCACATCGTTCTCGATCCGTGCCACAATCCGGTCCACCACTTCTTGCGCGCAGATTCCGCGGCCCATCGCAAGCAGTAGGGTTAGCAGCAAAATGGGTGAGTATTTTCGCATTAGAAACTCGATCCAAGATTGAAAAAGATTTGGAAGTGCGGCAGGTGCGTGCCTTGTTGGCAAAACACCGCTGAATTTTTGCAAGGAATAACGATCTCCGGCCGATTGATTTGGTAGCCTAGATCAATTCGAATCGGACCGACCGGTGTGGCGTACCGCAAGCCGAATCCCAAGGTGTGAGAGAAATAGTTCAGCTCGTTTGTGCAGTTATACACGCAGTGTTGTGGATTGAATCGGCTGAAGGGCAAGCCCGGATACGCAGGCTCAAAGACTGGCTCGGGCGGAGACCACCGGAACGTCATCCGGCTCAGACGGCTATAGGCGTTCCCACCGTCATAAAAAAAAGCGCCGCCCAATCCAGAAGGCACGAACGGTACCTTCAGAGGAAACCGCAACTCCTGATTGATTACCAATAACGCTTGTCCACCCACCGGGAAGCCGGAAATGGAATCGCGCGGTCCAGCCTGGTTTAAGGCAAATCCGCGCAGGTTTGCTCCGCCTCCGCTGAAAAACCGCTCGGGCAGTGGGATGACTTGCGGTGGCGGTGTGGTCGTCTGTGCTGGAAATGTTAACGAAACGGTGCTGGCATACGGCTCGAGGATTCCCAGTCGAATCGACCGGGCATAATTCCAATTTCGAGTGATCGGAGTATAGCTGGAGTTCTGAAAAAACAGCCGCAGAAAACTTGCGCTGCTGCCGATCGCCGTTCCGGCAACACCAAAATCGGCGCTCGTCAGAGTTCCTTTTGTGGCGTCGGCCGGGTTGTTCCGGGTATCCCGGAACCACGTCCCGCTGAACTCAGAAACCAGGGTCGGCTGATTGAACAAGGGAATTTCATCGGAAGGAATATTCAGATTGCTGACGGTAACTTTTCGAAATGCGTAGCGAAACAGAAATGTGGTCCGGTTCGAATATTGCTCCGTGAGCTGCAGATTTCCTTCGTACTTCACTTCAGAGAAAGTGTTGATGTCCTGCGTTTTTTCCACGTAAGCCGTGGTCTGCAGACTCCATTTGGAGCTATTGAAGGTATCGGGCAAGGAATACACCAGCAATGCGCGGCCCTGAATCGTGCTGCCGCGCAATTTGAAGGAAAGCGAATCGGCTCGCCCGGTAAGATTTTGTTTGGAAAGTTCCAGAATTCCTCGTGGCGCGGCCTCTAGCTCACCCCCCGTCGGATTACTGGTACTCGCCAGGCGCTGCACTTCAAATCCCCCACCATAGGCGATGGTGTAGCGTTTGGCTTCCTCTACCAGCACCACGACATCCTTATCGGGGTCGCTTCCGCTGGCATTTTGTGGCTCGATGGTTACCCGGTTGAAAATTCCCAAGTTGTACAGCTTTTGCTGCGATTCGACGACGTCCCCTTCACGAAGCGGCTGATCTGGCTTGACCTTTACATCTCGCTGTATCACGTGTGGCCGCGTGTGACTGTAACCAGTCAAGAAAACGCGCTTCGTTCGTATCTGCGATCCTTCGACGATCTTATAGACCAGCTTCACCGGCTCCGCCCGCGGAATGCCGGCGGGCCCCGCGGCAGCCTGCGCGTTTTCTTTCTCCTCTTCCTCTGTTTTTATTGCCGGGGTTTCGCCGCTTTCTGGTCTATCGGTCTCGGCCGTGTAGGTGAACGAGGCATTCGGGAATCCATCGTTAAAATAAAGCGCCAGGATATTGTCCCGGTCGCTGGCCACGTTGATCTCTGAATACGGCTGCCCTGGTGAGGATCCCACCACGCTGCGAATTTCCTCCTCAGAGATCGCTTTCATCCCTTCGATCTGCAAACTGGAAACCAGCGTCTGCTTTCCTTCATCGATCACAAATCGAATGACTAGATCGCCGGTCTTGCCATCAAAATCATCTAGAACTTTTCCTTCGACCTTTGCCGACAGAAATCCGTTGGCACCATACAAACTCTTCATCGACGCCACATCATTGTCGAGCAATCGTCGACTGAATTTTGGCCGCACGGCCCAGGAACTGGGTACGATCGTCAGTCGGTTTCGCAACAGGGCGTCACTGAAATAGTGATTTCCCGCGAACTCGATGCGCAGCAGTTTGTGCCGCGGTCCGCGATCGACCGTATAGGTGATGGTTTGCTCTGAGCCCTTCCATCCCGTCTTGCTTCCTACCCGCTCACCTTCTGTCGTGCTGTAGTTCACGCTGGCGTCAAAGTAGCCTTCCCGCTCTAATCGCTCCCGAAGGTTTCGCTTTCCTTCTTCCAACAGATCGGTGTCCACCGAACCTTCCTGATAGATGGGCACCAGCTTCTTCAATTGATCTTTTGAGAATTTTGCTCCATCTACCTGGATCCGCACCCGAGGACCTTCGGTCACCTCCAAAGTGAGCGGAATGGTATTTTCCCCCGCATCGTATTCGCCCCGCCGAACGGAGACCCGCCCGCTCAAGTGCCCTTTCTTTTCGAGAAATTTGCGTATGCGCTCCTCTCCCGACCTCACCCTTGCGATGGTCAGCTCCCGCCCACGATTCATTTTGAATCGGGAAAGCAGATAGCCGTCGGCATATTCCGTATTGTTCAGCAGATCTATTTTGCTCAAACGCACCCGCGCACCGGAAACCACGTGGGCGATGATATCGATCTGATGCGTGTCTCGATTCACGTGATTTTCAAGCTTGATCTTTGCTTGGTATAACCCCTCTTCGCGCAGCGTATCCTCGAGCCGCGTGACGGCCTCTGTGACCTCGCTTTGGTGATAGGTCTGCCCGAGCGACAGCTGCATTGCCGCCGCTGCCGACGACTCGGTCGGCGGCGCGATAACGCCCTCAATGATCACTTGGTTGATATAAAGATTTTCCTCGGCAACGAAATCCAGCCGCACCCCGCCCGCTTCGGGATAGAGAATCGCCCGCAGGTTTGCGAAATCCCCGGTCTGGTATAAAACGCGAAGGCTTTCTGCAACCTGGTCCGGACTGAGCGGCTTACCCGGCTCCACGGCAATTCCCGGCGGAAGCCTCAGCACCGCGCCATCTTCCTTCACCAAACGGACTTCGATGACATTGGCTCCCGCGGGAGTTTCTTTTTCTTGGGGACGGTCTGCTCGGGCGAACAAACTCCGAGCTCCGAAGAGTGATCCAAGGAGCAGAAGAACCCGTAACCCATTGTCCCAGCCTGATTTCATCCGTATCTATACTCAGACGAAGCGTAGCATAGGCGCGTTGCTTCTTCGGCTGCCTCTAGCGCTATTATGGTTATTAGGAAACTCTACTTTACGTGACGGACTCCCTCCATGAAAAATACTCGCGCCAAATGCTCTTCCGGGGTATTGGCCCCCACGGGCAGCAGCGCTTGCTGGCCTCCCGTGTGGTCATTATTGGTTGTGGGGCGATCGGTGCCGCGACCGCCAACCTCCTGGTGCGAGCGGGCGTAGGCCAGGTGCGCTTGATCGACCGCGATTTCGTCGAGCCATCCAATCTGCAACGGCAAACCCTGTTTGAGGAGTCGGATGCTCGGGACTCCTTACCAAAGGCTCTAGCCGCCCAACGCAAGCTTCGCGCCATCAATTCCGATATCCAGGTGGAAGGCTTCGTTGCTGACCTCAACCCGAGCAACGCCACCGAGTTGCTAAGCGGTTTTCCCTTGATTCTAGATGGTACCGACAACTTTGAAACCCGCTTTCTCATTAACGATTTTGCGGTCTCATCAGGCACCCCTTGGATCTATGCTGCGGCCGTTTCAAGCTACGGCGTGAGCCTGACCATTCGCCCGGGCCACTCCGCTTGCCTGGCCTGCTTGCTCGATTCTTCTTGGGGAATTGGTTTCGAAGATACCTGCGAAACGATCGGAATTCTCGGCCCGGCAGTAAATTTGATCGCCTCGCTGCAATCGACAGAAGCCATCAAATTCCTCTCCGGCCAGGAAGAATCATGCCATGGGCGCTTGCTCTCTTGTGACGTGTGGTCTGGCCGTTTCCAATCGATTGTTCCGCCGCGAAACCCGCAATGTCGAGCCTGTGCTCGCCGCGATTTCTCGTACCTCGCCGGCCAAGCGCAACCCCATATTACCCTGTGCGGGCGGGATTCCGTGCAGATCCACGAGCGCCATCGGGAGCTCGATTTGCCCGCGCTCGAGCGGCACCTCGGCGCCACGGTCAGGGATCTGCGGCAGAATGGATTTCTCTTGCGTTTCCGCGTCCCCCCCTACGAAATGACTGTTTTCCCCGATGGACGCGCCATAATCAAAGGCACGACCGATCCTGCCGTCGCCCGCTCGCTCTATGCAAAATATCTTGGCGCTTAATCCCAGTGGGGTGCCGTAGCCCGGCCGATCTGACACCGTCCCGCATGGCACTGCTCTGGAGTTGCTGCTGTTTGCTTGAACGACAGCAGGATGCCAAACCTCTAGAGGCGCTTAGCGGTAAATCCCGCCGCGGCCCGAGGGCGTTCGCATCGAAGCTCTATCGAGGTTCTCCCGCAAATTCATCAACGTCAAAAACGTGCTGAGTACCCGCGCTTTTAAATCGTCCGTCAAATGCAATCCGCTGGTCGCCACGCGCGCCAGTTTTTCCCCATTCTCGGTAATGAAACTCATGATCTCCCGATGCCGCTCATGGGCCGTATTGCCCAGTGCCGTTTCCCGCCGCATTTCCGCGCAGCTGGCTTCAAGCGACAGGGTGAAATGCAGGATACAAAGCCGCCGCTCGGCCAGAGCGGCAGGCACGTCGTGTTTGCATCCTGAAATGTGGCAAGGTTCATTCATGGTCGAAAAAAGGTGATGGCTGATAGGTAACATTCCCAGTGCAGAAAATCCAGCAGTATCCTCAGGATGCCGCGAATTGTGCATTACAGGCCACCTGTCCTTCTGTCCACGGGGGCCCCGGCATGACGGCCATTTCCTAAATCTAGGCGCGTATTGTGTTTTGGCCTCGGCCTGCCGCAACCGGAATGCGCGCAAGAATTCTATTTACCGGGGCGAGACGATCCTGTATAAATATGCGGTTGGGTGAATAGAATATACAAATGAGCGCTACCAAGACATTTCGCCACGGACAGATTCTTCGGTTGATTGCCGCCGGAGGTGTCGGCAATCAGGAAGAGTTGCGCCGCCGCCTGGCTCAGCAGAAGCTGCGCGTCACCCAGGCCACGCTCTCTCGCGATCTTCAGGAATTAAAGATGGCCAAAACGGTCGAAGGGTACAAACTGGCGACCGCTCTTACGGAAGATGTCAGCACGGTCCCACCTTTGACTCGCGCCTTGCGCGAATTTTTGCTCGATCTTCGCGCTGCCGAAAATTTACTGGTTCTCAAAACGCCTCCGAGCGGCGCTCAGCCCTTGGCCGCTGCCGTCGATGGCGCTCGCTTTTCGGAAATTGCCGGGACCATCGCAGGCGACGATACCGTCCTGATCATCACGCCCAATCGCAAGACCCGCGAATCTTTGCAAAAGAAAATCGAAGCGCAAGTGCGATGAGAGACCCCCGAGTCATTGCCGTCATTGGTGTCACTGGTTACACCGGCTTTGAGCTGGCTACGCTACTTGTGCGCCATCCTGAACTTCTGCGCCCCACCTTTTATCTCCGCGAAACGAATCACGCTCATTGTCTAACGGAGCTGTTTCCCCAATTGCGCGGTCGCGGCGAAGCCCCCGTTCAGGAGCTTTCTATCGAGACCATTCTTCAAAGCTCGGCGGGTACGGCTTTTCTGGCCACGCCGCATGAAGTCTCCGCGGAACTTGCCCCGCAATTGCTCGACGCGGGTTTGCGCGTGATTGATCTGAGCGGAGCGTTTCGCTTCCGATCGCCCGAAACGTTTTCTTCCTGGTATAAGCTCGCGGCACCCGAGGCCTCGCGTTTGCGCGAAGCAGTCTACGGATTACCTGAACTGTTCGCTTCGAGGATTGCCGAAGCAAAATTGGTTGCCAATCCCGGCTGCTACGCGACCAGCGTGATTCTTGCTCTTCGCCCACTCGGAGAAGCGGGGTTGCTCGCGTCGGCAGAATCGATCGTCTGCGATTGCAAATCCGGCGCAAGCGGCGCAGGCCGAGAGCCCCGTCGCGATCTGAACTTCGTCGAAGTCGACCAAAACCTTCGCGCCTATAACCTGTTCTCGCACCGCCACACTCCGGAAATTCTTGAACATTCGGGCGTTTCCGAATCTCAGCTGGTTTTCACCACGCATCTGCTTCCTGTCGCCCGCGGAATTTTTTCGACCATCTATGTCACCTTGCCCGCGCCAGAAACTCCCGAGTCCGTCGAGGCCGTCTACCGTAGTTTCTTCAGAAACTCCCCGATGGTGCGCATCTGGCCTGCCGGGACGATCCCGGAGTTGCAGCACGTCGTCAAAACGAATTTCTGCGATATCGGTTTTGCCCTGGACTCCGCGGGCCAGCGACTGATCGTCGTTTCCTGCCTCGACAATCTCGGCAAAGGCGCGGCCGGGCAAGCGGTACAAAACTTGAATTTAATGCTGGGAAGGAAGGAGCAAACGGGCTTGCTATGAAAATGGTAGTTAAATTCGCGGGTGCACTGCTGGAAGAACCGCAACTGGTCAAAGAGCTCGCCGGCCACATCGCCAAACTGGCCGGGCATGGCCATCAAATTCTGGTGGTCCATGGCGGCGGCAGACTCTTCACGGAAACTCTCAAGCGCTTGGGCATCGAAAGTAAATTTGTCAGTGGCCTCCGGCTTACCGATTGTGAAACTCGCGATGTGGCCGTCATGGTTTTCGCTGGCTTGCTCAACAAACGTCTGGCCGCCGCGATTTCTGCCGCTGGTCATCCCGCAATCGGAGTTAGTGCTGGCGATGCCAATTGCTTTCGCGCTGCGCCGCTGGTTCACAATGACATCGAAGGCAGCCTCGGTTTTGTCGGCTATCTTACTGGCGTCAACCTTTCCCTGCTCGAATCTTTCTGGCGCGAAGGACTTCTTCCCGTCGCTGCTTGTCTCGGTCAGGCCGCCGACGGCGAACTCTACAACATCAACGCCGATCACATGGCTGCCGCCTGCGCGGAATTCATTGCTGCCGACCACCTTGTCTATCTCACCGATGTCGCCGGTGTCCTCGATGGCGATAAAGTGTTGTCGGCCATTGCCTCGGACGAAATCAATGGCTTGATCGATTCAGGCGTCGTTTCTGGCGGCATGGTCCTCAAATTGGAAGCCGCAAAGCGCGCGCTCGGCGGAGGAGTTAGCGAGGTCCGCATCGTGGGTGGAAATGGCGCGGCTCGGGCCCTCGATCCGGAGTTGTTTGCCACTGCTCGGAATGAAAAAGTCTTTTCCGAGCTACCCGGTACCCGCGTCGTGAAAGTTGCACTTCCGACCGACAACGCCGCCCTGGCCGCAGTTTAGTTTTGAAGGAGAATATAGAAATGACCGCAACACTCGCACTTCCTGTCGCGATCGCCAAGGATCTGCTCACCGGAGCGGAGTGGTCCCCCGTAGACGCCCGCGATCTTTTGCAACGCACCAGCGATATCAAAGCACGCCCAGGGCGCTATGCCGCCGCTCTACGGGGCAAGCATCTCGCTCTTATTTTTGAGAAGCCATCCCTGCGCACCCGGGTCACCTTTGAAGTCGGTATCCAGAGCATGGGCGGCAATGTCGTGTTTCTCGACCACACCCAAGCCCGTTTGGGCGAACGCGAATCGATTCCCGATGTCGCCCGCAATCTCGAACGTTGGGTGCAGGGCATCGTCGCGCGGGTCTACCAGCAGCATGTTCTGGACGAAATGGCTGCTTCCATCTCCATCCCGGTCGTCAACGCTCTCAGCGACCGTTTTCATCCCTGCCAGGCTTTGGCCGATTTTTTCACACTTGAAGAAAAGTTCGGCTCGCTCAAGGGTTTCAAGCTTGCCTACGTCGGCGACGGTAACAATGTTTGCCATTCACTCATCTATCTCGCCGCCAGACTGGGTGTGCATCTGCGCATTGCGACGCCCGCTAATTACGCGCCGGCCGAAGACGTGCTTGCCGATGGCCGGCTGATGGCCAAACACACAAAAGCTCGCATCGAACTTTTCACCAATCCCCAAGAAGCTGTTCACAATGCGCAAGCCGTCTACACCGATGCTTGGACCAGTATGGGTTTTGAGGCCGAAGAAAAAATTCGGTACGCCGTCTTCAAGCCGTATCAGGTCAATCGCAAATTGATGGATCACGCTGCCAAAGGTGCTGTCTTCATGCACTGCCTTCCGGCTCATCGCGGCGCCGAAGTCACCGACGAAATTCTCGATGCCCAGTCATCGATCGTCCTGGACCAATCCGAGAATCGCATGTACGTCCAGAAAGCCATCTTGCATGCCCTCTACTCTTGAGATGCTCAAGTTGCCTGGGGAGCTCACAACCACTCGCCCTTCCAGCGGAAAGCGGACGCACGCGGTCCCCACGCGTCTCTGCGGTATCTTTTCCTTTTTAGTCAAAGATTCACAAAGTTCTGTTTAACTAAATTTCAGGAGATCAACCATTGATTGAGCAGCGTCAGAAACCTAAAAAAGTTGTTCTCGCCTATTCCGGAGGTCTCGATACCTCCATCATCATTACCTGGCTCAAGGAAAATTACGGTTGTGAAGTCATCGCCATGATCGGTGACCTTGGCCAGCAGGAAGACCTCGAAGCGGCTCGCAAAAAGGCCGTGGCCACCGGCGCTTCCGCCGTTTACGTTGAGGATCTTCGCGAACAATTCATCCGCGATTACATCTGGCCCACGTTGCGTGCCGGGGCTGTCTACGAACACACCTATTTGTTGGGGACCTCGATGGCGCGCCCCATTTTGGGCAAGCGCCAGGCAGAACTCGCGCTGAAGCTTGGCGCTGACGCTTTGTCCCACGGCTGTACCGGTAAAGGCAACGATCAGGTGCGCTTTGAACTGGCCTACAAAGCCATTGCGCCCGATCTGCAAATTATCGCTCCCTGGCGCGAATGGGATATCGATTCTCGCGAAGACGCCATCGCCTATGCCGACAAGCACAGAATCCCTGTGGAACAGAGCAACAAAAATATTTATAGCCGCGACCGCAACATCTGGCACCTCAGCCACGAAGGCGGCGAACTGGAAGATCCCGCCAATGCTCCGAGTGAAGACATGTGGCAATGGGTCGTCTCTCCCGATGAGGCTCCGGAGCAACCGGAAGAAGTGGAAATCGGGTTTCTAGCCGGCACTCCCGTCTCTGTAAATGGTAGAAATCTTGGCCCCATCGAACTTCTAGAGGCCCTAAACGAAATCGCCGCTAGAAACGGCGTTGGCCGTACCGAGCTTGTCGAAAATCGGCTGGTCGGAATGAAGTCCCGCGGCGCCTACGAAACTCCCGGCGGAACACTGCTCGTCATGGCCCATCGGGAACTGGAACGCCTCACGATCGACCGCGAAACCGCCCACTTCGCGCAAACCCTGGCAGTTCGCTACGCCGATCTGGTCTACAACGGTTTGTGGTTTACCTCGTTGCGCGAAGCCCTGGATGGCTTTTTCAACGTCGCCCAGCAACGCGTCACAGGTTCGGTCGGTCTGAAACTCTGGAAGGGCACGCTCAATGTTACCAAGCGTCTCTCTCCCTATTCGCTCTATCGCGCAGACCTCGCCAGCTTCACTATGGGTCGGTACAATCCGAAGGACGCCGAGGGCTTTATCAATTTGTTCTCGCTTCCCGTCACCATGCGGCCCCGCGCCAAAGCAGGCACCCAGAATTCCTAGATTCGCGGGTTTGCTGCGTCGCACGATTTGAACTCTTCACAGAAACCGAGATTGCAATGACAGATCGCAAGGACGATCGTTTATGGGGAGGACGCTTTCGGAACGCGCCAGACGCGGGCTTTTACGCGTTTCAGCGCTCCTTCTCCTTTGACCGGCGCTTCCTTCCGTTCCAGCTGGACGTTGACCGCGCGTGGGCCAGAGCCCTTCGCGGCGCCCAAGTTCTGACCGAACAGGAATTGCGCCAGATCCTCGGGGCGCTTGAGGATATCAGCGAACGCCTCAATGGTGATCCCGCTTGGGTCGAGAAATTCGGCGCTGAAGTCGAAGATGTGCATCACTTCGCCGAAAAAGCCGTCGTCGACGCGCTCGGTCCCGTTGGCTGGAAGCTGTATACTGGCCGCAGCCGCAATGAACTCGTCTCTACCGAGTTCCGTATGTTCGTCGCCGACTCGGGCAAGCAGATTCTGAGCGGTCTGGTCGACTTTCTTCGCGTTTTTATCGAGCAGGCGAAAAGTTGCCTGCACATCCCCATGGCTGGGATGACCCACATGCAGTTCGCTCAACCCATTCTGCTGTCCCATTTTCTTCTCGCTCATGCCGAAGCTTTTTATCGAGATTGTTCGCGCGTGCGAAATGCCGTCAGCTGTGCCGATGCTTGCCCCATGGGCTCGGGCGCCCTCGCCGGTTGCGCATTCCCCATCGATCGCCTGGCCATTGCCAAAGACCTCGGTTTTTCCCAGATCACAACCAACAGTCTTGACGCCGTAAGCGATCGCGACTTCGCCCTCGATTATCTCTTTGCGCTTTCTACCATCGCCACGCACCTCTCGCGCCTCGCCGAAGACTTCGTTCTTTTCGCTTCGCAGCCTTTTTCTTACGTCATTCTCCCTGACGAATTTTCCACCGGCAGCAGCCTCATGCCGCAGAAGAAAAATCCCGATTCCTGGGAACTGATCCGCGGCAAAACCGGCCGCGTCATTTCCTCGCTTTTCACTTTGCTCACCGTCCTTAAAGGCCTGCCCAGCAGTTATCAGCGCGATTTGCAGGAAGACAAGGAATCTCTGTTTCTAGCTTTCGATCAGATCCAGAGCATGCTGCTTGTCGCTGCTGGTGCTCTAGCCGCAACAAGATTCCGTGAAGATCGCCTGCGCCAAGCTGCCGATGATCCCGCTCTGCTGGCAACGGAAGCCGCAGATTACCTGGTACGCGCTGGTACGCCGTTTCGCGAAGCGCACGATCTGGTCGGCAAACTGCTGCGCGAAGCCGAAAATCAAGGAGTTGCTTGGACCAAGCTTTCCCCCACCGACGCGCGCAAAATCTCGCCACTCTTTGACCAGGAGTTTTTCAGCAACCTGCCAACGCTCGAATCGGCCATTGCCTTCAAAGCAGTTCCCGGAGGCACTTCAGAAAATTCTGTTCGTTCGGCCATCGCTCAGTTCGAACAAAGACTCCACAAACTTGCCAGCAACGAGCCATGAACCACAAAGTATTTACGTTAACGATGGGGGCATCCGCATGAAGCTTGCTCTTTCCGAATCTGCCCTGCCGCGTGGCTTCCGTTTTTCCGCCACTGCCTGCGGTCTGAAAAAAACCGGTGCGCTCGATCTCGCCCTGCTTGCTAGCGACGTTCCGGCTTCCGCTGCCGCCGTCTTCACGCAAAATCTCGTCGTTGCCGCGCCGGTAACCGTTTCAAAGGCCCACTTGCGCGCCTCAAAAGGGTGCATGCGCGCGGTCATTATCAACGCCGGCAACGCGAACTGCGCGACGGGAACTGTCGGCTATGAGGCTTCCGTGAAAACCACGGAAGACACCGCGCGCCAACTCCATTGCCAGCCTCGCGAAATATTCGTTTGCTCCACCGGTGTCATCGGTGTCCCGCTCCCCACTGAAAAAATTCTTCGCGCACTTCCCGGAGTCGCGCGCAACCGCCGCCCCTCCGCACGTTCTTTCGCGGAACTCTCGCTAGCCATCTGCACCACCGATACGGTTCCCAAAACGGCGTCCACTTGGTTTTCGATGGCGCGCAAACGTGTCCACCTGGTGGGCTGTGCCAAAGGGGCTGGCATGATTCACCCCCAGATGGCCACCACGCTCGCCTTCGTTGCCACCGACGCCCATATTTCTCCCGCACTTCTGCAAAAAACTCTTCAGGACGTAATCAAGGGCACCTTCAACTCGATTAGCATCGACGGCGACACTTCCACCAACGACACGCTCATCGTTTTGGCAAATGGTGCTGCAGGCACGCCTGCGATTCAAGCAAACACCAGGGCGCATCGCGCTTTCCGCAAAGCCCTCGAGGAACTCTGTCACTCGCTTGCACTGCAAATCGTCGCCGACGGCGAAGGAGCCCAACGGGTCATCGAAATCGAGGTCCGCGGCGCGGGCACGGAAGCCGGCGCCCGCAAAATTGCCCAGACCATCGCCACTTCCCCACTCGTTAAAACCGCATTCGCCGGTGGCGATCCCAATTGGGGGCGCATCTTTGCGGCCGCTGGCCGCGCCGGAGTGAAGTTCGATCCCCATCGCGTCGACATCCATATGGCGGGCATCCCGGTTTTGCGCCGCGGTCAGCCTCTCGATTTCAATGAACGCGCCGCCAGCAATCGCCTCCTTGAACCGCACGTCCTCCTCGTTGTGGATCTTCACCGAGGCCGCGCCTCGGCCCGCTTCTGGACCTGCGACCTCACCGCCGAATACGTCCGCATCAACGCCAGCTACCGCACCTAAATTCCGCCGAGGGCTTTGGCTCCGCCAGCTCAGTTCTTTCTTACGTTTCTACCCCTGCGGGACTCTTTTTCCGCTCCCTCGCCTACTCCCTCCACTTCCAGCTCGCGTACTGCTCGCGGAGGGTCGTCTTCTTGAATTTACCCACGCTGGTCTTCGGAATCGTCTCGACAAACACAAATTCATCCGGCATCTGCCACCCGGCAAAATCTTTCGCCAGAAATTCCCGGATCTCCTGCTTACTGGCGTTGGCTCCCTGTTTGAGCACCAGCAATGCCAACGGCCTCTCTTGCCACCTCGGATGTGGCACACCCACGACACACGCTTCACGTATCGCAGGATGTCCCATGAGCGCATTCTCCAAGTCCACGGAACTGATCCACTCCCCTCCAGACTTCACCAAATCCTTCGAGCGATCCACAATCTTCAGAATTCCTTCCGGATCGATCGTTCCCATATCGCCTGTCCGAAACCATCCGTCTTTGCTCCATTTCTCCGCCTGATCCGGTTCTCGATAATAGCTTCCGGCCACCCACGGCCCGCGCACTTCCACCTCTCCCACGGTTTCGCCATCCCAGGGCGCCTCCCCCTCGGGCCGCATGATTCGCAACTCGATCAAGGGCACCGGCCATCCCTGCTTGGCTCTTACCAGATACTTGCGCTCTTCTGACCAGTCTTGCATTCGTGATTTTAGATGGCCGGTTGTTGCCAGTGGTGAAGTTTCCGTTAATCCCCAGAGGTGCAGAATCCTAAGTCCGAATCGGTCCATTTTGCGCATTAATTCGAGCGGCGGCGCGGACCCTCCACTCACGATTCTCACCGGACGGTCGAAATGCCACCGTCCGGGATTTTTCTCAAGCTCCTCGAGAACGCTGATCCACACCGTCGGCACAGCATTTGCCGCCGTTACTTTTTCGCTGATCATCAAATCCAAAATCGCCGACGGCTCGACGTTAGGCCCCATCAACACCATCTTGGCCCCGGTCATCACCGCCGTGTACGGCACTCCCCAGGCATTGGCGTGAAACATCGGGGCCAGCGGCAGCAACACATCCTGATGGCTCACTGCGAATGTATCGACCATGGCCTCGGCCATCGAATGCAGCACCACGGATCGATGCGTGTAGACCACGCCCTTTGAAAACCCAGTGGTTCCTGAGGTAAAGCACATCGTCGCTCCGTCGGTCTCGGCAATTTTTGGATAGCAAAACTCGGAACTGCCCGTCGCTAGTACCTCTTCATAATTCGCGTAATTCCTCGGCACCGTTTCATATCCATAGGGCACCACAATGACCTTCTCGAATTTCACATCCTTCGCGAATTGTTCGTACACCGGCAGCAGCACGTCATCAATAATCAGAAACCGATCCTGAGCGTGATTGGCGATGTTGGCGATCTCCTGCGGGTGCAGCCGCAAATTCAATGTGTGTAGAATCGCCCCGCTGCAGGGCGCGCCAAAAAATACTTCGAGATGCCCGGCGTGGTTCCACATCATCGATGCCACGCGATCTCCAGGCTGGACTCCCAACTTGGTCAACGCCGACGCCAGCCGTTTGGCGCGTTCGTAAAGGGCGCCATAACTGGATCGCACGAGTGTGCGGTCCGGTTTACGAGAAATAATTTCGATCTTCGGAAACAGTTTTCCAGCGCGTTCCAGGAACTCTGGCAACACAAGCGAGTAGTCCATCATTGTGCCGTGCATGTCGATCTCTTTACGCAGGTGCCCCTCTAGCCGCATCCTATCACCGTTCCCGCTGCTGGGGGCGCGCTCGGTCTCTAAGCAACAGCAGGCACTTGCCTACAGTCTTTATCCTAGGCCGAGGACTGGTACTTCCCTCTTGCTCCCTCTCTACTAATTCTGGTTGCAAAAACAGCTTTTATTCGAGACCATGCACGAGACCACTGATCTGTACCTCCCGCTTCCGTGGCACCTTCTCCGGTCTGCCCCCCCAGCGGTCAAGGTCTCTCCAGTGCGCTCCGCAATCGTCATTCGGTTCCGGGCAGAAGGAGTCCGCAGGTGAAGAAGCTTTACGTCGGCAATCTTCCGTTCAATGCATCGGAAGAACAGCTGCAGGAGTGGTTTGGGCAAGTCGGTGTTAATCCCTCGGCGATAAGTTTGATTCGGGATCGTTTCACAGGACAGTCGCGCGGTTTCGCTTTCATCGAAATTACCAATGATGAAGAAGCCGATCGCGCCGTCACTTCCCTCAACGGTCAGAACTTCGGGGGCCGGAACTTGGTGGTGAATGAAGCACGACCGCAAACCGAGCGCTCGGGCGGCGGTGGTGGACGCGGTTTTAGCGGCGGCGGCGGTGGCGGACGCGGTGGTGATCGCGGTGGCCGTGGCGGCGGCGGTGGCCGTGGCGGAGACCGAGGTGATCGCGGCGGTGGCGGCGATCGCGGCAATCGCTGGTAACTGTCTTCGCTCTTTTTCTTCGCTCCAGTTTTTTCGTTAGGACAGGTTTGCGCCCGGAGTTTGTTCCCTTGCGCTTCAGGCGCGCGCTCCTTGACTCTTCCGCTCGACTTCGCTCCGTACATATTCACAGGGCTAAATTATTGTTCTAGCTAACGGAATTCTTTGATTGTAGTATGCGGCCGGTTTGGACTGGCGATCGTTTCGCTCCACGCTGCTCGCGGGCGCTTGCGTTTCGTCTCGGAATTCTTGTTCACCGAATTTCCTGCGGAACATTCTCTACGTTGCCGGATTTGAAACATCAGGCCAACTTTTCTTCTGCTTTCGCTTGGCTTAGGGTATATGAAGAGTGTCGATCATCGCTGCCAAACAAAGCGCTCGTGACGACGAATTCGGGTTTTTCCTGGTGAGGAACCTTCCCAGGACAAACCGCATCCTAAGGTTGGTTCGACTTTGCCTATGACTTCTGGCTGGCACAAACGCGATTGGAAACAATTCTACGAGCTGGCTCGCCGCCCGTGGCAGCGTCATCGTCCGCCTCGGCCCGTCTATCCCTCGGGAATGAACCGCGTCTTGCCCGCAGCGGGGTTCAGCTTGTCGGAACTAGACGATGCCGGAGTCGATCTCGATCTCGCCGAACGCTTGGGCCTTCCCGTCGACGCCGGCCGCATCGGCGCCTATGGCCCCAATGTCACCAGTCTCCGCGACTTCGTGCGCTCTTCGCGGAACCCGCTCTGATTTCGCGCGCTTGTTGCTCCACTTGCTCCACCATTCCTTTGGACACAACTCTCTATTCCACGTAAAATGGTGCTTCGGGACCCCGTAGATGGCCTCTCCCTTTCACATCCTTGGTGCACCTGTAGCCGGGCCCCCCGCCGACGCCCACCCCCGTCCGAACTGGCTCCGCGTTAAATTTTTTGGTGGCGAAAAGTATCATGAGCTGAAGCGCACCATGCGCACCCTCGGTCTGCACACCGTGTGCGAATCCGCCCGCTGCCCGAACATGGGGGAATGCTGGGAACACGGTACCGCCACTTTTATGATCTTGGGGGATATCTGCACCCGTGCCTGTGGTTTTTGCGCGGTTCCCTCTGGCAAGCCAGTCGGTCCTCCTGACGAAGAAGAACCCCATCGCGTTGCCGAGGCCGCCGCCCGCATGAAGCTCCGCTACGCTGTCGTCACCAGCGTCAATCGAGACGATCAACCGGATGGTGGGGCGCGCATCTTCGCTCGTACCATTCAGGAGATCCGCAACCGGGTACCCGGCTGCAAGGTTGAAGTCCTAATCCCGGATTTTCGCGGCGATTGGGACGCCCTCCACACCGTACTCGCCGTGAAGCCAGACGTCCTCAACCACAACACCGAGACCGTCCCGCGCCTCTATCGCCAGGTCCGCAAAGGCGCCTTCTACGAGCGCTCTCTCGAACTACTCTCACGCGCGAAAAAAATGCATCCGGACATTCCGACCAAGACCGGCCTCATGCTGGGACTCGGCGAAGAAAAAGACGAAGTCCTCAGGACCATGCAGGATCTCGCCCGGCAAGCGACCGACATCCTGACCCTCGGACAGTATCTCCAACCGACACGCGACCATCTACCGGTCATCCGCTTCGTCCATCCCGACGAATTTGCCCAATACAAACGCGTCGGCGAACAGATGGGCTTCAAGCACGTGGAATCCGGTCCCCTGGTCCGCTCCTCTTACCACGCCTTTGACCAAGCCGAAGCCGCGACCTAGAACATGCCGCAGGACGGCTTTCCACTCTTTTCTGGCAGGATCACTTCGTTGGCACAATCGTCCAGTCCGTGAAGGGCACGATCCTTCCGCTCCGCACCACCGTCGGAATCACGTGATCGAATCCTTTATGGTCTTTCGCCGAATAGTCTATTTTTAAGTCCGGCCCTAGCCCGGCATCCCATTCATGGATAGACTCAATCCCGCGGATCAATCCTTCGCGCGTTAATTCCTTGCCCGCTTTATTCATTCCTTCCACCATCACCAATGCATCCACAAATCCCTCGAGGCTCACCAAGTTGGGCTTCGAAGCTGGCGCGTATTTCAGCATTGTTCGGCGATAGAGCGCGACCGTCTTCAGGTCGGTCAAATAATAAGGCGGCACCACTTGGGTAATCACCATTCCATCAGCATCCGAGCCCGCTTCCTGAATCAGTTCATCGGTGCCTACAAACGAAACCGTTACGAACAAAGGATGCCAGCCCCTCTGGTGTGCTTGTTTCAGAATTGGCGCAACCGTATTCGATGGCCCTACCACGATGACGGCGTCCGGATTCGCCCCGCGCACCTGATCGATCGCTGCTCCAGTTTGGTTGGATTGGCGGACATAGGAGGCCGTGGCCACCGGCGTGCCCCCGTTTGCCGTCAACGCCGCTTGCACTCCCGAAAGCACGGCGCTCCCAAAGGAATCATCCGGGTAAATGACTCCAATTCTGCGGTAGTGCAAGACCTTCCACAACCCATCTACTTGCTCCCGAGTCTCGTCGTAGTACGATGCCCGCACGTTGATCACCCAATGGCGCAAGGGTGCGTATAGCGTTTGTGCTCCGGTAAATAAGCCGACCATCGGGATCTGGTTTTTTTCCGCAAGCGGCACATATTTTAGCGCCGTCGGCGTGCCCACAAAAAAGCCCAGCGCAAATGGCTTCTCCTGCATCAACTTGTCCCAGCAGCCCGGAGCCTTTTCGGGATCATAGTCGTCGTTGAACGACACCAATTTCAGCTTCCTGCCGTTTATTCCGCCTTCCTCATTCACCAGATGAAAATAGGCTTCTGCGCCACTCACTGTTTCGCGACCCAGAAACTGCGAGGGGCCTTCCAGCGCCGCACAGGATCCAATCACGATCTCTTTCTCTGTCACTCCCGCCACTGACTGCGCTCTGCCGTCTAGCAGCCCCAGCAGCCCCAAGCACACCAGCAACAGAGGCTGGCTCATTACGCTTTTGCTCATAGCGCGTGCTCCTCCGCTTAAATCGTTTGAATGGCAACGAAAATACTTGTTCGTACTCTACTATTGGCGGTACCTCTTTCAAGACTTATCTAGGGGAATGCGACGTATCAGACAGGTAGGAGACCGCTTTTCTCGACCGGGAATACCGGGGTGCCCGACTGCGGGAAGAGCCGCCGACACCCCTAGGCCCGATCCGGCCCAGGGGTGTTTTATCAGAGGTGTCGATGAATGACTTGCGAATGCTAACGAGCAGTGACTGCGCTTGCAGCTGCCGCGGCGGCCTTCTTGCTGGCTTTTGCGGCTGCCGAAGCTTTCCGGCGGCGTTTGGTCTTGGGCGGGGTAGCGGGCGGTTCGCCGATCACTTCAGCCGTGAGGATGCTCGTCACGAACAGTTTTGGGCCATGGTCATCGAAATCCACCGCCGTGCGCTCTGCGTCCGCTTGCGTCACGATTCCCAGTCCGAAAACTTCATGCTTGATGGTTTGACCTTCTTGCATTACTTGCACAACTTCCTCCTGTTACCGCTCTGCTTTCTTCTTGCCTTCCTAAACTCGACTGGTTGTGAAAGGTCCTCGACCCCTCGAGGACCTTTCCAATGCACAGGCTAGAGGGCTGTTACGTTCTCCGCCTGAAGGCCCTTCGGACCCTTCTTGACTTCAAATTCCACTGCCTGACCTTCATTCAGAGACTTGTAGCCCTCGGATTGAATGGCGGAAAAATGTACGAATACATCTTCGCCGGTCTGGCGTTGGATGAATCCAAAGCCCTTCGAAGCATTGAACCACTTCACTGTTCCTTGTTCCTTTGACACTGCTGTACCTCGAAATTGAATTGCATTAGCCCCTCTTGAGTCCGTGCGCCGGATCCCCAACGTCGTGACAGCCTCTCTACTCGAAAAAAAAGGCTCCGAGAGTGTTCTCGCAGCCCCCCTGACGAATCAAAAGGTTAGTACAAGAGCAACAAACGCTATACCTAACACTATCACAAGAAAGGGCTTATTGTCTACCGCGGCGCGCGCGCGCGCGTGGCCCTACAGGAATTGGTAAGCTATTGAATTTTAGAGATTTAGACCAGTTATAACTTGCAGGATACTGTTGCAAAAACCGTCATTTGCGCCACCCGGCCAGCGGAGATCCCTAACTTAACTTGCCCGGGGCCCTAGAGCTGAAAAGGTGCGGATTTTTCGGCCCCGTCGCTACCACGGCTCTTTGCTTACTCCTCTAGCGACTCCGGCTCAATCCGGATATCGGCTTCACCAGCCGTCTTCTTCTGCCAATATTTCCCGACCCAGGCTTCCCAACTCTTCCCGGCCGCCGTATCGCGCCCAGAAAAAGCTAGCGCTGCAATATCCGAATACGCAATTTTCACTCTCTGGCTCGAATCCTTGGGCAAAACCCGCACATAGGAACTCTCTAACGTCTTCCCCCCGACGCGATCGAAAATATATCCGTCGAGTTTCGTTCCGTTTTTGTACGTAATCGTTACATCGCCGCGATAATCGAAGGCTTTTTCGAGCGCATCGCGCAGCTCCGCGTCGCTGGCCAGCGGCGGTACCCAACCATGCAACGTTTCGTGCTGGAATCCCGGCGCGACTTCGAGTTCGTCAGGATTTACCCGATGCTCGGGACGTTCCGCATGCCGCGGTCCACTCATGCCCGAGTCCCCTCGAGCTTTGCCGGGTTTGAATCGATCTGCACCAGCGGGTTATAGGAATGCACCGGATTCACGGGCTCCTTTAGCAGCAGCAGCGCTTCCGGGTCCGCGTGCTTGGTAAACAACGTGGCCTTTGCTGCCGCCAACAAGCCTTCGAAGGAACCAAACGTATGGTCTACGCCAGACGCCTCGTAGCCACTATGGACCATGCAGTTTGCGCACTGCGGATTGCCCGATTCCGTACCGTAATTCGCCCACTCCGTTGTTTGCATTAATTCAGCGAAGGTGTCGGCGTAGCCGTCCTGCAGTAGATAGCAGGGCTTCTGCCAGCCAAAGATCGAGTAGGTCGGCATGCCCCAAGGGGTGCACTGGAAATCGCGCTTGCCCATCAAGAACTCCAGGAACAACATCGACTGGTTGAATTTCCACGTTGGTTTGCGGTTTGACAGCATCGCGCGAAACAATCGCCGGGTCCGTGCGCGACCAAGGAAATGCTTCTGGTCGGGCGCCTTATCGTAGGAATAACCGGGGGAGAGCATCATTCCTTCCACCCCGAGCGCCATCATTTCATCAAAGAACGCCCGCACGCTGTTTGGATCGGCGCCATCAAACAATGTCGTGTTGGTGGTCACCCGGAAGCCGCGCTTTAGCGCTTCTCTGATGCCGTCAATTGCCAGATCGTATCCGCCTTCGCGGCATACCGAGAAATCGTGATGTTCCCTCTGCCCGTCTACGTGCACAGAAAACGTCAAATATTTGCTGGGCTTGAACAAGTGCAGCTTTTCTTTCAGCAGCAGCGCGTTGGTGCATAGATAAATGTATTTTTTCCGCGCAACCAGACCCTCTACGATCTTGGCGATCTCGGAATGCATTAGCGGCTCGCCGCCGGGAATCGACACCATCGGTGTTCCGCATTCCTCCACAGCCTTAAAACACTCTTCCGGAGAAAGTTCGCGCTTCAGCACGTGCGCGGGATATTGAATCTTTCCGCATCCGGCGCAAGCCAGGTTACAGCGGTAGAGCGGCTCCAGCATCAACACCAGTGGATATTGCTTGCGTCCCTGAATCTTTTGCTTGAGGACGTAGCTGGCAACGGTAAATATCTGTGAGATAGGTACAGGCATTCTTTCCTTAGCGAAAACACACGCAAGATTTGGATACGGAAGCCCCAGCCTCCGAACTTCTATTTTAGCCGATCTAGAGCTTAATCTGTCACCTAAAGATACCAATCCTCTTTCTTCATGGCACCTATTTTGATGCACGGAAGGGCGTTACCGCAAACGTGCGCGAAGGGTCAGGGAAAACCGCCCCCAGCTCTGGGCAATCGGGAGCGGAACAATTTCTCCTAATCCCGCGTATCGTTTCCCGTATATATAAAGACTACCTAGGAGGCCCATCCGCCATGCGTAAACTGTCCGTTCTCTTCTTGCTGCCCTGCTTGTTTTTCACCGCCGCGAATGCCCAAACCCAACAGAGCCTCGCTCCTGCCACCAAACCCGAGCAGCCTAGAGAACGCTGGATCGTCGAGCTCGACTTCTTCGGTACTCCCGTCAACTCTTCGCTGAACCTCATCGCCAATGGCCAGCAAGTAACCGGGGACTTCGACGGGGACAAGCTGGAAGGAACGCTGGTGGGCGATGCTCTCCACTTTTTGGCAAAGGACGATCAGGGCGGCTCCGAAGAGGCCACCGCGACGCGTGCCGGTGACACACTTTCCGGAACGCTGCGCTTCATTGATTCCTCTAATCCCACCCATCCTGCGACCATGCCGTTCACCGCAAAACTTGCAGCGCCGTTTCATCCCGGCACGCCAGAACGCCATGAATTCACTCCAACAGTTTTCTATCGGCAATTTTCTCAGCACAACCAGCCTGTTCTCACCGTCAATCCGGGTGACGCGATTCACACCACGACCGTTGACGCCGGTGGCACGGATGAAAAAGGTGTTGGCCGGGTACTCGGTGGCAATCCGGAAACCGGTCCGTTTTATGTGCGAAATTCCTATCCTGGAGACACTTTGGTCATTCATCTTACCCGCGTGCGCTTGAATCGCGATTGGGCGCAGAGCGATGACTTCGTCGTTGGCCGTGCGCTTGGCACCGATCTTGCTGTCAAAATGAAGGATGGCGGTAAAACAGTTCGTTGGCATCTGGACATCGAACACGGAATCGCCACTCCGGAGAAGCCCTCTGAACATCTGGCCCACTATTCCGTTCCGCTCAAGCCGATGATGGGCTGTATAGCGACCACGCAACACCTGCCATCAGCGCCGCCAGGTACTGGCGATTCCGGTAACTACGGCGGCAATATGGACTTTAACGAAATCGTCGAAGGCGCAACTGTGTATCTGCCCGTGAATGTCACCGGCGCCTATCTCTATATCGGCGATGGCCACGCCGCGCAGGGAGATGGCGAACTGAACGGCAATGCGCTGGAAACTTCGATGGACGTCGAGTTCACGGTCAACGTGATCTCTGGCAAGACTGTGCCGGGACCAAGAGTCATCTCTCCCACTCACGTGATCGCCATGGGGCTGGGCGGTTCTCTCGAAGATGCCCTACGCGAGGCCACCTCGAATATGGCGGAGTGGCTGACTGTCGACTATAAACTTACCCCCTCGGAACTGGCGCAGGTGCTAGGCTCTGCGGCTGAATATAAGATCAGCGAACTTGCCGATCGGAACGTGGGGATTGTGCTGAAGATCAATAAGGACAGGCTAGAGACGCTAACACCCGGACCAAACTGAAGCGCGGAGAGAGCGAAGCCGGGTAGTGCCGAATTCTGTGATACCGTAAAGTTCGCGCTAGGGGCGCATCCGGTCCGCGGGAAGGACAGAAGTCCACCTGAAGTTTGCCATCGGTCGTCGTGCGAACTAACTTTCAGCCCGAGCAATGCGGACCTGGGCATAGGGAAGGAAGTTCGTCATGCCAGTAAGAAGACTCCCGTCAAATGCCAGTCTCGCTCATCTGAAATATCAAGCGAACGATTTGCTAAACGATCACGCTGCCTGCGATTTAGGCGTAGCGCAGAAAATCAGGGAATTCCATCCTCGTTTCTCTCGGGCCACCGACGCTAGAATCTTCGCCACGAAGTTGCGTCAGAGCGACGCGCAGCTCACCATTGCTCGCGAGTATGGTTTTCCGAGCTGGGCTCGACTGAAAGCCCACATTGCCAAGCCAACACTTTCTGATTCATTCAATCTCCCTCATCATGAGCGAATCGAGGACAGCACATTTCAAGGGGCCGTGGCTCTGATCGATTTGGGAGACGCCGCCGGGTTAGCCATTTATCTCAAGCGGCATCGGAATCTTGTGCGCCAGCGCGTTGTCTTTGAAGGCGGAAATTATTTCCGGAATCCGAGCTTGCTCGAATTCATCGCAGAGAATCCCGTTCGTCAGGGTAAATTACCGGATAATATTGTTGTGGTCGCGAAGGTGATCCTCGATACCGGCGTGGAACGAGCGGCGCTCAATGAGACGCTACAGCTTGTTGCGACGGGTAGCGTCGCCCGCGAATGTCGGCGGCAGATTCCCTTGATCGATCTACTTTGCGGGTATGGCGCAGACCCCAGCAGCGCCATAGAGGCAGCGGTCGTGCACGGCGAAATTCCCGCGGCCGATCGCTTGCTCGAACATGGTGCTCGAATTACTCTCCCGGTCGCAGCTGCGTTCGGGCGAATGGACGATTTTCGTCGGCAGCTTCGGGCGGCCAACAAAGAGGAACTGCACCTGGCGCTGGCCTTAGCCGCGCAGTTTAACCGTGTCGAGATGGTGCGGTTGTTACTTGACGCCGGTGAAGACCCGAACCGTTACAATCCGGTCGGAGGTCATTCGCATACCACGCCCTTGCACCAAGCAGCGGGAGGGGGGTACCAAGAACTCGTCCAGCTTCTTCTGGAACGAGGAGCGCGAACTGATTTGAAAGACGTTCTTTGGCACGGCACACCGGCCGATTGGGCAAAATACGCCGGCTGGACGGAACTGGAAGTATATCTTCGCAAGTATCAAACGGTCGCAAAGGTTACGGAGTGAAGCTACGACGGCGATCCTTTTCCTCATGAAAATGGTCGCCTGCGGATTATCGTTATACCGCTCCGAGCGATGGTATCCGTTTCGCTCGTAAAATCGTCTGGCCGCCACCATCCTATCGGTCGTGTCTAGATAGAGCCTCCAGATCTCTTTGCATACTGCTCAAGCTCGAGCAGCAGTAGCTCTGCAATGCCTCGTCCCCGATACCCTGACCCGACATACATCCGTTTACTCTCGCCGCAATCAACCATTGTCGCTAACTTGCGCAGAGCCACACAGCCAATCGCTTCACCCCCGACACTTGCCAGCCACAGGCCAGCTCATTCCATCGGTCTCCGGTAAAGTCGCGCGAAAAATAGATGGTTTGCCTAAACGCATCTTCTCTAGTCTTGAGTTTCCTCTCCGCAAGCGCTGCCGAAAGCTCCAATTTGGCGTTCGGGAAATCAAACGAGTGGCTGAATTCGGCAGCTTGCTGTTCTTGTGGCAAAATAGTAGGGCTGTACCCAAACGACCATGGCCGACCGTACGACACTCGTTTCCGAAAGCGCCGCCAAGCGGGCCAAGAAATCTAGAATGCCCTCGCCCGGACCAACCGATCACGCCGAGCGCGAACGCATCTTTGAACTCTTCCGCCGGTGGGGCTATTACGAAGCCACTCTGGATCCGCTGGGCTTTCTTGTTCCGCTGAAGTTTCCCGACCTCGAAGGCCTTAGCGGTGAGTTCTCCGAAGAAGCGCGCCGCTACTATTGCGGCACTATCGGCGTGGAATTCATGCATCTGCCCGAGCCCGAGCGCCGCGGTTGGATTGCGGAACGGGTCGAAGGTCCCGAGTTCGAGGTCAATCAGGGAAAAATATTGGAACGTCTGGTGCGTGCCGATCTGTTTGAACAAGTTCTGCAGAATCGCTATCTCGGGACCAAACGGTTTTCGCTTGAGGGCAATACCGCTTTAATTCCGCTGCTCGATTCCATTCTCGATACGGCCGGTGAACTGGGCGGCGCGGAATCCGTCATGGCCATGAGCCACCGCGGCCGCCTCAGCGTGATGACCCACGTCGCCTCGAAGCCAGCGCACCAAGTGGTCGCCGGATTTGAAGATGTCGATCCCAGGAGCGTTCTTGGCGCGGGTGACGTGAAGTATCATGTCGGCGCAACAGGCACCTACCGCACCTCTTCGGGAAAAACGCTGAACATCCATCTGGTGTCAAATCCCAGCCACCTCGAAGCCGTAGATCCGGTGGCCATGGGACGAGCCCGCGCCAAGCAAACTCGTCATGGCGTTATCGGCGCGCAAATCCGTCGTTCAAAGGAAATTAAGAATAAGGTTTGGACCGTGGTTATGCATGGCGACGCAGCCTATGCCGGACAAGGGGTCCTCGCAGAAACGCTGAATCTTGCCGATCTCGAGGCTTATTCGGTCGGCGGCACAGTGCACATCATCGTCAACAATCTCATCGGCTTCACCACCCGGCCCGTGCAAGAACATTCTTCGCGCTTTGCTTCGGGTATTTCGAAGCGCCAAAGCATTCCCATTTTCCACGTCAACGCGGAGGATCCTGATGCGGTCGTTCGCGTCGGCCGCCTTGCCGCGGAATATCGCGCCGAATTTAATTCCGATGTGGTGATCGATCTCATCGGCTACCGCCGCCACGGCCACAGCGAAGTCGATGACCCCACCATCACCCAGCCGCGCTTGTATGAACGCATCAAGAATCACCCGCCGCTCTGGAAGATTTATGCCGAGTCCACGGGCATCTCTGCGGAGGCTATTGTCGAGGCGGTAAAGAAGGAATACGAAGAAGATCAACAGAGGGCGGGCAAACTGACAAAAGCTCCCCAGCTGAGGAAATTGCCGGATTACTGGTCGCCCTATCATTACGGCAAATACGATCCCGCCTATGAAGTGGATACCGGCGTGAGCCTCGAAAAATTGGCGAAAATTACCGATGGCCTGGTCCGCTCGCCTGCCGGATTTCATGTTCATCCGAAAATTGTGAAGCTGCTCGAGCAGCGCGCAGAAATGGGACACGGCAAGCGTCCCGTGGATTACGGTTTTGCCGAACTGCTGGCCTACGGCTCGCTTGTGCTTGAAGGCACTCCCGTTCGCCTTACCGGACAAGATTCGCAGCGCGGCACATTCAATCAACGCCACGCCATGCTGATCGATACACAAACCGAACAGGACTATCTCCCGCTCGCGCATCTCGCTCCCGAGCAGGCTTTTTGCGAGATTCACAATTCTTCGCTCTCGGAAGCGGCTTGCCTCGGTTTTGAATATGGTTTCTCGCGCGATTACCCGGAAGGCTTAGTTTTATGGGAAGCGCAGTTCGGTGATTTCGTCAACGGCGCGCAGATCATCATTGATCAATTCATCAGCGCCAGCGAAGACAAGTGGGGATTGCCCACGGGGTTGGTGTTGTTGCTGCCGCACGGTTACGAAGGCCAGGGACCAGAGCATTCGAGCGCGCGCATCGAGCGCTTCATGCAGCTGGCGGCCGAAGGCAACATGAATATTTGTCAGCCTTCTACCGCTGCCCAATATTTTCATCTGCTGCGCCGCGCCGCGCGGCGTCCCTGGCGCAAGCCGCTCGTGATTTTTACGCCTAAGAGCATGCTGCGGCATCCCGATGCGATCTCTCCAATTGAAGAATTTGCGCAGCCCCGTTTTCAGACGTTGGTCGTCGATCGCCAAGTGACCGATGCGCAGAGCATCCTTATCGCCAGTGGAAAAGTTGGACATGAGCTGAAGGCCGAACGCCGTCGCCGCAACGACACCAGCACGGCGATCTTCTTCCTCGACCAGCTCTATCCCCTGCCCAAAACCGAGATCGCTGCCGCGATCGATCAGCATCCTAACGCGCGCGAGATTGTTTGGGTTCAGGAAGAGCCCGCCAATATGGGCGCTTTGTTCTACGTTCTTCCGCGCCTTGAGCGGATCGCTCAGGCGAAAAATATTCGGGTCCGCTCGGTCAAGCGCTCTTCAAGCGCCAGCCCAGCCACCGGTTCCGCAAAAGCGCACGAACTCGAGCAAAAGACGCTCGTCACGCTGGCCTTTGCCACCACGCCCAACTCCTGATCGCTTTCCCGCCCCAGACGAAACTAGAACTTTTTCACCCACAATCGCGTCTAATACTTGTTCAGAGATGTTCCCGAGGTTTTATGAGTCCCACCCGAACCAATGGCTTAGTTCATCTCGCTAGCCCGTACTCTGTCGCGGAAACGACCAAGCGCCTTGAAGCCACATTGAAGGCCAAGGGCATTCAGCTTTTTTGCCATGTCGATCATAGTGGTGAGGCTCTAAAAATCGGTATGAAGATGCCCCCGACGCAATTGCTCATTTTTGGCAATCCCAAGGGTGGCACCCCCCCGATGCTTGCCTCTCCTACACTAGCCATCGATCTCCCGCTAAAGGCCCTCATCTGGGAAGACGAGGGGAATAAGGTGTGGCTCACCTACAATTCTCCTGACTACCTCGGGCAGCGGCACACCGTTCCCCCGGAACTGCTGAAGAATATCGCCCTCCTTGGCGAGCTTTTGGAAGCAGTGGTTTCCCCCTAGTTTCTATGTACGTTTCGTAACTTTGCTCTAACGTTCTCTCTCTTCTAGGCTTAGTCTTGTTTACAAGCCATTCACATCGCTGTCACCTGGTACTCACCACCTCTGCCTGCTTCCTCTGCCACAATCTTTACGATCGAATGCCCTTGGAGTCCATTCACAACCATGCCTACCCGAACCGAGCCCGCTACGGTAAACTCCTACCGATGCGCTCCGACTATCGAGACCTGTCCATGAAACGCATCTTAATCATCGAAGACGATCGTGACATTGTAGAACTTGTGCGTTACAACCTTGCAAACGAGGGATTTCAGATCAGCGCTGCGTTTGAGGGAGCCAGTGGTCTGGCCGCTCTGAAGAAGACCCCGCCCGACCTGCTGCTGCTTGACCTCATGCTTCCTAAAATGTCCGGCCTCGATATTTGCCGCGAAATTCGCAAGGACGAATCGCTCAATCGCTTGCCCATTTTGATGCTGACCGCGCGTGGCGATGAAGCGGACCGCGTTGTGGGACTAGAAATGGGCGCCGATGATTACGTCACCAAGCCCTTCAGTCCGCGCGAATTGATCGCGCGCGTGAAAGCCCTGATCCGACGCGCCGAACCACCTGCCGATTCGCCGCGCGTCTTGGAAATTGGTCGATTGGCGATTGACCCGGCTTCCTACCGAGTCAGCCATTCCGGCAAGCCTGTTCCCCTGAGCACCTTGGAATTTCGATTACTCTATTATCTGGCCTCGCGCCCTAACCGGGTCTTCACCAGAGATCAACTACTCGATGCCGTTTGGGGTACCGATCGCTTCGTTACTCCTCGCAGCGTGGATGTCTACGTTCGCCGCTTGCGTGAGAAAATCGAATCCGACCCGGAAAATCCACTGCACTTGAAGACCGTGCGTGGAGCCGGATATTTATTCGAGACACGTGCCGCGTAAACTATTTTGGAAACTTGCGCTGACCTTCTTCGCGCTTTTGCTGAGCGTTTTGCTCGCGGTGGATTTCCTTGCCGAGCGCACTCTTCGTAGCAGCTATGAGAACGAAGGCTATCAGGAACTCCAGGCACTTTCCCGCATACTGCAGGAACAACCTCTCGGCCTCACCGCCGTTCCTCCGGAGACTCCCGAAGACACCCTAGCGCTCGGCGCCTGGGTCACTGCGGCCGCGAAAAGCGGTGCGCGGGTCAGCGTAATCGCTTCCGACGGCACAGTGATCGCCGATTCCGCTTCCCCCGTCGCGACCATGGAATCACACGCACAGCGGCCCGAAGTGATCGAGGCCCTGCGGCAAGGGGAAGGCCGTGCGACACACTATAGCGTCAGCCTCAAGCAACCGCTGATCTACTATGCCAAGCGCGTCGAACTCGCTAGCGGCCATTCCGTCGTTGTTCGCTTGGCTTTGCCGATGGATGGAGTCAATGAAGCACTAGGAAAATTTCGCACAAAACTGTGGCTCTGGTCGCTGCTCATTCTGCTTCTCGCCAGTGCGGTTTCGCTGCTGATCTCGCGCTCTTTCACCGATCGCATCGAGCGTCTGCGCGAATTTTCCCGCCGGGTTGCCGAGGGCGATTTTCGCCCACTGCCGTCTGACGGAAAAGGGGACACACTAGAAGCCCTGGGCGGCTCGTTAAATCAGACCGCCGCACGCCTGGATCGCACCATTCGCACACTGACAGAAGAACGCAATCTTTCTTCGGCCATTCTGGGGTCCATGGTGGAAGGCGTAGCGGTCGTAAACGGCGCGGAACGAGTGGTCTTCTCGAACCCCGGCTTCGCTGAAATTTTGGGTCTCGATATACCCCCGGTTTCCGGCAGTTCGCTGCTGGAAATTGTACGTCAACGCGAATTGATTGATGCCGTCCGCCGAGTCCTTGGCGGCGAACATCGTGTCGAAGCGGAGATTGTCACCGGCACACTGCGCCAACATTTCTTTGCCGCCACCGTCGCTTCCGTGCGCGCCGGGGAAACTTCGGGAGCGGTTATTGTGCTGCACGACATCACCGCGCTGCGGAAGCTTGAACGCATCCGCCGTGATTTTGTCGCTAACGTTTCGCACGAATTCCGCACACCGCTCACTGCCATTCAGGGATTCTCTGAAACTTTGATCGCCGGGGCGATCAACGATCCGAATAACCGCGATCGCTTTCTCGCGATCATCCTCGATCACTCGCGCCGCCTGGCTCGCCTCACGGAAGATTTGCTGCGCCTTTCGGAAATGGATGCCGAGCGCTTGGAACTTGAGATTCGCGGCGTAGGGGTGTCGCAGCTTGTCGAATCGTGCTATGAAACCGCGCAACGCCGGGCTCGCGAGAAGGGGTTACTTCTTTCACTCGAACTGCCCGACCACTTGCCCGAGGTCGCAGGCGATACCCGCCGTCTGCAGGAAGTCCTGCAGAATTTGCTGGACAACGCCATCCAATACACCCTGCCGAACGGGAAGATTATTCTCAGTGCCGAAAATAGAAACGATGAAGTGGTCTTCACCGTTTCCGATACGGGCATTGGCATTCCAACTGCCGATCAACCCCGCATTTTTGAGCGTTTTTATCGCGTGGATGCGGCGCGCTCTCGGGAGGCCGGCGGCACAGGCCTGGGTCTGTCCATTGCCAAACATCTCATCGAAGCCCACGGCGGCCGGATCTGGGTCCAGAGCGAAATCGGGGTCGGTTCGAAATTTCATTTTGCTGTTCCCGTATTCGACGCCGAGCGTGTCGCCCTCCGCGGCGCCGTCCCGATCGGCGCTTCCGGAGCACGCACCAGCCGTCCTCTTCCTTCGGTTTAGACTGCCTGCCTCTCCGCTCGTCGGGCCGCACCCAAACCCAAACTCTCCAAGCGGCAGTCCCAGACTCCTTCGTTTCTCGCTTATTTACCTCACCGTGAACAGCCCGTAACATCTGCCGGGCATCTTGTTTGGTAGGCGTGCGAAAAGGGTTTTTTCGCCGCGGAGGCCCTGCATGGAAATTGCTCCCGGCTTGACGGAAGTTGTTCTCCACGACACTCTCGTCAATTATTTGATCTCGATGGCCAGGCTCGTCGAAAGCGCCATGAACCGCGCCCTCGATGCCCTTGTCAGCTTTGACAGCGAGCGCACCGCGGGGCTTCCCGGGGAAGTTTTCCTTCTCGAACCGCGCATCAACGAAATGGAAATCGTCATTGATGAGCATGCGATTCGCTTATTGCGCCGCGGTTCCTACACCGATGATGAAATGCGCCTCATCGTTGCCGCACTGAAAATTACCAATGATCTCGAACGCATCGGGGATATCGCCGTGAACATTGCTGCGCGGGTGATTTCCTTGCGCGAAATGCCTGAAGCGAAAGCTCCCGAAGAATTGGCTCCCATGGCCGAAGCCGTGCGCGCCATGGTCAGCCGCAGCCTGGGTGCGCTGATTTTCAGGAATGCCGATATGGCTGCGCAGGTTTTGGAGAGCGACGACGTCGTCGATCAATATCGCGATCGTATCTTTGAAAACCTGCTCCAGCACATGACCCAAGACGTCGCACTCGTCAGTCCAGGCATGCAATTCATTCTTGCCACGCGTCATCTCGAACGTATCGCCGACCACGCGACCAATATCGCCGAAGACATTATTTTCTGGGTTCGCGGTCTCGACGTTCGCCACGGCCGAGGTTTGACACTCGCTCCCGATCAGAGCGACACCACACAGCGCATTACCTCAGAACCCCCGGCCGAGGTCACCGAGAATTCACACGGCCTTCATCGAGACTTGAACCCGGGATGCGAAACTCAACCTGTTTGAACTTCAGTTCCCTGTCCTACCTTGGGGACCGGTTGCACCCCTGGCTCCGGTCCCCTTCTCCCCTCTAACGGCCCCCTGCCAGTCCCGGCAATTTACCTTTTCTCTAAGTGCAGGAATTGGCATTCGATTTTTGGTGGCTACCGGCTTGCGCGCGAAGGGCTTGCCCCTCTTTTTTCGTAAGTCATTGATTAAGAAATGGATAGAAAACCCTCCCCTCAATTGTTACAGACTATTCATGTTCAATTGACATAACTGTAAGAGTCCCCCACTAAGGTCACAGCCGGGGTGATTTCCTTCCCACGGGTGTAGTTCGAAATTCTGCAAAAAAAAAGAGAGAGGCAATGAAAAAATTTGCGCCACTGACACTGTCGTTGTTCCTGCTGACTGGAACCGCGTTCGCTGATTCACCAAAAGATTCACCCAAACCCGCTGATGCTCCGACGGCAAAAGCAACCCAGCCGGCTAAGCCAGCAACCGCTGAAAAAACCAGCGCAGAAATTGCAGCGGAAGTCGAGGAACTGCGCCAGGTTCTACAGACTCAACAAGAAGAACTCCAAGTATTAAAGGAAGAGTTGGCCAAGCGCGACAAGCAGATCGAAGACGCGCGCGAAGCCGCTGCTTCGGCAAACTCGCGCGCTACCGAAGCCACCGTAAAAGCCAGTGAAGCTGTGGCCACGTCCGCAGAAGTCAAAACGACCACTTCGGAGCTGAACACCACGGTCAGCAATTTGGCCGCTGGAAACGCCGCCGTGGTGAATGGCACCACCGCAGCTTCCGGTCAGGGCACCGGCAGCGCCGATGATGAAAAGGGTCCCACGACCATCCGCTATAAGGGTGTAAACATCACCCCCGGAGGGTTCCTGGCCGCGGAAACAGCCTACCGTAGTCTCGCCACAGGTGGCGGTATCGCCACGCCGTTTACCAGCGAACCGTACAACGCCGCCGATATCTCGCACGTGAGCGAGAATGCCTTTACAGGGCGGCAGAGCCGGCTCAGTTTGCTGGTGCAATCGAAGGTTGGAACCACGGGTCTGACCGGGTATTACGAAGCCGACTTCCTCGGTGTTGGCACCACTTCGAACAATCGACAGACCAACAGCTACGTGTTTCGCCAACGCCAACTGTACGCGGCAGCCACTTTCGCTAGCGGATGGACCGTCAGCGGCGGGCAGATGTGGAGCCTGGCGACGGAAAACAAAAAGGGAATTATGAATCGGGACGAGGACATACCGGTGCAGATTGACCCGAATTACGTCGTGGGCATGACCTGGGCGCGTCAATACGGCTTCCGGGTGGTGAAGACCTTCGACAACAAATTTACCCTTGGCGTGTCCGTTGAAGGTCCGCAGGCCACGATCGGCGGTCGCGGCTTCTCCTCGGTTACCACGATCAACTCCGCCGCTGCACCTGCGGTCATCGTCACCTCGGGTACCACAACCGCCGTAACGGGCAACTTCTTCATCAACGCCCCCGGCGCTGGGGGCGGACTTTATAATGCGTTTGACTCCAGCGGCTACACCGTCAACAAGGCTCCGGACTTTATTTTCAAAGCCGCGGCCGATCCGGGCTTCGGTCACTATGAAGTCTTCGGTATCCTCAGTCTCTTCCGCGATCGCATCTATCCGTGCGGCGTCGTCGGCACGAACGCCAAGGATACCGCCCCCCCCCTTGTGCCGACCAACTACACGGCAAACTGCTTTTCTGCGACTCCGACCGTTGTGAGCAGTTATGGCGCTTTCAACTCGAGTGCCACTGGTGGTGGCGGCGGTATCAGCGCCTTGTGGCCGCTCTTCAGCAAGAAGCTGGACCTTGGTGTGAAGGCAGTAGCCGGTGATGGCATCGGGCGTTATGGCTCGGCACAGCTGGTGGACGCCACGGCTCGTCCCAATGGCTCGCTTGCTTTGATCCGCACCGCCCACGGCTTGGTCAGGGCCGAATTTCACGCCACTCCCAAACTCGATCTGTACGCCTACTGGGGCCTCGAATATGCATGGCGTGCAGGCTACTCCGGCTACGAAACCATCACGGTCACTAAGACTGCGGCTATCCCAGGCATTCCAGCCACTCTCACCTCGCCTGCTCTACCGGCCTATCCCGCCACAACCACGACTAAATTCGCAACAGGGATTGGCGGGTACGGTAACGTTGCGGCCAACAATTCCGGTTGCGCAACAGAAGGCGTAGCCCTGAACGACTTCAACCCGTCAAATGGCTCGAACTGTGCCGGGGATATCCGCTTGATCAAGGAAACCACTGTGGGCTTCTGGTACAAGTTCTTTCAGGGCCCCAAGGGCCGAATGCAGATGGGCATACAGTACTCCTACCTCTCGAAGTTCGGGTGGTCAGGCAACGGCGGTCTTACCACCGGGCAAACTCCGATCTCACCAAACAGCGGAGACAATATGGTGTTCACCTCATTCCGCTTCTACCTGCCTTAGTCCAAGGCGCAGCTAACAGCGATTGGGCCTTTGGGCCAGGTTAAAAAGAGCGACCCTTGCGGGTCGCTCTTTTTGTGCCGGGCTATCTGCTTTAAACATCGTTAAATCTTTCAGTTACACGCCAAATCTCAATTGTTTCCGTTTTTTAACAAACTCTACTTTCGCTGTAACAATCCCGTAACCTCGACCCTTCAGAGTAAAGCGATGTGTAATTTTGGTTCAGAAGTGAGTTGCACCTAGGAGAAAATCGAATGAAGCGCACCACCTGCTTGCTGGCAGCCACACTAGCCCTATGCGCTGTCGTCTGGGCCGCCCAAAACCCTCTGCTCATCAACGGGGCAGGCGCAACCTTCCCGAACCCCATTTACTCGAAGTGGTTTGACGAGTATCACAAGAATTTTTCGACAATCCAGTTCAATTACCTGTCGGTCGGCTCAGGAGCCGGCATCAAACAAGTTACCGACGGTACGGTCGACTTTGGTGCTACCGATGGCCCGATGAATGATGAGCAAATCAAAAACTTTAGAGACAAGCGCGGTTCCGGAATTCTGCATTTCCCTACCGTACTCGGTGCCGTCGTGCCGACCTACAATGTGCCTGGAGTAAGCGGCGCGCTAAATTTTACGCCGGATGCACTCACCGGAATTTTTCTCGGAAAAATTACCAAGTGGAATGATCCGGCCATCGCCGGCGCGAACACGGGCGTCAATCTTCCGGCCAATGATATCGTCGTCATCCACCGTTCCGACGGCAGCGGCACCTCCTATATCTGGACGGACTATCTTTCAAAGGTTAGCGATGAATGGAAGGGTAAGGTCAACAAGGGCACCAGCGTCAATTGGCCCGTCGGTCTGGGCGGCAAGGGCAATGAGGGCGTCACCGGCCTCATCAAGCAGACGCCCAACTCGATTGGCTACGTCGAATTGATTTACGCCGCGCAGAACAACGTTCCCTACGGTGCCGTGAAGAATTCTAGTGGCGTATTCATCAAGGCGGATCTCGCTAGCGTGACGGCCGCGGCCTCGGGCGCAGCCAAAGAGATGCCGGACGATTTCCGGGTCTCCATTACCAACGCTCCCGGGAAGACGGCCTACCCCATTTCGAGTTTCACCTGGCTCCTGATTCCGGAAAAAATTCAGGACAACGCGAAACGCGACGCCATCAAAGGTTTCCTCAAGTGGATGCTCGAGAAGGGACAGGACTACGCCGAACCGCTGTCTTACGCAAAGCTCCCCAAGGAAGTGATCGAAAAAGAAAAGAAGGCGATAAACACGGTTCAATAGGACCGCAAGAGGCTTGTGGCCACACCATCGACAACGTTAGGAACGGCGAGCCCGGTGACGGGCTCGCGCTCTTTTTTGGCACGCCTTCGCGAAGGTGACGCGATTGCACGCTTGGTTACATTTTTGTTCGCCGCCAGTGTCGTGCTGATCACCATTCTGCTGGTTTACGAACTGTGGGTGAACTCCGCTCTGCCCCGACATAAATTCGGTTTTCACTTTTTTGTTACTTCCGTGTGGGATCCCATCCTGGATCAATTCGGGGCATTGCCGTTCATCTATGGAACCGTGGTGACCTCGGCGGTGGCGTTGCTGATCGCTGTACCCCTCGGGATCGGCGCAGCCATCTTCCTGGCCGAACTGGCGCCGCCACGTATTTCTGACACCTTACAATTTTTTATCGACTTGCTGGCCGCCGTTCCCAGCGTAATCTACGGCCTGTTGGGGGTATTCATTATCGTTCCGCTGATGCGCACGGTCATTGCCCCCACGCTCATTAAAACTCTCGGTTTTCTGCCGATCTTCCGAGGGCCTTCCTACGGGGTTGGTTTCTTCACCGCGGGAATCGTCATGGCCATCATGGTTATTCCCTATATCATCTCGGTTTCTCGCGAAGTATTGCTGTCCGTACCGCGCGATCAACGCGAAGCCGCACTTGCGCTCGGTTCGACGCGCTGGGAATCAACCTGGAAAGTTGTCGTGCCCTTTGCCAAAACCGGCATCATGGGCTCAATCTTCCTGGCAATGGCGCGGGCTTTGGGGGAAACGATGGCCGTCACCATGGTCATTGGCAACTCCCCCAAAATTGCTGCTTCTCTGTTCGCTCCTGGTTATTCGATTGCCGCCGTGATCGCCAATGAATTTACCGAAGCGACCGGCGATTTGTATCTGCAGTCGCTCGTCTACCTCGGCTTGGTGCTCTTTTTGCTCACCTTCCTGTTAAACGGCATGGCGCGTCTGTTGATTCTCGCCACGACACAAAAGGGAAGCAAGGTGACCGCATGACGGACGCGCGCCTCCAGTGGAGAAAATTTGTCAGCAACTTCATGCTGACCATGACCGGGCTTTGCGCCCTCGTTTCCGTGAGCGCCCTCTTTTTTATCCTTGGCTACCTTCTTTTCAACGGCGGCACTTCGATCAACTGGGCCTTTTTCACGCAATTGCCCAAACCGGTCGGCGAGACCGGCGGCGGAATGGCCAACGCGATTGTCGGCAGCGGCAAGTTGCTGCTCGCGGCTTCAGCGTTCGGCGTGCCGATCGGTTTTCTCGGCGGGATTTACCTGGCGGAATTCAGCGGCGGATTTGTCGCCTCGATCGTGCGTTATGCCGCGGACTTGCTGAACGGCGTTCCGTCAATTGTCATCGGCATCTTCGCGTACAGCGTGGTGGTGCTGCCCTTTAAGCATTTCTCGACGCTAGCGGGCGCATTTGCACTGGGTCTGATGATGATCCCGATTACTCTCCGCAGCACAGAAGAATTTCTAAAAGCCGTGCCGAGCAATTTGCGTGAAGGTGCCATGGCCCTCGGTGCCAGCAAGTCGAAAACGATCTCCACGGTCATCGTTCCTGCAGCCTATCGTGGTATCCTCACCGCGATTCTTCTGGCGCTCGCTCGAGTAGCAGGCGAGACTGCTCCTTTGCTCTTTACCGCTTTCGGCAATCGCTTTTGGACCAATGGTTGGACAACTCCAACTGCTTCGCTTCCGGTCATGATTTTCACCTATGCGGTTTCGCCGTATGATGATTGGCATCGACAAGCTTGGGCTGCAGGGCTGGTACTATTGGGCTTGATTCTGATCATCAATATCCTTGCCCGCACGATTCTGTCGCGGGGCATTGCCGTGCCGAGGTCTTGACCATGTCCTCCAGCAGACCGGGGATTTCTGTGAACATTGCATCTACAACCGGAGCGCCCACGAGCCGCGAACCGAGCGCCCCGTTGCCCATGCGCATGACCATCTCCAAGCTCAACTTTTTCTACGGCGCCAAGCAGATCCTTTTCGATATCAACATGGGCATCGCGGATAAGCGTGTGACTGCACTGATCGGCCCGTCGGGCTGCGGAAAATCCACGTTGTTGCGCACCTTGAACCGAATGCACGAGACCGTGAACAGTTCGCGGCTGGAAGGCGAAATTCTCCTCGATAATCAGAATATCCTGGCCCAAGATGTCACCGCCGTCCGCAGCCGCGTTGGCATGGTTTTCCAGCGCCCCAATCCATTTCCCAAATCCATCTTTGACAATATTGCCTACGGGCCTCGCATCAATGGGATGAAAGGCGCGCTCTCGGAAATTGTGGAAAAGAGCCTGCGCCACGCCGCGCTGTGGGAGGAAGTGAAGGACCAGCTACACAAGTCAGCCTACGAACTCTCTGGCGGTCAGCAGCAGCGGCTGTGTATCGCACGCGCTCTTGCCGTCGAGCCGGAAGTATTGCTGCTCGACGAGCCTTGCTCTGCCCTCGATCCCATCAGCACTGCAAAAATTGAAGAGCTTCTTGTCGAACTGAAAAACCTCACTACCATCGCCATCGTCACCCACAATATGCAACAAGCCGCCCGGGTCAGCGATTTTACCGCGTTTCTTCTGACCGGGCAGATCATCGAGTTCAGTCCCACGCCGCATTTATTTACTACCCCGAGCGATCCCCGCACGGAGGCCTATATCACCGGCCGCTTCGGATGACGAACTTAGTTTGCTAGATTCGGTCCTGATGTATGCTGCTCGATGTGGAAAAGGGCGAGTAAGAAGGGCATTATGGAACGACATTTTGAAAAAGATCTGAACGACCTCAAAGAACGCCTGCTCTGGATGGGCAGCTTGGCGGAGCGCGCCGTTCACCAATCTGTCCAAGCCGTCCTCGATTCCGACGAGCAGACCGCTAGGCGGGTCCTCGATGAAGAAGACGCCATCAACGAACTGCAACTGGAAATTGATGATCGCGTTGTGCAGTTGCTCGCGCTGCACCAATTGATGGCCGCCGATTTGCGCTTCGTTCTTGCGGTTTCGCGCATCAATAACGATCTTGAGCGCATCGGCGATCAGGCTGTGAACATCGCGCAAGGTGCGCTGCGGATTCTTCGGCATCCGCGCGTGAAACCGTATGTCGACCTTCCCCGCATGACCGAACTTGTCGAAGAACAGGTGCGCAACGCGCTGAATGCCGTGGTTCGCCGTGACGTGGAGCTGGCTCAGAAGGTCATGGCCACCGACGACCAGGTCGATCAATACCGTGATCAGATTTTCCGTGAATTGCTGAGCTACATGATGGGCGATTCCAGCGTGGTTTTCCCAGCATTCGAGCTGATTCTTGTCGCCAAGAATCTCGAACGTATCGGCGATCACGCCACCAACATTGCTGAGGACGTGATCTACCTTGTTCAGGGCCAGGATATCCGCCACCCCAGCGTCGACCGCCGGTAATTCTTCGGTTGAGACAACTTGCCCTTTTTGCGCTTCTTCCCTTCACCCGTCGCCCTTAAGCGACACTTCTCCCGGGACCTTTTCTTTTTCCCAGCAGCAAGATCATCCCTGAAATTCCCAAACTGAATCCGCTCACGAGATCTCCGACGATCCGATCCGCCGTCCGCACAAACCTGATCTCAATCAAGGAAAACCCTCGGTCCACTGGAATTACCATCTGATTGATATCGTCCATGCGCTCCGGCGAAACGCGCTTTCCGTTTACCTCGATTCGCCACGCCGGATAATTCAACAACCGCACCGCTAGGCTGGCCCGGTCTTTTGTGCGTACCTCAAGTTCCCGGTGTTCGGTCTTCCACTGCAGAATTTGGACCTGCGCGTCCTGGACCGGCGCCCCACCCGAGGCCTCGGTCAGCACCTTCACCGGAGGGGCATTGGTCGGGAGATCCAGGTGGTCATCCCCCAGGGGGTCGTACTCATCGGTCCCCTCATATCCGTTACCGCTAACGATGGCCTCCTGTTGCATGGGCATCTCGTCCGGGTCCCACCAACCGTTAGCGATTAAGAAATTGGCTAGGGGCACCGACAGAATCAAAACAAATATCGCCACAAGCCAGCCGCGGCGTTTTTGCGCTAGCACCGCCAAAAAACAGACGTAGACCACCGCTAGGACCGACATCCATCGCCAGGGGAACTGCACGAAGCGCAATTTCGGTAGGTGTTCCCACAGCGGTTTGCTTACGCGCAACATCAGGAAAGAAGCGCCGGTCGCCAGCACCAACAACGTGTTGTACAGTTTCCTTTGGCCGTTCGCAAACCCGTCCTTTTTCGCAAACGTCCGTGAAAGCAATGCCAAACCAAATACCAACAACATCAGCACAACAGCACAAATCGAGGCGATCCAGTTGAACCACGTATGCTCCACATCGTTGATGCTGGTGAATAAAAAATTTTCCCACGGCAGCAATCCACTGGACAGCGCTTCGCCGATATTCACCCAGCGTTGCTCGTATGCTGCCGGGATCAGGTAAAAACCGGTAAGTCCAAATCCAAGCGCGATTCCAGCCGCGCCCGAGAGGATTATGCCAAACGACCGCTGACTTACCCCAGCCCAGCCAATCACTAAGGCCATGGCGTAGGTGGCAATCACTCCGGCCGGTGCATTGGCGAGCCATACGGCGGCAAAAGGGATGGCGAAGGAGAGCAGGGTAGCGCCGCCCGACGCAACTTCCGGCTCCAGTAGCTTTGTCAACTTCAGTGTGCCCAACAATAAAAGTGGAAAAATGGCGCATGCCAATTGTTCTGCAAAATCACTGCGCACATAGCTGATCAGCAACGCATTCGGATTTGCCGCATAACACGCTGCGCCAAACAGGGCTCCGCGCCGCCCCGCCACGTGCCGCAACAGAATAAATGCGCTGATGCCCGCAAACGTTTGTGCGAGCAGCACGAACGCCATCGGCAGCCAAGGCAGCGGAACTACTCGAGCGAGGGCCGCCCCCATCAGCCAAGACAGCGGGGGATAAAAAATGTATCTTGGCTCGCCGAATCTGTGATTTGTCCATGCTGTCCACCGCGGATAAAAAGTTCCTTCCGACCACTGGTAGGAAACGTCCAGCCACGAAGCCACGTGGAATTCAAAATCATGCCCGGAAGCGCTTCCCAGCCAAAAAAACGGTAGCACAACCAGTAAAGACACGAGCAACGATGTGCCCACAGCAAAAATCCAATCGGGCCCGTTGCGCTTCCCGCGGGAGACTCTCGACTGAAATGTCTCTGTCATTGTGTAGTCACGAAATTGTAACCAGACCTCCACTTAGTCGTTCATCCGCGGATATGACTACTACCTAAAATTGAGCGATAATACACCGCATCATGAGCACGACTGCCGCAGCCGTTGAACCCATTATCGAAGCGCGCCAGCTAGAGAAATTCTATCCTCAGCCAGATGGCACGCGCATTCAAGTAATCTCCCCCACCGATATTGCCGTATACCCCGGTCAAATTATTGCATTGCTCGGCCCCTCTGGATGTGGGAAGTCGACGATGTTGCGGATGCTTACCGGCCTGTCGCCGACCTCCGGGGGCACGGTTTATTGGCACGGGAAACCGGTGGCCGGCGAGGATCCGAATGTCTCGATCGTATTTCAGAGCTTCGCGCTCTTTCCGTGGCTCACGGTAATCGAAAATGTGGAAGCGCCGCTGGAAGCTCGTGGCATCCCGGAATTCGAGCGTCACAAGCGTGCGCTACGGATTATCGACTCGGTTGGTCTTGACGGCTTCGAATCTGCCTATCCCAAAGAGCTTTCCGGCGGCATGAAGCAACGCGTTGGCGTTGCGCGCGCTCTGGTCGTCGAACCAGAAGTTCTGTTTATGGATGAGCCTTTCTCCGCTCTGGACGTCCTCACCGCGGAAACCCTACGCGGCGAGTTGCTGGACCTCTGGCTGGAGAAGAAAATTCCCACACGCGCCATCTTCATCGTCACCCACAACATTGAAGAAGCCGTCGTTCTCGCGGATCGCATCATCGTGCTCGGTCGCAATCCTGCGCACATTCATGCGGAGTTCAACGTCGATATTCCTCATTATCGCGATCGCAAAAACCCGCGTTTTATCGAACTCGTTGATTTGATCTACCGCGCGCTTACGCAGCAGGATCACCCGGAACTTCCCACCGGTACCACTTCGCAAGGTCAGGCCAGCGGCGCCGAACGCCGTACTATTCTGATGTTGCCGCACACGCGTCCCGGGGGCATGGCGGGCCTGCTCGAAATTCTCGTCGATCAAGGTGGCCATGCTGATCTTCATGCCCTCGCCGACGAACTCAGCCTCGAAGTGGATGCCCTGCTTCCGACCGTCGATACCGCCGTTCTTCTCGGTATGTTGAAACTCGAAGAGGGCGACGCCATCATCACTCCTGGCGGACAGGCCTTTGCTCACGGCGACATTCAGGAGCGCAAAGCTATTTTTCGCCAGGCTGCGCTCGCCAATGTTCCGCTCCTCCGCCAAATGGAGCAATCCCTCAAAGCCAAAGCCAATCGAACTCTGCCGGCTGAATTCTTTCAGGATCTTCTCGACGAGCATTTCAGCGAAGACGAAGCTCGCCGCCAGCTGGAAACTGCCATTCAGTGGGGACGTTATGCCGAAGTTTTTGATTACGACGCCGCGAGCGGTAAGCTAACGCTCACCGAGGCATAACTCTCCCGTGCCCTCTCCCGTGCCCCTTCCTGAGCACCAATTGCCGGTTCCTCCGATTCTTCGGCGCCCGGCCGGCACGCGCTGGGCTTGGGGATTTCTCATCGACATCGCGGTTTTCGTTTCTGTATTCGCCGTGATCTTTGGGGTTTACTCTATCGGTCGTTCCTGGCTTGGCCCTGTAAAGGTGGAAGCCGAGATTTCTCAGAATCCGCGCAGCCTTCCTCTTTACGCGCTCTATTCACTTGTCCGTATCTTGGTGGCCTACCTACTCAGCCTGATTTTTGCTTTGGTTTATGGTTACGCGGCTGCCAAATCGCGGCGCGCGGAAATCATTTTGATTCCGCTACTCGATATTTTGCAGTCCATCCCCGTTCTGAGTTTTTTGCCCCCGGTCATGCTCGCGATGGTTTCTCTTTTTCCGAACCGCCAGCTCGGCGTCGAAATTGGTTCGATCGTTCTCATCTTTACCGGTCAGGTATGGAATATCGCGTTCAGTTTTTATTCCTCGCTGAAGACGATTCCGCGCGATCTTCGTGAAGCCGCCATCATTTATCGCTTCGGTCGTTGGCAGCGTTTTCTGGAACTCGATCTGCCCTTCTCCACAATTGGCTTGGTGTGGAATTCTATGATGTCGGTGGCCGGTGGCTGGTTTTTTCTGATGGCCTGCGAAATGTTCGTTTTAGGCGATAAGGACTTTCGCCTCCCCGGACTCGGTTCTTTTTTGCAGACTGCAGCGAGCGGCGGCAACACCAGTGCTATGCTCTGGGGACTGGTCACCATGGTTGCCGTCATTGTTCTGATGGACCAGCTGCTCTGGCGCCCGGTGATCGCCTGGGCCGACAAATTCAAGTTCGAGCAGGTAGAAAGCGGTTCCGGCAATCAGAACTCGATTCTGAATTTCATTCGCAAAGAATCCTATCTGATTCGCGCCTACCGCCGCCTTCTTCATCCGCTTGTCGAGTGGATTACCGCTCAATTTGCCAAAAGTGCAAAGCGAGCGGCTGCTTCCTTCTCTTCTTCCAAAATTACCCAGCGCCGCGGTTCGCTCCTTCTTTGGATTCTTCTGCCAATCGCAGCGTCTGCCGTTCTCTACGGCACCTACCGCACCGTCCAGGAACTCGCGCACCTCCACACCGGCGATTATTTGGCACTGCTAGGCAGCGCCGGATACACTTTCCTGCGAGTCAATTTGTCGCTGATCATCGGCGCCCTCTGGACTATCCCGGTCGGCGTAGCCATCGGTTTCAGCCCGCGTTTCGCTCGCCTGGCCCAGCCGCTCGTGCAGCTTGCTGCTTCCATCCCCGCCACGGCGTTGTTCCCGATCATCCTGGTTTTCCTGGTTCAATTGCGTGGTGGCGTGGAAATTGCCGCGATGACCTTGATGCTTTTGGGCACCCAGTGGTACATCCTGTTCAATGTAATTGCGGGGGCCATGGCCATTCCCACAGACCTGAAGGAAGCCGCGCACATTTTCCGCTTTGGCAGCTTTGATCGTTGGCGGTACTTGATCCTTCCCGGAATTTTCCCGTATTTGATTACCGGAATGGTCACCGCATCCGGCGGAGCCTGGAATGCCAGCATTGTCGCCGAATATTTTCATTTTCGCGGGAAGATTGTGGAAGCGCCCGGCCTTGGTAGCACCATCAGTCGGGCTAGCGATGCTGGCCACTTCGATCTGTTGCTGGCCTCCACGCTCATCATGGCCACCGTCGTGGTCCTGGTCAACCGCCTGATCTGGCGCCGCCTCTTCCGCCTGGCCTCCACCCGCTTCAAACTCGAAACGTAGTAGGACCGCGGGAGCCTTTGGTCGCCGAACCGGACTCTCTCAGGGAAATTCTCCCGAGCCCGGACGATCTATTTCCCCAACTCTCGACAAATAAAATTGATCTGTCCCAGGTGATGATAGAAATGCACCGCACACCGCAGGAATATGGTGAAGCGATTGTTCGCCAAGGGCTCCCCGTCTCCCACATACGCCGTAATCCAATCTTTCTCCGTCTGCGCTGCAATTGTCGCCAAGACCATCCTAATGGCTTGGTCGAAGCTGCCGAGCACATCCACCTTGTTCGGCCGCCGCATTTCCGTGAATTCTAAATCGCGGTTGCGGAGGTAACCTGTCCCGGCAATCTGCGCCCCGATGTAATAACTCAAATTGCCGGTCAGGTGCAGCACGAGATGGCCGACGCTATTTCCATAGGAAAACGGGTTTTTCCAAAAAAGTTCCTCCGTCAACGGATCCACCCATTTATGCAATTCCTCCGCCCGCGTTTGGTATTCGCTTCGGAAAGCCAAAGAAACTGCGTTTGATAATTCGCTCATCCCTCACCTCAGAGCCTTTGTCGCTCCAGCATTCTTGTAGATCACACCTTCCTTCATCACGAAAAACGCATGCTCGGTTTGCCGAATGTTCAGCAGTGGATCTCCCGGCACCGCAACCACATCCGCCCATTTGCCTACTTCCAAGGTTCCAATTTTATCGGCGAGTCCCAGAAGATCTGCATCGGAGGAAGTCCCAGCCTTTAGCGCATCGATCGGCTTCATCCCTAAATCCACCATTTGATGAAACTCCTCGGCATTTCGGCCATGCGGATAGACCGCTGCATCGGTCCCCAATCCGATCTTTACGCCCTTTGCCAGCGCTTTCTGAAATGTCGTGTGCAGGGAGCCGATCGCCAGGTGTGCTTTGGCTGCAATCGCCGGTGGTACGTACACCCCCCGGTCAAACTGTTCCTGTAACCCTTGAAGCGCCATCAATGTGGGTACGAGGTACGTTCCTCGCTCCTTCATCATCTCTAGCGCTTCATCATCGAGAAAACTGCCGTGTTCGATCGAGTCGATTCCCGCCCGGATCGCTCGCTTCGCAGCTTCCGCCCCGTGCGCATGCGCTGCTGTTTTGCGCCTCAATGCGTGTGCCTCGTCCACAATTGCGTTCAACTCTTCCTGGGTCAATTGCGGCGTGTCTACATCATCGTTGGCGGAAAGTACTCCCCCCGATGCGCAAACCTTGATTATGTCCGCGCCATATTTATGATCGAGCCGTACCGCATACCGCGCCTGCACCGGTCCATTGATCACGCCCTCAAGCGGCCCGGATTCGTGACCAAAGATTCCCTCGCGAAAGCCATCTTCGTCGTCGCAATGTCCGCCCGTTGCGCCCAGTGCATGAACCGTCACCAACATCCGCGGTCCCGGCAGGACCCCGGCATTGATCGCGTTTCGCAACCCCACATCCAGATAATCCGAGCTTCCCACATCGCGCACGGTCGTAAATCCGGCCATGAGGGTTACACGGGCATTCGTGCTCGAATCGAGCGCCCGCTCCGCAATTGGCTTCTTCAACAGGTCCAGCTCCGCTTGCCGGTAATCATCCGAATACATCATCGTCAGATGGGTGTGCGCATCGATGAATCCCGGCAGCAAGGTAGCATCGCCCAGGTCAAGCACTTCCGCGCCAGAAGGAATCGACGCTCCGCTGCCGATTCCTACAATCTTTCCGCCGGTCACCACTAGCAGCCCCGGCGTAACCAATTGATTGCTCTTTCCATCAAAGAGTCGAGCTGCTTTAAGGACGTAACTCTTGTCTATTGGTTTTTGTCCTTGGCCGTATCCCGGCGCCCATAAAATGATTGCGGATAGTACGATGAAGGCGACCTTGCGTCCCATGCCTTCTCCTCGGTTGCGATGTAGGATTCGGATGGGCAGACTTTATCCTGCTTGCCCTGAATGTCAAGCAGCAATCGAAACGCCTGCCCCAAAAGATGGGGAACGATTGTGAGCACGGTTCCCGCCGTTCGCATCAAAAAGGCCAACCAAGCAGCGATATCTCGGCGCGGCGATTACGTTCTCTACTGGATGATCTCGAGCCGCCGCCTTCATTACAATTTCGCGCTCGACCGTGCTCTAGAACATTGCGCTGCGCTGAACCAGCCCCTCCTCATCTTTGAAGCGCTGCGCATCGATTATCCGTGGGCGAGTGATCGCCTTCACCGCTTCGTTACGGATGGCATGGCTGAGAATGCCTGCTACTGCCAGCAACGCGGCGTTGGCTACTTTGCCTACATCGAGCCCCGACCAGGCGCTGGCAAGGGTCTTCTCGCCGCGCTTGCCGAAAATGCCTCTGTGGTGGTCACAGATAATTTCCCCTGCTTCTTTCTGCCTCAGATGGTCGCCAGCGCCGCCAAGAAGCTTCCCGTGCTTCTGGAATCGGTCGATTCCAACGGCATGCTGCCGATCTACGTCCCGGGCCAGGTGGCTACCCGGGCATTCGATTTTCGCCGACTCCTGCAAACGGAATTACCGAAGCATCTCGGAGACCGCCCGCATCCCGATCCACTCAGAAACGCGAAGCCCATACGCACTCGGTTGCTGTCAGAGAAAGTTACCTTCAACTGGCCGATGGCTTCCGAAGCTTTGCTCAAAGGCGAACCAGGATCCCTCAACGGCCTCCCCCTCGATCACTCGGTGAGGGCTGCGCCGTTGCGCGGTGGCCACAGCAGTGCCCGCTCTTCCCTGCTCCATTTCCTCGATCATAAACTTCCCCACTATAGTGACGAGCGCAACGAGCCCGATTCCGACGTTGCCAGCGGGCTTTCGCCGTTCCTCCATTTCGGCCATCTTTCTGTCCACGAAGTTTTTGCCGAACTTGTTCAACGCGAAAATTGGCAGCCAGAGAAATTAGCGCTCGGCGCGAATGGCAACCGCCGAGGCTGGTGGAACATGAGTCCCAATGCCGAAAGCTTCCTCGACGAGCTCATTACCTGGCGTGAACTCGGCTACAACTTCAGCGCTTACCGCGCCGATTACGACAAATACCAGTCGCTCCCCGATTGGGTGCAGAAAACGTTCAAAGAGCATACCGCAGATGAGCGTGAACATCTCTATACTCTCGAGGAGTTTGCCTCTGGCAAGACCCACGACCCTTTGTGGAATGCTGCGCAAATTCAACTGGTCCGCGACGGCCGCATCCACAATTACCTCCGCATGTTGTGGGGCAAGAAAATCTTGGAGTGGACCCGCACACCCGAGGAAGCCCTGAAAATCATGATTCATCTCAATAATAAATATGCTCTTGATGGCCGTAATCCCAACTCCTACAGCGGGATTTTTTGGGTGCTCGGCCGCTACGACCGCCCCTGGGCGCCCATTCGTCCTATCTTCGGTTCCGTCCGCTACATGAGCAGCAAAAATACCGCTCGCAAAGTGTCGATTCAGAATTACCTTAGCAAATATTGCCCCGAAGCAGCGCCACAGAAGCAACTTAGCTTCGGTGCTCCCCCACTCGCTGAACCCAGCAGCACGCTAAACTTAGGAGTTCCTTCCGTCGCGCCTGCACGGAAATGTGATGAGTGAAATCTTTATCTACCGAAGCCAGATGCCGGTCTCTGCCGAAGCCGTTTATCGTTTTCACACCGCACCGGACGCCCTCGAGCGCCTCACTCCCTGTTGGGATAAAACCCGGATCGTTGCGCGTACGGGAAGCATCGAACGCCCCGGTTCCCAGGTGACCCTTCGCGTAGCCGTCGGCCCTTTTTCGCAAAATTGGGTTGCTGAACACGTTGCTTGCGAACCAAATCGAATGTTTCGCGACCGGATGCGCACCGGCCCTTTCCGCCGCTGGGAGCACATCCACAAATTTATTCCAGAAACCGATCACTCCAGTTGGCTCGAAGACAGAATAGAGTATGAATTTCCACTCGGCTGGCTCGGAAGACTTCTGGGCGGAGCCTATACCCGTCGCCGCCTACAACGCTTGTTTGAATACCGTCACCGAATTACCGTGGAGCAACTCAGGGCGGAACAGCCGAAATAAGCAAAAATCGCAACGAGACCGAAGCCAAAGGAACGCAACCCGCCTTTGTCCATCTTGCTTCTGATGACCTCCAAGCCCAGAAAGTTCTCAACGCGTATCAGGTTCGGGATCTCCCGCGTTTCGCAGAAGGTGCGGAGGATACTTTCACGCGTCAAGAAGGCGCGCCAGTTGCCACGGAGGAGACCGAAAGACGGAAACAAGATGCCCTCAGGATTGGTTTCCGATGGCCCCGACTACCTGGCCTTGGCCACTCCCGTTGACGACCGGGTATTGAGTTACACTACTGCGAAATAGCATTAAATCGTTTCACGCTCTTGCACTGTCCGCCTGAAATGTCGGACGATAGGCGATACGCCTATTCATCCAGGGTTTAGTTCGTTTCCATTTTTTTGAGGGATTCAGAAGAATGTCTTCCCGCCCAGATGTTCTGATCGTCGGTGCAGGTCTCGCTGGACTCTGCTGCGCACGTCATCTTCAGGAAAAAGGCGTCTCGTTTCAGATTCTCGAAGCATCGGACTCAATCGGTGGCCGCGTTCGCACGGACGAGCTGGATGGCTTTCTGCTCGACCGCGGCTTCCAGGTTCTCCTTACCGCTTATCCCGAGGCCAAATGCACTCTGGACTATTCCCGGCTCAATCTCCAACCCTATATGCATGGCGCGCTCTCCTGGTACGCCGGCCGCATGAATAAGTTGCTTGATCCTTGGCGCACTCCCGGCGCGTGGTGGGAAGCTCTTCGTTCTGATTTCGGCTCGCTTTCCGATAAATTGCGTATCGCCGCTCTGCGTGGACGTCTCCGCCGAAGCTCTATCGAAGAGCTTTTTCGCCGGCCGGATCGTTCGACGAAAGATGCGCTCGATTCGGCAGGCTTCTCGAAAGAGATGATTCACCGATTTTTCCGGCCCTTTTTGAGCGGAATTCTTCTCGATGGCGAGCTGCAGTCCTCTAGCCGCATGTTTGAGTTTGTCTTCAAGATGCTTTCCGAAGGTGATACCGCTCTTCCCGCACAAGGCATGGGCGCCATTCCCGCACAGCTTGCCGAAAAGCTACCGGCCGGTTCCGTGCGCCTGAACGCTCATGTCGATTCGCTTCACGAAAGCGATCTGACTCTGACCAGTGGCGAAACGCTCCGCGCCCGTGCCATCGTCGTCGCCGCGGAAGGCCCCGCCGCCGCGCATCTTGTCGGTGAAGTCGAACCCGCCTCACGCAATGTCACTTGCTTCTACTATTCCGCCGCAGAACCACCCGTCGCTGGGCCCATCCTCGTTTTGAATGGCGATGGAGCGGGGCCGGTCAACAATTTTTCTGTCGTTTCGCAAGTCGCGCCTGCCTACGCCCCTCGGGGCAAGCACTTGATCTCGATCACGGTTCTCGGCACACAAGCCCTCAGCGAAGTTCAGCTCGGCGGCTTCATCATCGCGCAGATGAAGAATTGGTTCGGCAAAGTGGCCAGCAGTTGGCAGTTACTTCGCAGCTATCGCATCGCCCACGCCCAGCCACAACAATTCCCCGGCGCGCTCGAGCCGCCACAACGCCCGGTCCGCACCCGCCCTGGCGTCTATGTCTGCGGTGATCATCGCGACAACGCCTCGATCAACGGCGCCATGGTCAGCGGTCGCCGCGCCGCGGAAGCCGTCCTCAGTGACCTCGAGCGCTAAGTCTGAAAGAGGGGGTAACCAATTGTGGCGGCCACCAGTTGGTGACTCGCCTAACCCGAAGTTCCACCAATAACAGAGGCGTAATTCGAGGATAAGCCCTTGAAAATCTCCGGATTAGCCTAGGGTTTGCAAAATATAATGCACCCATGTAAGTGCT
>Ga0074046_10000139_pt1 | contig 61754 bp, 54 predicted proteins | sample BogForMeECP23OM3_FD_94441 | JGI IMG/M metagenome (GOLD analysis project Ga0074046, IMG submission 94441) | Bog forest soil microbial communities from Calvert Island, British Columbia, Canada - Bog Forest MetaG ECP23OM3 | ecosystem: Environmental > Terrestrial > Soil > Wetlands ... | reverse complement strand
TCTCCGCGATTTTCTGGTGCTCTCATTCCGCGAGCTCCAGCGGTCAGCCGCAATGAAGAGAGCTCGAGGCGCCAAGCGAGCAGCGCGTGCAGTCCAAAAGCAAGAAGAGCAGTCGGCCGAAGCCGTTCAGCCCCCTGCTCAAGAATCTACGAGAACCGAACCGCCAGCGGCGGCTGGTCCGTCGCCGGCCGTCGAGCACAGCAAGGAAGCTGCGTAGGCAATCCCACACATTCAGAAATGGGTCACATGAATATCCCTGCTTGGACCGTTACTTGTCCGCCAGTCGACGCGCCACAATGCTATACACGAGTGGACTGAATACCATGCCGATGTGCGTCGCGGAAACCTCGATGTCCACGCGCGGGTCACCTGTTTGACACACTCGCCAGTCCAAAATCCCGTCTTTCTTTGTATAAATAGCGGTCTGGCGCACCGAATTCGGAATTTCGCCTCGCAAGGACTCAAAGAACTCGCAGGTGCACCTCGACGTATAGCAATTTGGCAGCACACCCCGGCCATGCTTTTCGAGGATCTGTTTGCGCACCATATCGGCGGCATTCATTACGGAAGCCCGAGCCCCAATGCCACGAATTGGCGCACCTAGCGTAATCACCGAAGCAATGCGCTCCGGCATCTGAGCGGCCGCCGCGCGAGCCAGCGAGCCGCCGAGACTGTGACCTATCAGATGGATTTTTCCCTTAGAGGAAGCGTTGGCTTTCTGGATGGCATCGTTCAGGTTTCGGCGAATTAACAGGTTCGGACAGTCGGCATTGATCGAAATGCCGGAATAAAACGCTTGGTAGCCGATCCGCCGTAGCCAAACGGCGAACTGGGACAAGTACAGATCCGTACCCAAAAAGCCGGGAACCAACACGACTGCGGATCCGTCTCCGTGCGGGATTCCGTATCCCCAATAAATGGGGGAAACCTGCAGAAAGGCCAGTTCGACTCCGGCAAGCCATTCTTGCCAGACAGGAAACTGTACAGATTCCTGCTTCGTGTGGGGCTTCCGTCGAGAAGCTTTCATTCGAAGATAAGTCTACCCGACGTGTGCCGCGGCGCAAAGCAACCGCCGACCTCGTTGTTAACGAGGTTGCAATCTTCGGCTACTGCTTGCCGTTGTCGGCGAGGAGAGGTAGGTCCCTCAGCAATAGGAAATCCGGGACCTGTTCTTTGCTTCTCTTCGGATCAGGCCACGTGGGCAGCGGCTTTTCCTTCTCCGGCCGCTTTCTTCGCGCCACGATGCATTTTCTGCCGGCGTTTCGACACCTTCCGGCCGTTTTCTCCGCCGAGTCCCTTCATCGGTTTCATTGCCAAATCCAGCAAGGATTTCTCGGCGGTCACGAAATTCTTCATGCTCTTTTCGGTCAGCTCTCCGAACGACGGAAGCGCTTCCTTGCGCGTAACTTCTTTGAATCTTTCGCGACCCGCTTTCGCGCTCTCGTCCAACTGTTCGATGGCCAACTCCATGATTTTCTTCTGCGTTTCGATATACTTCTCCGCGCCCTCTCGCGCCACTTTTGTCAACACTTCCATGCGGTCCCGAGGCGGCTTGTGCGTGCGCTTTTCACCCTTCGTTGCAGCACTCACTTCCTGGGCGGCCAGGTCCAAAAACTTCTTTTCGCTCTCCACGAACCCTTCGATACCACGCCGCGCTAGTTCTGCCACATGCGCCGCAGCCATCAGTTTTTCACCTTCGCGATAAGAGTCAGCCACTGCATGTGCCTGCTCCGCCGTTGCATCCAGCAGATTCTTCTGCATTTCGATGAACGTGCCCACCCTGTGGCGCGCCACTTCGGCTACCGCCCCTGCAGCGGCAGGAAGACGCAACCCTTCTTTTACTCCATCCACGGCGAGCGCCGTTTCGTCAGCCGCCAGGTCCAACAAGATTTTTCCCACCGTGGTCAGGTTCTCGACGCCCTTCTCCGCGATCCCTGCCACGGAAGCGCCGAGATGGGCACCTGGCTTGCTTAACCCTTCCCTCATCATCCCGATCAACAATGCGTTCTCTTGGGCCGCCAGATCCATCAGGATTTTCTGCGCGGCTACGAAACTCTGTACGCCCTGGCGAGCCCAGCCCGTCAACAAACTGGGCGAGGCCGGTTGCGGAGCCTTCTTCTCTCTCGCCTTCATGATTGATTCTCCTCTCAAGCTTCGGTATACTGCACTGCAGTATCCAACCTCACTGTACGTCTGGGGTATGCCCGTGTCAAGCTGTTTGTTAGAGAATACGGCGGACCCGCTGCCTCCTCGGAGAACCCATGAGCAACCCTGAAGTTCTCATCCGTAAATACAGTGATCGTCGGCTCTACGACACCGGGGCGAGTCGCTACGTCAAGCTCGATGACATCGCTCGCATGGTCCGGGATGGCATTAACGTTCGTGTCGTGGACGGTCGCTCTGGCAAAGACCTGACCCACCTCGTTTTCACGCAAATCATCGTGGAGAACGCCCGCCAGCAGGAAATTGCCCTGCCTTTGCAGCTATTGACGCAGCTTGTCAGGGCCTCCGACAAGGCCACCCACGATTTCTTGACCTGGTACCTGAACAACACTCTCGATCTGTACAAGAAGGCACAGGAAACTGTCCACACTCGGCTTTCCACGGCAAAGACTGCTGTTGCAAGCCCGCTGGAGTTTGTGCGCAATCTTCTCGCAGGACACTCCTTGCGCTCTCAAGGACCGGGGGCGGAAACAGAGGAACTCGAACAACTCCGTCGCCAAGTCGAAGAACTTCAGACACGTTTGCAGCAGCGTAAGAAGAGCGCCCGGCCCGTCACCAAACGCAAGCGACGCGCCCGGCGCGTCAAATAAGACGAATGGGTCGCCACTCCAATTTCACGCAGCGTCCGCGTTTGTGGCGAGACTCCTGAGCCAATGCCAGGGGCGAAACAGCGCTCTCGTGCCCACGCGAGAGGTAAATGTCAGCGCGCTCCAATCCAGCGTGACCCAATCGCGAGCGGAGAGCAGTGAAAATAGACAGGCGACCGTATCTTTCCAATTCGCCAGGGTGTGATTTGCCATCAGCGAATCCAGTCGAACTCGGGCTCCCGCAACATCTTCTACCACGCCCTCGAGCGTAAAGGACGCTTTTCGGAACATCAGCAGCGCCGCAGGGAAGCGGATGCCTTCGAGCGCGATTTTGTCCAGTAGCCGCATGGCATCCATCGGGCCCGGTAATTGTGTCAGCGGCAAGGCATCCAGCAGTTGGTCAATGTGTTTGCGAATGTCGCGAACTTGTGCTCGATGTCCCCCGTCGCGCAACTGGCACAATTCTTCAATCGCTTTGGCCATACCGTCGGGGTCGCGCAACATCATCATGAGCACCAGCAGCACCACGTTTTTCCGCTGCCTCCTGCTCAGCCGCTCAGTCAGTGCCCAATCCAGGATGACTAGTTCATTTCGTTGCCTGTCATACAAAAGATTCCCAGCGTGCGGGTCGGCATGAAAGATCGCGTCCTTTTCACGGGAAAGTGCGGGAACCGCCAGCAGCGCTTTTGCTAAACGATCGGCCACGCTCATTCGCAGCTTCGCCGGCACCACATGAGCTTCCGTGACTTTCTTCCCCTTCTCGAAAGTAAGTGCCGTAATGGTTGTCGTCGAGAGCCGAGGAATGACGCGGGGCACGCGGACTCCGCGAAGCGCGCGATACTCGCTTAACGCGCCTGCCAATGTCGCTTGTTCCCGCGGGAAATCCACTTCGCGTTCCAGTAGCAACCGGATCTCTGTGAGTGTCTCCGCCAGGCGACCCAGATGTATCCCTCCCGTCCGGTGCTTGCGAACAAGATGTTGCGCAAGTTGTCCCAGGATTTTCATATCCTCCGCATAGCAGCTTGGGATGTGTGGCTTCAGAACCTTGAAGACACCGCGCTCCCGCCGCCGCGTTGCAGGATTCTTCCAAGTGAAAGCGACTACGGCGCTGACACTCGCTTCGGAAAGGATGGCAGGCTCAACTTTGATCCTGTAGGTGCCAATCTGCGACTGCAAGTTCTGGGCAATGATGGAGCAGATCTCTTCTGCAGACACGTCGGAAATCCCGTTTTCGAGTTTAATCAATGCCCGCCGTAATCGCGGATGAAGATGGCGATTCCGCGCCAGAACCTGACCGATCTTCTGCAGGCCGGGAACTTTCGCAATGAACCGTAGCAGTCGCACTTCAGCAGATACCTCTGGCCCCAATTCCATCTGTTCCACGATCTTGGGCGCCAGGCGGTAAGCCGATAATTTGGAGACCACGAACAGGATCGCCTCACGAACCAGAGGACGCCACTCGCGGTGAACGTCGGGTACCAGAAGTTCGACCGGCACCATCTGCGCGGCCCATCTCCCCAGCTCTTCCCGCCAGAGTTTTCCATCCGCGCCCTCCAACGCAGTTTGCACGGCTTTAATTTTCTCCGTGGTGGTCGCGGGTCCCGTCAGAAACGGATATAGGTTCTGTTCCAGGGGAACGTCTCTGACTGTGCTTCGGTTTCCCACTTTGTTGTCATCCGCTCTGTGGCTGGCTTGCCGCGATGAGAGGAGGTCCAGAGAGAAGGTGGTGAAGCTCCCGTCTCGCGGTCTTTTCGCATCCCGCCACGGGTTCAAGCTACTGCATCGCAGTATCAACTCGACTGTACGGCCCTGTGGTGCTCCCGTCAAGCCTTTCTCTCACTCCTTTCTCTCACTCCTCTTCGGGATTTGCCTCCGCGATCGCCTCGGCCTTGCGTATCGCTTTCTCGTGCAGTTCCCAGGAATGGATCGCTTTCTTGCATCCTTCTCGAGCCAGACTGGTGCTCCTTAGTCTTTCTGCTTCGTCGAAGGTTTCCTCTGCGCTGGCTCTGGCGCGGTGCGCTGCTTTATCAGCCTCGATAAACTTCTCAATCAGAAGATTGATCGGATCGCCGTTCGACTCCGCTTGTGGTTTGTCGTTCTCCGGTCGTTTGGCATTCCTTCCGCCTGCCGCCGATAACTGCTTGTAGGTTGCCTTGACCTCATCGCTCCACCGCGCTTTAACCGCCCGGTTCAACCGGTCTAAGGCAGCATTGGCTTGATCGGCGGCCTTCCGCACTCTTGGCTTTTCAAACAACCACTTGAACGCCGACCAGTCCATGGCGTCGTTCATTATTTGTTTGGCCTCCTGCACCTCTGCTAGCTTTCGCATAGAATCTCCAGTTCCTCCGCGTGCCATCCCGTGTAATCAGGACTTCTCTTATTTCACTTCACCCAAAGAAGGCATCTCGCATGACAACTATGTGTCGATGGATGCCTCTTTCACTGGACGCGGGGCGGCAACAGGTAAAGTGTAATAGCAAAGATCAGGTAAACCATCAGCAGAAATACCCCCACGCCACGCCGACCGACCACTGTTTGTGACCGGGCATGCCGTAAGGGTGGCGATGAAAATCATCACCACCGCGCCAGGCCAAAATAGCAGGTCCATCGGCGCCGGTCCGATGACGTAGCTCAGCAGGACGAGCACTGGCGCGACAAAGAGCGCGATTTGGGACGCACTGCCCAACCCGATACCCACACTCAGGTCCAGCCGGTTCTTCCATACGCCGGAAAACGCCGAGCCCATTTCGCCGGCGCCACCGACCAACGCCACGACGATGAAATACTCGGGTGAATGGGATAGACTCCAGCACAAAGCCCAAGCTTAGGCTCTAGCCGGCGGGTCGGTCCCAGCACTCGAATCAGGTGAAGAGTTGCCGCCGCAGCTCTTCACCGAAGTTGCAAGAAAATTGAAGAAAGAGGAGAAACTATGACTAGTTGCAAATGCCTACGAATCTTGAGCAGCTCGCTCGTTCTGCTGCTGTTCGCCGTGCTATCCAGCGCGATTGCCTCCGCCCAAACCAAGCTCGAGGGAGTAATCAAGGGGAGAAGCGGCGCGGAAATCATTCTACAAACGTCGGATAACCCTAAGGTCATTGTGATGCTGACCGACAGCACCGATGTTGGTCAAGTGGAGGGCGTGCTCAAGGCCCGTAACAAGAAAATGTCTATGGCTGCCCTTATTCCAGGACTCCCCATTAAGGTAGAGGGAGCGTACAACGAGAAGAACCAACTGGTTGCAAAGACCATACGGTTCAAGGGAAATGATTTCGAACAAGCGCAGGCCATCCAGGCCGGGTTGGCAGAAACGGCCCAACAAGCGCAACAGAATAAAGAAGAGTTAGAGAAGCAGAATGCCGCCCTCGCGGAGCAAAATGCAGCGCTAAAACAACAGCAAGAGGCGTTGACCGAACAGGAGAAGAAGGTCGCGGCCAACAAGGCGGCGATTGCCGCGGCCAGCGCGCGATTCGGTCAGCTGAACGAGTACTACATCCTGGACGAAGTCACCGTGTATTTCGGCAACGGCAAGGTGAAAGTCGACCCGAAATACAACCCGCAACTGGTGGCGTTGGCGGAAAAGGCAAAGACCGTCAACGGCTACATGATCCAGGTCAAAGGCTACGCTTCAGCGTCCGGCAGCGTTGAGCTGAACCAGAAACTAAGTGAAGAGCGCGCCAACAACGTCACCAACATCCTGCTGCAACAGGGGCACATCCCGCTAACCAACATGCTGGCTCCGGGCGCCATGGGCGAGAGCCGCCAAGTTGCCAGTAAAGACAATACTGCCGAGAGTGAGGCGGAGAATCGCCGCGTTGTGGTGAGGATACTTCAGAACAAGGGAATCGCGGGACTCTAGGCACTTGCATTCAAGGAAGGGAACTGTCGAAAAGCTTCCCGAGAAATCTGCTATCCAGCTCGGGTCGCTTGGCTACAAACAAGATAAAGAGAGGGGATTATGCATAGGAAATTGATTGTAGCGAGTCTGGTGGCTGTAGTCATGCTGGCATCTACAGCCACGATTTAGTAAAAGTATTCGGCACAGTGAGGCCAAAAATGACAACTCGGATTAGGAGTAAAGTTGAGAAGTGCTTTAGAATGAATAAAGCAATCACTGTCGGGGCGTAGCGCAGCCTGGTAGCGCGCCTGCCTTGGGCGCAGGAGGTCCCGAGTTCAAATCTCGGCGCCCCGACCATTCCATTCATAGAGTTTTGCGGCGACAGTCGCCTCGGTACTTCTCACTGAAGAGCTCCTTCAAAAAAACAAGGACCGGCCAAAAAGCACCGGTCCTTGTGAATTTGCGCTACCGCCAGTTTAATCTACTTGCTCTTGTTTACCGGCGAGGCTTTCTGGAGCGTGGCGAGCAGTTCTTTAGCGCTGTCGGGCACCGGTACCGCCTTCTTGAACACGATGTCCGCAGCGCTCACTTCCTTTCCATACAGGTTTTTGTTCGCACCATTATCGGGTCGCAGCGTGGAACCTGCCAGAGAAACGCCGGCGAATAGCCCGCGGGAGCGGGAATACGAAAGGATTTCAGCTCGCAGCGTTACATCGGTTTCCGCGGAAGCCGTGCGGCCCACGGGCCCAGCTGCGGCCGAAGCGTCGGCACCGAGCTTGACTTTGCTCTTCAGTATGTTCTGCGCCGAACGCGGAGACATCAGCAATAAGATGAAGTCAGTGGCATTTCCGCCGAGTTGCAACCCGGCACTGCCGCCTTCCAGCGCTATCATCGCCGGCGCGCTCCACGGACCGTGGAATTTGCTGCCGCCGCGGCAGGTCATCACGCCCCGCCCGTAACTGCCACCAATTCCGATCGCGAACTTCAGCACGGATGGCAGAATGACAATGCAATCCGCTTTGTCCAGCACGCTCTGCGGAATACTATCGGGAGCGTTTAGAATTTCCTGCATCACCTTTCCAGAGTTCTCGACGCGATCTGACTCTTTGTCTTGCGCGAACACTGGAGCAGCCAGAGCAAAAGCTAAGCTAAAACCCAGCAACGTTTTTTTCATAATTCATCCTCAGATTCTTCCCTACGCCCGAAGGCGGGGTTCCTTGTGAAGTTGTCGACCTTGGTTCATCTATAGCAGACGCATGATACCCCTTCACAGGTCAATGTTCCAGAGCGCAGGCTTCGTTCCCGGAAAGTAGGAGGACAGCAGGGACTGTCGCATTCGCGTACAAGCGTATCCGCCTTCGCGTTCTCAGTGCGTTGCAGTGTTAAGCAACCAATGATCCCCCGTCACGCTTTGAACAGCCCGCTGATCTCCCGGAAGCTCACGGCGTCCTCCGCGAAAGTGAACGTCCCGCGCTCGCGCATTTCGCGCGCCGCCCGCAGGAATGCTCGAAAAGCGGCACGGCAAAGAGCGCTGCCGACGCTTACACGCCGCACTCCAATCGCTGCAAGATCCTTCACACTCAGCGCAACGCCCTGCAAACCCAACAGCACGTTGACAGGTCGATCCACCGCGCTCACGACAGCGGCGACGTCGTCGCGACTCGTAAGCCCGGGAGCATACAGCACATCGGCGCCCGCTTCTTGATAAAGCTGTAAGCGATTGATGGTGTCCTTTAGGTCCGGCTTGCCATTTAGGTAGTTCTCCGCACGCGCCGTCAGCGTGAACGGAAACGGCAGAGAGCGCGCTGCCTCGACGGCCGCTTTGATTCGCTCCGCGGCAAGCTTGCGCTCGTAAATAGGATGGTCCTCACGGCCCGTGCCATCTTCGATGGAGCCTCCTACTACTCCGGCGGCCGCCGCAAGACGGATGGTTTCCGCAGTGATTTCCGGATTATCTCCAAAACCGTTCGCCAAGTCTGCGCTGACCGGCAGGTCGCTGGCGGCCGCCATTGCAGTCAAGTGCGCCATCATCGTATCGCGGTCCACCGTGTTGTCCTGTCGCCCAACGGAGAAGGCAAACCCTGCGCTGGTAGTGGCCAGAGCCTCGAAGCCCAAGCGCTCCAGCAGTCGTGCCGTTCCGGTGTCCCACGGATTCGGGATAATGAACGCGCCTTCGCGCGCGTGGAGTGCACGAAACGTTTGTCCTTTTTCCATCTGTGTCTTCATGAGTGCTCACGCTCCTGCGGATAACTGTGAAGGAACACCCAACGTTCCGTCCACCACTTCCACGAAGTTTCTCTCCTCCCGAAGGATCAGCCGTTTACTGACTGCCATCGCAAAATTCTCGCGCCCTTCCGGGTCAGACTTCAAGCGCGCCCGGTAGGTCTCATATGCGGCCAGGCTTTCGAAAGCAATCAAACCCCAGGCAATGTCATTCGTGCCTTCATGTGGTAAGAAATACCCAATAAGCTGGCCGCCGCACCGCGGAATGATGCGTCCCCAATTCTCGGCGTACTTCTTGAACGCCTCGCGTTGATAGGGGTCAATCTGGTAGCGGATCACGCATGTCATTGCCATCGCTCTTCTCCTCTTCGCCGGGCAAGCCGGTGCATCGTTCCCCAAGGTCATGCCGCCACAAATCACTGCGATTCCGAGAAGGGCCTCGCGGCGACTCATAAGTGGGGGAGCAGGATCACTTGGCTGCATCTTCGACAGTCTGCCAGTTGCACCGCAAGAACGATTCGTTTATCATCAAAGTATGGATGTCGCGTATAACCCGGACGCCGCCATTTCCGCGATCGCCGCGGCCATCGGCGAACCCGCACGGGCTCGCATGCTCTATTGCCTGATGGATGGCCACGCGCGTACCAGCACGGAGCTCGCCGTTGTGGCCGGCGTCAGCCCATCGACCGCGAGCGTGCATCTGCAGCGCTTGAAGTCAGCTCAACTTGTCAAAGTCATCGTCCAAGGCAAACATCGCTTCTATAGCCTGGAAGGGCCGGATGTAGCCAGCGCTCTGGAAGGCCTGAGCGTTCTAGCTGGCGGCCCACGCAAGAAATTCGTGCCCACCGCTCCAAGTAATCTGCGTGCCGCGCGGACCTGTTACGATCACATGGCCGGCATGCTTGGCGTGGCTTTGCACGACCGTTTCAAGGCTAGCGGGTGGCTCGTCAACGGCTCAGAACGCAGCGATAACGCGTACAGGGTTACCGTCACTGGTGCAAAAGGATTTGAGAATCTGGGCATCGATTTGCAAGCTACCCAAGCGCTGCGCCGCCGCTTCGCTTGTCCCTGTTTGGATTGGAGTGAGCGGAGACCCCACATCGGCGGGGCGCTTGGTGCGTCTCTCTTGAATATTGCCCTGAAACGGAAATGGGTGACTCAGGAGCTCGATAGCCGGGCATTGCATGTCACAAGCTCGGGCCGGCGTGAACTACGCGCTCGATTTGGCATTACTGCCTGATATCTCTACTGTAAAAAAGTAAGGTTTGGGAATAGAATATTCCTCGCATTTATCTGAGCCAGCAAAACCTCGGACCGGAGCTTCCTTCATGGCCATTGCCACCATCAATCCCGCGACAGGCGAAATCGTCAGGACGTTTGATGCCCTGACGGACGCACAGGTCGATGAAAAAATATCCAAGGCTGCTAAGTCCTTCCACAGCTTTCGCCAAACCTCGTTCGCGGATCGTGCCCGTTGGATGATCAAGGCTGCCGAAATTCTCGAAGCCGAGAAAGAATCCATCGGCCGCCTGATGACCCTCGAAATGGGTAAAACCCTTGGCTCCGCCATCGCTGAAGCGGAAAAATGTGCCGGCGGTTGCCGCTTTTACGCCGCGCATGCCCCGAAATTCATCGCCGATGAAGTCATCGAAACCTCGGCGTCCAAAAGCTTCATCCGCTACCAGCCGCTGGGCATTGTCCTCGCGGTCATGCCTTGGAATTTCCCTTTCTGGCAAGTTTTCCGGTTCATCGCACCCGGCTTAATGGCTGGCAACGTGGGCTTGCTCAAGCACGCTTCTAACGTTCCGCAATGCGCTCTCAAAATTGAAGACATCCTTCTGCGCGCAGGTTTTCCCGATGGCGTGTTCCAGACTCTTCTGATTGGAGCTGCACAAGTCGACCGCATTCTGAACGACCCTCGCGTGGCCGCCGCGACTCTTACCGGCAGCGAGCAAGCCGGTATCCAGGTGGGAATCTCGGCGGCGAAGCGCATCAAGAAAGTTGTTCTGGAGCTTGGCGGAAGCGATCCGTTCATCGTCATGCCCAGCGCCAATTTGGAAGAAGCCGCTGCCACCGCCGTGAAAGCGCGGGTCATCAACAACGGACAATCCTGCATCGCGGCCAAGCGTTTCATTGTTCATGAACAGATCGCCGATACTTTCGAAAAGGAATTTGTGCGCCGGATGCAATCGCTACAGCTGGGCGATCCTTTTGACGCCAAGACCGACGTTGGCCCGCTGGCGACTCCCGACGCGGTGAAAGATATCGATAGCGACGTGCAGAAAACCATCCAAGCAGGGGCAAAACTACTGACCGGTGGAAAGCCCGTCGCTGGCCCGGGAAATTTCTATCAACCCACCGTGCTCACCAACATTCCCAAAGACTCGCCGGCGTATCGCGAAGAGTTCTTCGGTCCCGTGGCCAGCATCTTTCGCGCGAAAAGCGTCGAGGATGCCGTGGCCATCGCGAATGACAGTCGCTTCGGCTTGGGTGCCAGCGCCTGGACCAACGACCCCTCCGAACGCGAGCGTTTCATCAATGACCTCGAAGCAGGCATGGTCTTCATCAATCAGATGGTGGTATCCGACCCGCGCTTGCCCTTCGGTGGTGTAAAAGCTTCCGGTCACGGCCGCGAACTCGGACCCTATGGCATCCGCGAATTCACCAACGCCAAAACCGTGTGGATCCGCGACCTCGGCTAACTCAGTTTGGATCTCCCAGGCCGATTGACGAGGGAACTCCGGTAGTAGCATGATGCTCACTCTGGCCTTGGACCCGACGCTGGTCCCCCGGCGTCTTGCCTACCGAAGCAACGCGCCGCTCCGCGCGCAAGTGCAGGGCCGAAGGACTTCCTCACTTCTCACTGGAGAGAGTGCCGTGCCGAAAACCCTCGAGAAAAAACAGTCCGAACGGAAACCGAGCGTCAAGAAACCGGCGTTGACCGAAGCTCAGATTGCCGTCCACTGGAAGGAAGAGGAGTACATTCGCCCGCCCGCCCGCTTCATTGCGCAGGCCAATCTCAACGATCCGCGCACCGTCGAGCGTTTTAGCGAAAAGAACTTTCCCGAGTGTTTCCGTGAATACGCCGAACTCCTCCATTGGGATCAGTATTGGCACACCACGCTCGACACCGAACATCCTCCTTTCTGGAAGTGGTTTGTGGGTGGCAAGCTCAATGTCGCCTACAACTGCGTCGATCGCCACCTTGCCAAATGGAAAAACAAAGCGGCGCTGATCTTTGTCCCCGAACCTGAGGACGAACATCATGTCGTCATCACCTATCAGGAACTCTATCGCCGCGTGAACGAAGTGGCCGCTTTGCTCCGTGAGTTTGCCGGCTTGCAGAAGGGTGACCGCGTCACCATTCATATGCCCATGATTCCCGAGCTGCCCATAACCATGCTGGCCTGTGCCCGCCTCGGTGTGATCCATTCCGTTGTTTTCGGCGGATTCTCGGGCGAAGCCTGTGGCCTGCGCGCCGCGGATTCCGGCAGCCGCGTCTTGATCTACGCCGATGGTTACCATCGCAACGGCCGCTGGGTCGATCACAAGCCTAGCGCCGACATTGCCGTTGATACTGCCAAGAAGGAAGGCCAGCACATCGATAAGGTGTTGGTCTGGAAACGCTATCCTCACAAGTACGCTTCGGATTCGCCCATGATCCTCGAGCGCGACTACTTCATCAACGACATGCTCAAGGATTACCGGAATCGCACCATCGAGCCTGTCTCCATGGACGCCGAAGATCCGCTCTTCCTCATGTACACCAGCGGCACCACCGGCAAACCAAAGGGTTGCCAGCATCGCACCGGTGGTTACCTCGCCTATGTCGCCGGCACGTCCAAGTATTATCAGGACATTCATCCCGAAGACGTCTATTGGTGCATGGCCGACATTGGCTGGATTACCGGCCACTCCTACATCGTCTATGGCCCGCTCGCCCTCGCTGCCACCAGCGTCCTCTATGAAGGTGTCCCACAATTCCCCGACGCGGGCCGCCCGTGGCGCATCGCGGAACGCCTCGACGTCAACATCTTCCACACCTCGCCCACCGCCATCCGCATGCTCCGCAAAGCCGGCTCGGAAGAACCCAGGAAGCACAACTATCGTTTCAAACACATGACCACCGTCGGCGAACCCATCGAGCCGGAAGTCTGGCGTTGGTATCACGAAGTTGTCGGCAAAAGTGAAGCGGTCATCGTGGATACCTGGTGGCAAACGGAAACCGGTGGCTTTCTCTGCACCACCAAGCCCGCTCTCGATTCCATGAAACCTGGCAGTGCGGGTCCGGCGTGTCTTGGAATTTACCCGGTCATTTGGGATGAAGAAGGCAAGGAAGTTTCCACGGAATCTCACAATGCCGGCAATATCTGCATCCGCAATCCCTGGCCCGGCATCATGCAGACCATCTGGGGCGACCCACACCGCTTCCTCAACAACTACTACAAAAAGTACAACAAGAATCCGCAAAGCAAGGATTGGCGCGATTGGCCTTATTACGCTGCCGACGGCGCAGTACTGCCTCCCGACGGCTACTATCGCATCCTTGGCCGCGTCGACGATGTCATCAATGTCGCTGGCCACCGTCTTGGCACGAAGGAGCTCGAGTCCGCTTGCCTCACCATTCACGAAATTGCGGAAGCTGCAGTCGTTCCGGTGGTGGACGAGGTCAAAGGACGCGTCCCGGAAATCTACGTTTCGTTGAAACCTGGCGTGCTGCCCAAGAAGGCCATCCAGGAAAAGATTACTGCGACGATCGAAACGATGATTGGCAAAATCGCGCGGCCCAAGCGCATTCACATTGTTCCGGACATGCCCAAGACCCGCTCGGGCAAAATCATGCGCCGCGTGCTCGCCGCCATTTCCAATCACATGGACACGGGCGACATCACCACGCTCTCCAATCCGGATATCGTTGAACAGATTCGCCAACTCGTCCAGGGCCGCGAAATCATGCCCTTGAACGAAGCTCCCGAAGACATCAAGCGTTTCGGCGAGGAAACCTAGCCGTAACACCCAACCTCTGAAGTCACAATCCGGTTCTGTCGCAAAAGTCTTGTCGCGGCACATGTGGCTACTTTTCGTATATTAAATACCCAAGTGTTTTCAACGTGGGGCGGCAAGTCCGTGATAGGTGTCCGTCCGCCGGACACTATTGCTCCTTGGTCAGATTCAACTCCTCTGGTTCTCTATAGACCTTGTCGGCTTCCTCGGCTCGCCCTTCGGCCCGCAGCGCTTTCGCTAGCTGCGGCCGGACGCTGTCCAGTTCCGGAGCTTTCTCCAGCAATTCGCGGTATTCCCGGATAGCCTCAGTGTAGTGCTCCGCGGCAAGATACGCGTTTGCCAGCGCGAGCAGAAGTTCCGCGCGTTCCGGTGCAAGTTCTTTCGCTTTCTTCCAGTTCTTGATCGCCTGGCGCATATAGCCCTCGGCTTGGTATACCTGAGCCAGTTCCCCGTAGTATTCCGCTTCGTTTCCGTCCAGGCGGATCGCCTCATCGAACGCCCCTACTGCTTTTTCGAATTGACCACCGCGCTCGTACACTCTTCCCAATCCCGCGTAGATTTCCGCATAACCGGCGTGCAGTTGCTTCGCCTCCATGTAAGCGCGAAGCGCTTCGCCGTCTTGGCCTTGGATTTCCCTTGCATTCCCCAAAACTATGTAGGCCCTGGCATCTTCCCCGCGCAGCTTCACAAACACCATCGCCTCGCGCAGGGCACACTCCGGGAGACGCGAGTGGTAACAGACCGTGGAGCGCAGCGCGTGCGCGTACGGCGACTGCGGCGACAATGCCACCGCTTCCGTCGTTTCTCCGTAAGCCATGATCCAATCTTCCGACGAGCGCAAAAGATACGCGTAGATCAGTCGCACTTCTGGATTTCGCGGCTGATTGCCAACTTCGTCTTGCATTGTCTGCAGGGCCGTTTCCCGATCGCCGCGGGAAATCGCGCCCGCCATCTCGTACAAATAATCCGTCGGCCCTGGCAGCCGCAATCCCAATTTCCAAGTGCAGGGCGCCTTGGCCTGCTTCACCACGCGAATGGTTTCGGCGTCGGCTCTCGCCGACGACAGCGCATTCAACAACCTATCGTCGGCGCATTGCGTCAAGCCATGCCGCGTCACTTCTTCGCGAATCTCTTCCTGCGTCAATCCTTCCAACTGCCACGCCAGCACCTGTTCCGGCCCAACCGGTGCATTTGTTTCGGGACTTGTACTGACTTGTTGCCGAGGAATTGCCAAAGCTGCGAATAGCACCACCGTGATCACATGGCCGCCTCGCAGGGGCCAAACGCCCTGCTAGTGCTTATCGGCAGTTTCCTCCTCCGGCTTTACGCTTCGTCTGCGTGTTCTTCCTTAAACGGGTTCACAACCAGCACGCCTTCATACTCCTGGCCGTGCGACAAGTCCTCCGAATACAAAACCTCACACCCAGCACTACTCGCCGCCTGCACGATCAGCGCATCCCAGAATGATAATTGGCACTTCTGCTCAATTTCTAGCGCGCGCAGGATTGATTCTGGTGAATTCACCATGATTCGCCATTTCCGATAGAGCGTAATCGCTTCCCGCAATTGCTCTATCGCCAATGGCTGACTGAACTTTCGACGCACATTGACGCAGAATTCCTGAAGAACTTGAGTGCTCAATACTCCGCGTTGTTGCAACCACAATTGGGTAAGTAATTCCTGCGCTCGGGCAGTCTTTTTGCCGCCCCGTTGGTCATGGGCGTAGACAAGAATATTGGTATCGACGAAGGCTCTACCGTTCATGGAGTTCGTCACGCGATTTCGGCTTCTGCCAACCCGCCCCCGTACTCGCCTTCATCAGTGAAATCGCGCGCTTCATCGCTTCCTCATATCCCTCATCCTTTGTCACAAACTCTTTTAGCTGGGTCGCCAGTATCGCGCTCACGGAAGTGCCTCTCTCCGCGGCCAGCACTTTGACACGCCGCAAGAGCTCAGCGTCCAGTTTCAAGGTTATGTTGGTTTTCTTAGACATGAAACAGCACGTATTACCGTGCAGCACGAGTTTACGTGCTTCACCACCCTACGTCAAGCCTCCCACCACCAAATCGTCACAAGCCCATCCACCTGAGCGTATAACTCTATAGAAAGGCAGGAAACTAAACCGTGCTCGAAGGCGTGGTAGAACCAGTAACGAAGTCAGCATCCGCTATGCCCCCATTTTCCGCCGATTCCCGGAGACTCTCGACCCAAGCATTCGAGGAGCTTTTCCTCTCCAGCTACCCGCGCTTAGTCGCTCTAGTTCGTCGCATGTTGGGCGATTCCGGACGCGCCGAGGAAATAGCAAACGAAGCTTTTTTGAAACTGCACAATACCGTTCTTCCTCCTAGCGTCCGCACCAATGTGGGCGGGTGGCTTTATCGCACCGCCATCAATCTCGCTATCGACGATCTGCGCGCCCGCAACCGTCATACACCTCTCGCCGAGGAAGCCTCGCGGGCCATCTCCGCCCGCCAGCAGCCCGAAGACGGCCTTCAAGTGCTTCTGCGCACCGAAACTCAGGAGCGCGTGCGTCTCGTTCTCTCGAAGCTCAAGACAGAATGGTCGCAAATTCTTATGCTTCGAGCCTCAGGGTATTCCTACAAGGAAATCGCTGCCCATCTCGACATTCCCGCCACCTCGGTCGGCACCTTGCTGATCCGCGCCGAGGCCGGTTTCGAAAAATTCTATTTGCAGCTTTTTGGTGAAAAGGATTTGGAGGTTTTATGAACTGCCCTACCGACACTACTCTTCGCGCTTACCTCGATGCGGAACTCAGTCCCGAGGACAGTTCCGAATTGCAGCAGCACCTTCAGTCCTGTTCTGCCTGCCAGGTGCGTTTCCGCGAGCTCTCCGCGACGGCTTCCCGGGTCGCCTCACAACTTGCGTTGCTTGATGCGCCGCCCTCTACCCTGGAAGCAAATCCGCACACTGCGCTCGCCCGATTCAACGCGAATCTTCCCCATGCGGAAGAGGACGCAGCGCCTCCGCCCTTCTTCGCACGCCTTTTCTCCCCACGTTCTCGCTTCGCTTGGGCTGCTTCTCTTGCGGGCGCTGCGCTCGTCATTTCGTTGATGTTCCCCGCCACTCGCAGCTTTGCTCAACGCCTTCTCGCCACTTTGCGTGTCGAACGCATTCAGACGGTCACGCTCGATCTCGGCCCCCTAGACAATGGCTCCTCGCATCATCAGCCCCTGGAAGCTCTATCGAAATTGCTTTCTGACAACGCAGTTGTAACCACCAACGAGAAACCAATCCCCGCGTCTTCCCAAGACGCGGCTACCCAGGCTGCTGGCTTCCCCGTTCGTGTGCTCGCCGCGCGCACGGACACTCCGTCGTTCGAAATCTCCGGTGCCCACGCGTTTCACCTCACCCTGAACCGCTCCCGCCTGCAGGACATTCTCGATCAGGCCGGTCGCCCCGACCTTCTGCTCCCCGCCACACTCGATGGAGCCCCCGTATCCGTCCAGATCCCTCGCGCTGTCGCGGTGAACTATGGCAACTGCGGGAAACAGAACCCGCAAAGCCCAGGTCAGGCTGCCGCCTCCACGGATCCTTGCCTGCTGCTGATTGAGGCTCCCAGTCCCACCATCAACGTACCTTCGGACCTGAACATCCAGCAGTTGGCCGAAATTGGCCTTCAGTTCGTCGGATGGAGCCCGGTCAAGGCTCGCGAGTTTTGCCAAACCGTCGATTGGAAATCCACCCTGGTTCTCCCGATCCCCGATGGCGTGGACTCCTACGAAACCGTCAACCTCAACGGCGTGCACGGAACACTTATGCATTTCCCCAATTCCAATAATAATCAGCGCCCGTCCTTCGCTCTTATTTGGGTGAACGACGGCATCATCTACAGCCTGATTGGTCATGGGGACTCCACTTCCGCAGTACAATTGGCCAGTTCGCTCCAGTAAAGGGTTTTCAGGAAGCGACAGCCGTGCCGCACCAGATCAAGGCTTTAGCCGCTGCGGGTTGCGCCTCGGTACTCACCCACTCCTAGAGCCACCTGAACCTGACGGAGGATTCTTTGCCGCCGACTGACTTGGCCATCGAAACCATCGGCCTCCGCAAACAGTTCGGTTCCAAGGTCGCCGTCCGCGGCCTTTCCCTCCAAGTCAGGCGCGGTGAAATTTTCGGTTTTCTCGGTCCTAACGGTGCCGGCAAAAGCACGTCCATCAAAATGCTGCTTGGCTTGGTCAAACCCACTAGTGGTGGAGCGCAACTCCTCGGCCGGCCCTTCCAAGATGTCGAAGTTCGCCGCAACATCGGATTTCTTCCCGAAGATTTTCGTTTCTACGACTGGCTTACCGCCTCTGAACTCCTCGCGCTCCACGGCCGTCTCAGTGGCCTCACTCCCGCTCAGCTTCGTGACCGCGTTCCCGCCTACCTCGACCTCGTTGGCCTGGCACCGCACCGCGATCAGCGTCTCCGCGGATTTTCGAAAGGTATGATGCAAAGGATCGGGCTCGCCCAAGCTTTAATCCACGAACCCGACCTCGTCTTCCTCGACGAGCCCACCTCCGGCCTCGATCCCATGGGTCGCCACCTCGTACGCGACATCATCCGCAGCGAACGCCAGCGCGGCGCTACCGTTTTCCTCAACTCCCATCTCCTTAGTGAGGTCGAAGTCACTTGCGATACCGTGGTCTTCATCAAGCATGGCCAGGTTATTGCCTCCCGTGATCTCCGCTCTGCCCCCGAAGGCGAAATCCATGTCCGCGCCCATGCCCGCAATTTGCGCCCGGACCTTCTCCCTGGCCTCTCGCCTTGGACTACTTCCGCACACCTCGAGCATGACCAGCTCACCTTCACCACCAATTCCATGGATTGTCTGCCCGATATTCTTCGTTACCTGGTTTGTTCCAACGTCGACATTTTCGAATTCACGCCCCAGCGCGTTTCGCTCGAAGAGTCATTCCTGAGAATCATGGGAGAGGACCAAGGCCTTTGAAGCAGTTGTGGATCATTGCTGGTGTAACGTTCCGCGAAGCCGCGCGCCGCAAAATCTTGTGGACCGCGCTGGTCGCTGCCGCCGCCTTCCTCGCGCTCTTCGCCACCGGCATGCATTACCAGGTGAAGGACGCACATTTCACCAGAATCCCCCCAATGATCCGTTACCAGATCCTCAGCTCTCTTCTCCAGGTAGGCTTCTATGCCATCGACATGCTCGCCGTGCTCATGACCGTGCTGACCAGCGTCGATTGCCTTTCCGGTGAAATCGCTTCGTCCACCATTCACGCCATTGCCACCAAGCCCATTCACCGTTGGCAACTGCTTCTCGGCAAGTGGCTCGGCTTTGCGGCCATGGTCGCCCTCTATGTCGTGCTGGTTTTTTCTGGAGTCGTCGCCATCGGTTATTTCATCGGCGGCGTCCATCCGCGCGGTGCTGTCCCCGGTGGCTTGCTGATCTACCTCGAGTGCATGGTTGTGCTGACTCTGACGTTCCTCTTCGGCACCATGTTCTCCACCCTAACCAATGGCGTGATCGTTTTGGGCCTGCACGGGATCGCTTTCATTGGCGGCTGGCTCGAGCAGATCGGCTCGGTCACTGCCTCCGAGCGCCTCATCAATCTGGGTATCCTCTCCAGTGTCATTATGCCCACCGAATCCATCTGGCGCCGTGCCTCCTACGTCATGCAATCCTCGGTCGCCCGCACCCTTGATGTGACGCCCTTCGCCACCCGTTCCGCCCCCAGTATCACGATGATGGTTTACGCTACCGCCTACCTTCTGGTCGGCCTCTCCCTGGCTCTCTACCGCTTCCAACAGCGCGACCTGTAGCTCACGCCTTCAGGCGTGAGGCCTTCCCTTTCGCACCACGGCATGTCCATCGGGCGCACCCGCGCTAACGATCGTCTCAATTTATGAGCCAAGTATGCTCTTCTTACACTTGGGACACAGTCCGTTCAAGCTGATCCAACTCCGCGGCTCATACAAAGGCTTATGACAATGAGGGCATACGAATCCTAGTTCCCTGCACATTTGATTATCATATTTGAAGATGCGAATCAGTCCCACGAATTCCAACCCGCCCATCAATGAAAGAACGAGCAAAATAATACCCAGAGGCAGGGGGCGTGCTGAGGTCGTTAGAGAATTTCGAATCAAGAGAGCGACAACTGCTACCCCAAGCATAGCCAGCATTAATGCTAGTACCAATCGGTTATGCTTTTTGGCGATGGTGAGCCGCTTCGACTCCAGATCAAGGGGAAGAACGGAGTTCATTCAGTTCCACTCCAATGACAGTTACCATCTAGGGCTGCGCACTCACCTGCGGTGCCCCGCAGCTTTGCGCTACCGCCGCCTGCACATCCGCGTCAAACTGCGCCCCGCGCCAACCCTGCGTCGAGCACACTTGCCACGCTTCCAATCCCAGCGCGCCGCGAAAATCCGCGCCCATCACATTCGCCCCGTCCAGCTTCACTTGCCGCAGCACAGCCCCCGCAAATGTAGCTCCGCGCAAGTCCGCCTTGGAAAGATCGGCTTCCAGGAAAATCGTTCCCTTCGCCTGAGCCCCGGTCAGGTTCGCGCCCATCATTTTTGCGGCCGAAAAGTCAGTCTGCTCCAGCTTGGCCAGTGACAGCACCGCATCTTCCAACTTCGCATCGCGCAAGTCCGTGTGCGCCAGGTCCGCCCGCAGCAAGTTCGCTTGCCGCAGGTTCACTGAGTACATAGTCGCTCCCTGCAAGTTTGCCGTGGTCAGCGTCGCTCCCTGCAGATTCGCAAAGGACCAGTCCGAACCCTGGAAATTCCCTCCATTAAATTCCGCGCCCTGTGCGTCCGCGCTCACCAGGTTTGCCTTGTCCGCTAACACATGGTCCATTTTCGCGGAACGCAGATTGGCCTCGCGCAGATTGGCCCCGCGAAAATCCGATTCCGCCAGGCTGCTGCCTTCCAAATTCGCCCGCCACATCCGCGCATTGGCAAACGCCGCGTGATATCCGCGCGAATACCGCAGATTAATTTCGTTCAGTCGTGGCCCGTTCGCCTCATTGCCTGCACCCGCATTTTCTCGATGCATCGAAATACGTTCATCGGTCAAATCGGCATATGGACGGAAGCCTACAAATTGAAATGCGCTTGCCGCCCAGCGCCGTGGATCAGCACGTCCTACTTCTGGGCGCAAGGCAGGATCACTAGGGAGACCCCGGATAACGCCCAACGACAAGAGAAACAGTGTCAGTCCCACCAGCACCGACACACGCATGGCTTTCCACACATCTCGCAGGAACTGCGGGGTGCTCTCTTCCGTCCAGTCTCCCGGACGCAGCACGCGCTTCACGATCCGTGGCAATCCGCAAGCCGCCGCGCTCGCCACCGTAAACAGGAACACGTGCAGCAGCGTCCCCCGGTAGTCCTGCATCACCAGATAGCGCAGCCAGAAGAAAAACAGCACCGCCGGCACCGCCCAATATGCCAGCAAAATGGCCACGTAGCATTCCACCATCCCCACCGCCGAATGCGGGTCGCGCGTCCACTTCAGGTATGGCCGGATCGGGCCCATTAAGTACCAACGACCATCCTTCTCCGGCGTCTGGCCATCGGGGAACACGGCAGGCAGCGCGCCCATGCTTCCCCAAAGCCGGAGAAGCAAAAACTGTAGCCGCAGGTAGAACGCCGTCAGCAGGAGCGGCGCCCCCAGGTAAAATCCCTGCAAGGGCAACACGTTCGGAATACGCGCCGTAACGGTCGCCGACTCGTCCAGCAGCAAGCGTACGTCCGTCGTCAGCGCCACCAACCCGCACGCGCCCACGCACACCGCAATCACCAGCAGGTAAAACCATCGCGCCGACTGAGTGAATTGCTCGATGGTTCTCCGCCCATTCAGGGTAGCCACCGCCTCCGGCAGCGTTGCATCGAACAAATTCGTTCCACCCAACCGCCCTGCCCACAAGCCCTGCGCTCCATACAAATTGGCGCCCATCAAATTCGCCCCGGAAAATTCCGTGCCCAGCAGGTTCGTCTCGCGCAAATCCGCTTCCACAAGATTCGCGTTGCGCAGGTTGGCCATCGACAGGTCCGCGCCACGCAGGTTCGCTTTCTGCAGTTCCGCTCCTTGCAGGTTTGCCGCCGTCAGATCCACGCCCGTCAGATCCGCTCCCGCAAAGTGACCCTGCGCGCCTTCGCTGCCGCCGGATTCTGCCCACAAGCGATGCTGATCCAGCACTTCCGCAAACTCCAACAGATCGCCGGAAGCCGCATGCGATGGCACCTCAGTCGACTCCTCTGAATCGGCCACAAGCGGCGGTTCCACCTTCCACTCGTTCAACAGTGTTGGTTCGGGCGCTATTTCCGTCGGCGTCTCATGGATTGTCACTGTCTGGAAGGGTGGTTCTCCTGCGTTCCCGCTCGGCGTCCCCGCGACGCTCTGATTTTCCGCTTCCGGTTCAGCCTGCACAGGATCATTCGTCAACTCTGCCGCCTGATCCAACAAGGCTCCCGTCTCGAACTCAATTTTCTGCGCCTCCGCTGGCTCACTCACTTTCACTGAATTCTCCGTTGTGGTTTCGGCCGCGGCGGCTGGGGAACCGGGTGGAACCGACTGGGTTGGAACTTCCTTGATCAAATCCTGCAGCAACTGCTCTTCGAACAGCGCAAGAATCTTCGCTTCTGTATCGGGATCGGGGCCGAGGGCGCCATATTCCGCCAACTCTTCGGGCGTGGCAAGCCTCTCCGTGTGCTTCGCCCCGCTTCCCCACGTAAATCCTAAAAAGCTTTTGGCCGGTTCTTCCGGCATAGTGGTCGTTCCTGTCGCTTCCCCCACACCAGAAGCACGAGATTTCACCCGTTTCAGGGGATGACCGCATCTTCGCCCATCGTTTGGCGAAAAGCGCCTGACCCAAAGGACAGGCGCTACCTGGGCAGCAACGGCCCTTCCTTCGGATCCATGACCTTATGGACTCGTATTACTTTCTCTCATTGATAGGTCTGAAAGTGCTTTTTCCTGAATTGCAGGGGACGTATTTCTTACCTATGGGGAGGGCTCGTTCGCGTGTTTTTTTTTTGCTCTCTGTATTGGTGTTGCTGCTCTTCGCGCAACCGCAAGGCCCTTGCAACGATACTCCCCCGCTCCCGCTGCCAATACCGGGTCTCATCCACCCGGCGACGGTGGCTCTTCCAGGGCTAGCTTCCTGGTCACCGATATCTGATCGCTGATATCCACCAGCTGAATCCGCAACAATGGCCGGTCTACCAAACCGTCGTGACGCCGCAACCGACTCATAAAAACAATTCAGCCGGGGCGCTCCGCTGAGGGGCCGAGGCACCCCGGCTACTTCCCGCCCGCCTCCGCAGTGAGCGAGCAAGGAAATCCGTACTGCAGAATCCGTCTGCGTTCCCGTCCCGATCAGTGTTCTTCACTACCCCGCAAAAACTCGTACCGCTCGATTGCCGCCACCACGCCCACCGAACCCTCGTCCCGCGGTTCTGTGCGCTGCACTCGTCCCAGGCAACGTACTTTCACCGGGCCGGCCAACGTGATTTCATTCGGCAATGTCAGCAGGATCTCCACCGGAGACCCTTCTTTGACGTCTTTGGATAGGAAGAAATAAACCCCACGGGAACTTACATCGCGGGATTCCGTGCTTGTTTCCCCAACTGCTGCCCCTGTTGTCCAACGCACTGTTAGCGGCAGCCGCATGGAAAACCTCTGGGTCGTGCGGCGCTCTGAGCCTGTCAAGGCGGACCTCCCTTATTGAAAGTGTGAGTCTATCCGCCTATCACCTGGAGAACAATAGAACCGGGGATACAAAGATTTCGCTGGTGGAAAAAGTACTAATGTACTAGAACCACCTCAAAAACTGGCACTTTTGGCTCATGTCCCAGCGCTTATTTGCCGGAAGTTGATCCTCTCTGTGTCAACGCGTGGGTGCGCTCAACTGGCATTGGCCACTCATCTTAGCCTGCCCTGCACCTAAAAGGAGAATTTCAGGGCGAGTTGCACGACGCGTCCCGCCTGGGCCGCCGTAATCTGCCCGAAATTCGGCGAATTGATGTCGTTGTTTGGCAACACGAAGTTCACATTGTTGAAAATATTGAAAAACTCCGCGCGGAACTGCAGGTTCATGCTCTCGTGGATCGGAATTGCCTTGATGGCCGAAAAATCCCATTGCTGAAAAGCTGGACCCTTTAGGGTATTGCGGCCAACATTCCCAAACTGTCCCGTCTGCGCTTGTTGAAATGCTCCGGTATTAAACCAGCACTCTGGCGTTCTGACCGCCGCCCCATTCTGCGGACACGTCCCCGCGTTTGGATTCCCAACGATGTTCGGCCGGCTGCTGTAAAATCCTGAAATTTCCGGCGCGCTTCCCTGCAGGGAAGGGTTACTCGAATCGTAGACGGTGAAGGGCGTGTTGCTCATCAGCGTTGTAATTCCGTTCACTTGCCAGTTTCCCAAAATATGCCCGTACCAGTTTTGAGGATGGTTGAACCACGGCAAGTTCCACTGGTAACTCACCACGAACCGGTGCCGCGCGTCGAACATCGATCGGCCGTATTCGGACTTCACGTCAAACGGATTTTGTGCCAGATCATTTTCGCCCGCTACACTCTGGGAAGCAGACCCCGTAATGTTGAACGTCGAAGCGTCATCGAGTGTTTTCGAATAGGTGTAGGACGCCAGCATCGATAGCCCATGCGCGAATCGCTTGCGCAAGCTCACTTGCAATGCGTTATAGCTCGAGTTCGCGATTCCGGCGATCTCGCCGACGGATGAGAAGGTGCACGGCGTAGTTCCTGTCACAGTGCAACCCGAATACAGCCGCCGTTGGTCGGCATTGTCCTGTGTGGATTGACCCGGTATGTACACCGCTGGATTCGCTTCGATGAAACGGGGCAGTTTGGTTCCCTTTGTTCCGATGTATCCGACTTGGAGCAGCCAATCGGTTCCGAACGCCCGCTCGATATTCAGGTTCCAATCCTGCGCGTAGGGCAGACGCAGGCTTGGATCCAGCGTCAAAAGTGTCATCGGTTGGGCAAATGTGCCATTAAATGGATTCTGCCCGTTATATGGATCGGCGAAATTCGGCACGCTGATCTGCGGCGTCTGCAAATAGGGTGGTGCACTGATCGGCGTCTGTAGTGGTCCGCCTTGTCCTGTGTAATACGGATCGTAGAAAATTCCGTACGCCGAGGTTACCAGCCAGCGTCCGCTGCCGGTCACGTCCCACGCCAGTCCCACGCGGGGAGCGAACGCATCCCGTTCCGTCGCGATCAACCCGCCGGGAACGCCTTTATCTCCGGGATAGAGCAGACCTGTCGGTGCGCTTGGGAAAACCGTCGATTGCGCTCCGGGAATCCACAGATTCTGCCGGTTTCGAATTTCGGTGTAAGGTGAAGGGACCTCGTATCGCAACCCGTAGTTAACCGTCAGCCGCGGTGTAATCTTCCATGTATCTTGCGCATACAGATTGAAGGCGTGGCCGCGCAATCCTCGTGAAAAGTCCCCGCCGCCCTGCAAAAAGAACACCGGTTGCCCGAACAGAAAGCTCGCGAAGGAATTGCTCAACGGGAATGTGGAGAACACAAAGAAGCCGTTCGTGGCGATGCCTTGCAACACGTTGATCTGCTCGTACTGATAGCCGCCGCCAAATTTAATCTGGTGCCGGCCTCGCACCCACGTAAGCGAACCCGAAAAATCATAGGAATTCTGGTAGGTGTTCCGCGGCCCCGTAATGGGATCGCCGATCGACGCGTACCCACCCACCTGCACGAACGGCGGCCCGATCGCCGATTCCAATGTGGGCGCGTACGTGAACCCCAGGCTCGCCGGATCGGTGTGATTCAAGTGTTCGTCCAGCAGCAGCTTATTCCTCAAATACGAAAACCGGAATTGCCCGACTAACGTCGGCACAAACGTGTGCGTCTCTTGCGCCACAAAATTCTGTGGCCGTTGATCTACTCCCACAGGGAATCCCGGTACGTTCGCCCCTTGCGTCGAAAGCGGATCCGTCTGGCTGCTCTGGCCGTAGCTGTATCGGAAGCTAAGCGTGTCTCGCTCCGTCAGATAGTGATCCAGCCTGATTCCAAATTGATCCGTATCGGCGACGAAAGTCTGCGTGCCAACATACGTAAACGCACCGGAATTCGCGTGGGGGTAGAACGCCAGTAAGTTCTGTGAAATTGAATTAATAAAGGGCAGTTGGTTGAACGGAAGCGGCTGAGGCGGCGTATTTGGCGGAACGAAGTAATTGAAGAGTTGGCCATTCTGGCTGATCTGTCCCGTCGAATTGTCGATGCACAACCCCTGGGCGTTAAACGTCCCGTTGTACAGCGGGCATTGGTCTGCGAAATTCCCGGTTCGCTCCGCGTCGGAAGGCACCGTCGCTCGGGTTGTTTCTCCTTGGCTGTCGCGCACCCCTTCGTAGTACAGGAAGAAAAACGTCTTGTCCTTCTTGATCGGGCCGCCCAATGTCCCGCCAAACTGGTTGCGGTGAAGTGGCTCTACGCTGTCGGCAAAGAAGCTCTTCGCATCCATGGCATTGTTCCGCAGAAATTCCCACGCCGAACCGTGAAAACCGTTTGTTCCCGAGCGCGTCACGATGTTTGTCGTAGAGCCCGTGCTGTGACCAAACTCCGCGTTCGCCGTGTGCGTCAGGATGCGAAATTCCGAAATCGCATCTACCGGCGGTTCCAGCACGAATCCACCATCCACAGTGTTGAAATTGTCCGCTCCGTCGATCAGGAAATTATTCGATTCCGGGCGCTGGCCGTTCACCGCATACGCCTGACCCTCGCGTGTCGTGCCACCCGCTTCCGCCAACCCCGGCGTAATGGGCACCACACCTGGCTGCAGCGTCCCGAGTTGCGTGAAGTGCCTTCCATTCAGCGGAAGATCCAATACCTCACGATCGCCTACGGTCTGTCCTAGATTCGTGGACGTGCTTTCAATCATCAGGGCATCAGCCTTCACTTCAATTTCCTGAGTATTCGTCCCGACGGCTAGATGGATCCCCACCGTCGCGGTCTTGTTTACATCCAGCGAAATCCCTTCCTGCACGAAGCGCTTGAATCCCACTGCATCCGCTTCCAGCCGGTAGTGTCCGACGGGTAGTTCCACCAGGACGTAAGCCCCCTGTGCATTGCTTACTGTGCTCCGCTGCAGGCCTGTCTCACGCTGGATGGCCGTGACTTTTGCATTGGAGACCGTCGCGCCAGTTCCGTCAGTCAACGTCCCGCGAATGCTGCCCGCAATTTCTTGCGCCAGTACCTGTGATCCAGCAACCGCCACTAACACCAGTAAACCCAGCAGCCTCCCAAAAATCCTCATGTCTTGCTCCTTTTTACCGCCATGATTTTTGATTTGGGAATTGTGGTCAGTGCAGACGTGCTGGTTCGAAGAAGATCGCACAGCACTTGACGAATACGAAAAAATCGGCTGTGCGCGACGGGAGCGAGAGTCGTCAACACTTCACCTCAAGTTCAAATTTTCAGTTCTCTGCGCGGATCCTGCCCAGACACACCCGCACACACCACTGCCGTGCCGCTTCGGCGGTCTGCACCATTTCTTGTTTTCCAGGTCGGCGGCCTCACGCACACCCTGGCCGCGGAACACTTCCCCAAAACTCGCGTGAGAATACGAGTCCTACGCCTCCAACGCAATAATGGAAAAGAATTATCCGCTAGCTATCTTTTGGCTTCCCGAACTGGTCGCCGACTGACACACGTTTAGGCGAGGTCGGTGCTTTTCGGGGCCAATCACGAGGTCGAGTCCGGCGGTTTCGGCAAACGCCCAACCATGTGCTTGAGTCGGCTACGATCGTCGCTGAGCGCCGCGTTTCTTGCGCGAAGCATCTCAACCCACAATTTGTCCTGGAATTACCGGGTGAAGGCTCCGCCTACGTCTGATCGATCAACCGGTGATGGATGGCATACAGCGCAAGTTCCAGCCGGTCGGACACGCCCAGTTTATCGAAGATGTTATGCAGGTGGTTCTTCACCGTCTGCTCGGAAATGAACAACTTCTCGCCGATTTCCTTGTTGCGGAATCCCTGCGCCACCAGTTGCACAATTTCTTTTTCGCGGTCAGAGAGCAGTGGCTTCTCGCGTCGTGGCCCCGACTCCGACGATTTCGCGAACGCTTTCATCACTTCCGCGGTCATGCGGTTGTCCAACCAGATTTCACCCGCATGCACGCGGTGAATGCTCTTCACCAGCAGATCGGTAGCGGACTGTTTCAGCACCACGCCCCGCGCCCCCAGCCGCATCGCGCGTACAACATCGCGGTCGTCTTCAGCGGCCGTCAGCACAATCACCCGCGTCGGCATCTGGTCAAAGTTCACTTCTTCCAGCACCGCCAACCCGTCTTTCTCCGGCATGCGCAGGTCCAGCAAAAGAATATCCGGCTTCAATTTCGCCAGCATCTTGATGCATTCGGCGCCGTTTTGCGCTTCTCCGACAATGACCATTTCGTCGTCGCCGTCCAGCAGTTTGCGCAGGCCGTCGCGAAATATCGCGTGGTCATCGGCCATCAATACGCGGATTTGCTGTTTAGTTTTCGCCATAATTAGCCGAGCGGAACCTCTATCGTTAGACGCGCACCATGCCCCGGATTTGACTCCACAGTCAATACTCCCCCGACCGTACGCGTTCGTTCCTTGATGGAAATCGGACCCAACCGTAGGCGGTCTAGCTCATCCCCCGTGAAACGCCCGGCAAAACTGAACCCTTCGCCGTTATCGTCCACTACGAGAGACAGACGGCTGTCATCCTGCGTCAGTTTTACCACGACATGGGAAGCCTTGGCATGCTTTTTTATGTTGTTGAGTGCTTCACGGTAAATCTGGAAAATCTCCCTGCAAACCCTGTCTGGAGCCTGCAAATCCACCGAATCCACCAGTAAATCCAGCGCCAGGGCTGATTCGTTCCGGAAGCGCTCGGCGAATCCCCGCATCAGATCCACTAAATCCGCCGATTGCACGCGCAGCGGCCGTAGGTCCGTAACCAGGTGCCGCAACTCCGCCCCTTCGTTCCGCACGGTCTGCTGCAGTGACGTCAGCCCTGCCTCCAAATGTTCCGGCTGCGATGCCACCTTGCGCCTGAGCACATCCAACTGGATTTCAATGCTCAACAGTGTTTGCAATATTCCATCGTGTAAATCGCGGGAAATCCGCGACCGCTCCGCCTCGATCGCACGCACGCGCAGATGGCGCAACAGAAATACATTTTCCAGGGGTCCGCTTACATGCCGCGCCACCTTTTCAAACCACGCCAGTTCCTCCCGGCTGAATGGCCGCATCCCGCTTCGTCGGTTTACCAAAAACAGTCGGCCCACCGGGTGATTTGCCTGGTCGAAAGTCACCGTCAGAAAATTCTGGATTCGAAACTCCTGCTGCGTGGGCCCCGGGATGCGTGGCAGAATCTTCAGCCTCTGCAGGTTCCGCCGGTCCCAGCCAAATCCAGAACCCCGCGCTTCCAGAGAGTTCCAGCACAGCGACGCATCCATGTCATCCAACAGGAACCCATCCGACCGCGTCATCGGCAGATTTTCCGGCGTCATTCGCTCGCTCTCGCCAGCTTTCAATTGCCACAGGAAGATGCGCTCCAGGTCCGCATCCCGGTAAGCCAGTAGCGCTCCTTCGGTATGGAACTCCGCGCACAAATCCTCCAGCAATAGCCGCAAAGACTCCGCCAGTCCCAATTCCACATGCATTGATCCCGAGACACGGTTCAGAAATTCCTGTTGTTCGGTGAATCGGCGGTTACGGTCTCCCAAAAACGCCATGCCACCTGCGCCCAACAGTGTCGCCGCGAATACAGGTAAGTAGAAGAACGCAGTAGGCTCGGGTCCTGCTGGCCCCAGCCGGTTCAACCGTAGTGCTACCGCCAGCAGCAGCAACCCAAACGACAAAAACATGGCCAGCTTCAAGTTCCAGCGGTAGCCAGCCGCAAAGGCCACGAAAAATACCAGAAACCAAGCCGGCATCATCTCCGTGGAAAAATACAGATACAGACCCACCACCAGAACGTCGCACGCCAGCGGCAGGTGCCAGTTGTACGCCCTCAGCACCCGCTCCAGCCCGAGTATTACTACCGCGGCTACCAAATACGCCGTCAGCAGCGCCAGTGCCCGCTCCGCTTCCCTCACCGAGCGCAGTTCCAGCAGGCACGATATCGCCAGCAGCGCGACCGCTGGCCGCGCGTACGCGATCTGCATTTCGAAATGGAGTCGATCCGACGCTTGCGGGTTCATGTGCGGGGACACACACCCCAATGTAGCGCTGGGTTTCAGTCCAGCATTGCCGGCCACAAACCGCCAGTCGGCCGCTACTCAACGAGTCTAGCAAGCCTTAGCCTCCGTTTTCGGTCTTGCTCGCCCGGCGTTTCCTCCTTGCTATCACCTAATCGAGCAAATCTCGCCGCACCTTACCCGCACGACTTGTCATTCTGAGGCGATCCGACAAGGATCGCCGAAGAATCTCAACCGTCGCGTCTCGGCTGCCACAGTTGCCATTTCCTCGCCTCCTGATCGCTGGTCGCTGATATCTGATATCCGATATCCGTCAGTCCTACCAAGGATCTCGTCGCGGCATACTTTCTCGCGCTCCGAGGTCATGCTAAACTGACAATCAGTGGTGGGAGTAGCTCAGCTGGTAGAGCGTCGGTCTGTGGCACCGAATGTCGTGGGTTCAAATCCCATCTCCCACCCCAAATTGACTTAAAGGCAGCAATCAGAAGGTCCGATTCCTTATCTTCCGTTAGACGGTTTATCGCGCTGCAATCAAAACTAAGCGTCTTCCTTCCTTCCGTCCATGACATCCGTCTCAGGAGATGGCAGCAAAGTCGCCAGCGGTCAGCCAATCGTCACCACTGTCATCGACAACCACACCAGTAGCTCTTAGCTTCACGACGACTTGCTTTCTGCTTGGCACCGAACCAGTCAAATGAACTATGTGAAGCCCAGAAACATCGCTCATTGCTCTGACCTTGCCCACTTGAACCAGAATAGTTGTGTTCGCGTATCTTCCGAAAGCCATACCTGCTTCAAAGAGAACATTTTGACGCGGCTGGCCCGTCAGATTGCGTTCATAGTGCGGGTCACTTGGCCTGACGAACTCGGTCTTCAGCTTCGCTTCATCGTCCGGAGTGAATAGAACCACAATCGCCTTCGCCTTCGCAAAGGCAGCATCTATCACTTCACCGATGTATGGACTCCCCTTCTTCGTAAGGGCAAGCGCCTTGCTCCATTCAATCGGTTGCACATCCAAGGAACGCAAAAAATCCGATAGTGCGTTTCGTGCCTTGTCATTTCGGCCATGCACCACGAAGACTGCGTTTCCTTTCTTTCTTGATTCGAGTGACTTTCCCTTTCGTTTGGAAACGGATCTTGACCCTACGCCAGCAGATGAAAGGGGAAGGGGTGAAGGTGCTGATGGTGCGGGCGCACTGTTTACACCTCTCATCATTGCCAAGTCTGCGTCCGATGCGAAGCGCGAAATGCTCACCCCAGCGTCACGGGCAACCAATAGGGCAGCAACACGCTGGGGCAAGCTTGTGGCGCGTACAGTTTCATTTATCCGTCCGTACACCCTGCTCTTTTCAATGTTCAGCTTCTTCTTGATTTTGGCTAGTAGGTCTGAATCAATAGGTGCCAAAAGATTCTCCGATTACTTGCCCTTCTTTGTCTTGCCTTGTGAAATCTGCACGCGCACGTTCGGTTCAGTCTTTTCAAGCAGCGCCGCTATTTCAGGAACAGAGAATCCAACTGCATCGAGCCTACAAACTTTAACACCTTCATCCTTTGTATCTTTTAGAACGTACAGAGCAAAGAGCTTCGCAATTCGCCCTATTTCAACGGCCAAGGAGTCTTCTTTAACGGCTTCTGCGTTTGGCTTTCTTGCCACGGGCTGCTTTGGCTTTTTTGCCACGGGTTGCTCCTCCTTTCAGCTTGTTCGCTTTGTTGTACGCCAGCACTCTTAGAGATTCGGCGGTAGTCCCTAGAATTCCGGCTGCATCGCCGAATGGCAGTCCAAGACCATTTAAGAACTCAGCCTGTTCCAGCACAGTTCCATCTTTTGCGGGAGATTTTGCAAACAGAGAAATGCCAGCGACCGGGCAATAACCGTACCAATTTTTTCCAATTCAGACTCTGGGTTGCCTGAATCTTTGGAAGGCATCTTATCTCCTTCATCATCCGCGACCAGATACTTTCTTGGTTAAGTGTACAGCAATGTTTTGCTTTGGAGATAGATAAGCAATACAAAGGGAAGGCACTGCTCTGGCGATGGCACCTTATCAGATCTGTTAGGGAGCGTGAGCATTACGTGAAACCAATTTTGACAGTAAACATAGTGGGTCATAAGATTGACGTACTTTGGCAACCCCTCATACACCTCTGATTGATTGGGCGAAGGTCACGGAATGGTTGGGCAAATCGTGGCGCTGGGTGACAGCAGTTTTTCTTGCAAGTTTGCTTGCCCTCATTCTGCCGGAAACCCTACTCAACCGTGTTGGTTTGTGCGATTTGGTTCAAAACTATAAAGGCATACTTGCGGTCAGTTGTGTTCTGACAGGGTTCGTATTGCTGACGTACGTTGGTTCTGGGCTTCGCCAGTGGATTGCACCTCACTTCGCAGATTGGCGCGTGATTCATCGCGGCAGAAAACACCTGCACCACCTAGGTAATGATGAAAAGCAGCATTGTCAGTGGTTCTTAGATACTAACGGTAACTCACTGCATCACAACGAAGCGAATGGTGCTCTGGGTTCTTTGGTGGAAAAGAACATCCTTTTTACGCCCGGCCAGCCATGGGGGAACGGAATGCGTGATTTCCGAATCCGGCCCTGGGCGTTGAAATATTTGAAAGAGCACCCAGAATTGTTATCATGAGAGACAAAACGTTGAAGGGACCGCTCGAACCGCAAAGCGCGTTCAAGTAGGCTCGATTGAAATGCGGTCAAGTCAGGCATCCCAAAACACCCTTAGTTCGAGTCGTGTCTTCCGCCTTCCTCTTCCGACTTTCCTTCGAACGCGTCAAGAATCTCATCGGGAAGCGGCGCATCAAAGTCATCTGGAATCGTAATCTTTCCGGCATACACACCCAGTTTCCTACCCCGTTTGGGCTGACGGCGCGCACTCTTCTTTTTAATTTTTTTTACCCGCTTTTTCATGGCTTCATTTTAAGCTAGTTTAACGATAGCGGAAAAATCTTGAATCCCGGGAGCCCAGTGACCCAAATCTCCTGCTCAGCCCTACTCGTCGACATGGACGGCGTCCTCGTCGACTCCACTCCCGCCGTTGCTCGCGTCTGGACGCGCTGGGCTCGCAAGCACAATCTTGATCCTGACTACGTTGTCCATTTCTCCCACGGCCGCACCAGCCTTACTTCCATCCGTGAACTTCTTCCCCAAGCCGATCCTGCCGTCCATGTGGCGGAGAATCGCTGGATGGAGCGGGGCGAAATCGAAGAGATCAACGACGTCGTCGCCCTGCCCGGCGCGCAACAATTGCTCGCCATAGTTCCCCCCTCCCGGCTTGCTGTAGTGACTTCCTCCACGCGCCCTCTCGCCGAAGTCCGTCTCCGCGCCACCGGCCTCTGGCCGCACATCCATCACCTTGTCACTGCCTCGGACATCCTGCATGGAAAACCCGACCCCGAGCCCTATCTCAAGGGCGCGGCCTCCCTGCATCTCGACCCGCAATCCTGCATCGTCATTGAAGACGCGCCCTTCGGCATCTGTTCCGGCAAAGCTGCCGGTGCCCGCGTCCTCGCCGTACGCACTACCGTCGATGATGCGGTTCTGCTCGACGCCGGCGCCGACTGGATTGCCAACGACTGCTCCTCTCTCCGTGTTCTTCCCGTTTCTCCCGCCGGTGAACTCCTTCTCGATGTTATCGACGAGCCGAGTAACCGTCGCGCGCCCCAGATCCGCTAAGCCCTCACCTGCAGCGTCGCTTGCTTTTTCTCCCCTTAAACGTATGATGGCGCATACTCTGCACCGCTCATGAGATCCAACTTTGTCCACACCCACTGACTCTCTCGCCGCCGACCTGCCCGTGCGCCCCACGCATCCCCGCAAGGAAAAAGGCAAGCTCCTCCAGGTTCTCGGTGTGGGTTTCGGTATCGCCGTCGCCGTCGGCAACACCATTTCTGCCGGCATTGTCCGTACTCCTGGCGACATCGCGGCGCGCCTGCCCAATCATTGGCTTTTCTTCAGTGTCTGGTTCGGCGGTGCTCTCTACGCCCTGGTCAGCGCCTTCCAACTCGCTGAACTTGGCTCCGCCATTCCCCGCAGTGGGGGGCAATACAATTTCTCCCGCCGCGCCATCGGCGATTTCGCCGGATTCATCGTCGGCTGGAGCGACTGGCTTTCCACCTGCGGCACCACCGGCGCCGTCGGCATCGTCATCGGCGAATACATGGCGCACCTTTTTCCCGCCATGGACGGCGTCCTGAAGATCAAGATCACCGCCGTCTCGGTCATCATCATCTTTGCCTTGCTTCAGTGGAAAAGCATCAGCATGGGCAGCAAAGTACAGAACTTCACTACCGTCCTGAAGGGCCTGGCCTTCTTTGCTATCGTCATCGCCTGCTTCACATTCGGTGGACACCTTCGCCAGGCCGCCGAAGTCACGCCGGTCGCTCGCGCCGCCGCTCCCGTCGTGCTCCCCGTTGGCGCCGCTCTCATTACTGCCTTTCTCTTCGGTGTGCAAGCCACCATTTTCACCTACGACGGCTGGGACGGCGTCATTTACTTCGGTGACGAAATCAAGAATCCGGGCTACCTCGTTCCTCGTGCTATTTTCGCCAGCCTTTTCTCCATAGTGTTCATCTATCTTCTCGTCAACGCTGCCGTGCTTTACGTTCTCCCCATGCACGATATTGCCGGCAATAATTTCTCTCTCGGCCTCGTTGCTGAGCGCGTTTTCGGCCATCATGGCGACTTTATCTTCCGCTCCATCATGGTGCTTGCTCTGTTCAGCTCCATCAACGCTCTGCACCTCATGGGCGCCCGGGTCATCTACGCGATGAGCCGCGACGGTCTTTTCTTTCGCGCCGTTTCTCGCGTGAACAAGGGTGGCACTCCCACGATCGGCTTGCTCCTCAGCGCCCTCGTCGGTGTGGCCTTCGCCGTGTTCAGCTTCGAACGCGTCATCGCCATGCTCGCCTTCTTTTTCGTCACCAACTACTTTCTCTCTTTTACCTCCATGTTTCTCCTCCGCCGCAGCGAACCCGCTCTTCCCCGCCCCTACCGCGCGTGGGGGTACCCCTACACCACCGCCCTCGCCCTCCTCGGCTCCATCGGCTTTCTAATCGAAGCCGTCCGCGAAGATCCCACCAACAGCTACCTCACGCTGATCGCCTTGGCCTGCAGCTATCCCGTCTACCGCGTCCTAAAGCTGGTTTCCACTCGCGACTCCGCCGATGCCGTATAATTCTCAATAGAAAAGGGGCGGACTCTCATCCGCCCCTCTCCGACATCCTTTACTTCCTGAATGTCCTTTACGTCCTCAACCTCGTCAACCTACCTTCTCCGCCACCGCCTTCGCCTGCAAAAACAACAACAAATAGTCCTTCCCGCCGGTCTTCGAATCCGTTCCGCTCATATTGAATCCGCCAAACGGATGCGCCCCCACCATCGCTCCGGTGCACTTCCGGTTCAGATATAAGTTCCCCACGTGGAAATCTTCCTCCGCGCGCCGAATCTTCTCCGGATTCTTCGAATACAGCGAGCCTGTCAACCCAAACTCGGTGTTATTTGCAATTTCCATCGCCTGGTCAAAATTCTTCGCCTTGATCACCGCCAGCACCGGACCAAACACCTCTTCCTGCGCTAGCCGCGCCTTCGGGTCCACGTCCGCGACGATTGTCGGCTCCACGAAATAACCGTCACCCGCCGCGCGCTTCCCTCCGGTCAACACCCGTCCTTCTTTTTTGCCAACCTCGATGTACTCCATAATCGTCTTCATCGCCGGCTCATTGATTACCGGGCCCATATAGTTGTTCGGGTCGTCGCTCGGTCCCACCTTGATCTTCTTCGTCCGCTCCACCAGCTTGTTCAAAAACGTGTCATACACTTTTTCGCTTACAATCACCCGCGAACACGCCGAACATTTCTGCCCTTGATACCCGAAGGCCGCCTGCACCGTGCCTTCCACCGCAGCATCAATGTCCGCTTCTTCATCCACCACAATTCCGTCTTTGCCGCCCATTTCCAGAACGGTCCGCTTGATCCAGATCTGCCCCGGCGAAGGCTTCGACGCCAACTCCGCGATCCGCAATCCCACTTCTTTCGATCCCGTGAACCCGATGTACCGCGTCTTCGGGTGTTGCACAATCGTGTCGCCCACCGCCGCTCCAGAGCCAGTCAGGAATTGCACCGCTTCCTTCGGCACTCCTGCTTCGAACAATATGTCGATAAACTTCGCCGCAATCGTCGGTGAATCCGACGCCGGCTTCAGCACCACCGTATTCCCTGTCACCAGCGATGCCACCACCAGCCCCGCCATAATCGCCATCGGGAAATTCCATGGCGGAATGATCGCCCCCACTCCCAGCGGGATGTACACCAGGTAATTCCGTTCGCCACGCATCGGCGTCAGCTTCTGCGGCTCGCCTAACCGCAGCATCTCGCGCCCGTAAAACTCGCAAAAATCAATTGTCTCCGCGACGTCCGCGTCCGCCTCGATCCACGTCTTTCCCACTTCGTAGCACACCAGCGCGTTCAGTTCGAACTTCCGCTCCCGCACAATCGCCGCCGCTTTGAATAGACACTTTGCCCGTTCCTGGGCCGGCACCTTCTTCCACACATCAAAGTATTTGTTCGCCGCCTCAATCGCTTCAATCGCCTGTTCCTTCGACGCATCCTGAAACACGCCAATCACTTCCGATGGCCTCGACGGGTTTATCGACTTCCTCTTCTTCTCCGTCACCACCTTCTTTCCCGCGATCCACATCGGGTACTCGTGTCCGAATTCCGATTTCACCTTTGCCAGCGCCGCTTCCATTTTTTTTCGATTCTCCGCATTCGAAAAATCGATAAATGGCTCATTCGTGAATTCTTTCACATGCAATTTCGCGTCTGCCGTCGCCATGGTCGTCTCCTCCTGCTTAAGAACCTTCAATTATAGGGCCGCGGCTCGAACCCCGACAAGCCAGCCCATTTTTCAGTGAGTCGCTCGCTTCGCAACACGTAGATCCATTCAATTGGCGGGAAGCCCCTTGACGATGAGGCATTTAATGCTTTACGCTATAAAGTAATTTGCGAACGCAAGTCATGGTGATACCTGATGCCCAAAGCACCCCTGGTTCGTCGAATCTTCAAAATCTTCACGGGATTCATGACGTTAGGTGTTCTCGCGGTCGCGGCGTTGTTTTTGGCGCTCTGGCTGGACCACAGGACCGGGACTACACTCCCCACTCCCACGGGCCCGTTCGCTATTGGTCGCGCCATTTACGACTGGACCGACGATCTGACACTGGACCCGCTGGCTCCAGTTCCGGGAACCAGGCGCGAACTCCTCGTCTGGATTTGGTATCCCTCGGTGGTCCATCAATCGGCCGCGCCGGTGGATGACTACCTGCCCGCCCCATTACGAACAGCGGTTGACCGCAGCAGCGGTGTTGTTCTTAGCAAATTTTTGACGCGAGATCGTGCTAAGGTCCACGTGTATTGCACTCGTAACCCCGACGTGTCACCTCAGCAGCGCTCCTACCCAGTCGTGATTATGAGAGCGGCGGCTTCCGCCGAAGTCTGGAATTACTCGACACTTGCCGAAGATCTCGCCAGCCACGGTTACATCGTGGTGGGATTCGACGCCCCCTATCGCACGCATGTTGTGGTCTTCCCCGATGGTCGGGTCATGGAACGGTTGCCGCAGAACAATCCGGAACTCTGTCTCGAAATAACGGGCGACAAGCAGGCTAGCTGTGTGAACAAGTTGCTGACTGCGTGGACCTCCGACATAGCGTTCGTGCTTGATCGCTTGGAGCGATTGAATGCCTCGGACTCGTCCGGCAAATTCACGGGCAGGCTCGACATGGCGCGGGTAGGAGTCTTTGGCCACTCCTTAGGCGGCGCGGTCGCCTTACAGTTCTGCTCCGAAGATTCCCGATGCAAGGCGGCGATCGATGTGGACGGCGCTCCCCACGGCAGCGTCATTCACACAGGGTTCGATCGGCCCGCCATGGTCGTTCTCAGTGATCACGGCCGCGAGTCCGACCCGGAAAGCACTCAGATTCTCGCCAAGATACGATCGATTTACGATCATCTGCCCCCGGAGGGAAGAGCATTTATCGAAATTCATGGCGCCAACCATTTTCTCTTCAGCGACGATGGCGCCTTGCTGAAAAGCCATCTGGTAGTGGGAACCCTTCGTAAGCTGGGAATTCTCGGTATCGATGGTCGCCGTCAACTTGAAGTGACCTCGTATTGCTTGCGCACCTTTTTTGACGCATACCTCAAGCGCGCGAGTGGCTCGCCGCCCAAGTTCGTATCTTCACTCTACCCCGAGATCAGAGTTCTCGAGTAAACCGCCGGCCGCCGCCAATGGCGCGCAATCATCGCCCAATCGAAACGACCTGACCACCCGATCGTGGCCGCTCTTTCCTTCGTCGTGGGATAATCAATTGTCATGCCACAACTGCTCGCTCATGTCACTTTCCTCGTCCGCGATTACGACGAGGCCTTGGTCTTCTTCACGGAAAGCCTCGGCTTTCGCGTCGTCGAAGATTCTCCGCTTCCGCTCGGCAAGCGCTGGCTCGTTGTCGCGCCACCTGGCTCTCGTGGCGCCAGTCTGCTACTGGCGCAAGCCGCGGACCCCGCGCAACTCCTTCAAGTCGGCCACCAGGCCGGCGGCCGCGTGTTTCTCTTTCTCCACACCGACGATTTCTGGCGAGACTATCGCCTCATGCAAGCCTCTAACGTGAAGTTTCTCGAATCTCCCCGCCAGGAATCCTACGGTACCGTTGCCGTCTTCGAAGACCTTTACGGCAACAAGTGGGACCTCCTTCAACCCAGCGACATCGCCAGTCCCCAACTCAAGCCCCGCGAGTCTCCATGACGGAAAGATTTAATAGACAACTGCGTTAGTTTGCTGGAAATGATTTCAGCGAGGATTTCGTTCTACAACAAGTGCTTCGCCGCCGGTCATCCTTCCGTAAGCGCCTTGTACTGCTCCGCGGTCAACGGCACTACCGCCAATCTCCCGATCCTCACCAGCGGCGAAGTCGCAAACAGTTTGTTTTTCTTGATCTCATCCAATGCCACTGGCTTCCCCAGCGCTTTCCCGGCCTTTATTTTCACCACAGGTTTCTTCAGGTTCTTCGCGTCAACGGAAACCACCGTCGCCGTGCCCACTGCCGTCCGCATGTCTCCGGTTTCATAGATAATCAGCCGCGCTCCCGGCTTCATTTCGCCCAGATGTTTCACCGCCACGGGATTTTTCACGCCATCCCATTCGGTCTCCCCGTCCTTCACCAAATTCGCAAATGAGTATTCCGAGGGCTCAGTCTTCAGCAAATAGTATTCCGCCATTTTGGCCTCCCTTCATCGTAGGGGTCCAGCACTGCTGGACCCCAGCTTGGTGCGATCTCTGTCAATGTCGGCCAGTATACGCCTGCCCCCTTCCAGCGTTCCATTGTGCCTTACCTTCGACTATGCTCTAATCCGCTTAGCTCCGCCGCCATGGCACCCCTCTTCTTCATTCTGATTCTGCTTTTCCTCGTCGGCACGATTCTCTCCTTCGCCGCTTTTTCTGCCATCCGCCGAATGGAATCCGCTATCAAACCGTTTCCACTTAACGAACTCACTTTTCGTGTCTACCAACTCGAGCAAAAACTCGCCGCGCTTCAGAAAAGTCTCGCTTCCGTGACTCCGCCACCTCCTGTCTCCCCACCCACTGTCCACGTCGTACCGGAGCCACACGTCGCGGCTGAACTTCCTGAACCTCCCAGGCCGCCGCAACCGCCGCCCGCGGCTGCCCTTCCCAAACCAATTCCGTCCACCACGCCACAGTCCGTGCCCCATACCGTACCCACTCCTCTAAAACCTTCCAGGGAACCCTCCGCCGCCGATCTCGAATCGCTCATCGGGGGCCGGTGGTTCAATCGCATCGGCATCATTGCGCTTCTCTTCGCCGTCTCCTATTTCCTCAAGCTGGCCTTTGACAACAACTGGATCGGCCCCGCCGGCCGCGTCGCCATTGGCATTCTCCTTGGGCTGCTCATGCTCCCGTGGAGCGACTGGCTTCTCTCCCGCGATTACACTTACTTCTCCGAAGGCATCGCTGGTCTCGGCGAAGCCACTCTTTTCGTTTCAGTGTGGGCCGGCTGCCAGTACTACACGCTCTTCTCGCGCCAAATCGGTTTCATCGCCCTCGTCCTCGTCACCGCCATCATGGCGTTCCTCGCCTTGCGTCGAAATTCCGAGCGCATCGCTTTTCTTTCTCTCCTCGGTGGGCTCCTCACCCCAGCGCTCATGAGCAGCGGCAAGAACGAGCAAGTCGTCCTCTTCAGCTATCTCCTGCTTCTTGGCGCCGCCGCTCTTTTCGTCAGTTGGCGCAAGGATTGGCAGACTCTTCTGCCGCTCGCCTTCGGCGGTACCTATCTTTATTTTTGGCAATGGTACGATCAGTTTTACAATCGCTTCGGCTTCCTCGACAGTACGCTTTTCTTTGCTACCCTGATTTTTTTTCTCTTCGAGGTCGTTCCCGCCGCGCGTGCCCTTCTCCGCCGCCCTCTTCGCGCTTTCGACGTTCTTCTCGTTCTCGCCAACGCCTTCGTCTATATCGCCATCCTTTACGCGCTGCTTTGGCCCACGGATCGCTGGCCTCTCACCCTCCTTTTCCTCGCGCTGGCCATTGCTCACGAAGCCATCGCATTACTTCTTCCCGAGCCCAACGCGGAAGAAGCCACCACCCCGCGCTTTCTTTACACCGGCCTCGCCGTCACTTGTTTCACGCTCGCGATTCCCGTGAAGCTGGAACATAACGCCATCACTCTCGCCCTTGCCGTCGAAGGCGCTGCTCTCGTCTGGACCGGCTTCCGCTTTCTCGCCAGTCTTCTTCGTCCCTTCGGCTATTTCTTGCTCCTCCTCGCCGCACTCCATCTCCTCAGCCAGCCTCCCGCCGCCGGCACTTTCCTTTTCAATGAGCGCTTCGGCACCTACCTCGTGCTCATCGCCAGCCTCGCCGTCTGTCTCTGGTCCGCCCTTACACCTAATCTGTCAGCCCGAGCGAAGCGAGGGATCCCTCTTCGATCGCCACTCCAAGGCAACCACGATTCCGTCTTACAATCAGAAACCTACCGCACCGAAGCCGCCTTCCTCACCATCGCCATCAACTTTTTCGCTCTTCTCGCCCTCAGCCAGGAGTTTTGGGATTTCTTCGGCGCCGGTCCACACAACGCGAGCAATTCCCTCGCTCAGCATCTTTCTATTTCCATCCTCTGGACCGTCTACGCGGCGCTTCTCCTCGTCCTCGGCGCGCAACGCCAATGGCCCCTGCTTCGCTGGCAGGCTCTCATCCTTCTCGGCATCGTCGTCGTGAAAGTCTTCTTGTACGACCTCTCCTTCCTCGATCGCGCCTATCGCATTCTCTCTTTCTTCATCCTCGGCTCCGCCCTCCTCGCCGTTTCCTTCTTCTATCAACGCAAACTCGCGCGCGACCGCACGAATTCTTGAATCGCTTGAAATACTGCAAGGGCTTCGTTCCAAGCTGTTTGCGGAACATCGATATAACGCCCTCGGACTCTGATATCCCAAACGACATTTTTTGTTTCCTCAAGAACCCCACAAGTGCTATTTCTAAGGACCCAAAAGCTCTCGGGGAGGAAAACATGCTGGCTTCCGGAAAAATGGTTGGTTTTATTCCCACCACTGATTACGACCGTGCCCGCGCCTTTTATGAAGGTAAGCTTGGGTTTCAGTTCGTCAGCCACGACCAATTCGCGCTGGTCCTCAGCGTCGGCGGCCACAAGATCCGCATCACCAAAATTCCCAACTTCACCCCGCTACAGGGCACAATCCTCGGTTGGGAAGTGCAAGATATCGAAGCAGTCGCCAAATGGCTAAGAGACCGAGGCGTTCCTCCGGAGAAATTCCCGTTCGCGCAGGATCAAGAGCTGGGGATTTGGACCGCGCCCAGCGGCGACCGGGTCGCGTGGCTCAAAGATCCCGATGGCAACATCCTCGGGGTGTCCCAGCACGTCTAGCTATCGTGCCAGCCAGTTACTAATCGCTGTCGTACAGGCTAAACGCCACTAGGGCATCCACCAGTGATTCCTTCTTCCCGTCTGATCTTTGATCAGTGCACCCCTTCAGCTTTTCATTTTTTATTTTTCAATTTCGCTCCTCGATTCCGTTCCCAGACTCTTCACGTACGTGATAATCTGCCATCGCATTGGCTCCGGCAGCGCCGCCCACGTCGGCATCCCCTTCGGCAGATTTCCATTCTTCAGCAGCCAGAAAATCTCGCCGTCCGTTGCGTGTTGCACGCGCTCGCTCCGCAGACTCGGATGCTTCCTGTTTCCCAGCGCATCCTCTCCGTGACATTTCGCGCAATGATCGTCGAAAACTCTTGCTCCCGCGGCGACGGCGTCCGCCCTTCCCGCGAAGGGATTCGTCTTTTGTCGATCCGTATCCGGCACGCGCCGCAACCAACTTCCGTCCGCCGCCATACATACCATCGCCGCCAAGATCACTCCCGCCATTCGAATCCGTTTTCCCCGCGTCATGCCAAGCTCCTCCCCGCTTTTATTTCCGCCACAGGCGGCCAAAGATTTGTTCCACCTCGTACGACACCTTGAATCGCCATAACAAGCCCACACTGTTGGCATTCAGCCCAAAGCTCGGCTCAAATCCAATCGAGGGTCCCTTTGGAATATTGAATTGCAGGATTGGTCCCAAATAGTGTGAAGTCCCGCTCAATCCGAAATTCTCCGTGGTGCCCAGCCCGCCATACATTTCCAGGCCTGCATAGAAGTTTTCCCGGCAGAACACGCACGCCTTCTTCCCTGCTTCCAGCGCCAATGGGCGGCTCACCGCCAGCGCGTATCCAAACTCCCAGGGTCCGCTCGGGTCCAGCGGTTTCTCCGTAATGACGTTTTCTGAAATGTTCCAACCATGCGTGTTGCTCGAAAGAATCAGTTTCAACTCGATTTCCCTTTGCCTTGCTGCCCGCGCTTGTCCGTTCGGCGCATATACGTCGGAAATCGAGTCGTGGTTCACCACCTCCAGAAAGCTTCGGTCTCCTTCATTAATGTCCTCATATTCCACATAAAGCACGGGATTAATTGCGTGGGTCGTCATCAGCGGCCGGAAGCGGTTCTCCCAACGGTAGCCGGTGAAGATCGTGGGATCGTTTTGCGTCGTTTGGCCCGAAAGGTAAAATTCCGTCGTCCAATACGCCTTCAATCCGTATTCAAACTCCACGGTCCCGCTATTGAACAGATTCGCGTTCTTCGGCGCCGCGTTGATTCCCTTGTACGAAATTTCTAGGTTCCCCGGTTCCTCCATCACATCCGAATACGTCACGAAGTACGGTGGCTCCTGCGCGCGCACCGCACCGCCAATCAGCAGCGCCAGAAACAGAAGCAAGATGAGTCTGCTGCAACTCAGTTGCATGTAGAGACTGCCCACTTTCTTTCTCATTCCCTCACCACCCCGATCCTTTTTTGTTTGGAGAACTGCCCAACTAAGACTAATTCAGTCTTGTATGACATGCAAGTCATTTGCAACTGAATTCCGCCCAGCCGTTTGCCCAGCCAGTCCCTCGGCTTCCCCTAAAGCAGATTCTGCCGGGATTTCCCTTGACAATCTATTACTTATTTGTTATTATTTGAAATGCGGAGAACTCCGACCACATAGACCCCTGGGCATGAACACTAAGCTATTTAGAATCTGCACTTACACAATTCAAGCCCGTAAGTACTGTATAATTAACAGTTGCATATCATCATCAAAACGCGGCACTTACAATCCCTTCAGACTCTGCACTTACACCCGCCGAATTGAATAAGCCTTTTAACATCAACACTTACACAAAAACGAGTTCTCGCTCCATTCCCATTCGGGGCCCTCTTCATCCTTTGCTTAACTCGCAGGATTCTCGTGTGCCGCCCTGTGCCCTGCTAGTTCCTTCACAAGCCTCTTCTCGTCCCCCACGAGAATTCTGTATTGAAAATTACCGGGCCATTCGCAGACCATCCTGACGAACGTGTTCCAGTCCTGCAAGCTGAGACTCCGAACGCGGTTCCTGAGGTACAGCTCAACCTCACGCTCAGGCCAAGCTATTTCCTCAGTTATGTTTGAAAACCTGCGTCCGGACAGCGCAATGTGGTTCCAATTGCGCTTATCTCTCTCCTCCTCGCTCATATTCTCTGGCCAGCGATCCTTCAATTTGATGGCCACGTCGACATCGTTGAGCCTTTCCTTGTCCGTCAAATAGCTGCCGAATACCACCACTGCTTCCACAGATCGAATGAATCGTTTGTCCTTGTTGACTAGTTCGACTCGGTGCAGCAACTCAGTCACTGTCTTTTCGGCTGTCGCACGCGTGATTGGTCTCGCGGCGGTACTGCGTGCGAAACTTCTACCCATTTCCGTGATTTCGTAATCCCAACCTTGTTCCTCCGAAGGCTTAATGAATCCTTCGGCCCTTAAAATCTTTAGGAGCCGTTTGACCTGTGCATGGTCCTTTAGGTATTCCTTTGCCCATTCCACACGGAAATGCGTGTCAGCCTTCCCTAGGAACTGTCGGACGTTCATGACTGGAAGTCCCTGAATCCTTTGACTCCGCTTGATGTTAATTGTCACGTGAGTTTGCTTTTACCTTGGTTCTTGCAATGGCAATCATTCTTGGAGGTGCAATGATAAGAGTTTGTCGGCCTGTGAATGTTCGGGTATCTGCTTCTTGCGAACCCACCCTTAGCGCAGCTCGTGAATGATTTCCTTCACCGCGTTCGCGCCGCACGCACCCGTCAACCCATTGCCCGGATGCGTCCCGTTCCCGCACAGGAACAATCCCTTCACCGGCGCTCGGTACCGCGCCCAATCCAGCACCGGCCGCATGGTGAAAATCTGATCCAGCGCCAGTTCCCCATGAAAAATGTGTCCGCCCGTGTAACCGTAGGTCTCTTCCAGATCCACCGGTGTAATCACGTGCGCCGCTTCCACCAGGTTCGCCAGGTTCGGTGAATACATCCCCAGCGTCTTGATCACCGTGTTCACCAATTCTCCCCGCCGGGCACGCCAGTTCCCTTCTTTCAAATGATAAGGCGCAAATTGAAAATACGCGGAGAGCACGTGCTTGCCTGTCGGCGCCAGTGAAGGATCAAGCATCGTCGGAATTGTCACGTCCAGATAAGGTGCTGCGGACATTTCGCCATACTTCGCGGCGTCGAACGCCTTCTCCAAATAGTCAATCTCATGCCCGATGTGAATTCGGCCCGACAGTGCTTCGTGGAATCCATCCGGCCCCACAGCGTTCGCCAACGATGGGAATGTCGGCAAATCTCCGAGCGCAAGATGCACTTTCGCCACGTTTCCCCGTGCGCGAAAATTCTTGATGCGCATCGCAACCACCGGATCCAGATTCGCCGGTTCCAGCAACTGAAAGAATGTCCGCTTCGGATCCACGCCCGAAACCACCGCCTCGCAGGCAATTTCTTCCCCGTTTGCCAACACCACTCCGGCCACGGCGCCGCTCTTCGTCTGGATCTGCACCACTTCGGCGTCCGTGCGAATCTCCGCTCCCACCTTCTTCGCGGAGTCGGCAAGCGCGCGCGAAAACTCGCCAAGCCCACCTCTCGGAAAGGTTGCTGAGCCCACCGGATGCGGGTCCGCCGCCGCGCGCAACAGCAACACCGCCGTCGAACCTGCCGACCACGGACCCAGGTTCGCGCCGAAAATGCCTCGTGCCGCAATTACCGCACGCAGCAATTCCGTCTCAAAGAATTCCCCCACAAAATCCGCCACAGCCATCGGACCCCATCGCAACAGGTCCAGCATTCCCTTCTTACCCAGGCGCCGCACCCCGCGGCCGGTAATCAGCAAATTCCAAAAATCCTCGGCAGAAGGTTTATCGATCCCCGGTGGAGTGATCGCCGCAATCTGCATGAACACCCCAGCGACCTTCTCTAACTCCTTCGCGAATTCTGTATACTTGGCGCCATCTTTCGCTGACAAATGTGAAATCGCTCCCGCGGTCTTCGCGGCGTCCTCATAAAAAAGCAACCCACGCCCGTCCGGCGACGGTGCAAACACGCGCGGATCAGGCCGGAAAATCTGCAGGCCGAATTTGTCGAGTTGCATGTCTCGCGCAATGTCCGCGCGTAGCGGTCCCAGCGTGTGCGATAGCGTCGACGCCTTGAAGCCCGGATGGAATTCCTCGGTGACTGCCCCTCCGCCCACCACCGAGCGACGTTCCAGCACCACCGGCTTGAAGCCGCCTTTCGCCAGATAAAACGCGGTGATCAGCGCGTTGTGACCACCACCGATGAGCACCACCTTTTGTCCGATGGGCATGGTCAGTTCGCCGCCTTCTTCCACTCTTTCAGGATTACCTGGCTCGCAATTCGCCCGTTTGCGCCCATGATCCCGCCGCCGGGATGCGTCGCCGACCCGCACATATAAAGGTTGTCCACCGGGGTGCGGTAGTACGCCCAGCCAGCCACCGGCCGCAAAAAGAACAGTTGTTCGAGCGAAAGCTCACCTTGGAAAATATTCCCCTGCGTCAACCCGAATTCCCGTTCCATATCGAGCGGCGTGAGCACCTGCTTCTCGATGATCAATTCCTTGATATTCGGCGCATGCTCCGCGATCGTATCGATCACGTTGTTCCCGAAAGCTTCCCGCTGATCATCCCAAGTGCCTTCCGCCAGCTTATACGGCGCGTATTGCACGAAACACGAAAGCACGTGTTTTCCCGGTGGCGCGACCGACGGATCCGTCAAGCTCGGGATCACCATATCGATGTACGGCCTGCGTGAGAAATGCCCGTATTTCGCGTCGTCATACGCCCGTTCCATGTATTCCATGCCTGGCGATATCGACATCGCCCCGCGCAAGTGTGCTCCCACGCCGGGCAAAGACCGAAAATTCGGCAGACCATTCAGCGCCAGGTTCACCTTCCCGGATGAGCCGCGGAATTTATACCGGCGTACGCTTTCCAGAAAATCCCCAGGCAATTCCTTCGGCTCCAGAAACACTTCAAACGTCAGGTGCGGGTCCACGCTGGAAGAAATCACATTGCACGAAATCTCTTCGCCCGATTTCAGCGCCACTCCCGCGGCTCGCCCGTTCTTGACAATGATTTTCTCCACCGGCGCTTGCGTGCGGATCTCCACGCCCGCTTCCTTCGCCGCACCCGCTATGGACAGCGAGATGGCGCCGGTTCCGCCGCGACTGAATCCCCAGGAGCGAAACGCGCCGTCAATTTCGCCCATATAGTGGTGCAACAGAACGTAAGCTGTGCCCGGCGAGCGAATTCCCAAAAATGTTCCAATGATGCCCGATGCGGACATGGTGGCCTTCAACACGTCGGTCTCGAACCATTGATCCAGAAAATCCGCTGCACTCATGGTCATCAACTGGATCAGCGTGTATCGCTCTTCGGAAGAAAGTTCGCGAAACCGTTGCAGCAGAAAATTCAATTGTCGGAGGTCTTTTGGATGCAGCGTCGTGGGATCCGGCGGGATCATGGATAGCAGCGGTTTCACGAACCGGCACATCGGCGTCATCTTTTTGGAGAATTCGTCGTAAGCTTCGGCGTCCAGCCTCGAGTGCCGCCGGATTTCCCGCTGCGTCTTTGCATGATCGTTCACGCGCCACAAATAGTCGCCATTGAGCATTGGCGAGAACGTGCCATCCAGAGGAAGAATTTCCAATCCGTGACGCGGCAAATCCAGTTCGCGAATAATTTCCGGCCGCAGCAGGGAAACGACGTAGGAACATTCAGAAAACAGGAAGCCCGGCACAATTTCTTCGGTGACCGCTGCTCCGCCTAAAACGTGGCGGCGTTCTAGAACCAAAACCTTTTTCCCCGCTTTTGCCAAGTATGCGGCGTTCACCAGACCATTGTGACCGCCCCCGATCACCACCACATCGTAGGACTGAGGCATTCGTTATGACTCCACTAGCACGAGGACAACATGGACACTGTGAAGAACAAATCATTCTACTGACAGCGTGTTCGCTTCTCAAGGTCACGACTCACAAGAAATCGTCGCGGCTGCCATTTCCACCCAATGACCGTCTTTCGGAACGGAGTCCACGCAGTGCGCAATCCCTTTTGCTCTACGTAACACCCAGGACCATCCTGTTTTGCGACCTTGCGGCCGCGCCAAAATCGAAACTATAATTTGCTGTTCGCTTGTCGCAGTCAGCCTCACCCTGTCGTTCGCGTCCAGACCGGAGGGATCGTGCCCGTCGGAACCGCTTTCCATGAGAGAACCCTTGCCTTGTGCGAGAGCCTGAATTTCAAGGAATGGTCGGGCTATTACACGGTTGGCGCCTACGAAATGACCCACGAGCACGAATACAACGCCATCCGCAATTCCGCCGCGCTCATCGATATCACCCCCTTGTTCAAGTACTACGTCTCTGGCCGTGATGCCACAAAACTCGTCAATCGCATCATCACTCGCGACATCAACAAAGTGGCCGTCGACCAGGTCATCTATTGCTGTTGGTGCGATCCAGACGGCAAAGTCATCGACGACGGCACCATCACCCGCCTTGCGGAAAATCAATATCGCTGGACCGCCGCCGATCCCAGCCTTCGCTGGTTCCACCAGAACGCTCTTGGTCTGGACGTCCAGATTGAAGACATTTCCGAGAAAGTCGCTGCACTCGCCTTGCAGGGGCCCACTACAGGAAAACTGCTGCACGCCGTCGCGGATGCAAACATTGCCGGTCTGAAATACTTCCGCGTCGCCCACGGAAAAATCGCCGGCGTGCCCGTGGATATTTCCCGTACCGGTTACACGGGCGACCTCGGATATGAAATCTGGGTTCCTTGGAAAGACGCCGTAAAAGTCTTTGACGAGCTGATGATCGAGGGTCGCGCGTTCGATATTCATCCCGCCGGGATGGTCGCACTGGATATCGCGCGCATCGAAGCCGGGTTGATCCTCATCGAGGTGGACTACATTTCCAGCAAACGCGCCATCATCGAGCAGCAAAAATACTCACCGGCTGAAATCGGCCTCGGCAAGTTGGTGGACCTGAAGAAAGAAAGCTTCGTGGGACTTAATGCGCTTTCTGCCGAAGCCAAGAGAGGCGGCCCCGCCCGCTCCCTCGTTGGCCTGGAGATCAATTGGAGCGAAGTCGAGGCTCTTTACGAAAAAATCGCCATGGCCCCACAAGTTCCTTCAACCGCTTCGCGCGTGGCCGTTCCCGTTTATCGGGCCGGCCGCCAAGTAGGCAAGGCGACTTCGACCACATGGTCGCCCACTCTGAAACGCATGATCGCGCTCGCTTCAGTCAGCCGCGAGAGTGCGGCTCTCGGTTCAACTCTTAGCATGGAATTGACCGTGGAAGCGGCTCGCAAAACCGTCTCTGCCAAAATTGTGCCCTTGCCATTCTTCAATCCCCCGCGCAAAACTGCGCCACTCGCGCTGTAGCTACCCGCTGAGCCAACCAGTGCATCAGCTCGCTGGAGGAATGGCCCGCGGCTCCTGATTCCCGCTCAGTGCCTGGACGCAAACTGTTCGACCTCGGCCAGTAAAGCATCCAGTTCGCTGCGCTCGAACAGTCTGCCATTCAGAATCACCGCATGGATTTTCCGTGTGTTATGAATATCGTCCAACGGATTTGCATTCAGGAGCACTAAATCCGCACGCTTTCCAACCTCAATCGTTCCCTGCTCCGCACTGCGTCCGAGGAATTCCGCTGGTTTCACTGTCGCTGCCTGCAGCGCCTGCACCGGCGTCAGTCCAGCCTCCACCAAAGAAGCGAGGTCCTCGTGCAAACTGAATCCCGGAAAAACGTTAGGAGCAGCTGCGTCCGTGCCCGCCATGAACGATACGCCAGCCTCGCTCATGCCTTTTACAGCCGCCAACAATAGCTCCACCGACCGTCTGCGCAGAGCAAAATCCTGCTCCGTGCGCGAATCCATCAGGTCTTTCGTGCTCTTATCCCAGGTTTCACGCACATCTCGCGGAATATATTTCAGCCGCGGATCGCCGGTGCGATCCGTTTCGGGCACAAGATAAGCTAAATGAATGAGCAGCGGAAAGGTGGGAACTTGCCAGGTTCGGTTAGCGGAGAATTTCTGGAACAGGTTCGCGGCCTTCTGTGGTGAGTAGGAATCAAGGAGATCTTCGATCCAAACGCGATCTCGGGCACGCGCTCTCTCCTTGTTCTCTTTCGCCGGCAAAGGAGCAAGCCGCCGTTGTCGCAATTCCTCTTCGCGCGAGGAACAGCCAAGCAGCACGCCGGTAAGATGCTCGATGCTGGCCTGACCCGCATCGGAAGCTGCCGCAGCCGTGATGGAATCGGGAACGTGCCCCAGGAACCGAATCCCCAGCTTCTGGGATTCGCGTGCGATCGCGTAATACGCTTCGGGCTGCAAACGCGACTGCACTTTGATGAAGTCCACGCCCTCGCCCTTCAGTTTCTCTACAGCGGCCGTGGCCTCCGCAGCGGTCTGCACCACAATCGAGGGCTGAAACGACGGCGGATTGCCGTCGAGGTACGGTCCCGTGAAGAAAATCTGGGGCCCCACTTGTTTGCCGGAATTGATTTCTGAGCGCAGTTGCTTCAAGTACTCCACTTTTCCGCCCATATCTCGCACCGTTGTGATTCCGTTGGCCACTAGAAGCGGAAGAATGAATTCGCGGCTGCCACTCGGCTCCCCCGCGCCAGTCAGATGAATGTGCATGTCGGCAAGCCCGGGAATCAAGAACCGTCGGGAGCCGTCGACAACCTTGGCCGCGCGAGGAATGGCAACCTTATTCGCGGCCCCAACAACCGTAACGCGCCCATCAGCCACAATCACCGTGAGATCGGGCCGCATCGCTCCGCCCGTCGCATCAATGACACTGACATGTGTTATGGCAATCGCCGCAGAATGCAAAGAAGAACACGATTCAAGGGTAATTGTGAGAAAAATAAAAAACAGAATGACAGCAAGCGATCGTGCGGGCGAAGTAGACACACGGCATTTTATCCTGCCGTGGTCATCTCAGCCAGTTTCCAACAAAGATGCGATCTCTTCCTAAGGATTGAGTCGATTGTACTTCTTGAGGATAGCCCGCAACTGGTCGTGCGGCAGCGCTTCCACGTGATGGTTATCAATCCCGCTCATGGAAATGGCCGCTACCATGGCATTGATCACCGCTTCCTCCGTTGACTCCACCGTCGCTTTGAAAATCGGATTCAGTTTATCGTTGGGCATCATCTTCAGATCGACCGCGTGATCTGCCGAAGCCGCTCCCGGATTCGCCGTGGAAAAGGCGATGAAAATGTCGCCCGAACCATTTCCGGAAATGCTGCCATCGCGGCCCAGTCCGAGCGACACGCGTCGCGCCAGGCGCTTCAATTGGTGCGGCAGCAACGGCGCATCCGTCGCCACAATCACAATAATCGAGCCACGTTCCGCCATGTCCCCAGGTACGAATGCATATGGATCCTCCCCGGAAATCTCGCGTCCTACCGGTATTCCCGCTACGCGTAGGTTCTCCCGCGAGCCGAAATTGCATTGCACGAGTACGCCAACCGTGTAGCCGCCATCTTTCGTTGAGAGCTTCCGGGAGGCGGTGCCAATTCCGCCTTTGAATCCGTTGCACACCATGCCCGTGCCCCCGCCCACCGCCCCCTCTTCCACGGGTCCGCCATGCGCTGTGTCGATGGCATGAAACGCATGCTCCGCCTTCACGTGAAATCCGTTGATATCGTTCAGGTAGCCGTCCCACGTTTCCGCCACAACCGGAAGCGACCACCAATCATCATCCGGCCCCACTTTGCGATGGGCCACCGTCCACTGAATCACGGCGTCGCGCACGACACCTACGCTGTGAGTATTGGTAATCATCACCGGACCTGTCAGAAACCCAGACTCCTCTACCCAGGTGGTGCCCGTCATTTCTCCGTTCCCGTTCAACGACCACCAGCCCGCGAACACACTTGCGTCAGCCGCATCCTTGCCACGCGGAAGAACCGCAGTGACGCCTGTTCGCACCGGTCCTTTACCGACCTCCAACTTGCCCTCGCCGGAAATCAGAGTAGTGTGCCCGACGGTCACGCCCGCCACATCTGTGATTGCGTTCAACGGACCAGGCGTGCCATCGAACGGCACACCCAGGTCACGAGCCCGAGGCTTTGCCGCCCCTTTATCCTGAGCAACACAGGCCCTTCCCAGCAACGCGACAAAGCAGACAATTACGATTGAGTGCAGAAAATGGCGCATGAAGATGCTCCCTGGAAGAAAAAATGGCTTGAATCGTATTAAATCACCACTGTAGCGCAATCACGCGGAAAAGACTCTTCCCAAAGCGTACTGCAAAGCGTCAGCGATGAGTTTGCTCTCTGCGGCTTCAATAATGAACGGAGGGGCAAGCAGCACATGGTCCCCGCGAACGCCATCAACACATCCTTGTCCCGGATAGAGCAATACATTTTTCTCCAGGGCCGCCTGGCGAATTTTCTCCGCGATCCCTGCTTCCTTGGGAAATGGTTCGCGCGTCGACTTGTCTTTCACGAATTCCACTCCTTGCAGCAGGCCCAATCCGCGAACTTGTCCAACGTGGGGATGATTTTCCAGAACGGTAAGCGCCTTGTAGAGTTGGTTCCCGGCAGGTGTCACGCGTTCAAACAGCTTGTGCGCCTCCAGGTAATCAAATACCGCGTTCCCCGCTGCGGTGGCAACGGGATGAGCCTGATAAGTGAATCCGTGCATGAAGGTCGCCGTACCTTTTTCAAATGCGTCCACGAGCCGCGGCCCTACCAGCACCGCCCCCAACGGCGCATAGCCACTGGCAATTCCCTTTCCGGTAAGAATAATGTCCGGCTCCAAGCCCCAATGCTCGCTTGCGAATGGTCTACCGGTGCGGCCCATGCCAGTCATCACTTCGTCCGCAATCAGCAGGATTCCGTGTCTGCGGCAAATTTCCGCAATGCGTGCCGTGTAGCCATCGACCGCTGGCGCAGCTCCCAAGGTCGCACCAACGACCGGTTCAAACACGAATGCAGCCACGGTCGAAGCGTCGTTCGCACGCAGAAATGCGTCGAGGTCATCGGCGCATGCCAGATTGCATCCGGGAAATGTTTTATCGAACGGGCAGTGGTAACAAAAACAGGGGGCCACATGCCCCCATTCCGGAATCATCGGCGCGTACGGTGCGCGGCGTGCCACATTCCCACTTACAGACATCGCCCCAAGCGTACTTCCGTGATAGCTCTGCCTCCGTGCCAGAATGCGATAACGCGAAGGTTGCTTGCTTTCCAGAAAATACTGCCGTGCCAATTTGATGGCGGTTTCCGTCGCCTCGGAACCACCGGAGGTAAAGTACACACGGCCACCATTGCGAAAATTGCGTGGAGCAATCGCAAGCACGCGCGCGGCCAGCTTCTCTGCGGCTTCGGAATGGAATTGCGTGGTATGTGCAAACGCGATCCGGCCCGACTGCTCCGCCATCGCCCGTCCGATTTCCTGCACGCCATGTCCGATACTGACCACCGCGGCTTGCCCGGAGGCGTCGAGGTAACGTCGCCCCTCAGCATCGACGATCCAGCACCCTTCGCCGCGAACTGCCACAGGATAATTCTTCCTAAGATTGCGTGAAAAAAGAGGAGTTGTGCGGATGGCCGTGCTCATACCGAAATTGTAGCAGAAGGCCTGGAAACGGAGTCGTTCCCGAAGACGCGAGCACCAGCCAAGTTGGCCGCTTCGTCAACGACCATCGAGCAACTGTGGTACCCTTTCGCCGGTTCGAAGGAGTGCTCTTGATACCGCGAATTTGTTCTCATTTTATTGGTTTTTTAATTCTCGTGGGCGTGTGCGCCGCAAGTGTCAATTCCCAGACCGTGCAGCATCCCGCGCGTCTCGATGTCGATCTGCGGGACGCGCCCAAGCACATTTTTCATGCGAAGCTGGCTCTTCCCGTAACGCCCGGCCCTCTTACACTCGTTTATCCCAAGTGGATACCCGGAGAGCACTCCCCGACGGGACCCATTGTCGACTTGGTGGGCTTGAAAATCACTGCCGCCGGTAAAGCAATCCCGTGGCGCCGTGACGACGTGGACATGTATGCATTCCATGTGAACATTCCGGACGGCGTGGACTCCCTCGATCTAACTTACGACTATCTCTCACCTGCCGAAGCAACAACTTCACGTGAGCATCCGTCGTCGACTGCAAAATTCGCGGTTTTGAACTGGTACATGGTGACGCTCTATCCGCAAGGTCCGAAAACAGATGATCTCGTCTACGTCGCGGCTTTGCGCCTGCCATCCGGCTGGAAATATGGCACTGCACTGCCGGTGGCCAAGGAATCCTCTGATGTCATCGAATTCGCACCGGCCTCGCTTACCACGGTGATTGATTCACCGGTCATCGCCGGCGTCTATCTCCGTAACATCGATCTTTCGCCGGGGCAAACCCCTCCGCACTCCGTCCATGTTGTTGCCGATGGGCCCGCTCCGCTCGATGCGACGCCCGCTGAGGTGCAGCACCTTCGCCAGTTGATTGCGGAAACCGGAACTCTTTTCGGCGCCCGCCATTATCGCCGCTATGATTTTCTGCTCACGCTCAGCGACCGCATGCCCTCGGACGGCGTGGAGCACCATGAGTCCAGCGATAATCGCACCGAGGAAAATTATTTTCTGGATCCCGGCCTGTTCCAATCTTCGGAACTGCTCTCCCATGAATTTACGCATTCCTGGAACGGCAAGTATCGCCGTCCTGCGGGGCTGGCCACGCCCGATTACCAAACGCCAATGAAAAGTGAACTCTTGTGGGTCTACGAAGGCCTCACCCAATACTATGGAGTCATGCTGGCCGCGCGCTCCGGCATGATGCCTCCGGGTATGTTTCGGGATTATCTGGCCTCTACGGCCGCATATCTGAATGATCGTCCCGGACGGACCTGGCGTGACTTGCAGGACACTGCGATCGCCGTACAGATTCTCTATAGCACCCCGCCGGAAGGCTCTTCCTGGCGCCGTAGTGTGGATTACTACGACGAAGGTACGCTTATCTGGCTGGAAGCCGACACCATCATCCGCAAACAAACCAGTGGGAAGAAGTCTTTGGACGATTTCTGTAAGAAATTCCACGGGGGCGAAAACACGCCGCCGAAAGTCGTGCCGTACACATTCGACGACATTGTCGCGGGAATGAACGATGTTGCTCCCTATAACTGGCGGGCATTCTTCACAACGCGTTTGACATCCCACGAACCAGCAGCGCCGCTGGGTGGCCTGGAGAATAGTGGCTGGAAACTGGTCTTTACTACCACGCAGAACGAATACGAACATGTCAGTGAAATCGTGAATCAGGAAATTGAACTGCAATTCTCCCTGGGACTCCTTCTTCATGCGCCCGGCGGTGAAGATGGCGACCACATTCTGGACGTGATTCCCGATTCTCCTGCGGCGAAAGCCGGACTTGCCCCTGGCATGCGCCTGGTGGCCGTCAACGGCCGCAAATGGAATCCAGACATTTTGCGTGACGCCATCGCCCGCGCGAAGAACAGCAAAGAGCCCATCGAGTTGCTTGCGGAAAACGACGACTTCTTTCAGACCTACCGGATCGATTACCACGGCGGAGAGCGCTACCCACACCTGGAACCGATTAACGGCAAGGCCGACCTTCTCACCGAAATCGCGAAAATGAACGCGGCAGCAGTTCCGTTGCCCACAACCTATTAGCAGAAAGAAGGACAGCCCGCGCTTGGCCCAACCCTCTCAAGGATTGGTACGCACCATCGGCCGTTGGAGCCTCACGGCTCTGATGGTCAATTCCATCATTGGTGGCGGCATCTTCGGTCTGCCTTCCATCCTGGCGGCAAGACTCGGCGCCCTCAGTCCGCTCAGTTGCTTGGGCGCAGGTGCCGGCATTTTGATAATTGCTGGATGCATCGCGGAAGTTTCTTCGCGCTACGAAGAAACCGGTGGCCTTTATCTTTACGCGCGCGACGCCCTGGGCCGTTTTGCGGGACTACTGGTCGCGTGGTTAACATGGCTGACGCGCATTGCTGCTCCCGCCGCTGTAGCCAATCTGTTCTGCACCTACTTGGCGCAGTTCTTTCCATCACTGGCCACGCGAACGGGTGAGTTACTCGTTCTGGCGGTATTGCTTGGCCATCTCGCCTTGCTGAATTACATCGGTGTGAAAGCCGGCAAGCATGTCAGCAATCTTTTTACTGCTGTAAAAGTCGGCTTCCTGCTGTTCTTTGTGCTGGTGGGACTGCTTGTTCTTGTGCTGCGACCGGAAATCCGCGTGCCGCTTTCCGTGCCGAACGTGTCCGCAAGAAGCTGGTTTGAGGCGATTCTTCTGCTCGTCTACGCTTACGGCGGTTTCGAAGGCGCGCTGTTCGTCGGCGGCGAAAGCACAAATCCCAAGCGTGATACCCCCGTTGCATTGCTGCGCGCGCTAGCGGCGGTCGCCCTCATTTATACCGGTGTACAATTCGTGACCATCGCCACGCTTCCCGGCGCCGCATCTTCGGCCAGGCCCCTTTCTGATGCGGCGCAGCACTTCCTTGGGCCCGCGGGAGCAACTGCAATGGCACTTGCGGCGCTGGTTTCCGCGTACGGTTATTTAAGTGCAAACTTGCTGCATTCCCCGCGCATTACCTTTGCCATGGCGGAGCAGGGTGACTTTCCCGCATTTCTTGCGGCGGTCCATCCCAAATATCGCACGCCGTATTTCTCAATCATTCTCTACGCCCTGATCGTGTTTGTCTTCGCCGCTCTCGGTAATTTTCAGTGGAACGCCATGCTTTCCGCGGTATCGCGATTGGCTATTTACGGCGCGATGGCCATCGCTGTGCCGGTCCTGCGAAGCAGGCGCGATGGCAAGGCGCAATTTCTACTGCCGCTCCCGTACTTATTCGCCGGGCTCGCGTTGCTATTCTCGGTGATTCTTCTGACGCAAATGGGTCGCGGCGAGTTTTATGTGGTAGGAACAACTTGCGCAATCGCATTGTTAAACTGGATTTTCGTGAGGAGGTAAGCAATGACCAAGACACGAACCGGCGATGCCTTTATGCCTGCCGGCGATTACGGGCGGGCCCTGCCGAGGTTCAGCGCAAACCTGCTGGTTCGCAATGTGGCAGCTTCCCTGCCGTTCTACACAGAGATTCTCGGCGCCACCATCCGTTATGCAGACGACGATTTCGCCGCGCTTTCCCTGCTCGGCATCGACTTCATGCTCCACGCCGATCATGCCTACGATCATCATCCGTTGTACGCGCGTTTGCAGGCGACGCCCGAACGTGGGGTGGGCGCCGAACTTCGTTTTCTCGGCGTTGATCCAGACAAAGTGGAGGAGCGCGCAAAGCGTTTAGGTACCACCATCATCCAACCGGCAAGAGACTATGCTCATGGCTGGCGTGAGGTCACGCTTCTTGATCCCGACGGCTACATCTGGACCGTCGGCCTTCCGATTCCCGCCTTAACCTGATCCGCCACCTGCAACTTCTTGGAATCATCCCGTAGCCGTGGCATGATCGTTTGTTCCAACAGCTCTTCTGAACTCACCGGCACATCAAAGGGGACACTGATGAAAAAACTGGCGATTCGCTGTGGCCTGTTTCTTAGCCTGCTTGCGCTTACGCTTGCTTCACATGCGCAAACCACGTCAAAGCATCCGATGACGTTTGACGATCTGATCAAGCTGCATCGCGTCAGCGGCGCGGCTCTTTCAAAGGATGGAAGATGGATCGCGTACAGCGTCTCCACGCCGGACCTCGAGGCGAATCGCGGAGTCAGCAATATTTGGATGATCAGCACGGCCGGCGGTGACCCGGTCCAGGTCACACAAGGCGGACGCGACAATTCCCCCGCCTGGTCGCCCGTTGGGAAGACGCTCGCGTTTCTGTCCGCGCGCGATGGCACTTCCCAGATTTACCTGCTGTCCATGGAAGGCGGCGAAGCCAAAAAATTGACACAGCTTTCCACCGGCGCCGACATGTTTCACTGGTCGCCGGATGGAAAAACCATTGCCTTCATCTCCTCCGTCTATCCTGAATGCATGGATGATGCCTGCAACGAAAAACGCGACGAGGACAAGAGGAAGAGCAAAGTCAAAGCGCGCATCTACGACCATTTGCTCTACCGCCATTGGGATGAATGGTTTGAAGGCAAGCGCAACCATTTATTTGTCATACCTGCGGATGGTAGCGCTGCCGCGAAAGACCTTACGCCCGGCGCTGATTTCGATGTGCCGCCCGCCGGAATGCGTGGGGAGCAGAGCGACTTCAACTTCTCTCCGGACAGCAAGGAGCTTTGCTTCACCGCGGTTACGGACAAGGTGGAGGCCATCAGCACAAACGGCGATCTCTTCGTGCTTCCTGTGGGCGGTGGAGAAGCAAAGCGGATCACGACACAGGCCGGCTTTGATGGCAATCCTGTGTATTCCCCCGATGGCCGCTACATCGCTTATCACGCACAGCTTACGCCCGCTTATGAATCCGACAGGTGGCGCGTAATGCTCTACAACCGCCAGACGGGCAAGATCGAAGACCTCTCCGAGAATTTCGACCGTTGGGCCATGGAACTGGCCTGGTCCGCAGACAGCAAGACCATCTATTTCCTGGCAGAAAACGAAACGCTTCAACCCGTCTACGCCATGGAACCGCGAGCAGGCGCAACACCCAGAAAAGTCCTGGACGGCTTCAACGCGGAATTTGAATTCAGCGAAGACGGCAAGACGCTGGTCACCACACGCTCCAGCCTGACCCAGCCGAACGAGGTCTTCGTCTCCGGGGCGGATGGTAGTGGTCTGAAACAGCTCACCCACGCGAACGACGCCATCCTCGCGAACGTGGAAATGAATGAGCCGGAGTCATTCTGGTTCGAGGGAGCCGAGGGAACGAAGGTGCAGGCAATGCTGCTCCGGCCGCCAAACTTTTCCGCATCGCAAAAATATCCCACGCTGGTGTTGTTGCACGGCGGTCCGCAGACCATGTGGTCCAACGATTGGGGCTATCGCTGGAACACGCAAGTATTTTCGGGAGCGGGTTACGTGACATTGATGATCAATCGCCGCGGCTCTACCGGCTATGGACAGAAATTCACGGACGAGATCACGAATGACTGGGGCGGAAAAGCCTATGTCGACGTAATGAAAGGCATTGACGCGGCTATTGCGAAATACCCCTACATTGACAAGTCCCGTTTGGCGGCAGCGGGCGGTTCTTACGGTGGCTACATGGCCGATTGGCTCGCCACGCATACCGACCGATTCAAGGCCATCATTAGCCATGCGGGCGTCTACGACAAAGTCTCCATGTATGCGACCGAGGAGCTTTGGTTTGAGGAGCATGACATGCAAGGCCTGCCATGGACCGCGCCGGAAAACTACAAAAAGTGGGCACCATCAAGCTATGCCGCAGACCTGGCAAAGTACAAGACGCCGACTTTGGTGATTGCGGGAGAGAGAGACTACCGCGTGCCGTACACGCAATCGCTCGAATTCTTCAATACCCTGCAACGCCAGGGCGTGCCCTCGGAGTTGCTAATCTTCCCTGATGAAGGACACTGGGTCCTGAAGCCGCAAAACTCCCAGCTCTGGTACAAGACGTTTCTGAGTTTTCTGGCAACCTACGTGAAGTAGCCTGCGGTCTTTAGATTTCCGCCAGCTTCTGGAAAGTGCGGCGCAGAAAACGGAACAAGTGGTAGAGCAGAAAGAGCGAAACCGCCATCAGCACGACCACCACAATCACCGCTACCGTCGGATGCGCGGTGGCAAACCACGTCAACCACACCGCCAATAAGTCTTCGCCAAAACTTAGCGCCCAATTGCTCAAAGGTTCCGGGGACATATTTGCCGCTGCCCGCGCGCTCGCTTTCGTGCCATGGGAAGTCAATGCGATGCTTCCGGCCAGCAGTGCCGCCGCCCAGCGCCATGGCTCCGCGGCAGAAGCAGTCACGCTGAATGCCAGCAGTGCGGCGGCCGGAGGACGAATGAAGGTATGTACCGCTTGCCAGATCGAATCGATGTACGGCACCTTGTCCGCCAGGAATTCCACCAGGTAAAGCGACAAGGCCACCGCTAGAACAACAGGATGCGACAGCACCTGCAGCTTTTCCGGTAAGTGGACAACCCCAAAGCGTTCCAGCAGCCCAAGCGTGGCAACCGTGGCGTAAAGGTTCAACCCGGAAGAAAATCCAGTTCCCAGCACCAGACTGAGTGTTTCGATTGGATTCATGGCATCCGCTCAGCGAATCGGGATTCAGGCGGTTCTCTTGAAGGTATCACGAAGAGGGCAAGAGCACGCAAGCTTGGGAGGGTGCGGCAAAAGACAGCCACAAAAAAAAGGAACGTCCCGGTCTTCGACCGGGACGTTCAGGAAGCAAGATTGGATCAAAGCGTCTTACTGGTTCGGCAAGAGCAGTCGTGTCCAGCCGGTGGTATTGACGTCGCGGAACAATGGAGTGCGCGGCGGCAACAATGCGGGAGTCAGGAAGTTGGTGTCAAAGTTATAGCCGCGATCCGGCGGGCTATACACCGTGCTGCAGCACTTGAATGTGCCGTTGGCCTGGCGGCTGGTAAACAGGTCGATAATTGAACCCCGGTATTCGAGAGTCCCTCCCCACGCTTCGATATAGCGAAGGAAGTTGTGCACGCCGCCGTCGGTGCCAAAGTCCTGGTGCGCGCTATCCGAAGAATTTGAGAACCAAGACGGCGCTCCAGCAATGACGGCCACCCGGTACCAGGTGGTTACGCCGGAACGGCCGGCCAGCGCATACGGACTGGAGAAGGAGTTGGTGTCGTTCCAATTGTTGGAAAGCAGGGTGACTGCATCACCGGCAACTGATGCGGCAATCGTTGTTGGTGAGTTGGCAAAACCAATGCCACCTAGATTCGCGTTGAAGTCGCCTTGAACATAGACCGGGTTTTCAGAGGCGATGGTCAAGCCGCAGTTGTTCCCGCCGGGGCATGTGCCAACCGCCGACAGGTTCGATCCGTTGACAATTTTCACGGCTCTGCGGAAGAAGAGCGCGGGATTTTCTCGCGCGGAGCTGGAAGCCGTTGCCACCATCATCGGCCAGATTCCATCCGTGGCATACGAAGGCACAGTCGGGCAGCTGACGTTGCTGGTAATACCTGATGCACCGCCCACCAGATTCGCGAAGATGCCGATCTGTCCGAGTGGCAGCACCGTGGCAGGAGGGACGGGAATGGCTCCGACGGCATGGAGGTAACTCTCGTTGGCACCGTAGGTATAAAGCACGCCGGTTCCATCCGCGTCCTCTCCCTGCTCCAGGGCAGAGTCGGGACAACCGGACGCCGTCGAAGTCGCCGGGTTGTTGATAATGTCGTTCCAGCCGTACTCGCCCGTCTCTTTATGGGTGTAGGAAAGCGGTGGCCAACCACCCGTAATGGTTTGCGACAGGGAATAATTGCCGCGGCGATCGGAAACATAAACCACGAAGTCATTCGGCGCGACCGCAGGGTCCTTCGTGCCCGCACCAGAAGTGACGATGGTGCCAATTTTGCCGCCAAACCAACTGCTCAGATTCTTGCCGTCCAGCTCGATATAATGCATGGTGCCGTTGAGCGTCGGCATGGCGGGATTGGCGGTGTTCATCGCGGTATCGCGGAGCGTGCCTTCGCGCGTATCAAACAGCGTATTGGGCCAGAAGTCGTACAACGTCGGAACCCAAGACACACCGCCGATCAAAGGAAGCTTACCGGTAGCCGGGTCCACGCCACAAACGATGGAAACCGGTGCTTGTAACGCTTTGTTGGTACCCGCGTTCCACGTGCCCGATGCCACGTA
>Ga0074046_10000138_pt1 | contig 61776 bp, 51 predicted proteins | sample BogForMeECP23OM3_FD_94441 | JGI IMG/M metagenome (GOLD analysis project Ga0074046, IMG submission 94441) | Bog forest soil microbial communities from Calvert Island, British Columbia, Canada - Bog Forest MetaG ECP23OM3 | ecosystem: Environmental > Terrestrial > Soil > Wetlands ... | reverse complement strand
GCGCCGGCCTGACTGGCTTTCAGGGGGATGGTGCGGCTGTTGGTCTGGGTGAAAGCGACGATGACCACGTCGTCGCGGATCTTGCGTATTTCGCGGAGGACGTCGAGGCCGTCGGCCGGGCCGTCGCCGATGCAATCGAGATTGAAGAGGATTGCGTGGAGATCGGGGAATTCCAGGGAGGATTTGATGTCGTCCTCGGTGGAGGCCAGAGTGGTGCGAAATTGCGCGGCGAGATGCTTGCGGAGTTCGGAGAAGAGCTCATCGTCGTCGGAGATGACGGCGAGAGCATAACGTTCCGGGCTGGTGGCGGTTTCGGGCAAGCGAGGCGATCCCTTAATTGAGTGGTGATTATAGGGGAGGCGAAGGGGAGGGAGAAGATTAAAGTTGCAGGGGTAAATGGAAAAGCCCCACCGCAAGGTGGGGCTTTTCCATTTCAGACTACGCTCGGGGGCAGCCCAGTCGGGTGGCCGGGCGCTGCTAAGGACGAGTTAGAACTGGAAGCGCAGGCCGAACTGCATGATGCGGGGGTTGTGCGCGCCGTTCAGGACGAGAGCGGAGCTGATGCAACTGTAGCAGCTGATTCCGGTGATGGCGCCGGTGCCCGAGGAGGAGGTGCTTCCCCCGATGGCATCGAGCTGCGTGTGGTTGAAGATGTTGAAGTTTTCCCAGCGGAATTCAAAGGCGTACTTCTCCTTGATCGGGAAACTCTTGAAGAGGCCGAAGTCGAAGTTCAAGCGTCCTGGCATATTCAGGGTGTTACGGCCGGAGTCGCCATAAGTCAACCCAATCGGGGCGGCGTAGGCGTTGGGATTGTAGTTGAGCACTCCGAAAATATCGGCGGCGGCGAATGCGGCTCGCTGCGCCTGAGAGGTACCATTGGGGTTGCTGACCAGCTGTGGGAAGGCTTGCACGGCGCCGGAGATGCCGCTGGCCAAACCGGCGTTGTCGGCGAAAGCGGTGCCGGCAGTGGAGACGGTGAACGGCGGGCCGGAGAGGGCGGTGGTGATGCCTGAAATCTGCCAGCCGCCGAGCAGCGTATGCGTAACGCCCGGGGCCTTGAAGAATGGCAAGGCGTAGACGTAGCTGAGCGTGAAGGCGTGGCGAATGTCGAAGTTGGAACTCGCGCGGCTGATGCCGGGGTTGGTCGGGTCCACGAACAGCGCGTCGGCGCGATCCGAGGAGTTATCAATGGAATGGCTGTAGGTGTAGCTGGCGCTCAAGGTGAGCGAGCCAATGCTGCGGCGTGCGGCGATTTGCAAAGAGTTGTAGTTGGAGTTGGCGGTGGGCTCGACCCGGGTGATGCTGCCATAACCCTGATAGTGGCGATAGTAGTTGTTGGCGCCGGCATTGTTACACGCGACGTTAAGATTCTGCAGGATATGCAGGCCGGTCGGGGTGGTATTGGTGACGATTACCGGGGTAGTTCCCTGGGTGCCGGTGAGACTTGCGGAGACGGGCAAACCCCAGTTGGGGTCATTGGGGTCTCCGGAATTGTCGACGGTGAGGCTATTACAGTCGGCTTGGGTCATCGCGCCGAGATTGTTGAGGATGTAAGGATTCTGGCTGGCGGGAACCGGGGTGAGCTGGTTCAAATCGTATTGACGCGTCAGGTGCGTTCCCTTGCTGCCGACGTAGGCGACGGACAACAGGACATTACCCGGGAGTTCGTGCTCCACGCCCAAGTTCCACTGCTGCATGTACGGCCACTGGATCTGATCCGGGATGGAAATCGGAGTGAGCGGGCTGGGGAACAGCGGACCCGATGAGCCTCCTGCAAGATTCGCGTAGCCGGGGACGACGGGGACGTTGCTGACGGTACCATTGGCAGCCAGAGGAGACGGGCTTTGCTGCAAAAGCTCAGCGTTGGCTTCGTTGCCGTTCATGTGTTCGAAGAAAATGCCGTACCCACCGCGGATTGCCCATTTGCCGTCGCCGAAAGGATCGTAGGCAAAGCCGAAGCGCGGGCCGGGATTGATCCATTTATTTTTCAGGCAGCCCGTTGTTCCGGGCGAAACGCCAGGGATGGTCGGGTTGGATTCTCCGCATTGGATGAGACCGTTGTAAAGGGATTGCCCGGGTCCGATGTTCAGCAATTGCCCGTTGGCGCTGCCAAGTGGGAAGAAAGCGGGCGCGGCATTGGGATTGTAGGCCGCTTCAGAGAAACCAAACTCCTTGTTGTCTTTCTCCTGGTAGCGGCCATAAATGCTCCAGCGGAGACCGAGGTTGAGGGTGAGTTTCTTGGTGACGCGCCAATCGTCCTGGAAGAAAGGCTCCAGGGTTTTGTAGCGGTCGTAGTAGTAGAGTTCGGCTTCGTTCTGCGTATAACCGGCGATACTGCCGACGAGCAGGTCGGCAAACGGGTTGTTCGTTGAAAGCGGATTGGTATACGCGAAGGAGAGTTGGCCCTGCACGTCGGCGGAGGAAGACTGATTCTTCTGAGCGGCGGAAGCGTAAGCGCCGAAAAATAGGGTGTGCGTCCCGATGATCTTGGTGACGATATCGCGATAGGTGTAGGTCGGGTTGGCGTTTTTCCAGGGGAAGTACCCCGTGTCAACGCTAAAGCCGCCCGGGCCGTAGATGAGGCCGTCGGTGGTATTGCCGACTGAGAAGGCGGGGATTTTATTGCCGAGTCCGTTGGCAAAGAGGGGATTCAGGTCGATGCCGCCTTGCGGGAGATTGACATTGTTGCTGACGTTGGAAAGGAAGATGTGATCGTCGGTATAGCTGGCGACGAATTCGTTCATCAGAGAGGGTGAAAAGTTGGAGGTCAGACGAGCAACAAAGCTTGTGGTGGGCCCAGCGAAGTTGGTGTTGGTGTTGTCGAAGCTATTGTTGTACTGGCCCCAAAGCGGACCCTGATTGACGGTAGTCCAGGTGTCATGAATGTAGTGGAAAGTGAGACGTTGATTCTGGGTGAGGTTATGATCAACGCGGATCAACTCTTCGCGCCAGGTGGTGGGCAGACTGGGATTCGCAATGTAAGCCGGGTAGCCGTTTAGCGTTCCATTCGCCGCGGGGATCAGAGTCAGCAGGGCCGCCGCCGTGGAGGGAATTCCGTTTGGCAGGTTGGGATTATTGGTTACCACGTTGTTGTTGAGAAAAGGCGTGGCCGAAGCGCCAGTCAGAGACTGATAGGGGCATCCGGTAAAAACGGTGGGATCAAACGCGGTGCCGGTGTAAGCGGGACAAAGGTCGCTGAAATCGCCGCCTCGCTCGGCACTGGAGGGCACGTTTTGAGCGATCGTCGATGAACTCGGCACGATTTCGCGCCGCCACTCCTGCGACCAGAAGAAAAACGTTTTCTGTTTGTCGTTGTTGTAGACGTGCGGGATGTAGACCGGACCGCCAATCGTATAACCCCAGTCGTGCTTCTTGTACGAGGGCCGCGGAACGCCCTGGCCGTTATCGGCCCAGTTGTTGGCATTAAAGAAATCGTTGCGGCCGTAATAGAAAGCGCTGCCGTGGAACTGGTTGGTTCCTCCACGGATTTCGGTTTCGATTGTACCGGATCCATTCTTGCCGTACTGGGCGCCGTAATTGGAAGTTAGGACTTTGAACTCCGCGATGGCTTCGAGGTTAGGGTAGACGTTGATGCTGTTGTTGGAGCCGTTGTCCATGTTGTCGCCGCCGTCGATTTCCCAGTTGTTGTACTCGCCGCGGCCGCCGTTGATGCTGTACATTGTGTTGCCGGCGATACCGACAGTGCCCTCATCCTGTCCGGTCTGGCTGATAACGCCGGGGGCCAGGGTGACGAGTTGTGTAAAGTTGCGACCGTTAAGCTCGAGTTCCTGAACTTGTTTGTTGGTGATGGTGGCACCAATTTCGGAGGATTGGGTGTCCACCTGGGCGACGTTTTCACCGGAGACGACCACTTCCTCCGTGATCATGCCGACGGTAAGCATGACGTCGACGCGTTCTTTCTGGGCGACTTCGAGAACGACGCCCTTGGCTTCGAATTTTTGGAAGCCCTTGGCGGTGACGGTAATGTTGTAAGTTCCCGGCGCGAGGGGAGAGGCGACGTAGACGCCGTCGCCATTGGTCTCCGTGGTGCGCGTCAGGTTGCCGCCCACATTGGCGATGACAACCTTTGCGCCGACCACAGCGGAGCCGGATTTATCGGTGACCGTGCCGCTGATGAGCCCGTTGTTCTGGGCGCTGGCGGTGGCGGGGAGGAACAGCGTCACCAATAAGGCGAGCGCGGCCAGCAGCGATGCGCATGAAAAGGCGTTTAGGGTAGAACGGTGGCTCTTCACGGTGAGACCTCCACGGAATTGAAATTCCAAGAAATTGGCAAATGGGGAGAGAATGGGCGCCGACTCGTTGGCACAAGACAACCGTGCGCGCTTCCGAGAACGACCACTCTGCAAGGATTCCCCCGGCCTCGACCCGACCAGCACCCAAAACATGCTATTAAATCGGATTAATAAAGGAATTTAATGCGCATGTCAAGAGTAAAATGACCCGTTCGACAACGGAAGTTTCCGGATGTGGAGGGTGGCGAGGGTTGAAGGCGGGCTGGAAAATAGCAGAGACTGGGGTGAGATGAAGGAATTTCCGACAGTTCGAGTGCTGCTGGCGCTACTGATATGGCTGTGCGGAGCGGGTGCCTCGCATGGCTCTCGATCGCAGATTTCGGCCACGCCGCTGGCCGCGCAAGCCGAAAAAGATCGCCGCGACGCGAAGAACTGGTTTGCGAAAGGGCAAGCGGCGCTGCAGAGCGGGGACCTGGATTCGGCGGCGGAAGCGTTCCGGCAGGTGCTGCTTCGGGAGCCGAACTCGGCGGCGGCGTATGTCAATCTCGGGGTGATCGCCATGCGCCAGAAAAATTGGGACGCGGCGCTGAAGAATTTGAAGAAGGCCGAACAGCTTGCGCCGAAAATGGCGGGGGTGCGGTTGAACATCGGATTGGTCGAGTTCCGGAGGGGGAATTATGCGGCGGCCATTGCGCCGTTGCAGACGGTGGTGCGCGAGGAGCCAGGGTCGGCGCAGGCGCGCTATCTGTTGGGGATGTGCCAGGTGTTTACGGACCGGTTCGGCGAGGCCGCGGAGACGCTGGAACCTTTATGGCCGGAACGCTCCGGCGACGTGATGTACTTGTATGTTTTGGGGATCGCGGCGAACAAGGCGGGGAACAAGGGGCTCGATGAACGAGCGATGAAGCGAATGCTGGAGGTTGGTGGCGATACACCAGAGTTCCACCTGATTCTGGGCAAGGCCTATTTGCAGCATCAGGAGTACGACGCGGCGTTTGCGGAACTGCGCAAGGCGGAGGCGGCGGATCCCAATTTGCCGTTTGTGCACTTTGATCTGGGCATCGCTTACGAAGGGACGGGGAAGAACGAAGAGGGCGCGCAAGAGTTTTTGAAGGACGCCAAGATCGATCCGGACCTGCCCGACAATTACTATCAGCTGGGAAAGATTTATGCGTTGGAGGGGCGGGACGCGGAGGCCGAGCAGGCTTATCGGGAGGTGTTGAAGCGGGATCCACAACGGCCGGGCGCGTGGTTTGGGTTGGCGAAGATTTATCAGAAGCAGGGAAAGTATGAAGAGGCGCTGCAGGCCGTGGGGGAGACGCTGAAGGTGGTGCCGGAAAGCGATAAAGCGCACTACTTGCGCGGGCAGTTGTTGCAGAAACTCGGTCGGAGGGAAGAAGCGGCGGCGGAATTTGCTCGCGCGAAGAAGTTGCTGGATGCGGATCTGGATAAGGACCGGGAGAAGTGGGGGGACAAGGCGGTAGCTAGTCCGGAATTGACTCAGGGGCAGAACTGAAAGAGAAAGATTTCAACACAGAGGACACTGAGGACCACGGAGATCACAGAGAAGAGAGGAAAAGCCTGCGTTCGGTTCAGAGCGGGGGAGGCTGCCAGGGGCCGCGGGCCCGTTCTAGTTGGTCGGCTACGGCTAGAAGAAGTTCCTCTTCGTAAGGGCGGGCGATTAGTTGGATGTTGATTGGCAGGCCTTCGGGAGAGCGTCCCATGGGGAGGGATAGGCCGGGGAATCCTGCCAGGTTGAGCCACTGGGAATGACGCATGGTGTCGAGGTAGCTGTGGGAATCCCCGCGGCGATAGCTGCCGGCACCGTGGAGGAAGGCGGGGGAAGTGGAGACCGCCGAAAGAAGGATGGGGACTTCGCTGAGCTGACGAAGCAGGGAAGCGCGGACGAGATCGCGCTCGATGCAGGCTTTTTGGAAGGATTCGAGGGTGACTCTTGGCTCGGCCTGCGTTGCTTCGAGATAACTTTTGAACATGGGACTAAGCAGCGATTCCTTGCCGACCGTGAATTGCCGGAAGAGATCGCCGATCACGGGGCCGAAGAAAAACCACCAGAGTCCGAGGGTCTGCTCCAAATTTTCCAATTTAATTGGTTCGACGCGATAGTTGAGATCGCAGAGGAGTTGGGCCGCGCGGCGGAGAGTGGACAAAGTTTCCGGCGTAGGGCGGCCGAGTTCAGCATTTTCGAGAATTCCGATGCGCAAGCCCTGCAGATTCGATGCGGCGATTCCGCGGATAGGCACTGGCGCAGAGAGCGGATCGCCCGGGTCGAGACCAACCATTATCGCGAACAGCGCGCGCAGATCGCCGACGGTGCGCGCCATTGGTCCGACTACTCCGATCCAGGAGAAAGCGCCGGCGCCGGGAGGGAAGTGGCCGGTGGCGGGAATGCGGCCGGGCGTGGGTTTGAGTCCGCAGATGCCGCAGAAGTGCGCGGGAGTGCGGATAGAGCCGCCGCCATCGCTGCCGACTCCTCCCATGGAACAGCCGGAGGTGATCGCAGCGGCTTCGCCACCACTGGAGCCGCCCGCGGAATAGGCGGGATTCCAGGGATTGCAAGTTTTGCCGCTCAGGCGGTTGTCGGTTTCGTAGGCCATGAGGAATTCGGGAGTGTTGGTGTTGCCGAGGAGGATGGCACCGGCTTCTTCGAGGCGGGTGACCAGTGGGGCGTTGGTGTGCGGGACATAATCCTTGCGCAGGAGGGAGCCAGCGGGACAGGGCCAGCCGGCTACATCGAGGGAAGATTTTACGGTGAGCGGGATTCCTTCCAGGGGGCGAGGAGTTTCTCCGCGCGCCAGCCGGGATTCGGATTCGCGGGCGCGGGCTCGCGCGGATTCGGCGTCAATGTGGGCGAACGGATTGAGAAGGGGCTGGATTTGCTGGATACGGGCGAGGTGCGTTTCGATGAGTTCGACGGGAGAGAGTTGTTTGCCGCGGAATTTTTCGAGAGTTTCGGCGATCGAGAGATAGCAAGCGTTGGCCATGACGTGAAGAGAGGAAGTTAGCGGGCGGATTTTGATTCGTCAAGGTAGGTAATTGGGCGGGTTGCGGGGGATGTCAAAAAGCCGCTATAAAATCGGTTGACGATAGAGGGAGCAGCCAACACAATCGAACGGCGATTGGAGCAGGTTAGGGATCTCAGTGCTTTGCGCGTCCAGAAGGAACTTTCCCGCATGGAATCTTTGAAGCAGGCCTCGCGTCGCTGGTACTGGATTCTAGGCTCGGCGTTGTTGTTGCCCGGATGGTTTGCGTTTGCGGGGCAGCGTCCCGATGAAGGGGAAAATCAGGGCGTGACCAGGGAGGAAGCGCAGCCAAAAAAAGCTCCGGGCGGGGATGCGCTGCGGCTGAATTCGCTGGGAGTGGCGTACCTGAATCAGCAAAAGGCTGGGGAAGCACAAAGATATTTCGAGCAGGCGCTGGCGGCGGATCCTGAATTTACCGCGGCGGAAATGAATCTGGGAATAGCGCTGCTGGCGCAGCAGAAGATTGAACCCGCGCGTGCGGCGCTGGAAGAGGCGACAGCAATACTGCCGGAGAATCCGTATGCGTGGTACAACCTGGGGCTCGCATACAAGGATTCGAACGAGCCGGCGAAGGCGATCGCCGCTTTTCAACATGTGGAAAAGATTGCGCCGGAAGAGCCGGACGCATTTTATTTCGAAGGCTACCTGAATTCACAGCTCCAACAATATGAGCCGGCGATTTTGGCGTTTCAGAAGGCGCTGAAGATTGCGCCGTACCATGCTTCGGCGCAATTTGGGTTGGCGCGCGCCTATCAGCGGAAGGGCGATACCGATGCCGCGCGCGAGGCGATGAAGAGGTTTCAGAAAATTACGGCGGAGCATCTGGGCACACCGTTTGGAGCGGGCTACGGAGATCAGGGCAAATTTTCGCTGGCGGAATTTGTGCCGGGGGCGGAGACGAGTGTTCCGGCAGAGATCGGCGTACGTTACGAAGTGCAGTCTCTGCAAAAGCTGGTGAATGGAGCGGCGAAAAGCGCGGAGGCGGGCGCGGGGAGCAACGGAGCTTGTTTTCTGGATTACGACGGAGACGGGAAAGCGGATTTATTTTTGGTGGGAGCGGGGGCGGGAAAGAGCAGATTGCTACGGAATATGGGCGGGGCGCGATTTGAGGATGTTACGGAGAAGGCTGGGCTCAGCGGAGTCCGCGGAGGATTTGGGTGCGCGGCTGGGGATTTCGACAACGATGGGCGCACGGACTTGGCGGTTTGCGAGAGCGACGGAGTGCGGGTGTTTCACAACGAGGGTGGCGGGAAGTTTGCCGACGTGACCGAGAAGCTTGGAATTCGCCGCGACCAAGGCTGCGTTTCAGCGACGTTTGTGGATTACGACCACGACGGGGATCTCGATCTCTATTTGACGTTTGCCGGACACGGGGCTGACGGAAAGGCCGCGCACAATGTGTTGTGGCGGAACAACGGGAATTCGACCTTCACGGATGTTTCCAAAGAGACCGGATTAGGAGCGGAGGCGACCGGCGGCGGCGCGGTGAGCACGGATTTCAACAATGACCGGGCGATTGATGTGGTGCTGGCCGGCGGAGCGCGCGGCGCTTCGGTACTCTTGAATCCGCGCGAAGGAAAGTTTACGGAACTTCCGGCGATTGATTTTGCAAAGCAGAAATTGCCACCTGCGATGGGAGTGGTGGCGTTCGATTTCAATAAAGACGGGTGGATGGATCTGGCGTTCACGCACGCGGGCGCGCCAGGGATTTCGCTGTGGAGAAATGTGGAGGGCAAGCGACTGGAGCGCGTGGCGCTGCCGGATTTTGGGTGGAAGCAGGGGTGGGGCATTGCGTGGTTGGACTACGACAACGATGGCTGGCTGGACCTGGCGGCGGTGGGGGACGGCGCGAACGGCGGGGAGATTCGCGTGCTGCGGAACCTGGGCGAAGTCGGCTGGTCGGATGTGACGAAGAGCGTGCATCTGGACGGGCTGAAATTGCAGGAGCCGCGCGCGCTGGTGGTGGCCGATTTGAAAAATGACGGGAGCCCGGACTTGGTGGTGACTCAGGCGGGCGGCGAGACGCTGGTGCTGGAAAATGTGGGCGCGAATCAGAATCATTGGATGCGGATTGACCTGAAGGCGCTGAACGACAACAAGAGCGGCATCGGAACGAAGTTGGAAGTTTTTGCGGGCGGGCTTTATCAGAAGTGGGAAATTGCCGGAGCTTCGGGTTACCTGGGACAGAATGCACCGGGATTGCTGGTGGGGCTTGGCAAGCAGAAGGCGCCGGACGTGGTGCGACTGCTGTGGCCGACGGGTGTGCCGCAGGATGAAGTGAATCTGGCGGCGGAGAAAACGCAGACGATTGGGGAACTCGACCGGCGGGGAAGTTCGTGCCCGATTCTGTTTTCGTGGAATGGCCGCGAATATGAATTCATCGCGGACATGATTGGGCCGGGCGTGGTGGGGCATTGGGTGGCGCCGGGAGAACGGGATGTGCCGGACCCGGACGAGTATTTGAAAGTACCGGCAAGAAGCGTGCGCGAGAAGAATGGAGAGTTGAGTTTCCGGTTCATGGAGCCGATGGAAGAGACGGTATATCTGGATCAGGTGCGATTGCTGGCGGTGGATCATCCGGCGGATGTGGAAGTGAATCCGAACGAGCGGTTTGCGAGCACCCCGCCGTTTCCGGAGTTTCGAGTGATTGCCACAAAAGATGCGCGGGTGCCGGCGGGGGCGTGGGATGACCACGGACGCGACGTTTTGCCGCTCCTTGAAAAACGTGATCGCAAATACGTAACTGGATTTGAGGAGTTACCATTCACGGGATTTGCGAAATTGCATTGGATCGAGCTGGATTTGGGTGCGTGGGATGCGCGGAAGCCGTTGCGATTGCTCTTGGATGGCTACACCGATTATTTCACGGCGACCTCGATGTACGCGGCGGACCAGGCAGGGATCAAGGTGATTGCGCCGTACGTGGAAGCGCAGGACGCGCAGGGAAACTGGAATCGCGTTGTGGAGGATATGGGTTTTCCAGCGGGGCTGGCGCGGACGATGGTTGCGGACCTTTCCGGAAAAATTCCCGAGGGGACACAGCGCATTCGCATCGTTTCGAACCTGAAAATTTATTGGGACGCGGTGCGGATTGATCAGACGCCACCGGTGGAAGGCATCATTGTGCAAGAAGTGCCGTTGGCGACGGCTTCGCTGACGTATCTGGGGTATCCGAAGGAGATTCGGCTGCAGCCCACGAGCGATACGGAGTATTCGTATGCGCAGCGAAGCCTAACCGGGCCATACGCACACGCGGCGGGAAATTATACGCGGTACGGAGACGTCAAGAAGTTGCTGGGAGCGGCGGACGAGGAGTTCACTATTTTTGGATCCGGCGAAGGCCTGGAACTGGAATTCAATCCAAAAGCGCTAGCGAAACTTCCCGCAGGATGGGTGCGCGATTATTTCTTCTACGCGAATGGGTTCGAGAAAGATTTCGATTTTTACGCTGCGTATGCGTTTACGGTCGAGCCGTTGCCGAAGCACGGACTGATGGCGTACCCCTACGAGGCCGGGAAAGAGTATCCACTGGACGACAAACATTTGAAGTACGAGCTGGAATACAACACGCGGTCGCGCTCGGATCGCCTGCCGGGGAATTTGCAATATCGGTATCCCGCACCAAAGTGAGGAGTAGTCGATGAGGAGAACGGGAGTGGTCACGATCCGCGACGTGGCGCGGGAAAGCGGATACTCGGCTTCGACGGTTTCGATTGTGCTGAACGGCGCGCCGTTGTCGCGCTACATTCCCGGGGCGACGAAAGGGAAAATCGAAACGGCGGCGAAGCGACTGGGTTACCGGCCGAATCCGCTGGCGCGTTCGTTGCGCAGCCAGAGGTCGAACATTGTGGGAGTGATGGTGTTCGACATTACCGATCCGTTTTGCACGCCGATTCTGCGCGGGTTGGAGAATGCGCTGTACCAAGCGAGCTATTTGTCGCTGCTGGCGGATGCGCACAACGAATCCCACCGGTTCGAGCGATATCTGGAGATGCTGTTGGACCGGCGCGTGGAAGGCCTGGTGGTGATCGCGAACTGGCTGGTGGCGGACATCAAACTGCTGGCGGACCTGACGGAATGCCAGGTGCCGACGGTGATTGCTGGAAGAAGTTTCGAGAAAGATTCGGTCAGCACCGTTTCCGTGGACAACGAAGCGGGCGCGAGCACGGCGCTTGAGCATCTTTACCGGCTGGGGCACCGGGATATTGCGTTTTTGCGCGGGCCGAAAACACTATCCAGCAGCGGACAACGCTGGAAGGGGATTCGCGCGTTCGCGCAGTCGGTGGGATTGTATCTGGACGCCAAGAAAATTGTGGAGTTGCCGGAATCGTTGGATCCCAATTCGAGTTTTGAGGCCGGGGCGCAGTTGACCACGGAATTGTTGCGGCAGAGGAAGCCGTTCACGGCATTGCTGGCATATGACGATATGACTGCGTTGGGGGCGTTGCGCGCGCTCAAGAAAAAGGGGATGCGGGTACCGGAAGATTGCTCCGTGATCGGGTTTGATGACGTGGCCCAGGCTGGTTTGTCGGTGCCTTCGCTGACGACGGTGCGGCAGCCGATGGAAGCGATGGGGAGCTTGAGCGCGGGGATGGTGCTGGAAGCGATCAACGCGGTGGATCAGAAGAAAGATATTCCCGTGGTGCGGAGGAAAATTCCGGCGGAGCTGGTGGTCCGGGAGTCCACGCGAGCGTTGAAGAGCTAGCTTGAAAGCTAGTGCTACAGCCAAGACTGCAGGAAAGAGATTTAACACGGAGGGCACGGAGGTAGAGCACAGAGAGCACGTAGAAGAGTGGCCTTCGCGTGGCTTTTTATTTTGGGGTGGGCATGAAGGCGTCGGGCGGCTCCAGGTAGCCTTGCTGCCAGAAGGCGTCGGGTTTCACAGAGTTCTCAGCGAGCCTTTGAATGTTGGGGATCGTGGCCGCCGCGATGCCGCCGTCGGCCGCGTCAAAAATTACCACCACCCCATCCGGCGTGGGATTTGCGGAAGCCGCTTCCCGCAGGCCTTTTTGAAAAAGCGCTAGGCAGTAGTTAAGACGGACTGCCGGCCCGGTCTCCTTGGGGTTCTGGGAAACCGGCTGCACGGTATAAATCTTCACTTTCTTGCCTTTGAGAGGCGCCCAATCGCCGGGGAAGTCGCTGGTCTCTTCGCGCTCGATGCGGAATCCGGTGAACTTGTCTTCCGGGTTGCCAGAGGCCGATTGAATTCTGGCCATCAGGCCCTCGGGCACCTCCACCGCGTTCCTACGAACAAAGCCGCGCGAATCACCTGATATGGAGATATGGATCCACTCCCCTTCCATATCCAGAAATTCAAACTCATCGTTAGTGGAAGCTTGAAAAAGAACGCGGGAGGTTTCCGCATTTTTGGCGTAAATGGGCGTGGGCGATTTCTTGACGACGATAAGGTTTTTCGGATGCACCTGGCCGCGTTGGATTTCCTGGAGATTCTGAAGTTCGGTGTTGAGTTGTTGGACACGTTTTTCGCTGGCGATCCGCTGATTGCGAAGCTGGGAGACTTCATCGGGCTTTTCAGCGGCTTGCGGAACAGGCGCGGCCATGGTGGCGGCGGTGCGCGCCCCCGAAAGATCGAGTTTCGGTTGGGGAGCTTGCGGGGAGTTGGGATTTGGAGCCGCAGTCGCGGCAGTTTTGCCGGTAAGTTTCTCTTCCAGACGATCGAGAAAATCGAGTTCCAGCCGGCCGTTCGAGGGGAGCACCTGATAGCCGGACTTGGTGACATCGCGATCGGCGTACCACGCCGTGATTTTTGCAGCGAGGCGAACTATGGTGCCGCCAGCGTCGCCGGGAAGCAACTCGATGGAAAACTGGTAGAAGCCGCGCTCGTAGCGGTCAAGAGGTTTGTCCGCAACGGCAACGAAGCCATCGAGGACCGGCAACTTCTGGCCGGAATAGGCTTGAAGATCTTTGAGAGCTTGCTCGACCTTGGCGCGCGGCAGGGCGAAACTTCGGGCGTACGGGATGGCTTGCGCGCATGTTTCACCAGCGAAGGCGGCCAGGCTTAGGAGGCAGAATAGAAATTGAGCAAGGCGGACCCGGGAGACCCTCAAGGCAACGGCTCCAATTTGTCTTCGGGAAGCCAACCACGCTGCCCTTCCGGCGTCTCCACTCCCAGCCAATGGGGAGTGACGATCAGCACGACGACATCCGTGAAAGCGGACAGTGTTTGGAATGTGGCGGCGGATTGAAACGGCGCGGCTTTTAAATCAGCGCCAGGAGCTTTGACGCGACGCTCGAGTTCATGGTGCAGCGCCTTGACCTGAAGTTCCAGGTCCTTTTCCGCGGATTGCGCGCTGGTGTACCGGGAAGTTTCGTCTGCGCGCTGGCGGACGAGACTTTCGCGCACAAGTTCGGCGCTGGTTTCCCGGCGCCGTGCGTCGGCGGCCTGGGCGGCCGCTTCCTGGAGCGCCTCCAACTGGTCTTTGATCTCTTTCATTTCCATTTTTTCGACGTTGCCATCGGAGGGGTGGAAAACGCGGTGCGCCGTTTCCTCATAGACGGCATCGATTTTCACTCGAGTTCGGTTGGCGTCAACAGGGATGATGACGTAGCGGACCGCGATGGTGCCCTTGTCCGCGGAGTCTGCGAAATGGCGCGGCGCGATGGCGTCGTTGCGAATCTTGTAATAAACCTCGCCCGGTCCTTGCCAAGGCTCGAAGAGGGGAGTGGAACTGACGTCTTCCGCACCGGTCAAGGTGGGTTCTCTGTCGAAGATCAGCGTGCCATGAACAATGTGATCGTGAAGTATGGCCTGCACCGCCTGGCGAACCTCTTCGACAGAGCCGAAAAATTCACGCATGAGCCCGGGAGAGGTGAGGGTTTCCTTCGGGGGAGCGATCGCGGGAAAAAAGAGAGTGAGTAGGACCAGAAGGACGGGGAAGCGGCAGGCCTGAAGGGTTAGAAACGGATGAGAAGGGCGGAATGTATTTTTCGTGCGCATCGAGAATCGCTCTATTGTGTTACCCCCAAGTCTGGCATTGTGTCAAATCGACCTGGCGAATTGGGAAGGGAGGAGGGAAGGGTAGCGGTTCGGTACCATGACCTAGCCTGGGAATTATTTTTCAGATGGACGTAAGAAATCTCTTGCATTCATCTTGCGGGTCGGAGTAGCATCCGCATCGGTTCAGGGACTAAAGGTCGCGGCTTGTTCTTCTGACGGAGAGACAAAGCGTGATTTTTGGTAGTTGGTTTGGAGCGAAAAAGGCAAAATAGTGAGCTGGCGCGTTGGGAGCCCTGGCACCCTGTTTCGCCTTGAAGCACCCTTTCCAAATACCCTTCACCCAATTTTGACGCAGTTAAGACACGCAGTCTGCTCAGCGTTTCGCTCAACGTAATTGAGGAGGCGGTATGAACGTCAGGGGTGGTAGTGGGGTGAACCGGATCGCGACCCGTCCGGTAACTTCTCTGATTTATTTCGCAGTCCTGCTGGGGATTCTGCTCGCGACCTGCCAACAAGCAAGCGCCCTTCCCGCATTCGCAAGAAAATATGGGATGCCTTGCTCCTCGTGTCACGAAGCCTGGCCGATGTTAAGCCCCTTTGGCCAGCAGTTCAAAGACAACGGCTATCAGATGGGGAACGATCGCGATGCCCCCATCTTCCAGCAGGCGGCCTATTGGCCTGTGACCTTCCGCATGACGCCCGTCTGGCATCGGGAAAGCACCGACAAGATGGCGGTGGATAGCCCCGACGGCACACCGCTTGGCAGCGAGGCTAAAGTCACCACCCATGGATTTGATTGGAGCGGGTTGGATTTCCATACCGGTGGAACTCTGGCGAAGAACTTTTCGTTCTACGTTCTTCCTTCCTCGGACAACACGGGAGCTTTCCATTTTGAAACCGTCTTCGCGCGCCTGGATAATATCGCGGGCAGCTCCTGGCTCAATATCAAGCTGGGCAAGTTTGAGCTCGACAACTTGCTGTCTGAGAAGCGCATCCTGACGCTCACGAATGTTTCTGGCGTTTACGAGAACTATCACTTTCAGCCGGTAGGAGAAAGCTACACCTTCGGCATTGGAGACAATCAGGTGGGCCTGGAGTGGATGGGGCACTCGAAGGATGACCGCACGCGCGTGTCTGCCGCACTGCTTTCGTCCAACGATGGGAGCCCGGGTCTTCCGACAAGTCGGGGATACGATGGCTTTTTCGCGGCCAGCCGGGCGTTTGAGGTTGGAGGCTTCGGGTTGCAGCGCGTGGGCGCGTTTGCCTACTTTGGGGAAGCGCCGACCTACTATCAGTTCACTCAGACCGCGCCTGACCAGGATGGCGTGAATCAGACTGTGCCGGTGGCTGGGACAGGAATCGGAAACAAAGGGTTCCAGCGCTACGGCCTGATCGGCATGTGGTACATCAAGAAGTTCGATATCACTACAATCTACTTCCACGGCCACGACAGCGCGTGGTTGGGCACGAACACGGCGGCAACGCCAGGTGCGACCTTGCCGACGGGTGCGCATTCCCCAAGTTGGAATGGCGGCCTCTTTGAGAGCCACTACATGCCCAATCCGCAGATCATGCTGATCAACCGGTACGAGTTGACACGCATGTCGCAGCAGGCGTTTGGCGGCGCGCCGACGACCTACTATACGCCCTATGCAGGAAATCTCGGCAATGCCGACGTATTGACCTTCGGGTTGCGCTACTACCCGTTCATCTCCAGCCGCGCGGGCTTCGCGTATCACGCGGAGTACGCCATCATCTGGCAGAAAGGCGTTTCGCCAGTCACCGCCACCAACACTTCGACCAGCAGCCTGCTGTTCGGGTTTGACTTCGCTTTCTAAGGGAGAATGATGATGCTGAACATCAAAAAAGTTTGCTTGAATGTTGCAGTAACCCTCATCCTTCCGGCGTTCGCCATGGCGCAGGGGGATCAATCGCCGGCCGCGAAACCTAATCCGAATATGGAGTCGCATGTCGGGAATCTGACCGGGCATTCCAAGGCAGGCGGCGATCTGTATTACCGTTACTGCTGGGGTTGCCACGGCGCCCGCGGCAATGGCGACGGCGAAAACGCTCCGTATCTGAATATCCTGCCGCGTAACTTTGTGGCCGCAGCGTTCAAGTGCCGCTCTACCCCGACGGGCACACTTCCACTCGACCAGGATTTGTATAACTCGATCGCTCGCGGGTTCAACTTCACTAACATGCCTTCCTGGGCTGCCCTGACCGCCCAGAACCGCGCAGACTTGGTCGCGTTCATCAAGACATTTTCTGCCCGTTGGGTCACCGAAAAGCCCGGCGATCCGATTCAGATTCCAGCGGAGCCTGCACTGACCGTGGCCAGCATCAAGCACGGCGGTGAATTGTTCCAGAAGTTGGAATGCTGGAAGTGCCACGGTCAGGAAGGCCGCGGTGACGGACCTTCGGCCTCCACTCTGACCGACAGCAACGACCAGCCCATCCGGCCTTACAACTTCACTTCCGACAATCGTTCCAAGTGCGGGCGGACTAATCAGGACGTTTACAAGATCTTCATGACCGGTTTGGATGGCACGCCGATGCCATCGTTTGCCGACGTGATCAAGCCGGAAGAAGCGTGGGATCTAGTCCACTACCTGCGCACGCTGCAGGTGAACAACTCAAGTCCAGAGCTCACGTTGTGGGAGAGCACGCCGGAAGGCAAGGAGATCGTGGCCGCGAAGAAAGTGCGGAACACCTACACTGGCTCGGGAATTATTCCATAACTTTCGTGAACCGAAACTTTCAGGAGGGAGTAACAATAATGCATACCAAGCAGTTCTTGATCGCAGGAGTGGCTCTGCTGGCTGCTTCGAGCATGGCGATCGCCGGGCCGAAGCCGGCAGGCGGCACCGTCAGCGGCAAGGTGACCTATGAAGGCACACCAGCCAAGATGAAGCCGATTGATATGTCCAAAGAGCCGTCTTGCGCGAAGATGTATACAACGCCTCCGCTAGCCCAAAATGTCGAGACCGGTGCGGGCAACAGCTTGGAAGACGTGGTTGTGTACATTTCCGCGGGAGCCCCGGATGAGCCGGCGCCATCAACGGCCGCGGTGTTCACCCAAAAGGGCTGCCGCTACATTCCGCATGTCCTGGCGTTCCAGGTGAACCAGGAATTCAAAATCGTGAACGAGGATCAGACCTCGCACAACATCCACCCGCTGCCAAAGCTGAACCGGGAATGGAATAAGTCGCAGCCCCCGGGAACGCCCCCCATCACCGAAAAGTACGACAAGGCGGAATTCATTCCGGTGAAGTGCAACGTGCACCCGTGGATGCATGGCAACTTCGCGGTGATGAAGAATTCGCACTATGCGATTACCGGCGACGGTGGCGCGTTCACGCTGGCGAATCTGCCTCCGGGAAAGTACACCGTCACGGCATGGCAGGAATCCTACGGTGACCAGTCGCAGGACGTGACCATCTCCGGCAGCGAAACCAAAACCATCACCTTCACGTTTAAAGCCAAGCCCTACTAGGGGCTTGGCTTTTCCGTTTTTGCGGACGATTCGCTCCATCCACAAAAACCCAAGGCTACAGATCGCCCATGATGTGGGCATAGGCGAGGACCTATGGGAAAACTGCTAGGCGTAGTACTCGTAATTATCGCGTTGGCGTCAGCCTACCCGATCATAAAAAATCAGTACCCTCTTCCCGAGGACATCTCGACTCACGGTCACCTGATCGATGAGCAGCTCCACGACACAATGCTTGAAGCGGGCGTCTCGTTTGTGGGCGCCCAATTGGTCCTGGCGTTCTTCGTGTGGTCGTTCACCGGGCGCAAGGAAGGCAGCAAGCTGAAGAATTTTCCCGGCGGAGCGCGGGTGCTGGTGATCTTTGCCTTTGTCATCGTTGGCATTGAGGTTCTGGCGCTCGGCGCGTTCGGCCAGAAAGCGTGGGCCAGCGTCTACTTCACCCCTGCAAGTGCCGACGCGCTGCAAGTGCAAGCGCAGGCGGAGCAGTTTGCGTTTTACTTCCGCTATGCGGGCCCCGACGGGAAATTCGGACAGATCCATCCGGAGAAGATCGACGAAGGGAACCAGAACTACTTTGGGTTGGATCCGGAGAATGACGTGGCAGCGCGCGACGACATCGTGTCGGGCGAACTGGTTGTCCCCGTCAACCGGGAAGTGCACCTGATGATGCACGGCAAGGACGTCGGGCATTCGTTCTTTGTCCGCGAATTGCGCATCCAGCAGGATTTTGTGCCCGGCTTGGATCTGGCAGTGCACTTCACGGCCACTAAGATCGGCAAGTACGAAATCGTGTGCACGCAGTTGTGCGGGTTGGGCCACTACAACATGAAAGCGTACCTGAACGTGATGTCTCAGGCGGATTACGACACCTGGTTTAAGCAGCAGTCAGCGCAGTAGAGGTGGGAAGTCGGGCTGTGCCGTGGTGCGCTCTCCCGGTTCCAGCCCAAGAGCCTTTTCGTGAGGTGATTCGATGTCCGAGACGTCAGCACAACCGGCTCATGTACATGCACCGCCGACAGGCTTCTGGCGGAAGTATGTATTCAGCCTGGACCACAAGGTAATCGGCAAGCAGTATTACGGCTTGGCGCTGGTAGCTGTGTTCACCGGGATGATTTTGTCCTGGCTCATGCGTCTCCATCTGGTGTGGCCGGCCGCTCGAATTCCGGGGCTGGAACTGCTATCAAAGGCCGGGGCGCCGGGCGGGGTGATGACCCCGGAGTATTATTTGTCGCTACTGACGATGCACGGCACGTTGATGGTTTTCTTCGTGCTGACGAACGCGCCGTTCGCTGCGTTTGGAAACTATTTCCTGCCCATTCAGATCGGCGCGGAAGACATGGCCTTCCCCCGCTTCAACATGATGTCCTTCTGGGTCACCTTTACAGCTTGGGTTGTGCTGATGCTGGCGTTTGTGATTCCCGACGGGCCGCCCATCGCCGGCTGGACGGAATACACCCCGCTGAGCGCGATTGGCAAGGACGCCGGGCCGGGCATGCAATGGGGCGCCAGTTTGTGGGGCCTCTCGATCGCATTATTCTGCGCAGGATCGCTGCTGGGCGCGCTGAATTTCATCGCCACCACGCTGGACCTACGGGCCAAGGGCATGACGCTGATGCGCATGCCGCTGTGCACCTGGGCGTGGTTCATCACTTCGTGCATAGCCCTGCTGGCGTTTGCGGTTCTTCTTCCTGCGTGCATCTTGTTGATTCTGGATCGCCACGCAGGCACCAGCTTCTTCATTCCCTCCGGGATTGTGGCCAGCGATCGGCTGCAGCCCCATGCGGGCGGTTCGCCGCTCTTGTGGCAACACCTGTTCTGGTTCTTCGGACATCCGGAGGTGTACATCGCGATTCTGCCCTCAATGGGCATCGTGTCGCACATCTTGATCAACAGCATGCGTAAGCCCCTGCTCAGCGCGAAGGTGGTCATTTATTCCATGATGTCCATCGGATTCCTGAGCTACATGGTTTGGGGACACCACATGTTCCTGAGCGGCATGAACCCGATGTCGGCGTTGGCGTTTTCGTTCCCAACCCTGACGATCACCATTCCGGCGACCATTCTGACCCTGATCTGGCTGGGCAGTTTGTACGGAGCCAACATCCAGATTAATTCGGCGTCCCTGTTCGCACTTGGCTTCATCTCCATGTTCGTGGCTGGTGGGGTCAGCGGATTTTTCCTCGCGCAGCCGTCGATTGACATCTACCTGCACGCCACATATTTCGTGGTGGGCCACTTCCATATGGTGATGGGCGTTGCGTCGCTCTTCGGTGTGTTCGCAGGAACTTATTTCTGGTTCCCGAAGATGACCGGGCGGTACATGAATGAAGGTCTCGGGAAGCTGCATTTCTGGATTACCTTCATCGGCACCTATTGCATCTTCATGCCGTTCCATTATCTGGGACTGATCGGCAATATCCGCCGGTACCAGTCGTTCGTTGACGACTTCATGGCGCCATACATTCCGCTGCACAAGTTCATTACCATCGCCGCGCTGATCACCGGCGCCGCACAGTTTATCTTCCTGTTCAACCTGATTTACAGCCGCTTCAAGGGCAAGCCGGCGCCGGAGAATCCGTGGAATGCCACGTCGCTCGAGTGGTCCATTCCTTCGCCGCCGCCCTGGAACAACTTTGGCGACAAGCACCCCGTTGTCTATCACGATCCTTACCAGTATGGAGTGAAGGGATCGAAGGGCGATTTCGTTATGCAGGATTCGCCCGAGGTCATTCCCGGCGGAGATTGATTTAGCGGGGGCGTGGATTAGGGGAAGAAATTCTCTGCGCCCCAGTTTTGCATGAGGTTTAAAGACTATGGCTTCCAGAGTGGCACCCGTTGTAACCGCCGCAAGCGGCGCTGAGCGAGCGTCGCGCAGCGGAATCTGGGTTGGCATTTTTGCCATCACCATGAGCTTCATGGCCTTCACCAGCGCGCTGTTCGTGCGCGAAGGGTCGCTGGATTGGGGGCATCTGGCATTGCCCTCGATTCTTTACTTGAACACCCTCCTCTTGCTGGCCAGCAGCGGCACTTTCGAACTTTCCCGGCGCCACCTGGAGGCTACACCTGGGGGAAGAGTTCGCAGCGGCCAGATGGGCTTGATCTGGCTTGCGGCGACGCTGGCCCTGGGGATCGCGTTCTGCGCGGGGCAATACATCGCCTGGCAAGAGTTGCGGGCCCAGGGAGTTTATCTGGCGACGAATCCAAACAGCTCGTTTTTCTACGTGCTTACATTCATTCACGTTTTGCACGTGGTGGCGGGAATTTCCGCGTTTATTTACCTGCTTGGGCGGCTGCTGCTCCGCAACGGTTCGCTGCGGCGCAGCTTTTTCGACAACACGGTCATCTACTGGCACTTTATGGGCGTGCTGTGGGTTTACCTGCTCTTGCTGTGCCGGATGAAGTTGTAGCGAATTCGAGGGGGAGGAACTGTGAGCGAGACCGACGTTGCAGTACACGGGCACGGCGCCCTGATGGAAGAATCGCCGTACGCGATCCCTTCGCGCAAACTGACGATGTGGTTGTTCATTATTTCGGACGCGGTCACCTTCGGAGCGTTCCTGTTCGCCTATGGCTACATCCGGGTGTCTGCCGCGAGTTGGGAGCGGCCGTTCGAGTCCAGCAGTGTCATTAACGTAATCATCATGACCGTGGTGCTGATCACCAGCAGCCTGACAATGCTGGGCGCGGTGGATGCCTCGAAGGTGGGCGACAAGGCCAAGGCGATGCGCTTTCTATATTCGACGGCGGCCCTGGGTGCGCTGTTCGCGGCGCTGCACCTTCGCGAATGGTTTGAATTGTTCGGCCGCAACATTACCCTGAGTTCGGGATTGTTCGGGCAGACCTTTTTCACCATCACCGGGCTGCACCTGCTCCACGTCATCAGCGGCGTCATCGCCATTCTGGTGGTTGGCAGCAAGTATTCGAGTGGAAGCCTTACACCCGGGCACGTGGAAAGCACGGGGTTATACTGGCACTTCGTTGACCTGGTGTGGATGTTTGTGGTGCCCCTGGTGTATCTGACGAATATTGTGCACTAAGAGAGTGTGGATTTCCGATAAGGAGAGACGATGAGCGCCGCAAGTTCTTCCGGAAACGTGATCAAGAAATATCTGCCGGTGTATTTTGTTTTGCTGGCCATCTTCTTCGTCGAAGTGTTTCTGTCGTTCCAGCATTTTGCGACGGGTTCGCTGGTGATCATCCTGCTCTTGCTGGCGGTTTGCAGCGCCACGCTGGGCTTGTTGTATTTCATGCATCTGGCGGAGGAGCGCCGCAATCTGCTCCTCACGTTGATCCCGGTCACCATTTTCGTGTTGCTGATGATGAACATGTTCTGGTCGGACAGCGTCCGGCTATTGCACATGCGGCCGGGTGCGCAGTAGAGTTATCGGCAGCACCGACAGGAGAAGCCTCATGAGCAGATGGATAAAGCGGACGGTTCGCATGGCGGCGTTGACCACCGTGGCGGTGTGGCCGGCACTTGCATGGGCGCAAGGATGCGCGTTGTGTTACACGCAGGCGGCGGGGTCCGGGTCGCGGGTAATCCAGGCGCTGAAGAGCGGGATCCTGATTCTGGTGGTGCCACCGATGCTGATTTGTCTAGGCATTACCTGGATGGCTTATAAGAAGCGCAACGAGTTTAATGAAGATGTTCCCCTTGAAGGCACGGAATTGGATTCGTAGAGTTGCACGGACACCCGGTTGGACCACAAATTCGAGACTGGAGCGGAGAAAACCATGTCTGATATGGGAACTGAAGAGATCGTAAGCCGGAAGATGCTGGCCCTCTTTCTGGTCTTCGGATCGCTGGGAGCTATTATCATGACCTGGATCGCCTATTCCGCGATGGTCGGCCGGGCCATGTAGGTAGCAGCCGCGAGAGCGGCGTGGTGCGGAGCAACGGGAAATTGCCACTGAGTGGCCCGAACGCAGCGGGTTTGAGTGTCTTACAAAACCGTTGATTTAGCCTCTCCTCCCCTCATTTCGTCAGACCTTCTATACCCTCCCCGTTCTATCTTCCAACGACTCCTACGGCTTCTCTTGGAGAATGCGCCTCGGCAAGCAAGAAGCAGTGCTTTTCGTTCGTTGACTTGCCCCGCGTGGCCCCGTAGCATACCGCTCGATGATGAATCAGCCCAAGGAATACAAACTGCCCCATCCGTTGCCGTTGGACGCGCTGGAACACGCCCGCGCGGCCGGCATTGCCACTTTTATGAGGCTGCCGCACATCAGCGACCCGGAAGAGCTGGAAATCGCGCTGGTGGGCATTCCGTTTGATGGGGGCACGACGTACCGTCCTGGAACACGGTTCGGGCCCCGGGCCGTACGCGAGCAATCCGTGCTGATTCGCCCGTGGAACCCGGTGCTGCAGATCAATCCATTCGCAAAATACCGCATCGCGGATTATGGTGATTTCTCGGTCAACCCGCTTTCGATTGAAGACACGTTTCGCCGCGTTGAAGAACAGATGGGGCCGCTGCTGGCCGCAAGCGTGCGAAGCGCGGCGGTGGGAGGCGATCATTCGCTGAGCCTGCCTCTTTTGCGGGCCATCACGAAAAGATTCGGTCCCGTGGCGGTGATCCAGTTTGACGCGCACAACGATCTTTGGGACGAGTACTTCGGGAGCAAGCTCTCGCACGGCACGCCATTCCGCCGGGCGATCGAGGAGGGGTTGATCCGCGAGAACAGCTTTCTGCAAGTGGGATTGCGCGGGCAGGTATACAGCGAGGGAGATTTCGACTTTGCCCGCGACCACAACGTGGAAATGATCACCGCGGAAGAATTTCACGCCGGGGGGATGAAGATCTTCCGCGAGAAGCTGGCGGCATTTCACGGCAAGCCGGTGTACGTGACACTGGATATTGATTGCGTGGATCCCGCGTTTGCGCCGGGCACGGGAACTCCCCAAGTGGCCGGATTCACCAGCGTGCAAATTGTGGAATTGGTGCGGGCGTTGCGCGGGTTGAAAATTGTCGGGTGTGATTTGGTGGAGGTTTCTCCGCCGTATGATAACGGCGCTATCACCTCGTTGCTGGCGGCCAACCTTCTCTATGAACTTCTCTGCGTACTCTAAATGACCGGGCTCGCGCGCAAGCTGAGCTTGTGGAACTATTTCGCGCTGGGCTTCGGCACCATGATTGGAACCGGCTGGGTCATCCTGATGGACGACTGGCTGGGCCGGGGCGGGCCGCTGGGGGCGATGCTGGGCTTTCTGGCGGGCGGGATTTTGCTGCTGCCGATTGGCTATATCTATGGGCAGTGGGTGCGGCGATTGCCGGACGCGGCGGGTGAAGCGGCGTACACCGCGCAGGTCTTCCCTCCTTTTGTCAGCTACATGACCGGTTGGATGATGTTGCTGGCGTATTTTATCGTCTGCCCCTGGGAAGCGGTGGCGCTGGGGAAGCTGGCCGCGTACATTTTTCCGCAACTCGATACCCTGGAGCTTTATCGCGTGGCGGGGCAGCCGGTGTTTTTGCCGCGGCTGCTGTTTGGCATCGGCCTCACGGTTATTCTGGCTTATTTGAACTACCAGGGGATTCGGGCGAGCGCGACGTTCCAGAATTGGGCTACTTCTGCGGTTCTGGGCGTGTTTCTGCTGCTAGTGCTGGTGAGTGCGCACGGCGGCTCTCCCGCAAACTTCAAGCCGGTGTTTAGCCACTCGCCGCTACTGTCCATTCTATTGACGCTGCAGATCGTGCCTTATTTTGTGACCGGATTCGAGTCCGTGCCCAAGGTGGCGGAAGAGGCGCATCCGGGATTTCCGCCGGGGAATTTCTTCAAGGCCATTGCGCTGGCGTTGCTTGTGGGCGCGGGATTCTATGTGCTGGCGGTGGCCGCCGTTTCGTATATCGCACCGTGGCAGGGGCTGCTCGGGAAGCGGTTTGCCACGGCGATTGCATTTGAACAGGGCACCCATTCGATCTGGCTGGTGCGGCTGATTCTGGGGATTTCGTTGGTGGCGTTGTTCCAGGTGTTCAATGGGAATTTTGTGGCGTCCACGCGGCTGCTGTTTGCGTTTGGGCGGCGCGGCACCATTGCGCCCGCGTTTGCGAAGATTCATACGGTGAATCTGTCGCCGACTGTGGCGATTTTCGCAGTGGCCGGCGGAACGCTGGGCGGATTGCTGCTGGGTGACTCTTTGCTGGTGCCGGTGACGGAGGTCGGTTCGATGGCCGCGGCGCTGGGGTGGTTCGCCGCGTGCATTTCCTTTTTCCTGGTGGAGTCGAGCGCGAAACTGCGCGCCATTGCCATGTTGGGGATGGTCATTTCCGCTTTGCTGGTATTGATGAAGCTGGTGCCGGCGGTTCCCGGGCATTTCAGCGGGGCGGAGTGGATCGCGATGGGAATTTGGGTGGCGATTGGCCTTATGCTGCATCGTTGGCCGCGGGCCGGGGCTTGAAGAGCGTCGTGTATACTTTCGAAAGCGCCTTTGCAGCGCAACACGAATGATTCCTTATCTCCATCTGGGTCCGTTGCAGCTTCCAACATTTGGCTTGATGGTGGCGCTGGCGCTGATCACCGCGGCGTATGTACTGCAGGCGGATTTCGACCGGCGGGGGTTGCATACCGACGCGTTCACGATGATCACCGTCGCGGGCTTGCTGGGGATATTTGGTGCGAAGCTTTATCACCTGCTGGAATCTCCCGCGGAATTTTTCGCCGACCCTGTGCATTTATTGTTTAGCCGCTATGGGTTTGCGTGGTTTGGCGGATTTGTGGGCGGATTTGGGGCCATGGTGTTCATGGGCTGGCGAGCGAAGCTGCCGATGTGGGAGTTTCTGGATGCGTGTTCGCCGGCGGCATCGTTTGGCTATGCCATCGGGCGGATCGGGTGCTTCCTTTCGGGTGACGGAGATTATGGGAAGCCAACATCGCTGCCTTGGGGGATGAGTTTTCCGAATGGGGTGGTGCCGACGACGGAGCGCGTGCATCCCGCGCCGTTATACGAGTTGTTAATCTGGAGCGCGATCGGTTGGTTGTTGTGGCGGCTCGGAGCGCGGTTAATGAAGAGCCGCGCGCATGCAGGAGAGATTTTTTGCTATTACCTGATTTTGACGGGAGTGGCGCGATTTCTGGTGGAGATTATCCGCATCAATCCTCCTTGGATTTGGGGAATGTCGAACGCCCAGGTGGCTAGCCTCTGTTCGGTGTTGACAGGGGTGGGGTTGCTATGGAGCTTGCGGTTTAAGCAACGGGCTTAGGGCGCGCTGGCTTGACAGCCAACGCTAGGTAGAAGAGAAAAGAGAAAAATTCAAACACAGAGGGCGCAGAGGACACGGAGAAGAGAAATTCAAGAACTCGGTCCGGGTCCGTTTGAAAACCGTTCACGGAGGTTATTTTTAGTTGCCCGGTTTTGCTTGGGGAGTCAGTTGCTTCGGCTTGTCCTGCAGGTCGAAGAGCTGGACCTTGCCATATTTTTCGAGGATGGGGGCGATGGTTTTGGCGTCGCCTACGGTTACGATCTGCATATTGTCGGGATCGACGTATTTGCGGGCGACGCGTTGCACATCGTCGGCGGTGATGGCGGAGATTTGCGCGGGATATTTCTCCCAGTAGTCAGCGCGCAGGCCGTAGAGCTTCTGTTCTTCCGCAAAATTTAGCAGCTGGTTGGGGCTCTCGAGAGATAGCGCGAAAGAGGCCACGACGGAGCGGCGCGCGTCATCCAGTTCGCCGTCGGGCACTTTTTCGTCGCGAATGCGGTGGAACTCATTCCAAAATTCAGTCATGGCGCCTTCGGTGACTTGCGTGCGGGCATCGCCTCCGGCTCTGAACGGCCCAGCGTATTGGACAGCGGTGAAGCGGCTGTAGACGCCGTAGGTGTAGCCCTTGGCTTCGCGGAGATTCAGGAACAGGCGCGCCGATGCTCCCGCGCCGAGGACCTGGTTCATCACCACCATCGCGGGATAGTCGGCACTGGTGCGGTTGATGGCGATATTCCCCATGGCCAGCGTGGTCTGCACGGAGCTGGGGCGATCCACCACAAAAACGTGGCGGTCTTTCACCGGAGTCGTGGGCGGAGTTGCGGGTGATGCGAAATCGGTCTTGGGCCAACTGGCCAGCCAAGTTTTGAGCTTGGCGATGAATTCCTGGGGATTGACGTCGCCCGCGACACCGAGCAAGGCAGTTTGCGGCGAGTAGCGATCCTTGTGCCACTGCGCCAGCTTTTCCGGGGTCAGCGCGTCGATCGATTCCGGAGTCGCGGAAATGGTGGCGGCCGGATGGCTGCCGTACACCGCTCGGTTAAACTGCTCGGCGGCCAGGAAGGACGGCTGCTGGCGCTGCTGGATGAGCTGGACCTTCAAGCGCTGCTTGAGTTTCGCGAGCTCATCGGCGGGGAAATTGGCGTTCAGAAGCAAATCCATCGTAAGCGGAAACCAGGCATCCAGATTGTCGGAGAGGCCGGAGGCGCCGACGCTGACATCTTCATCTCCATAGGGCGCGCTGGCGAAGAAGGAAGCGCCGAGACGATCGATTTCCTCGTTGATGGCTTTGCTGTTTCGCGTGGGCGTGCCTTCGCGCAGCATTTGCGCGGTGACGCTGGCGAGGCCGTGCTGGTCGGCAGGTTCCCACAGCGCGCCGGCACCCTGAAACGTGAAATCAATGGTGACCAGGGGGAAGCGATGGTCCTCGAGAATTAGAACCGTGAGGCCATTGGGAAGTTTGGTTTCGACCGGCTGTGGCAGCTTGACGTTGAGGATTTCCTTGGAAACCGGGGCACGATTCTTGCGCTCCACTTTACTGGCAGGGACGGCTTTGGAATCGGTTGGCGCCTGGGCCGACAGGAAGGCTGCGCTGAACGCGAGAAGTGAGACGCTTGCGAGGATTCGCGCCGTGACCTTCATGACAGAGAACTTTTGTTGTGAATTCATTTGCATGGTCATCCCCCGATCTTAGTTTCCACCGGCTGCGCCCGCAGCGGTCTTTGGTCTGGGAAGCGTGGCAACCACGGTGCGATTTTCCGCGGTCAGATATTTCTTGGCGACCCGCAGGACATCTTCCTTGGTTACGGCATCGAGGCGGGCTTCTTCGGAGTTGATGACGTTCGGATCATTCCAGGCCACAGTGTAGTAGGCCAACGTGACGGCCCGGGAGAGCGAGCTGGAAAGTTGCTGAGCGTGATCGTGGCGATAGCGCATGCGGACTTTCTCGAGTTCCCAGTCGGCGATGGGCTCGCTTTGCAGCTTCGCGATTTCGCCATAAATGGTTTGTTCAATGTCGTCCATCTTTACGCCGGGGCGTACCAGCGCAATGACCGCGGCCAGGCCGGTGGCGCGCCGGGAGCCGGCGTTGGCAAAAACGCTGGCCGCTTGCTCTTTCTCTTTCACGAGTTTCTGATAGAGGCGGGAAGACTGCCCGGAGCCGAGAATGCGCATGGCCACGCTTATCGGCATGTAGTCCGGCGAATCGTACGAGGGAATCTTGTATTCGATATCAATGCGGGGGATTTGCGCGAAACTGTCTTCCAGGGTCTTGCGCCGCTCGGCGGTTTGCGGCGGCTCGGTCATGTCCGGGCGGGCGGGAGCCGGTTGCGCGGGAATGTCTTCGAAATACTGCTTGATTTTGGCGAGCGCTTCGCCGGTCTTGAAATCCCCGACCATGGCGAGCGCGGCGTTGTTCGGCGCGTAGTAAATTTTGAAGAAGCTCTTCACATCATCGAGGGAGGCAGCGTTGAGGTCGTCCATCGAGCCGATGGTGGGATGCTTGTAGCCGAAATTATCGTAGGCCGTTTCCCCGACGACTTCGGATGTCTTGCCGTAGGGCTGATTGTCCACGCGGAGGCGGCGCTCCTCCTGCACGGCGTTGCGCTGGTTGTCGAGATTGGCCTGGGTGACGGCGAGGGATTTCATGCGATCCGCCTCCAGGAACAAGCCGAGATCGAGCTGGTTGGCGGGAAGGCTTTCGAAATAGTTGGTACGGTCTTCATTGGTGGTGCCGTTCATGTCGCCGCCGTTGATGTCGATCAGGATGAAGTGCTCGCCCTTGCCGACGTTTTCCGAGCCCTGGAACATCATGTGCTCGAAAAGGTGCGCGAAGCCGGTGTGGCCGGGCTTTTCGTCGCGCGAGCCGACGTCGTAGCTGATGCAAATGGAATATACGGGGGATGAGTGGTCTTCGCTGAGCACGACGCGCAGGCCGTTTTTCAGTTTGAATTGCTGGATGGGGATTTTGACTTCGCGTTTCGCTGGGGCGGCGGAGCTGGAGGTTGCCGTTTGCGCTTGGGCGGCGCCGGAGAGCAGCAGAATGCCCAGTGCAGAGGTCCAGAGGCGATTGGCGATGGTCATGGGAGGCTCCTTACGATGGCTGGGTGAGTCGGTGGATGCTGGCTCAAACTAAATCCATATACTCGCGAACGATTGCATCTTGGTGGCCAATCTAAAGATCGGCCACTACATTTGGAGGGGTTACTCCAGCATTTGACGGAGGACGTATTGCAGGATGCCGCCGTGCTGGTAATAGGAGACTTCTTCAGGCGTATCCACGCGCGTTAACGCGGTGATCGTTTTCACGGAACCGTCGGCGGCCTTGGCTTTCACGGTGATCTGCTTGCGCGGTGCCAGAGAAGCCACGCCTTCGATATCAAAAACCTCGTGACCCGTAAGGCCCAGGGATTCGCGGTTTTCGCCGGGCTTGAATTCCAGCGGCAACACGCCCATTCCCACCAGGTTACTGCGATGAATGCGCTCGTAGCTTTCCGCGAGGACCGCGCGAACGCCAAGAAGCCGCGTGCCTTTTGCCGCCCAGTCGCGAGAAGAACCGGAACCGTATTCCTTGCCGGCGATCACGAAAAGGGGCACGCCCTCTTCGCGATATTTCACGGCCGCGTCATAGATGAACTGCTTTTCACCGGAAGGCAGGTGCAGTGTCCAACTCCCTTCGGTGCCGGGAGCGAGTTGGTTACGCAGGCGAATGTTGGCGAAGGTGCCTCGCATCATCACTTCGTGATTGCCGCGGCGCGCGCCGTAGGAATTGAATTCGTGCGGCTTGACGCCGTGAGCGATCAGATATTTTCCCGCCGGCGAATCCACGGCGATGGAACCCGCCGGGGAAATGTGGTCGGTGGTGACGCTGTCGCCGAGGATGGCCAGAACACGCGCGCCACGAATGTCGGCGAGCGGTCCGGGTTTCTTGGGCATATTTTCAAAATACGGCGGCAGCTTGATGTAGGTGGAATTCTGTTCCCACTGGTAGAGGTCGCCCTCGGGAACCGGCATGGCCTTCCAGCGCGCATCGCCTTCGAAGACTTCGCTGTATTCTTTGCGATACTGCTCGGTGGTGACGGCGGCGCGCACGGTGGATTCCACTTCCTGCGGCGTGGGCCAGATTTCGCGCAGATACACGGGCTTGCCGTCCTTGCCGGTGCCGAGCGGCTCGGTGGTGAGGTCGAGATCCATGCGGCCGGCGAGCGCGTAAGCGACGACCAGCGGCGGCGAGGCGAGATAGTTGGCGCGCACCAGCGGATGGATGCGGCCCTCGAAATTGCGATTGCCGCTCAAGACCGCGACCGCAAGTAGATTATTGTCCTTGATCGCCGCGCCGATAGCATCCGGCAGCGGGCCGCTGTTGCCGATGCAGGTGGTGCAGCCGTAGCCCACAAGATTGAATTTCAATTTATCGAGGTATTGCGTGAGGCCGGCGGCCAGCAGATAGTCGGTGACCACTTTGGAGCCGGGAGCCAGGCTGGTTTTTACCCAGGGCTTGATTTCCAGGCCGCGCTCAACCGCTTTCTTGGCCAGCAGGCCCGCACCCAACATTAAGGATGGGTTTGAAGTGTTGGTGCAACTGGTGATGGCGGCAATCACCACGGCGCCGCTCGAAAGATCGAAGACATCGCCATTGTTTTTCACCGGGACATGCTTGCCAGACGCGCCTTCGACAACTTTTACGAAAGAGGCCTTGGCGTTCTTAAGAGCGACGCGATCCTGGGGACGCTTCGGCCCGGCCACCGTGGATTCAATCGTGCCGAGATCCAATTCCAGTTTGTCGCTGAAGGCCGGTTCCGGAGTGTCGTCGTTGCGGAAGAGCATCTGCTCCTTGCTGTAAGCTTCGACCAGTGCGACCTGTTCCTGCGAGCGCCCGGTGAAATGCAGATACGCGAGGGTTTCGTTGTCCACCGGGAAGAAACCCATGGTGGCGCCATATTCGGGAGCCATGTTGGCGATCGTAGCGCGGTCCGGAACGCTGAGAGTGGAGAGGCCGGAGCCATAAAACTCGACGAATTTGCCAACGACGCCTTTCTTGCGCAACATTTCGGTGACCGTGAGGACGAGATCCGTCGCGGTGGTGCCTTCCGGCAAGCGGCCGTGCAGCTTGAAGCCCACGACTTCAGGAACCAGCATTGAAAGAGGCTGGCCGAGCATGGCCGCTTCCGCTTCGATGCCGCCGACTCCCCAGCCGAAGACGCCGAGGGAATTCACCATGGTGGTGTGCGAATCGGTGCCCACCAGCGAATCGGGATACGCTTCCACGCGATTGCCGTTGGGCATGGCGCAAACAACGCGCGCGAGATATTCGATATTCACCTGATGGCAGATGCCGGTGTCGGGCGGAACAACCTTAAAATTGCGGAACGTTTTTGCGCCCCAGCGGAGGAAGGCGTAGCGCTCGACGTTGCGCTGGAACTCGAGCTCGGCATTCAAGCCGAAGGCGTTGTTGTTGCCAAAATTGTCGACCTGGACGGAGTGATCGATCACCAGTTCCGCGGGGAAGAGCGGATTGATGCGCTTGGGATTGCCGCCCATGTTCTGAACGGCTTCGCGCATGGCGGCAAGATCAACTACCGCGGGAACGCCGGTGAAATCCTGAAGAAGAACGCGAGCAGGCATAAAAGCAATTTCTTTTTGCGGGCCGTTGGGAGTCCACTTGCCGAGCGCGGCGATGTCGTCTTTATGCACAAAGCGCCCATCTTCGCAGCGGAGAAGATTTTCGAGGAGGATGCGAAGGGAGAAGGGCAGCTTGGCGAGGTGGCTGAGTCCCTTGGTTTCGAGAGTTTCGAGGCGATGAATTTCAAAGGATTGCGCGCCAACGTTAAGTTTGTCTCGAGTCCCGAAGGAATTGGCTGCGGAGATCGTCATACCGGAGGTCCTTTCCAGATGGCCTGAACCTTCTATGATAACCGAAATCGCAGCTTGGAACGGAAACGCTATAATGAGTCGTTGTGAAAATCGTGCTGATTTCGACGTATGAGCTGGGCAGGCAGCCGTTCGGGCTGGCTTCGCCGGCGGCGTGGCTGCGGAAGCGCGGGCACGACGTGAAATGCCTGGATTTGTCGCGGCAATCGCTGAACGAGCAGGCCGTCCGAGAAGCGGGCCTGATTGCGTTTTACGTGCCCATGCATACGGCGACGCGGCTGACGTTGGAACTAGTCGAGCCGATTCGAAAGAGCAATCCTGGGGCGCATTTGTGCGCGTATGGTTTGTATGCGCCGCTGGCTGCGGAAAGCCTGCGCGCCCAGGGAATCGAGAGCCTGTTTGGCGGTGAATTCGAACAGCCGCTGGTGGATTTGGCGGAGCACCTCTCGGGCTTGTCGGCATTTCCCCAGATGCATCCGCTGACCTCGAATATCTCGCTCTCGCGGCTTCGCTTTGTCACGCCGGATCGCTCGGATCTTCCCGCACTGCAAAATTATGCGCACCTGATGATGCCGGGGGGCGGGCATCGCCTGGTGGGTTATACGGAGGCGTCGCGCGGGTGCAAGCATTTGTGCCGGCATTGCCCGATTGTGCCGGTGTACAACGGGGTGTTTCGAATCGTGGATCGGGAAGTAGTCCTCGCCGACATTCGCCAACAGGTGCAGGCGGGAGCGCAGCACATTACGTTTGGCGACCCGGACTTTTTCAATGGCGTGGGGCATGCCGTGCCGCTGGTGGAGGCGCTGCATCGCGAATTTCCCGGGTTGACGTATGACGTGACGATTAAGGTGGAGCATCTGCGGGAGAACGCGGAACTTTTGCGGACGCTGCGAGAGACGGGCTGCCTTTTCATCGTTTCGGCGGTGGAATCGCTCGATGATTGGATCCTGGAGAAATTGCAGAAGGGGCACACGCGAGCTGATTTTTTCAAGGTCGTGGCGGGGTGCCGGCAAGCGGGAATCACGCTGCAGCCTACCTTTGTGCCGTTCACGCCATGGACGACGTTTGAAAATTACCTTGATTTGCTGGAGCAGATTCGGCGGCTGGAGTTGATCCCGGCGGTTGCACCGATACAACTGGCGATCCGGCTGCTGGTTACGGCGGGCTCGCGATTGCTGGAGACGGAAGAAGTGCGCAATCAGCTTGCGCCGTTTGACGCGAAATCTTTGACCTATCCCTGGAAGCATAGTGATCCGGGCATTGATCGCTTGTGCGAGGAATTGCAAGACATCGTCGCGTCAGCGGAAAAATTGAAGCACAGCCGCTCAGCGGTTTTTGAAAAGATCTGGCGCGCCGCGAACCGCGCTGCCGGCCGGAGCATCCAAGAGAAAGCGTCGCCGGTGCTGGCTGACCGCGCGACAGTGCCGTACTTGAACGAGCCCTGGTATTGTTGAGCGGAGCCGACGCGGGACCAGTTGGTCCCCATCGCAAAGGCCAGGGAAGCGGTCCGGCAGGCGGAATCTTTCTTATAAAGGTTGCAGAATGAACTCCCCGGAGAGTCAGCCAAGAGTCTTGCTGTTTGCCGCGAAGCTCGGCTACCAGACGCGCGCGTTTGACAAGGCTGCGAAAACCTTGGGCGTTGAGCTGGCCTTCGTGACTGACCGCTGCCACCAATTGGACGATCCATGGCACGATCGAGCGGTGCCGGTGCGGTTTGAAGAGCCGGAAGAGGCCGCTTACGCGGTGATCCAGGCGCAGCGCAGTCGCCGGGTGGACGGCGTGCTTGCCTTGGGAGATCGCCCAACGCTCGCCGCGGCGTATGTAGCGCGGGGGTTGGGTCTGACTCACAATCACCCTGCGAGCGTGGAGGCTTGCCGCAGCAAGTTGCGGTTGCGAGAAGTGTTTCGCGACGCGGGCCTGCCGACGCCGTGGTTTCGTAGTGTGCCGCTGCATGCGATTCCTGAGCCTGCGCTGCTGGGAATCACCTACCCTTGCGTGTTGAAGCCGATTTCGCTTTCGGCGAGTCAGGGCGTCGTTCGCGCAAACAATCGAGAAGAGTTTGTCGCGGGCGCCAACCGATTGAAGCGATTGCTGGAGTCTGCGGAAATACAAGCGACGCGAGAGCCGAATCTGGATCGCATGATCGTGGAAGGGTACCTGCCGGGCAGGGAAGTGGCGGTGGAGGGATTGCTGACGGACGGAGTGTTGCGCGTGCTGGCAATTTTCGACAAGCCGGATCCGCTAGAGGGGCCGTACTTTGAGGAAACGATTTATGTGACGCCTTCACGCTTTGCCGAGTCCGACCAGGAATCCATAAAGAAGAGCTTTGTAGCTGCGGTGAGATCCTTGGGCCTGACGCAGGGACCGGTGCACGGAGAATTTCGCGTGAATGAGCGGGGAGTGTGGCCGATTGAGGTTGCTGCGCGGCCGATCGGTGGACTGTGTGCCCGGGCGCTGAGATTTCAATTGCAGGATGAACCGGAACCGATCGGACTGGAAGAACTGTTGTTGCGGCACGCGCTGGAGCTGTCCGGCAGGGACGCGCAGCGGGAAGCCGCTGCCTCTGGAATCATGATGATTCCTGTTCCGGCGAGCGGAATCCTGGAAAAGGTTGCCGGTGAGGAAGAAGCGCGAGGAGTCCCGGGCGTCACGCATCTGGAAATCACAGCGCGGCTGCATGACTACGTCGCCGCGTGGCCGGAGGGATCGAGTTATCTGGGATTTTTGTTCGCGAGGGGCAAGACGCCGGCCGAGGTGGAGACAGCCATCCGCGAGGCTCACGCCAAGCTAAACTTCAAATTCACACCACGGCTTCCGGTCGAGCATCCGGTAACAGGTAAAGTTTAGGAAGTGAAACTTCAGCCCTTGGCTTTCGGCGCGACGTAGCCTTCAGGCAACTTGGCGCCTTCGCCGAAGAAAAACTGTTCCATCTGCTCTTCCATGATTTTCTGGGAGTTAGGATCGATGGGGTTGAGGCGGTATTCGTTCATCAGCATCTTGGAATACTCCACCCACAGTTTCCAGGCCTCTTTGGAGACATTCTCGTACACACGCTTGCCAATTTCGCCCCTCCAGGGCACGCGATCCAAGCCGGGCAGCTCCTTGCCGATCTTCACGCAGTGGACCATGCGTGTTCCTGGCTTGACCGGCTCACTGGGAGCAGGCGTCGGTCCGCAAGAATCATTGGCCATGGTGGTTTCCCCCAAAACTGGTATTGTCCGTCAGGCGGTGGGTAGTTGCAAGTTGGAGTAATCCTGGTCCAGTTCCGGTGACCAAGTCCGTTTTTTTGAGCTTTCTTCTGCCTGCCACTTCTGATATTTCTCAAGGGCCTTTCGGAGGTACTTCCTTGGCAACCATCACAACGGTTTATTGGGACATCGGCGGAGTTGTTCTGACCAACGGCTGGGATCACGATTCTCGCATGGAGGCGGCCAAGGTCTTTCAACTGGATTGGGAAGAGTACCGGGAGCGCCACGACTTGTCGTTTCCGGCGTTCGACGCGGGACAAATCACCATCGACCAGTATCTGAACCGCACGCTCTTTTACCGTCCGCGGTCTTTCACACGCGAAGAGTTCAGCGCCTTCATGTTCGCGCAGTCCAAGGAGTATCCGGACACCCGGCAGTTACTTCGCGACGTCGCAAGTATCGGAAAATATTTTGTGGCATCCATTAATAATGAGCCGCGGGAACTGAACAACTACAGGATTGAGGCGTTTGGCTTACGGAAGGAGTTTCAGGTTTTCTTCAGCTCCTGTTATTTGAATGCGCGCAAGCCGGAGGAACGTATCTTTCTTGCCGCTCTGGAAGTCTCGCAGCGCCCGGCGGAAGAGTGCGTCTTTATTGATGACCGCTCGTTGAATCTGGAGAACCCGCGGCGCTTGGGGATGAATGTGATTCACCACAAGAATGCCGCGCAAACCCGCGCGGAACTGAAATCCCTGGGGGTTGCGGTATAGTCGAAAAGTTGGGCCGTGGCGGGTGGCAAGGCGATTTGGACCCGGGGAGAATTCATGTCTGAAGAAGGGAAGCGCACAAGTTCGATTTATGGCACGACGGCGGAGCCGTGTTCGGTGGTCCTGTTTGGCGCTTCCGGCGACCTGGCCAAGCGCAAAGTCATCCCCGCGATGTTTGACCTGGCGCAAAACAATTCTCTCGGGGAGCGCTATGCGATTATCGGTTTTGCGCGGACTCCCATGACCGACGAATCTTTCCGGGCCACCATCGGGGAAGCGGCGAAAACGATTTCCGAGGTGGGCCCGATCGAGCCTGCCAAGTGGAACGCGTTTTCATCCAACCTCTATTACTCTTCGGCGGATTACGGCGACCCGAGTTGCTACGCACATCTGACCAAGCGGCTGGCGGAACTCGATAAAGAAAAGAATCTGGGTGGAAACCGGTTGTTTTATCTGTCTACGCCGCCAGAGCTGTATCCGAAAATCGTGGAACATCTGGGACGCGCGGGGCTGGCGCGCCCCTCGAATCCCAATTCGTGGGTGCGCATCATTATTGAAAAGCCGTTTGGCAGGGATCTGGCCTCAGCCAAGGAGCTGAACAAGATCGTGTTGGACGTGTTTGAAGAAAAGCAGGTCTACCGCATCGATCATTACCTTGGGAAAGACACGGTGCAGAACTTGCTGGTGCTGCGGTTTGGGAACGGCATCTTTGAGCCGTTGTGGAACCGCAACTATGTGGACCATGTCCAGATCACTGCCGCGGAGACCCTCGGAGTCGAGAGGCGCGGCGGCTTTTATGAAACCGCCGGCGCGCTGCGAGACATGATTCAGAGCCACGTGTTGCAATTGACGTCCCTGGTGGCCGTTGAGCCGCCCGCCTCATTCGATGCCACCGCGGTCCGCAACGAAAAACTCAAAATTTTGCAATCGATTCGCCCATTTAACCTGGAGATGGTGGCGCAATCGGTGGTGCGCGGGCAGTATGCGCCGGGCAGCGCGAACGGAAAACAACTGGAAGGCTACCGGGACGAGCCGGGCGTGAACCCGAATTCGCGAACGGAAACATTTGTCGCCATGCGGGTGTTGATCGACAACTGGCGGTGGGCGGGCGTGCCGTTCTATCTGCGGACCGGAAAGCGGCTGGCGAAACGCACCACGGAGATCATGATTCAATTCCGTTGCGCGCCGCACATCGTTTTCCGGGAGCGCGAAGTGGAACCGAACCGGCTGGTGCTGAACATTCAACCCGATGAAGGAATCTCGGTTTCCTTTGGGGCGAAGCGCCCGGGCACGGAAATGAGTATCGGCAATGTGACCATGAATTTCAGTTATCGCGAGAGTTTCGGGGGAGCTTCCCGCAGCGCTTACGCAACCTTGTTGAATGATTGCCTGCGCGGCGACGCCACGCTATTTGACCGCGGCGATTCCGTGGAAGCCGCCTGGTCGCTGGTGGACCCGATCCTGGATGTGTGGAGCGCCGCGAAGACCGCGACCGTGCCGATGTACCCGGCCGGGGCCTGGGGGCCGAAGGAGTCCGACCTATTGCTGGAACGCGACGCCCGACAGTGGTATAACCCTTAAACCGATTTAATGCCCAGTTTTTAGGGGAGGCCCGGTGATACTTGCAGGCGACGTGGGCGGCACCAAATGCAATCTCGCGCTGTTTGCCGAAAAGAACGGGAAGTTGCAAGCGATTTTCCGGCAGCGCTTCGCCAGTAAGGATTTTGCGAAGTTCGACCTGATCATCAAGGAGTTCACCCGGCAGGCAGCTTCATATCTGGGTGGCGAAAAAGTGCGCGCCGCGGGGTTTGGCGTGGCAGGCCCGGTCATCAACAATCGGATTCACGCCACGAACCTCCCGTGGGTCATTGATGCGGACAGCCTCTCCAGCGAACTGGGTTTGCAGACCATTGCACTGATGAACGATCTGGGGGCCACGGGGCACAGCCTCGAGCATCTTCCTCCCGAGGATTTCGTGGTGCTGAATCGCGGCAGTGCGGTTCAGGGAGCGAGCCGCGCCTTACTCGCCGCCGGAACGGGGCTCGGGCAGTCGATCCTATTCTGGGACGGCAATCGCTATCGTGTGGTGCCCAGCGAAGGCGGACATTCCGATTTCGCGCCGCACACCGACCAGCAGATCGAACTCCTGAAGTTCATGCGCCAGCGGTATCCGCAAGTCAGCTGGGAGCTGATTCTTTCCGGACGCGGGTTTCGGACAATCCACGAATTTCTTTCGCCCAGCGTGAAGCATCCGGTGTTTGACGATCCCGACGCGGATCCTGCACCCTTCATCACCAAGACCGGCCTGTCCAAAGAATGCCCCATTTGTGTGCAGACGTTGGATCTTTGGACGGAGATTTATGGTGCGGAAGCCGGGAATTTGGCGCTGAAGGTACTCGCACTCGGCGGTGTTTACGTTGCGGGCGGAATTGCGGTGAAAATTCTGCCGAAGATTCAAGACGGCGCTTTCTTTAAGGCGTTTCGCGACAAGTGGCATTTTTCGGAGATGTTGGGCAATATCCCGGTATCGGTGGTGTTGAATGAATCGGCGCCGCTGATCGGTGCGGCCTATGAAGCGCTGGCGGCCTTTGGCGGCAGAGATTCCGCGCGCTCCGGGACTCCATAATCTTTGGTACACTGAGTTGTCATTCGCCCGGCCGAACCGGACGCCATCCTTCATATCGCAAGCCCTGCCGCCCTTCTCGCTGTTGGCGGAGGCACGGAGAAGTCCGATGAGTACCCCCGTCACATCGCAGGTCATCGACGTTCAAAACTATTTCGGCGGCACCTGGCATAAATCAACAGCCACGGATTACTCAAACGTCGTCAATCCGGCTACGGGAGAAGTGATCGGGCGCACTCCGCTTTCCTCCAAGGCAGAAGTCGATACCGTGGTGCAGGCAGCAGCGGCCGCTTTCCCCGCTTGGCGCCGGACGCCGGCTGGCGAACGCATCCAATATCTGTTCAAGCTGAAAAACCTCCTGGAAGAACACATTGATGAACTCTCGAAACTTATCACCCTGGAGAACGGCAAGACTTTTGGGGAAGCCAAGGCCGAATGGCGGCGCGGGATTGAAAACGTGGAAGTGGCCTGCGGCATCCCAGTGATGATGCAGGGCTACAACCTGGAGGACATCACTCCGGGCGTGGATGAAACGTTGATTCGCCAACCGCTGGGCGTGGTGGCGGCGATTGTGCCGTTCAATTTTCCGGCGATGATTCCGTTCTGGTTTTTGCCGTATGCGATTGCTTGCGGCAATACCTTTGTGTTGAAGCCCAGCGAGCGCGTGCCGTTGACGGTGCGGCGCACCATGGAGCTTATCGAAAAGACCGGCATTCCCAAGGGTGTCGTGAACATTGTGAATGGCGGCAAGGACGTGGTGAACGCGCTCTGCGATCATCCGGCGGTCCGCGCCATCAGCTTCGTGGGTTCCACGCCGGTGGCCAAGCACGTCTACCAACGCTCGGCTGCTGCGGGGAAGCGCATGCAGTGCCAGGGCGGCGCGAAGAATCACGTAATTGTGTTGCCGGATGCCGACATGGATCTTGCGAAGCAAATCATCAGCGATTCGGCTTTCGGTTGCGCGGGCCAGCGATGCCTGGCGGTTTCCGTGGCGGTGACCATCGGAGAAGCACAGCAGACGTTCCGCGATGCGATTGCCGAAGCGGCTTCTTCCATCAAAATCGGATTCGGACTCGACACCGGGGTGCAGATGGGGCCGGTGATTTCTCCCGCGAGCAAGCAGCGTATTGAAGGCTTGATTGCCCAGGGCGTATCCGATGGCGCAAAACCCATCGTGGATGGGCGCAATCCGAAGGTTGCCAGTTATGAAGGCGGAAACTTCCTGAAGCCCACCGTGCTGGATGGCGTGCCGGCTTCGAGTTCGCTGGCGAACACGGAAATTTTCGGGCCGGTGCTGAGCTTGATTCACGCCAACACGATTGACGAGGCGATCGAGTTCGTTCGCAAAAGCCCCTACGGCAACCAAGCCTCGCTATTTACCACCAGCGGCGCGGCGGCGCGCAAATTCCGCTACGAAGCCCCGGCCGGAAACATCGGCATCAATATTGGCGTGGCCGCGCCGATGGCGTCGTTCCCCTTCAGCGGTTGGAAAGAGAGCTTTTTTGGCATCTTGCACGCGCAGGGCAAGGATGCGGTGGAGTTCTACACCGAATCGAAGATCGTCGTCGAGCGCTGGTCGCGGCAGGAAACGCGCAAGTTCTAACAGTCCGCGCCTTTTCCTGAGACGATGACCACCAAGCCCATCAAACTGGAAATGAACGAGCGGGTGGAGTGCGCGGAAACGCTCGCCTCTCACTTTTACATCGATCCCGCAATTCTTGCCTTTGAAAAAGTGCGCATCTTTCATCGCACCTGGCAGCTTGTCGGCACACTCAGCCAGCCCTGCGGGGAAGTGAACGGCGCAATACGCACAATTGCCGATCCAGGAACGTTTTTCACTCTGGATGTGGTTGGCGAGCCCGTGGTTGTGGTGCGAGACCATGCCGGCACGTTGCGGGCTTTCAGCAATGTCTGCCGTCACCGCGCGGGCCCCATCGCGCAGGGCTCCGGTTGCCGCAATGTTTTCAATTGTGCGTATCACGGCTGGACGTACACGCTGGACGGCCGGCTGATCGGCACGCCGGAAGTGGATGGGATGGAATTTTTCGATCGCTCCACGATGGGAATGTTCCCGCTGCGCTGCGAAACCTGGGAACAGTTCATCTTCGTGAATTTTGACCAGCAAGCGCCATCACTTTCCGAATTTTTGGGGGACATCCCAAAACAGGCGGCTGCATTTCGGTTCGATGGACTTCAGCTCGCCGAACGCCGCGATTATTACTTGAACTGCAACTGGAAGGTCTACGTCGACAACTATCTTGAGGGCTACCACATTCCCATCGTGCATCCGGGCTTGATGAAGGAGATCGATTACCCGCGGTACCGGACGGAAATCTCCCGCTACTCTTCGCAGCAGTTGGGGCCGGTAAAGGAAGTGAAACCGGGAGACACCGCCGAGCGCGTATATTCGCCGGGTTCCGGTTTACCCGAGGCCCTGTACTTTTGGGTCTTCCCCAACCTGATGCTGAACATTTACCCTGACAACATTCAGACCAACCTGATCGTGCCGCTCTCACACGATAAAACGCTGACCATTTTCGAATGGTATTTCCACGATGCGGATTCAGAGAAGGTGAAGGAGCGCGCGAAAAAGGCCATCGGCTTCAGCGAAACCGTACAACAGGAAGACGTGCACATCTGCGAAGCCGTGCAACGTGGGCTGCAGTCATCAACCTATGATCGCGGGCGGTATTCGGTGAAGCGCGAAAACGGTGTGCATCACTTTCACATGTTGCTGAGCGATTTCCTGAAGTAAAATCAGCGTACGAAAATAAAAGAGGCGGCTTCCCAGGAAGCCGCCTCTTTTTGATTCATCGAGATTATTGCTACGCGCAGGGAATGGAATTCCCGTTTGCATCTTTGCAGGACCTGGACTTGCTAATCTGGCCGTTGGTGTCGGTCGTTGTGGTGGTTTCGGAATTGCCGTTCTTTCCCGTCGCAGTGGTGGTGCGCTGGCCATTCACCTGGCCGCTGGCGCTCTTGCTGATCGAACCGCTGCTCTGGACGGAGCCGTTCTGCCCCGAGATGGAAGAAGAACCGCTGTGAGAGGCGCTGCCGTTGGCGTTAACGGTAGTGGTGCTCCGGCGGGAACCCTGCGCGCCGTTGGTACCCTTAAAAGACGCCGCGCTGCCGGACTGAACCGTGCCTTGCCCATTCTTCGCAACGTAGCTGCCGCGTGAGGCCTGGCCGCCATTGGGGCCCTGCACAGACGTGCCGTGAGCCGCCACCGCGCCGCCCTTACCGTTGGTGGCCACCGCGGCGCCGTGTTTCACTTCGCCGCCATTGGCGCCTTGTACTGCCGTTCCGCGAGCAGCCGTGACTCCGCCCGCATTGTTCTTTTTCACCACGCCGCCGTGCTCGACACTCTGTGCATTCGCATTCGCTGCGGCCAGCGAAAAAACCGCCACAGCCGCGAAGATCGCAAACCTCGAGGAAATCCGCACCATAAAGTAATCCTCCACTCGGCTCTTGAGATTGGCTACTGCGCAAATTGCACGCTTGTAGATGAAACACAGTAGCTGGCGGGAAGTGGCGAGCGGAATTAGTACTTCGGTACTACCGGAGGAAGGTTTTGTTTTTCAATCCTTTATCTAGTGATGAACACGACAATCAGGCGGAAAATCCAAAATCGGGACAATCGGAGCATGGATGGAGGGACGCAGTTGGTTGCGCCCCTCGTCTCACTTGAGATTACGGATGCGCCGGCGCAGGATTCTGCGCAGGCGCGGGAGTTGCCGCGGGTTTGTTGAAGTCGAAATTGACCTTTGGCGCCTGGCGCGCGCCTTCATCGGTCTTGAAATAAGCGTCGTTGCGCGTGAAACCCGCGAAGCCGGCCACCAGGCTGTTGGGGAACAGCGCAATGTAGGTGTTGTAGTCCTGCACAGTTTCGTTGTAGCGGCGGCGTTCGACGGCGATGCGATTTTCCGTGCCGGCCAGCTCATCCTGCAAGCGCATGAAATTTTCGTTGGATTTGAGTTGCGGGTAATTTTCCACGATCACCAGCAAGCGGCTCAAGGCCGAATCCAACTGGCCGTTCGCCGCGATTTTATCCGCAGGATTCTTTGCCCCGACGAGCGCCGCGCGGGCTGCGGCGATGTCGCCGAACACTTTCTGCTCCTGGACGGCGTAGCCCTTGACAGTTTCCACAAGATTGGGAATCAAGTCCGCGCGGCGCTGCAGAACGACGTCGACTTGGGCCCACGCCGCGTTGACCGCTTCCCGTTTAATCGCCATCTGATTACGCCGAGTGACATACGCGCTGCCCAAAACAAACGCCAGAATCAAGAGAACCACCAGTATCAAGATTGCCGCTTTCATAGCCACCTCAAAGTGTTAAGTTTACAAATCCTACTACGCCCCAACGCGTTTCCACTCTTTCTTCGGAACCATCGTGTCCAGCGTGTTGATCACCTTCTCGAGAGCATGCAGGTAGTCGTCATACAGCGCAAAAGGGTCTTCCTTCCAGGCACCGGTCCGCCGCTGCTCATAAATTGCCGCAAAGGTTTCCGCCTTGGCACCCGAAAGTTGTTCGACACGAGTGAAGATATCGTTCGCGGCCACGGGCGGCTCTTCTCCGAAAGCGATCAGCGTGTGGCGAAGAAGGGTTCTTGCGGAGGAGATGGTTTTCTTAAGCACAGAGGTAAGTTCCAGTTCATTGCGCCCCGCGTGCAGCACATGCTGCCGGAGCTTCAACAACAGCAGCCGGAGATCGCGCTCAACCTCCACGCGATGAAGGTTCATGGGAATTTCCAGGCCCGCGACCGGATCCTTGCCAAAGAGAACCTGGTGCGACTTCTTGGCGTCGAGGGCTTCGATTGCAAAAACGTCCGTGGAGCTCCGCAATTCCTCGGATAGAAAGAATAGCGGCGCGGGCTCTCTCATTTCGTGCGTCCACCAGTGAACTGCCGGGGTGAGCAGCTGGAGTTCCGCGAAATCCATGGAAACGAGCGTGCACATCACGTTCAGGTCCGAAGTGCCGGGATGAAAATCACCGCGGGCTGCCGAACCATACAGGATGACCGATTCCAAATTTTTGCCCGCCGCTTCTTTCAGCCTGCCTACGAGCTCCGTCAGTTTCGCTTCCATTGCATTCTCCTCAGCCGCCTCGCCGGAATTCGTCAGCTACCAGCCGCCGCCCGCTCCGCCGCCACCGCTGCTGCCGCCGCCAAAGCCGCCAAAACCTCCGCCACCACCGCCCCAGCCGCCACTGCCACCGCCTCGCGATCCGCCGCCCCATCCGCCGCCAATCATCGGGCCGATCCACCAACCGCCGCCGCGCCGGTTGATATTGCTGCCGGAACCTCCCGATCTCGACAACGCAAAAATCACCAGAATAATAGCCAATAAAATCCAGATACCGATTCCCCCGAAAGTATCGTCTTGCCGGCGAACCGGTGGCATCTGGGGCATTCCGGTAAGGGTCACGCCCTTGTCGTCGGCCACATATTTTGCCAATTGCCCGGAGGCGGCGGCAATGCCCCCGCTGAAGTCGCCCTTCCGGAAGTAGGGCACGAGGAGGCGGCCGGCGTCACCCGCGCGCGCGTCGGTGATCACAGGTCCGAGGCCGTAACCGACTTCGGTCCAGTATTTGCGATCGTTGGGCGCTACGAGCAGCAGCACGCCGCGATCGTCCTTCTTCGCGCCGATGCCGAATTGCTTGTACAGGTTATTGGCGTAGGTTTGGACGTCGTTGCCATCCAGGGATTTCACGGTGACGATGGCCATCTGCGCGCCGGTCTTCTGCTCCAGTTCGGTGCACAGCGCTTCCAATTGGGTTTTGGTCTGCGGCTGAATGATGCCCGCGCGATCGGTGACGTAGCTGGTGGGACGGAAATCCTTGAAATCATCCGCGCGTGTGACCGCGGCCATGCACAGTACGAGGCACACGACACAAGTCAGGAGAATTGCGATTCGCCGATGCATAGGAAGAATGATGCGACAGTGAGTATGACTGGAGCGGAAGAATCCCGCAAAGAAAAAATTGTGATGCAAAACCGGGTGAAGGAACCAGCAGGTGCGGATTGCGGCGCAGTCACTGCGCGTATTTTCGCAGAAATTCGCGGATCAAATGCCAGTCAGGAATTGCTTGTGAAGAGCACGCCATGAGCCACAACGAGTTGCGGGATATTGTGCAAAAGAGACGCAACTGGTTCGGTTCGTGCTCGAATCCATGTCGAGGATCCAACTACAAGAAGAGGAGTGCACCAAGCAGCGCCAAACGCAGCTTGGTTGTTTGTCCTGGGTCCGTATCCGTCCGAAGCGCATAGTCCTACCCCCCTTCTTGCATGTGACCCAACTCATTCTGAGGAGGAAGTCATGATCGAGAATAAAATTGAGAAGACGATTAAGCCGATTCCGGTTCCTTACGAGGAATTTGAATCGTTTCCAAAGCATGTCGAGGAGTTTTTCGACATGATCGCCAGGCGGCCGTTTGAGCTCCTGGAGAAGAGGCCCCTGCTGTTTGGTCGCGAGCTGGAGCACCTGTTCCGCGGCGAGCCCGAACTGGTTCGGCCGATCCTGCTGAAGCTGTATGAGACCGAGGAGAACCTGATCGCGCGCGCGGAAGTTCCTGGCTTCACCGAGAAGGAACTGAACATCGTGTGCGAGCCGTGGAGAGTGATCATCACGGGAAAGAGGGAGTGCCGCGAAGAAGGCAAAATCGAGAGGAAAGAGGAAGTACCGCTGTACACAGAGAAGACACAGATCTACAAGAGCGTGAAGCTGCCCGTGGAGATCCGGCCCGAGCATGTAAAGGCGAACCTGCGGAACGGGATGCTGGAGCTGACTCTGCCGAAGGCGGAAGTGGTAAAGAAAGTGAGAATTGACGTAAAACAGCTCTAGAGTTCGATCCGATTCCCTGAAGTGGTTGTGTTGTGGAGAAGGCGCCCAGGTGGGCGCCTTCTCTTTTTGTTTCAGAGACTTATAAGGTCGAGTGATTTCTGCATTCGGCCGGGGGTGGCGGAAAATCGGCGGGTACGCTATCCTGAGATGTAAAGAAGTTGTTAAGACTTCCGTTACACAAAGTTCCCCAGACACAGGATTGATCTCATGAGCGAGACGAAAACCACTACGCCTGCAGGCAAGCCGCCGCGCCCCACCTGGAAGCCGGCCGGCCGGGTGCACGCCGGCGAGCAGCCTTTCACCTACCCGTTGAAGCGGGAGTTTGTGGAACCGGACTGGCAGCGCCTGCCCGGTTACAAGGGTGTTTCCAAAGAAGAGTGGGAAACCGCTCTGTGGCAGCGCCGCCACACGGTAAAAAACCTGAAGGAGTTGAAGGACGCGTTCGGCAACCTTATCCCGGATACGCTGATGGCTTCCATGGAGCGCGACATCAAGGAGCGCGCCACGATGTCCATCCTGGTGCCTCCGCACATGCTGAACACCATGGATGAAAAGGACCTCTGGAACGATCCGGTGCGGCGTTACATGCTGCCGGCGTTTGACGACCGGCATCCCGAGTGGCCCAGCCATCCGAAGGCCAGCCGCGATTCCTTGCACGAATCGGACATGTGGGCCGTGGAAGGACTGACGCATCGGTATCCGACCAAAGTGCTGGCCGAGATGCTTTCGACCTGCCCGCAGTATTGCGGACATTGCACGCGCATGGATCTGGTCGGCAACGACGTGCCGCAGGTGATCAAGCTGAAATTCCAGATACCCCAGAAAGACCGTTACCAGCAGATGCTGGATTATTTGCGGGTCACGCCCTCGGTGCGCGATGTGGTGGTCAGCGGCGGTGACATTGCCAACGCGCCCATCGGCACGCTGGAAGATTTTGTTTCCAAATTGATGGACATCCCGAATATCCGGGACATTCGCCTGGCGACCAAGGGCTTGATCGCCATCCCGCAGCATTTCCTGCAACCCGATGTACAGGCGGGCCTCGCGCGGTTGGCCAAGAAAGCCCGCGAGCGGGGCGTGGACATTGCCGTCCACACGCATGTGAATAGCGTGCGGCAGGTGACCCCGCTGGTGAGAAAAGCGGTGGAGTCGCTGCTGGACATGGGGTATCGCGATGTGCGCAATCAGGGCGTGCTGTTGCGCGGGGTGAATACCACTCCCAACGAGCTGCTGGAACTGTGTTTCGCGCTGCTGGATTTCGGCAAGATTCTGCCTTACTACTTCTATCAGTGCGACATGATCCCGAACGCTGAACACTGGCGGCTGGCGATTCACGAAGCGCAGCAGTTGCAGCACGACATCATGGGCTATTTGCCCGGATTTGCCACGCCGCGCATCGTGTGCGATGTGCCGTTTGTCGGCAAGCGCTGGGTGCACCAGGTCAAGGAGTATGACCGGCAACTGGGCATTTCCTATTGGACGAAGAATTACCGCACGGGCATCGAGTCTGACGATCCCGAAGCATTGAACCGCCGCTACGAATATTACGATCCCATCTATACGCTGCCGGACACCGGGCAGAATTTCTGGTCGGAAAAAACGGCTCAGCAGACGCTGTCGAAGTAAGCAGGAAGAAGTGGCCGGCGACCAGCGGCCGGTGACCAGTGAAGAGTGAGTGGTGGAAGAAACGTGGCTTGCGGCCCGTGTTCTGTTTCCCGAAGAAAATTTGGAGTTGGTTCCATGGCCGGCCTTCTGCGGTTGGCTGTCTGTTGCGAATAAAATTGGTGTGACCCGATACCCCCCTCCCCCGGGTATCCCGTATGTGCAGGAATAGTTAGGGTTACGGGAGACTGGCTCGTAGGTGCGGGAATGATTGAACTTAGCGGACTTAGTCAACGCATGAGAAGAATCGGAGAAGATCCCTTCGGCAGGCTCAGGGTGGACATCCTTCTTCGGATGTCCAGTGCGGGAATAGTTAGACTTACGGGAGGGGCGCGCATGTGTGGGAATGACAGGACTTGTGGGAAGCCGATAGCCGACAGTTGTTAGCCTGTAGCTCAAGAAAATGGAGAAGAGGGCGGAGGCGGATTTTAACGCAGAGGGCGCTGAGGTAAGCGGGGAGGAGTTCGCAGAGGGCCGAGCGGAGATCGAGAAGAACCCTTCGACAGGCTCAGGGTGGACATCCTTGTCGGATGTCCAGATCCCTTGGGCAAGCTCTGGGTGGACATCTTTAGTTAGATATCCGTTACTCCCCCTCCCCCCTGTTTTTCGTAAGTGACCGAAAGAATGGACTTGAAGTCGTTTATTTTGTATCGGTTTTGAAGTGGCCGAAACACAGGGGTTAGCGGCGGGGCTTTTTGGGGCGGGAGGGGGCGCGATGTGTAGAGGGACCTCTCCCCGCGCGAACATAAACCATGATATCGTAGTATTGGCATATAATCTATAGTATTCTATAGTACTGGGACGATTTTGCGGCGAAAAGGTAACGGGAAGATCAGAAGTTGAAAGTTTAAAGCCGAAAATTTACATTCTGGCCGAAAGAGAAAGATGGCGGCAGAGGGCAACCGCAAGTCACCCCAAGACCCGGGTACCAAAAAGCGGAACCCGGACCACCCGCCTTCGTGACACACTGGCGTGAGCGGGATTGAAGACAAATGACCGTATCAGCGCCTAGTTCGAACCTCGGCCGTCATGTGTTTGGAGTGGCAGCTTTGGCCTTGGGCTTCATCACGCTGGCCTGGCACGACTACAACGAGTGGCATCAACTGCGTTTCATTGTTTACGCCGCCTCGGCTGCCCAGATCCTCGGCGGCGCTGGGATGCAGTTCCGTCGGACCGCGAAAACGGGCGCAGTCGTTCTCAGCGTGGTTTATCTTGTCTTCACCTTGCTGTGCGTGCCAGGAATCGTCGCCGCACCGCAGATCTACAATAGCTGGGGCAACTTCTTCGAGCAGTTCTCTCTCCTGACCGGAGCGGTGATCGCTTATGCGCGCTTGTCATCGGCATGGTCACGAGAAACGCTTGTTCGGATCGGGCGCATTCTTTTGGGCATCTGTGCCGCTTCCTTCACCCTCGAACAGGCGATTTATCTTGACGCTACCGCCAATCTTGTTCCTAAGTGGATTCCCCCAAGTCAGATGTTTTGGGCGGTATCGACGACCGTTTTATTCGCACTTGCGGCGGTGGCTCTGCTTACGAATCGAATGGCGCTTCTCGCGACTCGCCTGCTGACAATGATGCTCGTGAGCTTTGGGCTACTCGTGTGGGTACCGTTGCTTCTTTCGGATCCCCACAATCATACGAATTGGAGCGAAAACGCCGAGACCTTCGCGATTGCCGGAACAGCGTGGATTCTCGCTGATCTCCTCGGCGAGTATCGGCTCACTGACGAAACAGGCTTGGCCACCACCGAGAGGAATTGAGGTTGCGCCATCCGCCTAGCTTTTATTGACGACTTCAATGTCGTGGCCGTCGGGATCTAGCACCCAGGTTGCGTAGTAGCCGGGATAGTATTCGAGACGAACTTGAGGTGGTTGCTTACTCTTTCCTCCGGCTGCTAGAGCGGCCTTGTAGAATGCGTCTACTTCGGAATGGTCTTTCGCGACGAATCCGACGTGAACGGCGTGAGGATCGGGCTTCCCTTCTTTGAGCCAGAAAAAATAACCTTTGCCAGCACCAAAACCTTTCAAGTCCGGGTGTCCGTCTTTGCCTTCGTAGTCTGTAAAGGATGTGATCCCAAGCGGCTTCAGAGCCTGGGCATAGAAGGGCACAGAACGCTGGAAGTCGCTGACGGTGAGAATCACGTGGTCGATCATATTTGCCTTTCTGTTTCCCTTGGCGGATTGGATGACGGCGGCGGCTCCCTCGATCGTGTAGCCCACCCTCTAGCAACCGAAAGGATAGGCCGCCCCAGAGCGGATTCTAGGGTGCGCCAGCCGCCTAAAAACCACACTCAAGGCTTCAGACGCAAAACAACAACCGATGTATTCGCGATTATGGTGTAGCGAGGGGTTTGTAAATAAGACCGATGACTATTCCGATGATAGTCCACTGGACGAAGTAAGCCACGGCCTGCATCAGAGCGAGTTTCAGCCCGATGTTCAGGTTCACGTAGTTGTGCAGCACAACTGCGCAAACCACGAAAATGCCAATGAGAACGCCGAAGCGCGCACCTTCCGTAGCGCCCGATCCGCCGTGATGTATCATTGCGAAAATTATGGCGACAACCAGGATCGATAGGAAACTTGCGACGAATCCAATCGGCATAACCGTCATCATTTCTTCCTTAGGCCGGAATACGGCCGGGTACTTGTGGGCTTCCTTGATAAGACCTGGCACCAGCCAAAACACTAAGAAACCGAAGGCAAAAGACGCGACCGTGGCACCAAGCGCCGCCAACCCGAGACTTGAATAGTTCATTTGCACTCCTTTACCAATTGCGGATCAAAATCACGAAATCGGTGACAGACGGGACGTATCCCATCCTTCGCTCCGAGCCCGCGGTGGCATCAGTTTTGATTAATCACCCGCTGCTTGATGGCGAAGCGCAGGAGGTCGGAATTGTTGGCCAGGCCGAAATCCTGCATGATGCGATATTTGTGAAAGGCCACGGTACGCGCTGCCACGTTAAGAATCGCGGCGGCTTCCTTCATCGTGTGGCCCTCGGCCAGGAGTTGCAGGACTTCGCGCTGGCGTGGGGTGAGCACGCGGCCCGCTTCCGAGAAACGCGGTTCGCGCGCGGAAAGCTCCGCCAACTCCTCCTGCAGCGCGGGTGTAATGTACTTTCCGCCGCGCAGGACTTCGCGCACCGCTTTTACCAGTTCGGAGCCGGCCGACTTTTTCAGGAGGAAGCCGGAAGCCCACTTGCGCAGGGTCTCCGCGGCGATCTCGGCGTCTTCATTCATGGTCAGGACGATGATTTTGATGGCCGGTTGGGCGGCTTTCACTTGTTCGCTGGCGTCAAAGCCATTCAGCATCGGCATGTTGAGGTCCACCAGCGCAACGTCCGGCTTCAGCGCGCAGGCTTCGCGAACCAGAGAGCGGCCGTCAGCCACGACAGCAACTACGTCAAACTCCGGCTCCAACAGCTTTTTGATCGCTTCGGCGACCAGGGTGTGATCGTCGGCCAGCAGAATCCGGGCTTTGCCCACGTGAGAAGCCTCCGCACTGGAATTAGCCAGGGAAATATCTGGTTCGAATAGACCCTAGGAGAATACAGCAAACGACAGGACTTAAGAAGTAGCGATGGGACTGAAGGGGATCAGCGGGAAAGGAAGGATGTGCTTGCTATCGAGCAACCCAGCGCAGCTCAGAAATTCTCCGCCCAAGAATTTCTGAAGCACTCCGCTCCGCCTAGAAAGAACGAAACGATCTTGCCGACCACGCGGGCTGCTCGAAAGTAAGCACATCCGGAGGCGAACCTGGAAACCCAGCAAATCGATGCAGAGTGCTCGAAATATCGCCCCGCGAGCGAAGTGATAATGACGGACGAAAGGCAAATGGGGAACTGTCAATTGTTACAGTTCTGGAAAGGGGGAGGATGCGCGATCTGCTGGAATCCTGACGGATTCGCCCGTGGGCTAATCGGTCGAGGGGCCATGATCTTGTAACTGCTTGTATTTCAGGGAGATTGCTCCAGACTTAGAACGGAGAATGATACGACAACAAAGCAGATCGGTGAGGACTTCAGTCCTCACCGATCTAAATTTCGCTTTATCTAAGGATCGCTTGAAAGCCGCGAGGCTGGGCTTCAGTCAGCGGCGGCAGCAGTGACGGTTTCTTCCGCTTGGAGTCTGGGGCGCTTGATGTCCCAAGCGAGGCCGAGGGTTTTCAGGGCATAAATGCCGTACCAGTTCACGTCCAGCTCATACCAGGCATGGCCATGGCGCGCGGCTTGCGGTTCGGCGTGATGGTTGTTGTGCCAGCCTTCGCCGAAGGTCAGAATCGCGACCCAGAAACTGTTGGTCGAAGTGTCGCCGGTTTCGTAGCGTTGCGAACCCCACATGTGGGTGGCGGAATTCACCAGCCAGGTGGCATGCAAGCTGACGACGGTGCGCAGGAAAACTCCCCAGAACAACCAGGGCAAGCCTCCGATGGCGTAAAAGATGACCGCAAGAACTACGGAGGGCACCGCGTGCCACTTGCTGATCCAGAGGTGGAATTTGTCCTTGCGCAAATCGGGGACGTAAGGAAGCAGTTCGGCGCGATCCTGATGCATGGCCCGGCCGGTGATGATCCAGCCCATGTGCGACCAGAAGCCGCCATCGCGCGGCGAATGGGGATCGCCTTCCTTGTCCGTATTCTGGTGATGAATGCGATGCGTGGCTACCCAGGAAATCGGGCCGCCTTCAATGGCCAACGTGCCGCAGGTGGTAAGAATGTATTCGACGAACTTCGGGGTCTTGTAGCCGCGGTGCGTGAGTAGGCGATGATAGCCCATGCCGATGCCCAGGCTGCCGGCAACCCACCACATGAAGACTCCAAGGACGAGAGCTTGCCAGGTGAAGAAGAAAATAGCGCCGATGGCGCACAGGTGTAGGGCCACCATAACGGAGGTTACGCCCCAATTGATTGGCTGGTGAAAGGTGCGGTCTTGCTGAATAAAAGTACGTAGGCTCATGTTCGAGTGTAACTGTATCATTAAGAGTTGCAGTTTAGTGAAAAATCGGGTTGCGGTTGTGCGGTTGAGCAATTGGCGAGCGCCGAAAAAAATAGTTCTGGCCAAAAGGGCAAAGTGTGCTATCCTGTACTTGCGTTTGTTGCTCTTGTAACACCTTTAGATTCGATTTTAGAGGGGCTGCGAGTTCAAACTCGCGGCCTTTTTTGCTTTACGGCTGGAGGCAGTCGAGCAGCAGCAAATAATTTAAACAAAGAATAGGAAACACAGTGAAAGAACAAGGAACAGTGAAGTGGTTCAATGCCAGCAAGGGATATGGCTTTATTCAACGCCAGTCCGGGGAAGATGTATTCGTGCACTTCTCCGCGATCCAGGGAGACGGCTACAAGTCGTTGAACGAGGGTCAGGCCGTTGAGTTCGAGGTCACCAAGGGCCCCAAGGGCCTGCAGGCTGCGAACGTAACTAGCCTCTAGTCTGACAGGGGCGAGCCGCGCGTCAAGCCGGTTCGCCCCTATTTTTTTGTTCGAACGAAGTTGCCGGCGTACTCCTCCCCGCCGTCCTCCGCACCGCAAAGAGTGGAATTTTCCCGGCGCTTCCGATACGCTGACGCCTCATCTGGCAACTTCAGACGGGGTGGTGATGCAGCTTACGAACCTCGATCCTTCTCTCTATAATCACGATCTCGCGCCGATTCCGCAGGAAAAACGGTCCTGGGGCACCTATAACTACGCTTCGCTGTGGGTGGCGATGAGCGTTTGCATTCCCACGTACATGTTGGCTTCCGGATTGATCGCCGGCGGGATGAACTGGATCCAGGCGGTCGGCACGATTTTGTTGGGTAATTTGATTGTGCTGATTCCGATGCTGCTGAATGCGCACGCGGGTGCGCGCTATGGGATTCCGTTCCCCGTGTTTGTGCGCGCTTCGTTCGGAGTTCGTGGCGCAAACGTCCCCGCTGTGTTGCGAGCACTGGTCGCTTGCGGATGGTTTGGCATCCAGGCGTGGATTGGCGGACAAGCCATTTACTCGATGCTCCGCATTGTTTGGCCGAGTGCCGGCAATCTTCCCGGTGCGCATTGGGTCTGCTTTTTCTTTTTCTGGGCCATTAACATGTTTGTGATTTGGAAGGGCATTGAGACCATCAAGTTTCTCGAGGGGATTGGCGCGCCGTTCATGCTGATCGTCGGGCTTCTGCTGCTTGGGTGGATTACCCGCAAGGCCGGCGGCTTGGGCCCGGTTTTGCATTCGGAGAGCAAGTTTCACTCCACCGGCGAATTCGTGCGGTTCTTCATTCCCGCGCTGACCGGCATGGTCGGCTTCTGGTCCACCGTGGCGTTGAACATTCCCGATTTCACGCGTTACGCGAAATCGCAGAAGGCGCAAATGGTGGGACAAGCGCTGGGATTGCCGACCGCGATGACCCTGTACGCATTCATCGGCGTGGCGGTGACTTCCGCGTCGGCGGTGCTGTTCGGCGAACCGATCTGGGATCCGGTAATCTTGCTTGGAAAATTTAATCAGCCGCTGGTCGCACTTGTTGCGTTGATTGCGTTGCTGATCGCCACGCTGAATACCAATGTCGCGGCCAACGTGGTCTCTCCCTCCAACGATTTCTCCAACTTGCGCCCCAGCCTGATCTCCTTTCGCACCGGGGGACTGATCACCGGCGTCGTGGGCATCCTGATGATGCCCTGGAAGCTGATGACCGATTTCAGCTCGTATATTTTTGGCTGGCTCGTGGGATGCTCCGCTCTCTTGGGCCCCATCGCGGGCATCATGATCTTCGACTACTATCTGGTGCGAAAACGTGAGTTAGTGCTGGAAGATCTGTACATGCGTCACGGCGCATACGAATATGGGAACGGGTTCAATGGCCGGGCATTGCTGGCCCTGGCACTTGGAATCGCCGTGGCAGTGGCCGGCCTGCTGATTCCCGCAGTGCGCTGGCTGTATGATTACGCGTGGTTCGTGGGCTTTTTTGTGTCCGGTTCGTTGTACTATCTTTTCATGCAGTCTGCGCGGCACTCAGTAGCCGAATAACACGGAAGAAAAAAGAAGATTGAAAGTATCCACCCGCGGACTTAACCTTCCTTCTTCCCGTATCACCTGAACGCAATGTGAATTTCACGAACCGTCGGGAGGGTGTATTGAACGAAAAGGCGACATTAGCCGCAGGGCAGGAGGCGCTGGCGGAAACCTTTCCCCCGCTGGCGCGGCACGAAGCCCTGGTGGAATCCATGCGCTGCCTGATGTGTTATGACGCGCCGTGCACGCACGCGTGTCCCACCCACATTGACATTCCAAAATTCATCAAGAAAATCTCCACGGGCAATTTGCTGGGGTCGGCGCGCACGATTCTGGAGTCGAATCTGCTCGGAGCCACCTGTGCCCGCGTTTGCCCGGTGCAGGAATTGTGCGAAGGCGCTTGCGTGCTGGGTGCGGAACACAAGCCCATCACCATTGGGCGGCTGCAGCGCTATGCGATGGACTACGTCTACCGGAGGGGTATCGATGCAGTTTTGACCGCCAAAACGAGCGGCAAAAAGATAGCCGTGGTCGGCGCGGGACCCGCGGGCCTTTCGTGTGCCGGTGAACTCGCAAAAAGGGGTCACGACGTCACTCTTTTTGAAAAGCGCAATCTCGCCGGCGGACTGTCGACGTTTGGGATCATTGGCCTACGCGAGCCGGTGGTAATTTCGCTCGCAGAAGTGGACATGATTCAGCGGCTGGGCGTGCGGATTGAAACGCACCGGGAAATTGGCAAGGATTTGGCGCTTGCCGAACTCCAGTCACAGTTCGACGCAGTTTTTCTCAGCCTGGGCCTGGGCGCAACGCCAAACCTGGGCATCCCCGGCGAAGCACACGTCCTCGATGGACTCGAATATATCGAGCAGAGCAAATTGAATGGCCACAATCTGAAGATTGGCCGAAACGTGGTCGTAATCGGAGCAGGGAATACCTCCATCGACTGCGCCACCATCGCCAAACGCTGCGGCGCCGAGAATGTGACCATGATTTACCGGCGGACGGCCAGCGAAATGACCGCCTATCCGCATGAATACGATTTCATCAAGAAAGAAGGAGTGCGTTTTGAGTTTCTCGCGCAACCCGTGCGCATCTGCGCGGAGAATGGAACTGTGACGGGCGTCGAGTGCGTGCGCATGAGCCTGGGACAGAAAGACGCTTCCGGGCGTCCTGCGCCGCGGCCCGTGGAGGGCTCGCACTTTGTGATTGCCGCGGACCAGGTCGTAAAAGCCATCGGACAGGAGAAAGCTTCTCTGGCCGCGCGCCTCAATCTGAAAACGCAAAAAGGCTTCATCGAGGTGGACGAGAAATTTCAGACCAGCCTGTCCGGCGTGTACGCGGGTGGCGACTGCATCCGCTGGAACGGCGCAGCATCCACGGTAATGGCGGTGCAGGATGGAAAGCTGGCGGCGCGGGCGATTCACGAAGGGCTGGTGGGGCATGGCTGATTTGCGAATAAATTTTGCGGGGATTCGCTCGCCCAATCCGTTCTGGCTGGCTTCGGCGCCGCCGTCCAATTCGGGCATGCAGGTGCATCGGGCGTTCGAAGCGGGTTGGGGCGGCGCGGTGTGGAAAACGATTGGCGCGCCGGTGCTTAACGTTTCCAATCGTTACGGTGCCTGGCATTACGGCGGGCAGAAAATGCTGGGGATCAATAACGTGGAGCTGATTTCCGATCGTCCCCTGGAACTGAACCTCCGCGAAATTGCGGAAGTAAAGCGCACGTGGCCGGATCGCGCGGTCATTGTGTCGGCGATGGTGGAATCGAAGCCCGAGGTCTGGCACGAAATCATCAAGAAAATTCAAGACACCGGGGCCGACGGCATCGAACTGAACTACGGCTGCCCGCACGGGATGAGCGAACGCGGCATGGGCAGCGCCGTGGGCCAGGTGCCGGAATATTGCGAGCGGATCACCGGCTGGGTGATGCAGGTGGCAAAAATTCCGGTGATCGTGAAGCTCACCCCAAACATTTCGAATATCGTGATGCCGGCGCGCGCCGCGGTGGCGGCCGGAGCGAACGCGCTATCGCTGATTAACACCATCAATTCGATTGTCGGAGTGGACTTGGACACGCTGGAACTGGTGCCAAACATCGGCGGAAAAGGCGGGCATGGCGGCTATGCTGGCCCGTCCGTGAAACCCATCGCGCTGAATATGCTCTCCGCGCTGGGGACCGATGAGGTAGTGGCTGGGTCGAAGCTCCCGATATCCGGCATGGGCGGGATTTCCACGTGGTCGGATGCCGCGGAGTTTTTGTTGTTGGGCGCCAGCAGCCTGCAAGTGTGCACTGCGGTAATGCACTACGGATTCCGCATCATCGAGGATCTTTGCGACGGGCTCTCGAATTGGATGGATGAAAAAGGATTCAAGAAAATTTCAGATGTGGTGGGCCAGAGCGTGCACCGCGTCTCCGACTTCAAGAATTTCGACCTGTCGTTCAAGGCCGTGGCGCGGATTGACCAGCAGAAATGCATTCGTTGCAATCTTTGTTATGTGGCCTGCAACGATACCGCGCACCAGTGCATTGATTTGATCGCTAAAGATGGAACTGTCGTACAGCCGGGAAGCTACGACGTGCGTTCGAATGGAAAAGAAGAGGCGGTCAACACTCGTCCGCACGTTCAGGTTCGCGAAGAGGATTGCGTCGGTTGCCGCTTGTGCTTCAATGTCTGCCCGGTGGATAGCTGCATCAGCATGGTGGAAGAGCCTTCCGGACGCGCGCCCGTCACCTGGGACGAGATCACCCAAAAGCAACGCGAAGTCACCGAAGATTGGGAGAAAATGAAAGCGTACCGGGAAAAGATGGGCATCCACATTCACTGAGAGCGAGAAATTCGATGGCATTGCTGATCAAGAATGGCGAAATCGTGACCGTCGGGGCGCGCGAGCGCGCGGATATTTTCGTTGAGGACGAAACCATCACCCGCATCGGCAGGAATCTGGAAGTGCCGCCCGAGACGGAAACCATCGATGCCAGCGGCAAACTGATCTTCCCCGGCTTTATCGACCCACATGTACACATCTATTTGCCGTTCATGGCCACCTTTGCGAAAGACACCCACGAGACCGGCAGCATCGCGGCTTTAATCGGCGGAACGACCACCTATATCGAAATGTGTTGCCCGAACCGCAACGACGACGCGCTGCAGGGCTATCAACTGTGGAAGTCCAAGGCCGAAGGGAAAAGCGCGTGCGACTACGCATTCCACATGTCGGTCACCAAATTTGTGAAAGAAACACCCGGCCAGTTGCGCGAAGTAGTGGCCGACGGAACGTCTTCGTTCAAGATTTTTCTCTCCTACAAGAATTTTTTTGGAGTGACCGACGAGGAGATGTATCACACCCTGCAACTCGCCAGGCGGTTGGGAGTAATCGTCACCGCCCATTGCGAAAATGCCGAGCTGGTCGCGCAATTGCAGCAGAAATTGCTGAGCGAAGGGAAAACCGGGCCGGAGTGGCACGAGCCGAGCCGTCCGGAATCCGTCGAGGCGGAAGGCACGGGACGCTTCGCAACGTTCCTGGAAAATACCAAAGCCACCGGCTATGTGGTTCATTTGTCCTGCGAACCGGCGCTGAAAGCCGCGCTGGCCGCGAAAGAACGTGGCGTGAAACTTTTCATCGAATCCGTGATTCCGCATTTCCTGCTCGACAAGACTTACGCGGAGAGGCCCGGAGTGGAAGGAATGAAGCACGTGATGTCTCCCCCGTTGCGCGCGAAGAAAAATCTGGCGATGCTGTGGAGCGCGTTGGATCGCGGCTTGATTGATACCGTCGGCACGGATCATTGCCCTTTCGATTCCGCGCAAAAGCTCCTGGGCAAGGACGCGTTCACCAATATTCCGAACGGCATTCCGGGAATCGAGGATCGCGTCAATCTCCTCTATACCTACGGCGTGAAGCGTGGGCGGCTGGAGCTCGAACGCCTTGTGGATGCGGCCAGCACGCGGCCTGCGAAGCTTTTCGGGCTTTTCCCGCGAAAGGGAACTGTCGCGATTGGCGGGGACGCCGACCTGGTCGTCTACGATCCCGATTACCATGGTGTGATCTCCGCGAAAACGCATAGCGTCAACAACGATTACAGCGGATTCGAAGGCATGGTGATTGAAGGGCGGCCTTCGGTGGTTACCGTTCGCGGCAAGGTGCAAGTGAGGGATGGAAAATTTGTCGGTGAGCGCGGCCGCGGGCGTATGCTGAAGCGCGAGCCGAGCTACTTCTAAACGAGCCGCGCCATGAGCCTGAATCCCAAACGAACCGTCGCCGAGTTGAAAGAGCTTCGCGAGCTGACCTCCGATGAAAACGGGGCGCAGCGCGTGGCATGGACCGACGTCTGGCAAAAAGCGCGCAAGTGGTTCGCCACAAAACTTGTCGGCCTGCCGGTGGAACATCATTATGACGCGGCGGGAAATAATTGGGTCACGCTGCCCGGCGCATCCAAAAAAACATTGTTGATCGGTGGGCATCTTGATTCGGTGCCGAATGGTGGTTGGCTGGATGGCAGCCTCAACGTGCTAGCCGGCCTGGAAGTGCTTCGGCGATTCGCCGCGGAATTCAACGGCAAGCCCCCACTTACGATTCGCCTTGTCGATTGGGCCGATGAAGAGGGTGCGCGTTTCGGCCGCAGCCTTTTGGGTTCTTCGGCCTTTGCAGGCACGCACAGCATCGCCGCCGACCGCGTGCGCACCGACCGCGACGGCATCACGATGGAAGAGGCGCTGCGACGTTGCGGCGTGCACATTGATCGCTTTCCCGAGGCAGAAAAAGAACGCGCGCATGCCGCGGCCTATCTTGAACTGCACATCGAGCAAGGCCCAGTCCTCGAAAAAATGAATTTGCCATTGGGAGTGGTTCTCGGCACCAAGGGAGTCGAGCGCCACGCCATTACCTTTCACGGCCAGGAAGCGCACTCCGGCGCCACACCCATGAAGTTGCGGCGCGATGCCCTGGCCGCCGCGGCGAAACTGGCGTTGGAAATCCGCAGTATTGCTGGAAAACATGAGGACGCCGTGTGCACCATGGGCAGCTTGAAGACTTTTCCCGGAATCGTCACCGCGGTGGTGGGCCGCTGCGAAGCCACGCTCGATCAGCGCGACCTGGACGCCAAAGTGCTCGCGCAAATGTATCGCGAGGCTCAGGAAGCCAGCCAGCGGTTCGCGCGGGAAGAAAATTGCACCGTGGAATGGTCGCGGATCTGGAGTATTGAGCCTATTCCTTTCCATCCGCATATGCTGGACCTGTGCGAACAAGCAGTCCGCGAAATTTCCGGCACGTCGCATCGCCTGCCTTCTGGCCCGCTTCATGACGCCGCGGAGGTCTCGCGCGCCGGCATTCCAACGGTTATGATGTTTGTGCAATCATTGCGCGGCATCAGCCACAATAAGATTGAGGACACCCGGGAAGAGCACCTGGAAATGTCCGTGGCCGCGCTGGACCGGCTGGCCAGCAAAACGGTGGACTGGATTTTGAAAGCAAACTGATTGTCCCCGGAAGGAAAATTCAGCATGGACGCCAAATCGCAAAAAGTAGTGCAGGAAAATCGCGACTACACGATGTTTTCGTGGTCGGTGCAGGGCGCGTCGGCTCCCATTCACATGAAGCGTGGGCAGGGTGTGTGGTTCTGGGATGGCGACGACCATCGCTGGCTGGATTTCAGCTCGCAGTTGATCAATCTCAACGTCGGCCACCAGCATCCGAAGATGCTCGAGGCGATCAAGAAGCAGGTCGATGAGCTTTGTTTCGCGGGCCCAAGTTTCGCCACGGAGCCGCGCGGCGCACTCGGCAAGAAGCTCGCCGAAGTGACAGGCCTGGCCAAGGCCTTTTTCACTCTCGGCGGCTCCGAGGCCAACGAAAACGCCATGAAAATGGTCCGCCTGGTGACGGGCCGCGACAAAATCATTACCCGCTACCGCAGCTATCACGGCGCAACGATGGGCTCGATGACCGCCTCCGGCGATCCCCGCCGCTGGCCTGTCGAGCCGGGAATTCCCGGCGTCGTTCGCGTGTTCGATCCGTATTGTTACCGCTGCCCCTTTGGCCAGAAAGTCGAAACCTGCCATCGCGAGTGCGTCAGCCATATCGAAGAAATTATTCAGATGGAAGGGCCGCACACCATTGCCGCGATGATGGTCGAAGGAATCACCGGCTCCAACGGCCTGCTCGTTCCTCCGGACGATTACTATCCCAAGCTGCGCGCACTGTGCGACAAATACGGCATATTGATGATTGATGACGAAGTGATGGCGGGATTTGGGCGGACCGGAAAATGGCTGGCCACGCAGCACTTCGGAGTTAAGCCGGACATCGTTACGTGCGCGAAGGGCCTCACCAGCGGCTACATGCCGCTCGGCGCAGTGATCGTCTCCGACAAAATAGCGCAACACTTTGAAACCAACATGCTGTGGGGCGGGCTGACCTACAGCGGCCACCCGGTGTGCTGCGCCGCGGCGGTTGCGAATCTGCACATCTACGAAGAAGAGAAGATTTTTGAAAATGTAGAGAAGCAGGGGCGCTATCTGGCGTCGCGTCTCGAAGCCATGAAGAAGAAATACGCGTGCGTCGGCGACGTCCGCTACAAAGGATTATTCAGCGTACTGGAACTGGTGAAAGACAAATCCACGCGAGAGCCGCTGGCGCCCTTCAACGGCAGCAGCCCGGAAATGGGCAAGCTCGCCGCGCATCTGAAGTCCAAACATGTTTACGCCTTCAGCCGCTTCAACATGTTGTGGGTCTGCCCGCCGCTGATCATCAACGAAGAAGAGCTGCGCCAAGGCCTGGACATCTACGAAGAGGCCTTGCAGTTAGTTGACGCGGCGCTCGGCAAGTCCAGCGCCACACAACCCGCCGAACCCGTCGCCGCAAGGTAACCCGGCACCGACCTCTCTACCCTTACGAACGTTTCCCCTCTCCGTCTCCGGTATATACACCCGGGAACGACGGCGCGCTCAACTCCCACGACACAATTACCGATGGCACGGTCATCAAGATCGGTACGACAACGCTTGTCACGGCGCGCCGGCGCTGGGCCCGAACCCGTGGGCTGGCGCGCGCTTTACTCCTCGGGGCTTTGATTGCACCCGGCAAATCCCGTTATTTTATTAGAGAGATGGCGCGCCCGGCCAGATTCGAACTGGCGACCCTCTGCTTAGAAGGCAGACGCTCTATCCACCTGAGCTACGGGCGCATCCTGAGCTGTTCTTTGATTCTACTGCGCCTGCAAGGAGATTTCGAGTTCCAAGTCTTGCAAAGTTGCAACGCGAATACCGGTGCCTTGGGGCATCCACCGGAGGTTCCCGGCCGCATTGGCGCGCCTTCAATTCTGGAAGTTGAGCCGGTTTTGCAGGGTGATAAACCGGGGTTGGTCCGCTGCGGATCGAGCTCCGACCGCTATCCGGCGATGCTGTGGCTGGTTCGCGATTCTTCCTTTGCCCGGCTGCGGGGCGTTGAACTGTGGCTCTCGTTCATCTATGGCAGTTAGCACGGCTCGATGGTTGTTTATCTCACGGAAATTATGCCCGTTGACGTGCGCACCTCCGGCTTTGCCCTCGTTTACAGCCTGGCGACCACGATCTTTGGCGGTTTCACACACGCGCTGAGCACTTACCTGATCCACATCTCCGGCAATCGTGCCATCCCCGGCCTGTGGCTGTGCTTGGCGACAGCTTGCGGCCTGCTGGCCGCGCTGTTTGCCAAGCCGCAAAACGCCACGCTTGCAACCAGTCAGCCAAAGCCCGCCGAATCCTGACCCCAGAGTTCCACTAATCCATGCACCGAAGCGCGCGTCCCGCAATCGTGTTCTCCTGTTGCCTCGGCTCTTTTCCGATGGTATGTTCTCTGCCTCCCAACTTCGCCTGCCCTCACAGGGAGATTCCGATGCCAAAACCGCGACACGATACGCTTGCAATCTCTT